>Ga0209677_100034_pt1 | contig 305649 bp, 261 predicted proteins | sample AraplaCvi_mCL_r2_2_FD_184285 | JGI IMG/M metagenome (GOLD analysis project Ga0209677, IMG submission 184285) | Arabidopsis root microbial communities from North Carolina, USA - plate scrape CL_Cvi_mCL_r2 (SPAdes) (version 2) | ecosystem: Host-associated > Plants > Roots > Endosphere | place... | reverse complement strand
CTCGACGTATTACCAGAATATCCATCACCGCCACGGCTTGGTTTGCTCAATGACCGATGGATATGACTGCTACCAAAACGCCCTGGCCGAACGAATCAATGGGATTCTTAAAGGAGAGTTCTTGCTTAACCGGCCCGCAGATCTGCAACAAGCAGCAAAGATGGTGGCGCAATCAGTACGGATTTACAACCAGGAACGGCCTCATACGGCCCTGAAATACAAAACGCCCGATGCGGTGCATCGGGCGTCTGTGTTGCAGTAAAAACCTGTCAACTTATTTTAGGACTGGACAGTCATCAGATATAGAAGCGTTGGTTGTCATATCAGGGAGTCTTTATTTTTAACACTAAGGAAGGGAACTCTGGCAATCGGATAGGTTCGTTTCATTCGACCTTAGCCGTCCATCGCAAAATGGGAAGAGGTTCCGTTCTTCTTTGAATCTGCCAAAAGTCGTCGCGCGTATCCGACTAGCCCATCTGGGTCTTTGATTGCGATGGTGGGGACGCTGATATACGAACGCTGAAGGACCCGGAACCTCTTAACCGTACTTCCTCGGAGGGCAAACACCACGGATGAACCACCCTTCCCGTTGGACTCGTAATGAATTGCCGAAATGTCGTACCAATGAAAGTAATTCCCCGCATAAGAAATACCATCTGAAGATAGTGAAAACGCGGCGCCAGCGAAATACAATCGGGCAAGGCCTAGGACACGGGAAACCGAGACAACCGTAACAACGATTAAGAAAACGCCCAAAAGCAAAAAGAACAAAATAGAAATCGGCCCAACTTTGTAGATTTGACTTGCATGTAGCATTGCGGCAAACAGAACCGCGTTAAAAGGAATCCACAACGCCAACCAAAAGAAGGCCATCACGCCTACGCCCCAGCCACGCCAAGCGAATTGCATAGGTAACGGTGGTAATGGATCCGCTGCCATAGCCGCCATACGCACCTCGCTTCGTTCTGTATTCTTTCCAAGCACATAAAAACCGAGAGGAACGATCAAAGCAAGTAAGAGGATTATCCAAACCGCAGTCATATGGCTATGTCATCTTTGAGAAGTCGATGCAATGGGAAAAGCGACCTATTCAATTCAGCTCGGCTTTTACTTGAGCGGCAGAAACCAAGCCAATCAAGGCACCAATAGCACCGATGAACATAAGCAGGCTGTAGTCAGAATAAAAAAATTTCTCGCGCGAGAGCATCATCATTACACTGTAAAAACTCATGGTTGAAATCAAGGCGCAAATTATGCTACTGACGACTAACCAGCGAGTCTTTTGACACCACCCGACGCGCGATGTATTCGGAATCCATTGCATAATGTACCAATAAGCCAAAGATGAGAGCGCTATCGGGGCAATGGTGCCAAACAACAGATAGACATTCGCTACCATTGCGAATAGCCATAGAATTCCCGCTAGCAACGGCGAAAACCAGGCACCCACGATCATCTTTAATAGAGCCACAAAAGTTAGATTGTTACTATCGCTATCTAACAGCCAGTGCTTCAGGGTCACTATGTACGTCCCGACGAACCAAGAGCCTGTCCCAAAAACGACGAAATTAGTGACTACTTGATCGAAGTCCAAAAATTTATATTTCTTCATTTTGGTCCCGCTTCATCGCAGCGTTAGAAGTGGCTAAAAGATTGACACAATCGCGAAACACAACAAGAGTAATGCGTAGCCAGTAGCGCGGAAAATACGTCCAATGAACAGGGGGCCGTATCCCTCCATCTGCGACTTACATTCAGTATTGCTTTCAGCATGCTCCTGCAATTTGCAGGCAATCTTAGAGAAGTTGCTAACAAAACGGCGCCCACCAGTTGCATCGCTTTCCGCGACAGCAGGGCTGAGATGGGTAGATAGGGTGGATCCAGACCAAGCCAATGAACTACAAAACTTTTCAAAGTGTAGCTGCAGAGCCAAGCGTAGTTCCTCGTCTGAATGGATCGCTTGCGCCAAAGCATGAGCGCCAGGGCCATAACAGAAAATATCGGTCTCAACGGGGACTACTCGAATGATTTGCCACTTCACCAGAGGCCACCAGGGCGAGCGAGCGCAGAGTCCGATATCGACATGCTGTCGCGCATAGCAGGCTATCGAGATAACGCTGTCGCTGCGATCCCTAATGATCGTGATGCCAAATTCTTTCGCGAGATCTCTAAAGGGCGGCGTGACGGGCATATGAGGGACGATTGCGAGGACTATTCTCAAGACAGGCTAATAGCTTAGTCTGACGAATCCCTGACGCCTTTCTAAGCTGCGATCAACTATCTGCGGGCTGAGTTGGCCTGCATTGTTCTCTGCGATGGTAATCCCTCCGGAAATTAAGCGGCTTTGAAAGTAGAATTTTCTTAATATTGAATCGAGGAAGTTTTATATGAAGAAGTCACGTTTTCCGGAAAGCTAAATCATCGTCATCCTCAAGCAGGCAGGCACAGTTTCTGCCGATCGAGGCCATGTCCATTCCACTTCCGCTGGTCTTCGTCCGGCTGAAAAGCAACAATAGTCCCACCTTGGCGCACTTTATTCCCACGCTCAAATTGGTGCGCGACTGACAGTCACCTGCGTCGTTATGGCGCAACTGCTCTCACTGTTTTTCCCACGTATTCACTGACAGCCCGGCATGCGGGTGGAAACTACACAACCTTGGTTCGTAGTTACGGTCTGGAACAAGAGTTCATTACCCCGCATTGCCCGCAGCAGAACGGCATGGTTGAACGCGTGATCCGGACGTCAAAGGAGCAGTGTGCGCATCGATATCGTTTCGAAACCTTGCAACACGCCAGCCGAGTCATTGGTGACTGGATTGGCTTTTATAACAACCAGCGGCCGCATCAGGCACTGGGGATGATGAAGACCCCGGCTGACGTATTTGCGTTAGCCGCATAAAGTGAGCAGGTTTCGCTGGGTCATTACAATACTTAGAAAAACATACTTAAGTCAGTGATTTGTCAGTACGCCATGTCAGCATGGGAAACGAAATAAGGTGCACATCCACAACATCAAACGAGTAAAAAATGAACAAAAAAGAAGCTCAGGGTTTAGTGAAAAAATTGCTGGAAGACGGAAACACCAAAATGGAAACTTTCCGGCAACTCGTGGGGCAAGGGGTAAGCGACAGCTATATTGCGAGAATCATTGCGTCTTATGCCGATCCGGAACTACGTCAACAACATAGCTTCCTGATTAATATTTTGCTTGTGATTACCTTTCTTGAAATCATACTGGCCGGACTCGTTGGCTTGGGGATTGGCCTGAAAGTTAGCCTAACTGTTGGACTGATCGCTTCTGCATTCATGTCGGCGATCATGTTCCTGTTTTTCTGGGGGTTTAAGAAGAACAAAGTATGGGCATACAACTTGACAATATTGCTTTCCATTACGCAGTTTCCAAGTCAGCTTAAAGGATTCTCTGCTGATCCGACGGGAACGAGCGTGGCTATGGCAATCGGAATCGCCTTGCTTACTTTCACCTGGTATGTTCGCCAAAAGCTATTCCCTGACTTTGCTTTTTTGTCACCAAAAAAGGTAGATGGTGCGTATGTTTTCAGGAACTGAGCGTACTTCTTGGATTCATCGCGGTAGACGCTCCGCCATATCATCTATGGTCTGCATACAAAATTTCTTCCCGTGCAGGTCAATCGCATCAAGTGAATCACAAGACGTAGCCATCGAAGGATATGCAGTGAGACGCCTGTTTCAATTGTTGTCTGTGGCATTGCTATGCGCATGCGGAATTGCAATGGCAAATGATAGGCTGCCGGAAGGCTATTCCGCGTGGCATGTGGAAGATACGTGCGATACACAGTGCCAAGAGGGTGACAGACCTGTCACGCACATGGTGCGGGACATTTGGTTATATCGACGTGGAGATCAGCTCTGCGGCTTTGTAATGGTGGCCTACGCGCCAAGAGGAAAAGTCGCATCAGGACGGATTGCAGGAAAGCTGAAAAAAGACGGAAAATTTTTATTCAACTTTACGGACGATTGGGGCCACGATGGAAATTTTGGCCTTGCTGAGCTTGATGTTCAGCATGGCAGGCTGAGAGTGAGGCAATTGGAAGGTATAGACGGATATATGGGCTTCGGCGACGAATCAGACCGTTACAAGAAAGTCACAGACGAATTTAATTTTCGCACGCAGTCTATGGTCGGTCGAGAGCTTCGCTCGTGCCAAAAGAAAATCGATCACGTGATTGATTTCTTGAAAGATGAAAAGTAAATTTTTGGCCTGCACCCTATATCGCTTCTAACTACGCCTTACTATCATGAAAAAAATTCTGGCGCCACTCGTTCTTTGGGGTTTCATCTCAGGTGCATTCGCGGCAACTCCAGTTCCCTCCGATTTAGTCGGCATTTGGGCTAACGTCAACTCGAAGTTTAAAGGCGAGGCCTTAGTTCAAGGGTCTGCAATTTATCTTGACTCTGATGGCATAGGCAGCGCGATTGCAGGAAATGGGAGAAATGTGGTTGGTTGTAGATTGGTAGTTACCAATTTTGATCCCGAAAAAAATGTGCTCAATTTCGACTACACGGAACAAGGAAGAGTAATTGCAAGCTTAGAGGCGATCTACGATCCGATAAAAAAAGTGCTCTCATTCCCAAAAAATGACAAAGAAATTTATGAGCGCTATGCAGATACTATTTCTGCAAATACGAGGCAGTCACTCGGCCTTGAAAAACGCGATGATACGGCTCCCGCCCCGATCACTATTCGTAAATATGAAGCGGAATTCCACGCGCCGTTTTACAGAATGCGAACGTGGGAATTCAAGTGACGCGCCAGACATAGTCAGGGCACGCGCACCGTAACGTTAGATTCGTAGTCCGCCCAATCTATCTCTGGCCAGGTCCATGTAGCGGTCATGGCCAGAATTGCCGATATCAACCCATTGCCACGTGCCTTCCCGCGCGCGATCCGGCAACACGGGTTGCATGCCGCCCGTGACCTGCTCCCCGAGATTAGTACGGCAATGATGTAGAGTCTGCCCCATTGATAGATAGTATCCATCCCAAGCGCCAGCGAAACTTTTCTCGTAAGGCCTCCCCTAACGTACGTAACGCTTGACGTATAACGTACGGCGTTATACGGTATATCCATGATACTTAGCTTCCGATGCCAAGACACCGAGGCGCTGTTTCAAGGGCGTGACGTCGCAAGGTTTTCAAACTTCCGCAAGGTCGCTGAACGCAAGCTCCAGATGCTCGCGTCGGCGGCAACGCTAGACTACTTGCGCTCGCCCCCAGGAAATCGACTAGAAGCGCTCTTCGGCAACCGCGCCGGCCAGCACAGTATCCGAATCAACAGCCAATACCGTATTTGCTTCGTCTGGCACGACCAAGGGGCTGTCGGCGCCGCAAACGTGGAGATTGTTGATTACCACTGAGAGGGAAACATCATGAATGCACCAGTCAACGGAATGCGCCCCATCCATCCGGGCGAAATACTGCGGGAAGAATACTTGGCCGAACTCAACATGAGCGGCAACGCGCTGGCCAAGGCCCTCCGCGTCGACGCGCCTCGCATTGCTGCGATCCTGCGGGAGGAGCGCGCCGTCACTATCGATACGGCATTGCGCCTGGCGCGTTTTTTTGGCGGAGATGCCCAGTCCTGGCTAAATCTGCAATTGGCTTACGATCTCAAGATCGCTGAAACTGAGCTTGCCGGACGTATCGCCGAAGAGGTTCAGCCATTGGCTCGCGCCGCGTGAGCGACGTCCCGATATCACCTCCGCAGCCTCCGCCAGAAATTAACTAAAAACGGACCTTCACGGTCCGTTTTTACTTTCTCCCCTCCCAAACGCCCATCCCATTTCCTCACCTTCTCCTGGTGGCGTCCAGAAGGCCATCAGCTACTGACATTGAAATTCCCCCCCATCTCCTCATGCCCGGTACCGCAGAAATTGTCACAGAGAAAACTGACCTGACCCGCCACCGGAAACCGCAGCGCCAGTCGCGTGACCTTGCCCGGCACGATATCGGTACGCACGTGCAAGTCGGGGACATTGAATCCATGGACAAAATCCAGCGCTGTCAGCTCCAGAATCACTGGTTCCCCCGTGCGGATGGCGATTTCACTGGGGGTGTACTGGAATTTCCTGGCTTCGATACGGATGATGCGGGGCGCGGCCTGGTCGCTGGCATCGCCGGCGGCTGCGGCCAGGAGGCTGGTGCCTCCCAAAACGGCAGCACTCCCGCCCAAGACAGTACGCAGAAATTGCCTTCTGCTGGCGCTCATGATTGTCCCTGCGGCAGCGCAAACTCTTGCAGCGCATATTGGCGTTCATGCGCCTCTGCCTCCACCTCACGAAAACCCAGGCCCTTTCCCGGCATGGCCGGATCCCAGGGCAAAGGCGTGCGCCGCTCCTGCGAGCCCGGCGCCGGCAGCGGGAAGATCAATGAACGCGCGGCATGGTGCGCAATATGCGCAGTGCTGTGGTGATGCTCCTGGTGGATGTGACCATAGAATACGGTGACATTGGTATAGGGCATCAACAGGGCAATGGCCTGGTCGCCGTCGCGGGTTGCCCAATCCCATTTCGGTACCAGGTCAAACAGGGGACGGTGGGTAAATACGACAATGCGTGCATCCTTATCCAGCTTGTCCAGTTCGCTCTTGAACCAATCCAGCTGTTCCGCGCCGATTCTGGCACCGGGGTCGGAGACGTTGTCGAGCACCAGGAAATGCACTCCCTTGTGCTCAAACCCATAGTGGGTCTTGCCAAAGTATTCCTTGTAGGCGGCGCCGCGATCGAGCGCGGCATCGTGTTCGCCGGGCATGAAATAAACGGGTCCGGCTTTGAGACCGGCGACGATCTCGCGGAACTGCGCCAGGCGCTCGCGCCGCTCCTTGGGGTCGTCCGTGGTCTGCGTGAGATCGCCCGTGAAGACGATAAACTCGGGCGCGATCGGCAAGGCGTTGACTGCGGCGACGGCCTTCTTCAGGGTGTTGGCGGCGTCCGGATTGGCCGGGCCGCTGTAACCCCAGTGAGAATCCGACAGTTGCACGAAATAGAAATCCTCCGTACCAGCGCCATCGGCCGCCCGTGCCGTCCCGTAGAGGCCGGAGATGAAGACGGCGCCGCCACCGGCAGCCGTCAGTTTCAAGAAATGTCGACGATTGATCATGTCATGCTCCTCGCTAAGGGAATCGTTGGGCTGCCTACTTGTTCGTTGCGTTGGTGGCGCGACCGGCGTGTTTCAGGTAAGCGATCAGGTCGGCCCTATCCTCGGGGGATGCCACCAGAAAGCCCATCTTGTTGCCCGGGATGAATTGCTCGGGATTACGCAGCCATTGATCCAGGGTCTTTTCATTCCAGATCACCTTGGAGGCCTTGAGCGCGTCCGAATACTCGTAATCGGGCGCACTACCCGCCTTGCGGTTGAACACACCCTGATGGGCCGGGCCGACGCCGTTGTAGGCAATCGAATGGCAACTGGCACAAAGTTGCTGATACAGGACCTGACCGCGCACCTCAGGCGGCGCAGCCCCTGCTGGCGCCGGTATCAGCAGCGATGGCAGCAAGAGCGTCCATGGCAACAGGAATAGGGTGCAAAAGCCGCCGGGGAATCGAATACCCTTCATGAGAATCACCTTTGTTTCCGGGTTGAATGCAGAGCCACACCTTGCATAACCGGCCAAAGGCCCCGAATATTCCCTGGGAGGCGTTATTTATTTCAAAAAAATATCGCCTAGGACGGGAATAAACATCGCCGCCACCGCGTCTGTTAGAACAATGCTGAATCAGCTAAAGGTGAGCATTTGACTCCTGATAAGAAAAACGAGCGCTTTGAACGCTTGGCCCTGCCTCATCTTGACGCCGCGTATAGCCTGGCGCGCTGGCTGACGGGTGACGACTTTGCTGCGCAGGACGTGGTGCAGACAGCCTATGTGAGGGCTTTCCGGTTTTTCGATCAGTTCAGGGATGACAATCCCCGCGCCTGGATCCTGACGATCGTGCGGCGCACGTTTTACAGCTCGCTGCGCGAGCAGTACCAGCAGCAAGAGCACATTGATTTTGATGCGGCCTTGCATAGTGGCGCAGAACAACTGGGCGGGGCGTCGGCCTTTGCTGTCGGCAATCAGCCGGAAGACATTGCCGCCGGGCGCGATATGCAGCGCATCATCAATGCGGGGCTGGACACACTGCCCTATATTTTTCGGGAGGTGGTGGTCCTGAAGGACCTCGAAGACCTGTCCTACAAGGAAATCGCGGAAGTGGTCGAGGTCCCCATCGGCACCGTGATGTCGCGTCTGGCCCGTGGCCGGAAGTTACTGGGCGCGTTTCTGCAAAAAAATGGTATTGGAGCTGGCAATGAGCTGTGAAGAATGTCAACAAAACCTCCAGGCTGCCCTGGACGGCGAACTCGACGCCGCGACCCGCAGCATTCATGAGCAGCATCTTGCCTCCTGCCCCGCGTGCCAGCAGGCGCAGGCCGAATTGCTCGGGGTACGGCGCCTGGTTCGCGCTCATGCCAGCCGCCACACCGCGCCGGCAACGCTGCGTCTGCGCGTGGTGAGCGACATCGCCCGGGCCGCGCCAGCAGCACCGGTGGCGCCAGCGGCCGCCCCCCGCTCGTCGCTGGAGCGGCTGTTTGGACATCTGCAGCGCTGGCCATGGGCAGGCATCAATCTGGGCGTTGCGACGACCGCCTCGGTGGCGTTCGCGGTGGTCCTCTCCTTGTACATGCAGATACCGTCCGAACAGGAGAGGACCGATCAGGAAATTGTCGCGACCCATTTCCGCTCGCTGCAGGTCGATCACCTGGCCGATGTGGTCTCTACCGACAAGCACACCGTCAAGCCCTGGTTCAGTGGCAAGCTGGATTTCTCGCCGCCGGTACTGGACTTGTCCGACCAGGGCTTTGCGCTGATCGGTGGTCGGCTCGATTACTTCGATCAGCATGCGGCTGCCGCGATGGTATATCGGCATGACAAACATCTGATCAATCTGTTTGTCTGGCCGGACCAGGTCGCACGCAGCAGCAAGCTCAGATCGATCCACGGCTTTCAACTGTTGCGCTGGTCGGACGGCGAAATGGCCTACGCCGCCATCTCGGATTTGAATGGAAGCGAGCTGCGGCAATTCCAGCAGCTCCTGGTGGGGCGCGTCAGCAGGGGCAACTGAGAAGATGCCTGCCGATGAAAGAACACCTTCAAGACGCATGCCGCTACAGCGCCTGGCTGAAATGCAGCCCCCGCGAAAGCAATCCCTCACGGAAGTAAAAGCGCTGCGCCAGCGCATTGCCCAGGGCGGTATCGAGCACCAGATGGGCGCATTCCTGGCGCCCGGCTTCCTGGCGCAGTGCCTTGATCAGAATGCTGCCGATACCCTGGCGGCGGGCGCCAGCAAGCGCGACAAGGTCATCGACATAGAGAAAGCGTCCATACAGCAGGTTTTCCTGGACGCGATATCCGGCAACCCCCACTACCTGATCCTCCTGCCAGGCGGCCAGCAGGCGATAGCCTTGCCCCGCCTGACGGCGCGCCTGGGTGGCGAAGGCGGTGGCATCGGCAAGGTGCGGCCGCAACGCGTGGATGACGTCGAAGCAGGCCAGGTAGCCCCCTTCGCTTTCGACATGACTTAATCGGATAGAACTCATTAAATTCTCCTTGTTGGCAAGCCATGACTCTAAGAAAATAATGTCCTAGCTGACAGCGGCAAGATCTGTGTTTTCCAATAGGACATTGATATGGACATGCAACACCTGAATCCGGACCGCTCGCACCAGGCGCCGATATTCATGCAGCTGTATCAGCGCTATCGCGATGCCATCAACACCGGGAAGCTGCAACCGGGTGATCGGATACCCTCGGTACGCAGCCTCGCCAGCGAGCTCAATCTGGCCCGGGGTACGGTAGAGAGGGCTTACCAGATGTTGACCAGTGAAGGCTATTTCCTGGCGCGGGGGCCGGCGGGTACGGTCATCTCCCCTCAACTGCAGGGTCTGGCGGTGCCCGCCTCAGGCGCGACCACCACCGTTTCCGAAAAGACAGCGGCACGGGCACAGACCGTGGCCGTGGGTCCGCCACGAGCTTTGCAGCTTGGGCTGCCGGCGCTGGACGCGTTTCCGCGCAAGACCTGGGTGCGGCTGGCGGCGCAGAATCTTCGCAGCCTGGACGGGGCCGCCATGAGCTATCCCGACGCCCAGGGCCATGCGCCGCTGCGCCGTGCCATCGCGGCCTATCTGGGCGTCTCGCGCGGCATTGCCTGTTCCCATGAGCAGATATTCGTCACGGCGGGATATCGGAGTGCGCTGGAACTGATCTGCCGCACCCTGCTCAAGCCCGGTGCGACCGGATGGTACGAAGATCCCGGCTATATCTTTGCCCGCCAGTTTCTGCAATATGCGGGAATGCGCCTGGTACCGGTGCCGGTGGATGAGGAGGGACTGAATGTGGCCACCGGCCAGGAACGGGACGCCAAGGCCCGCTTTGCCGTGGTGACGCCCACGCACCAGAGTCCGCTGGGAATGGCCATGTCCCTGCCGCGCAGATTGCAGTTGCTGGACTGGGCCAGCCGGGCCCGGGCGTGGATCATCGAAGACGACTACGACAGCGAGTTCCGTTACCACGGCCAGCCGCTCGCTCCCCTGAAGAGCCTGGATCGCGACGGCCGCGTGCTGTACACCGGCACATTCAGCAAAGCATTGTTTCCCGGACTGGGCCTGGCTTACCTGGTCGTGCCGGTGTCGCAGGTCGAGCGCTTCCGGGCTGCGGCAGACACCAAAGGCGGGCCAGGCTCCCTCCACCTGCAGGCCACGGTGGCCACGTTCATGGAGCAAGGTCATTTCGCGCGTCACCTGCGCAAGATGCGTGCGCTCTACGCCGCCCGCCGGGGCTATCTGGTGGATGCCCTCTTGCAGCGGTTCGACGGCCGTCTGCACGTGCAGTCTCAGGCAGGTGGCATTCATCTGCTGGCCAAGCTGACTCGCCGGGAGAGCGACCGTTCATTGGTCGAGGCCGCCCGCGCCGATGGCCTGGCCATCGCCGCACTGAGTCAATGGCAGATCCGCAGGAGCGGATACGGCGGGCTGTTGATGGGATTTGCCAATGTCACCGACCCGACCATGGCGAGCACGCTGACCAAGCGCTTGCAGGCCGCCTTGCGCTCAGGCTGAGGAGCTTGCGCCTAAGCCTAGGGGAAGACATGGGCCAGATCGAGCCGGAACCGCTCCTCTCAAAGCTCCAGATGGAAGAACTGGCTATGTCCGTTAGCCTGATAATTGGCGAACGGTTCTCCGGCTTGAAAACCCTTGTTCCGGTAAAGCGCAAGTGCCGGTTCAAACGCACTGCCACTGCCCGTTTCCAGGCTGAGGCGCTGCCATCGGCGGGCGCGGGCAGTCAAGATAAGCTGATCCAGGATGACGGTGGCGACACCCTTGCGGACGAAATCCGGATGCGTGCGCATCGACTTCACTTCGCCATGCGCGCCGGCAAGCTGCTTGAGTGCGCCAATACCGGCTATCTTGCCGTCGGACCAGGCGCTCCAGACTGTCACCCCTGGCTGCCGAAGACCTGACAGATCCAGCGCAAAGACGGTGCCGGGCGGCGATCCGGCATGCATTCCCGCCAGATGCAGCGCCAGCAGTTCCAATGTCTGGGGGTTGGTCAGGTCGTCTTCGCGAACAGTCAACAAGGCTTTCTCCATTTCCACAACGATAGTCTTGAACGCCGCCTCAGTTGCGCCAGATCCCTTGAAAAACAGGCGTCACCGCCACCACGGCAGCGCAACGGCACGCGCCAATGAACTGGGCCAATGAACTGGGCCAAGGCCTCGGCTCTGTCACGCGGGTCAGCGTATCGACCGCAGGATACTCCAGATCGGCCCGGCCGACTCGAAGCCGATGCCGGCAAGGTCGGGAAGCGAGACAGCCCCGTCAACCAGTTGGGCGCCATCAAAGAGTCCGTTGAACGGATGGAACGCCAAGGGCGTGATTTCGCCACCGCCCAGGCCGAGGGCGGCAGCGATGTGCAGCGCGAAGAGCTGCCCGCCATGAGGCCAGAAGGATCTGGCCGACCACCCTCTGGAGGTAAAGAACCTGACGATCTGCAGATATCCGCACAGACCATAGCAATGCACGGGATCGAAAACCAGGATATCCCGGTCTGCGCGCACGCCGCCATGCGCTTCCAGCAATTTGGCCTCCGCCAGCGAGAAGAGCGCCTCTCCCGACGCCAGCGCTGGCGCATAGAGCTCGCTCAAGCGCGCCTGGGTAGCGAAATCCAGCGGATCGCAGACGTCCTCGAACCATCGCAGACCCAACGGAGCCAGCGCCATCGCCACCTCGACGCTTTGCACCGGATCGTAGGCGTTCATGGCGTCCACTGCCAGATTCTCCGGTCCTGATATCAGGCGCGCGGCAACGTCGATACGCTGCCGGTCATGGGCGAAATCGGTCTGGCCGATCTTGATCTTGATCTGCCCGTAGCCAAGATCGGCCAATTGACGAATCTCCTCGGACAAGCGGAACAGATCCCGCGTGGGGTAGAGATAACCGCCCGAGGCATAAAGCCGCACACGGGGCGAAGCACTTACCGCGAGATCAAGATAGCCGGCCAGATATTGATGCAGCGGCAGGCCGGCGATCTTGGCTGCCGCGTCCCAGATCGCCATATCCAGGGCGCCCACGGCAACGCATCGCTCGCCGTGACCACCCAACTTCTCGCCACGCATCATGACGCTCCAGGCCAGCAATGGATCAAGCTCCCCGCGCTCATTGGTCAGCAGACCTGGCGCTGCGCGCAACAAGCGCGGCGCGAAGCGTTCCCGGATCAGGCCGCCTTGTCCATATCGTCCCACGGAAGCATAGCCATAGCCGATGACCGGCTTGCCGTCGCGAATGACATCGGTCTCGATGGCGACAATGCTCGTGGTGAGTTCCGACCAGGCCAGGCTAGCGTCGGCATAGCGCGATAAGGGAATCAATCTCTCCCTGACGTCGACAATTCTCAATGCTCTCATCCTCTCGTAGCGGCACTGCGCCGAGCATCATTTTTCCGGGGCTAGTTAATCCGGTGCCACACGGAAATGGGAACATCACCATTAGGCCGGGGCACCACGCGATAGATCAATTCGTCATTCTTCAATTCGAAGGACCGCTTCTGCTGCTGTCCCTCCCAATTGGGGAAGGATGCGCCCTCGATGTGGAAGACCAGCGTCTGGCCGCTCGCATCCACGCTGAGCGTGCCGAAATGGGTGCTGGAACCCATCACCGCCGACTGGTACTCGGTAGGTGTCGCGGCGGCCTTGTCGGCGGAAGCAAACTTGGGCCGCTCGGCCTTGAAGATCTGCAGCGAATAACGCCCTTGCGCATCGATGAACAGCATGCCCTTGGGCGCCTGTCCATAGTCGCGCGCCCTGGTGCCGTCGGTATGCACCACGTCTGCTGCGGACAGGGTCCATGTCCCGACCATGGCCGGATTGATCGGCTCCGTATGAGCAGGCGCGCTGAGCGCCGCCAGCAAGCCCAGAGCAACAACCGTAGTGGAAGCCAGATACTTAGATTTCAGTCCCTTCATATGACCAACTCCTTTTCGATTCAATTGGATTGCCGCAGGTAGGCCGGACTCCACTAGCAGATGTGCACTGCGTTGGCGACCGACAGTGCGAATGATGGTAAGTGAAAAAAAATGGCCATGGGTGCGATAATTCGGAACTCATACTTTAGAAAAACTGGACAATGTCGCTACCCAATCTGGATATGGACGCCCTGCGTACCCTCTTGGCCATTCAACAGCTGGGCAGCTTGCATCGTGCGGCTGATGGCATCGGACGTTCTCAATCGGCGGTGAGCCAGCAGATGCGAAAGCTTGAGGAACAGATCGGCCTGCCCTTGTTCCGGCGCAAGGGACGCAAGCTGGCATTGACCGAAGCGGGGGAACTGGTGCTCTCCTATGCGCGACGGATACTGAGTCTGAACGACGAGGCCGTGTACGCCGCGCGTGGCACCTCCATCGATGGCATCGTCCGGTTCGGCCTGCCTGAAGACTTTGCCGACACATGGCTGACTGCAGCCTTGGGCCAGTTCAAGAAGAACCATCCAGCCGTGCAGGTCCAGGTCGCCGTTGAGCGCAATGGCATGCTACTGGAACGACTGGATCGCGGCGAACTCGATCTCGTTCTGGCCATGGGTTACGAGGGTCGCGCCGATGCACATGCGCTGGCCACCTTGCAGATGGCGTGGATCGGCCCCGCAGGCATGAAAGCCATCCCGGTCACGCAAGGCCCGCTGGATCTAGCGCTCTATCCCCTGCCCTGCCTGTTTAGGCGCGCCGGCATCGAAGCACTGGACAAGGCGAACATCTCCTGGCGCGCCGCCTACACCACCGGCAGCCTGCATAGCCTGTGGTCCGGCGTCGAGGCTGGCCTGGGGATCACCTTGAGAACGCTGATCGGCCTGCCCGCTTCCCTGCGGCAGCTCGGCGCCAAGGAGGGACTTCCTCCCCTGCCATCGGTTGCACTGTGCTTGCACGATGGACATGGCAATTCCGCGCAGGCGGTGCGACAGTTGAAGCAGGTCGTCATGCAGAGCGCCACGTCGGGTCTGCGCTGATCCGGCCGGGTTGCACAGGAACGGGCCTTCACAGCTTCAGGGCTGCTGAGGCAAGAGGACCAGCGCCCGGCGCAACACGTCCATCACACCGAAGCTCATGACCATGGCCGACGGGTCGAGCGCGTCGAGGTCGAACCAGGCCGCTTCCAGCGCATCGTCTCCCGCGTGCGGTGTGCCGCTGGTCCAGTGACAGGCGACGGCGATGAGCACGTAGTGCTGGCGCAGGCTGCCATCGTCGGCGCGGTCCAGTGCATCCACTGCGGTGAAGACCGATTGCACTTCTGCGTGCACACCGGTTTCCTCGAACAGCTCACGCAGCGCAGCCTCTTCGATGCCTTCGCCGAAATCGATCTTACCGCCGGGGAAGCCCCAGTATCCGGCATCCGGAGGATTGGCCCGGCGTACCAACAAGACTGCATGCTCCTTCAGCACCACGGCGATGGTCGCCGGCACGGGGCGGCGTACCGTTCCTGCCCTGCCTGCCGGTGCCGAGCTGGCGGTGGAATTCACGATGACGCCATCATCACCTATCACCTGAGCATCCTCAGAATCGGGCCGCCAGCTCCGCCGCACGCTCCTTGGCATGGGCTATGCACTCCTGCGCAAGTCCGTCCCAGGTATGTTCCACCTGCAGGCTTTGCACCTCCTGCACACCGATGAACTTGAGCCAGAACTCGATGTAGCCGGATTGATGCTCGAAGCCGGGGCTGCTCATCTGCCGGCCCTCCGGCTGGCTTTGCCCGCGTACATGGATGACCAATGCGCGTGGAATCTCCAGCAGCGGCCCATAGGCGCTGCCATCGAAGCTGAACAGCATATTGCGCTGGCTGACCAGATCGATGAGCTGCTTGAGCTTGTAGGGATAGGAGAAATTCCACATCGGTATGCCGATGACGATGCGTTCCGCCTGCTGGAAGCGCCGCACCAGCCCATCGATGGCGGACCAGGCGGCCTGCTCGTCGGTGTTCATCGGCTCCTTGGACACCCGCTTGTACTTGGCGCCGATGGTCTTGCTGTCGAATTCGGGAAGCGGCTCTTCCCAGATATTCAAGGTGTCGACCTCGCAGGCCGGAAAACGCTGGCGGCAAGCCTCAAGGAAGGTATTGGCCACGGCGATCGAAGCCGATTTCTCGCCACGGGGTGAGGCAATGATATGCAGTATGCGCATGTTGAAGCTCCTGAAGTTGTTCTGCTCAGATCGCCGAAGGATCGGTCTTGTCGACGTCAATACCATAACGCCGGATCGCCTCTGCGACCGACTGCCGGGGAAGGCTGCCATCATCGGCCAGGGCCTTGAGCGCGGCCAGCACGATGAAGTGCCGGTCCACCTCGAAGAAGGTACGCAGCGATTCGCGGGTATCCGATCGGCCGAAGCCATCGGTGCCCAGGCTGACGAAGCGGCGGTCATGGAGGAAGGGACGGATCTGGTCGCCGACGATCTTCATGTAATCGGTGGCCACCACGACGGGCCCCGGATGTCCCTGCAGACACTGTGCGACATAAGGGATGCGCTCGGCTTGATCGGGATGCAGCATGTTCCAGCGCTCGGCGGCCATGCCGTCACGGCGCAGCTCGGTCAGGCTGGTGGCGCTCCAGACTTGGCAGCCGATGGCGAAGTCCTGATTCAGCAATTCGGCTGCCGCCATGACCTCGCGCAGGATGGCGCCACTGCCCATGAGCTGCACGGTGGCCGCCGCGCCACTGGCGACGGGGTGTTCCGAGAGCAGATAGAGGCCCTTGAGAATGCCCGCTTCGCTGCCTTGCTTCAATCCGGGATGCGGGTAGTTTTCATTGAGCAGGGTGATGTAGTAGTAGATGTCTTCCTGGTCGACGTACATGCGGCGCAGGCCATCCTGGATGATCACCGCCAGTTCGTGGGAGAAGGTCGGGTCGTAGGAGATGCAGCTGGGGATCACCGAGGACAGCACGTGGCTATGACCATCGTCATGCTGCAGCCCCTCGCCCATGAGCGTGGTGCGGCCGGCGGTGGCCCCCAGCAGGAAGCCGCGCGTGCGCGCATCGGCAGCCGCCCAGGCCAGGTCGCCGACGCGCTGCAGGCCGAACATGGAATAGAAGATGTAGAACGGAATGGTCGCCAGACCGTGATTGGCATAGGCCGTCCCTGCGGCGATCCAGGACGAGATCGCGCCGGATTCGTTGATGCCTTCCTGCAGGATCTGGCCATCCTTGGCCTCCTTGTAGTAGCTCAGCTGGCCGGCATCCTGCGGCGTGTAGAGCTGTCCCAGGTAGGAGTGGATGCCGATCTGCCGGAATAATCCCTCCATCCCGAAGGTACGCGATTCATCGGGAACGATGGGAATGACCAGCTTGCCCAGTTGCGGGTCCTTCAGCAAGGTCGTCAGGATGCGCACGAAGGCCATGGTGGTCGACAAGCCGCGCTCGCCGCTGCCCTGGAGTTGGCCGGAAAAGGCCGACAGCGGTGGCACCGGCAGCGGCTCCACCTTGCTGATGCGCGCCGGGATGAAGCCGCCCAGGGCCTGGCGGCGCTGCTGGAGATACTTGGCCTCTTCGCTGCCGGGCTGCGGGCGCAGGTAGGGCATGTCGTCGAGCTGGTCATCCGAGACCGGCAGCGCAAAACGGTCGCGGAAATTGCGCACGGCATCGCTGCTCATCTTCTTCAGCTGGTGGTTGATGTTCTGCCCCTCCCCGGCCTCGCCCATGCCGAAACCCTTGACCGTCTTGGCCAGCACTACCGTGGGGCGGCCCGTGGTGCGCACGGCCTGCTCATAGGCGGCGTAGACCTTCTCGGGATCGTGACCGCCACGGGTCAGCTTCCAGATATCGTCATCCGACATGTCGGCCACCAGCGCCAGCAATTCCGGATACTTGCCGAAGAAGTGTTCGCGCACATAGGCGCCGTTCTGCGACTTGAAGGTCTGGTAATCGCCATCCACGCACTCCATCATGCGCTGGCGCAACAGGCCGCTGCGATCCTTCTCCAGCAAGGCATCCCAGCCACTGCCCCAGACCACCTTGATGACATTCCAGCCGGCAGCGCGGAAAGTCGACTCCAGCTCCTGCATGACCTTGCCGTTGCCACGCACCGGCCCATCGAGCCGCTGCAGGTTGCAGTTGACCACGAAGATCAGGTTGTCCAGCCGTTCACGACCACCCAGCGAGATAGCCGCCAGCGACTCAGGCTGGTCCATCTCGCCATCGCCGAGGAAGGCCCATACCTTGCGCCCCTGGGGTTGCTTGAGTCCACGATATTCGAGGTAGCGCATATAGCGCGCCTGGTAAGCCGCCGTCAGCGGTCCCAATCCCATCGACACCGTCGGAAACTGCCAGAACTCCGGCATCAGGCGCGGGTGCGGATAGGAAGACAGGCCGTCGCGATCCGACTCACGGCGGAAGTTGTCCATCTGGGCGTCGCTGATGCGGCCCTCCACATAGGCACGGCCGTAGATGCCGGGAGCGGAATGCCCCTGGATGTAGACCATGTCACCATCGAAGGTCTCGGTCCGTCCACGGAAGAAATGCTCGAAACCGACGTCATACATCACCGCCGCCGACTGGTAGGTGGCGATATGGCCGCCGACGTTGGAATGCTTGCCGGCGCGCAGCACCATGACCATGGCATTCCAGCGGATATAGGCGTTGATGCGACGTTCCAGGCTGAGGTCACCGGGATAGGCCGGCTGCCGCTGGCGCGGGATGGTGTTGACGTAGGGCGTGGCGATCCTGCCGTGCAGGTCGCCATAGCGTTCCAGGTCCACCTCGGTCAGCTGGTCGATCAGGTACTGGGCGCGCGCGCGTCCTTCGGTATCGATGACCGATTCCAGAGCGTCCCGCCATTCCCTGGTCTCCAGGGGGTCAGCGTCCATTTGGGTGAGGGCTTGGTTCATGAAGTTTCTCCAGAAGGGAATCAGGCAGGTCACTGCCGGCATCGAGGTGATACGGATGGCGATGGGCCTGAAAATATAATTGCAAATGCAATCGCAAGGGAGGCAATCCTACCGTGGTATCATTGCAATTGCAATTACATTTGAAATCAGTCACCGTGCAATCAAGGAGGCCCTCATGACGAAGCATCAACCCGATCTCTGGTTTTCCTTTGTGCGCGCGCACCGCGTGTTGATCAGGGAGATTGAACGACGTTTCGCCGCCGCCGGTCTGCCCGCCTATGCCTGGTATGACGTACTGTGGGGCATCGAAAGCGGCAAGGACGGCACCCGCCGCATGCATGAACTGGCCGATGCACTGGCCATCGAACGCTACAACCTGACGCGCCTGGTCGACCGGCTGGAGCAGGAAGACCTGGTCGTGCGCAGCCGCTCAGCCGAAGACGGCAGGGCCGCTTTCGTCACCATCACCGATGCCGGCAAGGTCTTGCGCAAGAAGATGTGGAAGGTCTATCAGGCCGCCGTCAAGGAGAACTTCCTGTCCCAGTTCGATGAAGCCGATCAGGTCGCCATCGCCAAGGCGCTGGACAAGGCGGCCGCCCTGGCCGTTGGCCAGCTTGATCGTTGACAGGCAAGGCGCGGCGCTTCCTACTGCAACCGATAGCGGTCGACGGCATCGACGACGCACTGGGGCGGTAAGCGCCCTTGTTGCGCCAGCGCCCTGAGCGCATGCAGAACGATCCATTCGATACTTGCGGGCATATTGTCTCGCTGGGAACCGCTACCCAGCGCAACAAAAGGCGCCACCAGGCAGGCCCCGATCTGCGCGGCCACATGGGGCGCATAGTCGGTCACGGCGAGCACCGGCTCGCTGCGCCCACCCAGGCATTGCTCCAGGCGACTGGTCCTGGGCGGCGCCAGCGGATCCAGCGTATTGCATTGCGCCGCCAGTGCCGCCTCACGCGCGAGGCGGGTATAGCTCGGGCAACTCCATATCTCGCTGGCCACGTCCCAGTCCCGCTGCAGTATCTGCGCTGCCTGCACCACGCGCTCCAGCGCCCTGCCGGCGCCCAGCAGCCGTATCGCGCCGGCAGCCTGCTCGCCGGCGCTGCACGCCAGCAGGTACATGCCGGTATGGGCCTGCTCCAGATATGGGGAGGATGACATTGCTCCCACCGGCTTTGCGTCATGCAGGCTCAGGTAGTAATACGCCTGCTCCCCTTCCACATACAGCGCGTGCAGGGCAGCGCGCACGATGGCCCCAACTTCTTCGCCCGAGGCCGGATCATAGGGAATGCAAGACCAATCCCCGGCCAGCCAAAGCGGCAGCTCGGGTCGCACACCCTTGGGCCAGCGGGAGCCGACACTGTCTGCCGTGTTCATGAACAGCCCCCGTCCGGCGGTCTCTCCGAAGGCCGAGCGCAAGCTGGTTCGGGAGGTCGAGCAGGAGAGATAGATCAAAGGATGCTCATATTGCCGGGCGGAGGCCGTGTAGCGCAGTGGCCAGGCCGCCGAAAGCGCCTGGCCACCAGGCTCGTCCCTCGCGTCCCTGCTGACGATCCATGCAGTCTCGCGCGCCGCTTGATCCCGGGACAGCGCCCGCGCAATGGAACGTCCCATGCCCAGCGGAGATTGCACCGCCTGTGGCTGCCTGCTGTCGACGGTATCGATCCTGCGCAGACAAGCCAGAGCAGCGAACCGGGTTTCTGGGGCAATCGGCATCAGCGGTACCAGATGCCTGGCGTGGGGCGTAGTGGAGTTGATCATGGCTTCCCGATCTGTTTGCGCGAATGGTTAGCATCGTTTACGATTGCATTTGCAACGATTGTAATTGCAACCGCAATCAGGATCAACCACGAGGCCCTCGCTTTTTGATGGCGCACACAACGCCAACCTGACATCAGCGCGCATTCAAACCCTCTCGACCGGAAAGCATATGGCCTGGTTCTATCTTTTTCTCGCTGCCCTCTGCGAAATCGCCATGGGAACTTCACTGAAGATGAATGAGGGCTGGACTCGTGTATTGCCCAGCATCGCTGCCATCGCATCGGGGCTGATGAGCATCTATCTGCTGGCCCTGTCGCTGCGCACCTTGCCGGTGGGCATGGCCTATGCGGCATGGACGGGAACGGGGGCCATCGGCCTGGTCCTGGTCGGCATTTTCTACTTCCAGGAGACGGCCAATCCGGTCAGGCTCGTTTTTGTTGCCATGACCTTCATCGGGCTGATTGGCCTGCGCTTTTCCGAGTAGGCCACGCTCCCATTCTGGCGTGGTCGCGACGTAGGGCATAATATTGCATCCCGCTACGTCGGCATCCGGTCCGCATCCAATTGGTTTGCGGTCATCAAGGCATTCATCGAGCATATGAACGTGGTCCCCAGCCCGGCTGCACACAGACCTTTTTCCAGGACGAGAAAGCTGTTTCTGCTCTGGATCGCCATCTGGATACTGATGCTCCTGCTGGGTGTACAGGAATCCCTTTGGTCGGGAGGCCAGCATCTCTGGCAGCCTGTCGTGGACTACGCCAGCGCGGCCATTCCCGCCACCTTGCTGGTCGTCCTGCAGGCGCGCCGGGGACGCCGCTACGACCATCTCCTGCAGCAGCCCATGTCCTGGTTCCTGCACATGTGGCGCTGGATGCCGGTACAGGCACTGGCTTATTTCGCGCTCATGTATGGTTTGCGCCTGGGTATCTATGCCCTGCTGGGACAGCCCCTGCGGCACGCACCGTGGGGAGAGCTGCTTGCCTATGAGGGGGCCAAGTTCCTGCTTTTCTTTGGTCTTTTCAGTGGCGTGCATTTCGGACTGCGCTCCTATCGCGCGTGGGTGGAAGAACGACTGCGCTCGGCTCAACAGACCAATCTGGCAAGGCGCACCCAGCTGATGCAATTGACCCAGCAACTGCAACCGCATTTCCTCTTCAACACGCTCAACACCATCTCTTCCCTGATCCACACCGATCCCGACGCTGCCGATCACACCCTCACACGCCTGGCCACCCTGCTGCGGACCACTACCGATGTCAGCCAGCGCCCCGAGCAGACCCTGGGCGAGGAGATCGAATTGCTGCGCGCCTATACGGACATCATGACGCAGCGTTTCAGCGACCGGGTCGAGATCGACTGGAACATCGATCCGGCCGCAAGCACTTGCCTGGTGCCCACGCTGTGCCTGCAGCCGCTGGTGGAGAACTGCTTCCGTCACGTGGTCGAGCAGCGCAGCACGATGACTCGCATCAGCATCACGGCTGCACGCAACGGGCCGACCCTGCTGATGACAGTGGAGGACGACGGTCCCGCCACCGCGCTGCCACAGCGCTACGGCGTGGGCCTGGGCAACCTGCAGTCGCGTCTGGCGGCCCGCGATGAACCGGGGGCGCGGCTGGAACTGGCATTGCGCCGCCCCTCGGGTCTGTGTGTCGTGGTGAGCCTGCCGTGCGCGTCGTGATCGTCGATGACGAGGCACCGGCACGTGCCAAGCTGGCGCGCATGCTGGCCGAGTTTGCCGATGTCGAGATCGTCGGCCAGGCCGCCGACGGCCAGCAAGCCATCGACCTGGCTGCCAGCCTGCAGCCGGATGTGCTCTTCGTCGATGTGCAGATGCCGGAGGTGGGCGGGTTCGATGTCGCCGCATCACTGCCCGATCATGGACCGGCCCTGGTCTTTGTCACCGCCTACGATCAGTTTGCCCTGCGCGCCTTCGATACCCATGCCATCGATTACCTGCTCAAGCCGGTGGAGCCACTGCGGCTGGCACGCACGATAGCGCGCTTGCGGCAAGCCATGCCCCCATCCCGGCAGCCGCTGGGTGCACCGCAGCGACTGGTGGTCAGCGACCGCGGCCAGCACCACGTGATCGAATGCCGGCAGATAGCCTGGCTGGAGAGTGCGGACAATTATGTCGAGTTGCACGTGGGCAGCCGCGTTTTCCTGCTCAGGCGTACGCTGGCTTCCCTGCTCGATGACCTGGGGCAGGATTTCATGCGCATTCACCGCCGCATCGCGGTGGCTGCGGCCATGGTGCAATCGGTGGAGCAGCGCGCCAAGGGAGACGCCATCGTCCATCTGAAGGAAGGAACCCGGCTGCCCTGCAGCCGCTCCTATCGCGAAGCCTTGCTGGCCCGGCTGGCCCGATAAGGCGCCGCCATCCACGGCATTCCGTTTCGCCCCGCCGCAGGCCCGGCTCACCCCTTGCCGCTGGAGTGCCGCATGCGCTGCCCCTATGCTGTCGAGGTGTCCCACATGTCTGGAAACCTCATGCAAATCCTCTCGAAGATACTTGAATGGTCGGCCCTGACGGTGCTGTTCGCCTCCTTGCTGGAAGCCGTGGTGCTCACCCTGTTGCCCACGGACCAACGATATGACTGGCAGGCCACCGCGCTCTCGCTGGCCGATTTCCTGGTGCGGCAATACCCCTTGCAATGGCTGCTGCCGCTGGCATTCTGGACGCATGCCATGGACTGGCTCTGGCAGCATCGGCTATGGACGCTGCCGATGCAGGATTGGCGCGGCTGGACAGCCTGTTTCCTGGGCCAGGAGTTCTGCTACTACTGGTATCACCGCGCTGCCCATCGCATCCGCTGGTTCTGGTGCACCCATGCCGTGCACCATTCCCCGGCCCAGCTCAATCTCTCGGCAGCCTACCGGTTCGGCTGGACCGGTCGCCTCACCGGCACCCTGCTGCCATTCATGCTGACCGCGCTCGTGGGCATGCCACCCAGCCTCGTGTTGATGATGTTGTCACTGAACCTGGTCTATCAATTCTGGCTGCATGCCACCTGGATACCTCGCCTGGGGCCGTTGGAGTGGATCTTGAACACGCCCTGCGCCCATCGCGTGCATCACGCCTGCAACGTCGAGTATCTGGATTGCAACTACGGCGGCGTGCTGATCATCTTCGACCGCCTGTTCGGCACCTACCGGGCCGAAAGGCCCGGGCTGGCGCCGCGCTTTGGCCTGGTCAAGCCGCTGCATACCCGTCATCTGCTGGTCCTCGAATTCTTCGAATGGCGGGCGCTGGCCAAGGACATGCTCCATGCCGGGAACTGGCGCAACAGGCTGGCCTATCTCTGGAAGCCACCGGGATGGGCGCCCGACCGCACCGTAACAATGACGCAGGATCTGCAGCGCCAGGAACCGCCGCAACCGCCGCAGTGACCAGGTCTTCTACGGATCGGCCCTACTTGCCGGACGGCCGTCCTGTGCGCTGTAGCGGCGTACACCTTATACTGCGAAGGCAACTCCGCACGCCCGCTTCATCGGCTCCACCATCACAACCAGAAGAGGAAAACCATGACTGCATCCAACATCATCCATCGTGCATTGCTGGCTACCCTGTTGCTGGGCCCGGCCCTTGCCATGGCACAGACCGCCAACGTCGAACTCAAGGGGGGCAATGAAGTGCCGGCCAACACCTCCGCAGCCACCGGCAGCGGCAGCATCAGCGTCGCCGCCGACAAGACCGTGAGCGGCAGCATCACCACCACCGGCATCGAAGGTCGCGTGGCGCATATCCACACGGGCGCCGCCGGTGCCAATGGTCCGGTAATCGTGCCCCTGACCAAGAATGGCGACAATGGCTGGACCGTGCCGGCCGGGGCCAAGCTGACCGACGAACAGTATGCCGCCTACATGGCCGGCACCCTGTATGTCAACGTCCACAGCGCTGCCCACCCGGGCGGCGAGATTCGCGGACAGCTGCAGCCGAAGTAAGCAGACGCGGCGTCGACGCCCCTATCAACAGCGCAAACGCGCTACGTCGACGCCAGCCATCGAGCTTGCCTTCTCTTCATCGCCCGGCCACACCGGCTCGCCTGCCGTCTCAAGGCATGGCCTGATCGCGCCTGCCCTCCCTGAAATACCCTACCCGCCACATCCAAACTGGTGATATAACAGCGACCCTCCTGCACAAAGCTTCAGTTTTTCGCAGGATTTCCTGTTTAACAAACCACCAGATTTCGGATGATCAAACGTCTTATCGCAGCACTCGCCCTGGCAAGTGGCACCCTCTCCCCGACCCTCCCCGCCTTCGCCGCTGATTTCTCGCAATGTCCGCAGTTCTTCGCCGGGGGCATCGCGCCCTCGGTACCCGCCTTGCAGGCTCGCGGCCCGCGTGCCCTGTGCTTCGATGCCTTCGCGGTGATGTATTCCGCCACCAGCAAGACCCCGGTCTACGTGGCCGAGCGCCTCAATCGCGCCCAGCTGATCGATGCCCGAGATGAAGAACGCACCAACCGTTTCTACGAAGAAGCCCGCCTGCCCTCGGCCGAGCGTTCCCACCTGAACGACTACAAGGGCAGCGGATTCGATCGCGGCCACATGGCGCCGGCTGCCGACATGCCCACTGCCCAGGCCATGGCGCAGTCCTTTTCGCTGGCCAACATGCTGCCCCAGGCGCCGGTGAACAACCGCAAGTCGTGGGCCGGTATCGAAAAGGCCACCCGCAAATACGCCATGCGCGCCGATGGCGATGTCTATGTGATCTCCGGCCCGGTATTCGATGCCCATCCCGCCACCATCGGCGCAGGCAACGTGGCCGTGCCGGCGCATTTGTTCAAGCTGGTCTACGACGCCACTTCCCATCGCGCCTGGGCGCACTGGATCGACAATACCGATCAAGCGCGCGCGGGCAAGCCGATCACCTATGCGGAACTGGTGCAGCGGACCGGGATCCAGTTCCTGCCCAATGCGGAAGTTCGTCAGTGACTGAGCAGTAACTGCGTAGTGAGCAGGCGCGGGAGGTCTGCCGTCGGCAGACTCCCTAGCTATTGCCCTGCTCCTTCTCATCGGCGGCCAGCAGGGTGGCGTCGCCCAGGATATGCGCGCCGCGCGCCTTCAACTGCTCGCCCACACTGTGCACGTCGCGCACTTCCTTGTTCTGGCTCAGCTTGGTCTTGCCGACCAGACCAGTGATCTCGATCTCGATGCCGACGATGGCCTTGAGCAGGCTGTCGACGTAGTCGGCGGGAGCGTCCGACATCTTCCACGGTTGGGGCATGGCCGCCTCATGCTGGCGTGTCAGGCGGGCCACCACGCCGCGCACGTAGCGCTCTTCGTCGCGGATGGTGATGCGGCCGCGGGCGTGCACGACCATGTAGTTCCAGGTCGGCACCTGCTTGTGATGGTCCTGCTTGCTGGGATACCAGGTCGGCGAGATGTACGAGTCGGCGGCCTTGAAGACCACCAGCACCTCGTCGCCATCCTGCACGTCCTGCCAGACCGGATTGGCGCGCGCCACGTGGGCCGATAGCACCCCCTGCGTGCCGCCGTCCAACAGCTCGAAGGGGATGTGGTTGGCATCCAGCCCGCTCTTGCCGTGCGTCACCAACAGGCCGAACGGATAGGTCTTGATGAATTGCTTCAGCGCGTCCTGGTCGGTTTGGCTGAAATGCGCTGGCACGTACATGGGGCTTGCTCCTGGTGTAATGGCGAAACGATCGATATCCGGCCACCACTGTAGCGGCGAAGTGGCTCCATTCATAGATCCAGTTCAAACAATTTCTAGGGGGCCAGGATGGGCGCCGCCGAGCGTCTGCGAACCGCTGTCGCCCGTCATCCAGTCCACCAGTTGCGTCAGCGCCATCGGCCGCGCAAACAGGTAGCCCTGCACATATTCGCAGCCCATGGCGCGCAGCATGGCGGCCTGGGCTTCGGTTTCCACCCCCTCGGCCACGCAGGACATCTGCAGGGACCTGGCGATGCCGACGATGGCCGGCAGCACCGAGGATGCCCGCCCCGGCTCGGTGGAGCGGACGATGAAGGAGCGATCCAGCTTGACGCAATCGAAGTCGAAATCGTGCAGGGTCGATAGCGATGAATAGCCTGTGCCGAAGTCATCCAGGCACAGCCCGAAGCCGAGCGCGCTCAACTGCCGGAACTGCGCGTGCAGATGATGGACGTCGTCAATGAGCAGGCTCTCGGTCAGCTCCAGCGTGATCAACGATGGCGCCACGCCAGCGGCCAGGATGATATCGCGCACCTGCTCGAAGAAATGCACGTTCATGGCCTGCCGCACCGACACGTTCACGTGCGCCGTGAAGCCGGCCGGCAGCAGACCGAGGTGCTGCAACTGCGTCACGTCGGCGGCCACCTTGCGAAACGCCAGCGCGCCCAGTTGCGAGATACGCTCGCTACGCTCGGCCAACGGGATGAACTCGGCCGGCGAAACCGCGCCGAACTGCGGCGACTGCCAGCGCATGAGCGCTTCGACACCATGCATGCGCCCGTTTGCCAGGTCGCAGATGGGCTGGTAGACCATGGTGAATTCATCGTCGATATGCGCCGAATCCATCGCCGCCAGCAGTGCCTGCACCCGCTCTTCCTTCTCCAGCATGGCCTGCTGGAACACGCAATAGCCACCGCCACCGGGTTGCTGCGCCTGGCGCAGGGCGATCACGGCGTTGGCCAGGCTCTTGTCCATCGCCGCCCGGCTACGCTGCCCGCAATGGCTCACGCCGAAGCACAGGAACACCCGCACCTCTTCGGCAACGCCCGTCCCCAGGACCATTTCCGTGGCCTGCCTGAGCCTGGCCAGGATCGCTTCGTGCTCCTGCGGCGCACCCAGCATCACCAGGGCCACGCGACTCTCGCTGTAGCGGCAGCGCACCATCTGCACCTCCGGAAACTCCGCCCAGATCGGCAGCACCTGCGCACACAGGCTATGCCACAGATGCCGCAGGGCGACCTTGTTGAGGGTGTCGGCCAACTGGGCATAGTGGCTGATTTCCACCATGCACACGGTGGCCTGTTCCCAGGCCGCGCCTTCCAGGCGGTCAATCGCGCCGATGGGACTCAGGAGACCGCTTTCCTGGTCCAGGTCGACCTTCTCGCGCAGCTCCTGGTAGAGCTTGTAGAGGCTGCCTGCCATGCGCGAAACGGCCTCCTGCACCGAGACGATCTCTTCGATGGCCCAGCCCCTGGGATAGAGCAGCTCGAAGCGGTGCGTGCCCGTCACGTCGCGGAACGCCACCTGCTCGGCCTGGTGCCGCAAGCGCATCAGGGGGAAGGTGACGCTGCCGCGATAGACGCGGATCAGGACGTAGGCGCCAGCGACGATGAAGGCCAAGGCGATCCAGCTGATCCAGAAGAAACCGTTGAACACCGACAGCAACTGCTCACGCGAGGAAATCACCAGCACCCGGTAGTGCATCAGTTCGCTGGGGGCGCCATCGATCTTGGAGAGTGGCTGCTGGTAGATCAGGAACTTGCCCTGCGAGTCGGTCTTCAGGTTGATCAGGCCGGCGTTGCCCGACAGCCGCGAGGCGACGAATTCGCTGAAACGGGGCTTGCCATCCTTGCCCTCCAGCAGGAAATGCCGGTCGGCCGCGCCCAGGCGCTCGGACTTCAGCAACACCCGGTCATGATCGTCGACGATGAACACACCCGCCACCAGTGACTGCCGGATCGCCGCATCGAGCAGCTGCTGCAGCCGCACCGGCGACAGGTCCACCGCGATTACGCCCTGGTCCTCGGGCGAACGATTGACCGGGCAGGTGATCGAGGCATTCCACTGGGCATCGGCGCCCATGCTGAAATAGATGGGCGAGACCTGCGGGCATTCGTCGGTGGCATTGGCGTACCAGGGGCGCTTGCGGGGATCGTAATCGCGAGTGACGCCTACGGGGATGATGCCGTCGGCGTCGGGCCGCTGGTCGAACTGCTGCAGTCCGGGATGACGCGCATCCTGCAGATAATAGTCGAGGCTGCCTTCGCCCTTGAGATTGAGCGAAATCAGCTCACCCTGGCTGTTGCCGAACTGGACGTAGGAAAAACGCGGCGCTTCGGTATTCTCACGCCGCGCCAGCGCCTCGATGAAGCGCGTCAGCGGACGCAGGTCGCCATGCAGGGAGATCGAGGACTCCAGCAGCAGGCCCTGCATCTGCTTGATGAAGATGCCACCGGCCAGATATTCCGAACGGAAGCCTTCGAGCACGCGATTGACCTCGCGCTCCAGCAGCGGCTGCACGATCTTTTCTTCCAGGTCGTGCTGCAGCCAGAAGAAACCGGCCGCGCCAAACAGCGTCAGCAAACCGATGAAACAGATCAGGGCCCCGAAGACAAGCTGGCCAATCTTCCACTGGTGATCTCTGCTCAGAAAACGCATGCCCACAATCGCCACTCCCCCGCTCCCACGCCGCCGCTCCGGGCGGTCGATCGTTGATGGTGCGTCCCTCCGGTGATGCGGCGATCTGCTGATCTGCTGATCCTGAGCCGGACTCACTGGCGAACCCACGCCCCATGTCGAAGCGACTCCCTGAACGCCGTTCTTGAAGACGGTCTTTGCCGATTGAATCTATCAGGAAAAAACACGATCCCGCATCTTTTTTTACAAGCCTGCCTGGATGCAACGCGATGTGGCGCGATTTTCGGCAAATCCACCACATCTCCACCCCATGAGAAAAGCAGGATCTCCTCCGGCGCCTCGCGCGAACCAGCGGACCGACCCTGCCGGCAAACCGCGCTCAGTGCGTGATCGTCAGCAAGGGCATGCCCTGGCCGGGCTGTCCATTGGACCACCTGGTCTGGCTGGCAGGCGGCGGCGCGAAGCTGGCCATGGCTTGCACCAGCCTCTCGACATCGGTGTCGTAGAGCGTGTTGCCATCGGCGGTCTTGATGCGTTCGATATGGTTATCGGTCCCGGTGGCGCCGCCAGCATACCAGTCACTGATAGTCACGCGATCATTGCCGCCCAGCACATCGATGCACAGGTCGCTGCCCGCCCGGCTGAACCAGAGATTGTCCTGGTTGACGTCGGTCAGTTGCAGCACGTCCAGGTTGCCAACCGTCTTGTCGTTGTCGACGATGATGTCGCGCCCGTCGCCCCGACTGAAGACATACGTGTCATTGCCGGCCTGGCCGATCAGGGTATCGTTACCCCGTCCGCCCCTGATCAGGTTGTTGCCGCGGTTACCGGTAATGACGTTGTCGAGGTCGTTGCCGATGGCGTCCACGTCCTGCTTGCGCAACTTGATCGGATCAAGCGTATAGACGATGTTGGAGCCGTAGACGTTGGCCACCTTGTCCAGCTCCTCCAGGGACAGAAAACGACAGGCATCACTGACCAGCCCGCGTCCGGAATCGGCGATATAGAAACCGGTGACGGCGCCAGTGCCGGCGTCGTAAGACACGCCGGTGACCGTGACCAGGTGGTTGACATTGCCGTTTTCGACATATTCCGGCACGTCCCACAGCTTGCCGGCATTGACCGAGAGCATCACGCCGTGCCCTTCCCTGATCAGGTCGGCCAGCCTCTGGACGTCATAGCCATTGCGGGTATCCGCACGCAATCCGAAACTGTGGAGCATGTTGATCTGGGAATACTGACCGCTGGCGCCGCGTTTGCCGGGATCATCGGCGGTGGTATTGCACCAGCCATTGGCGATGGCCCGCCTGACCACTATCGCCTCGTTCACATCCATCCCCGCCATCCGGCAGACGTTGGCCACGCTGGTCTCGCCGCAGGTGCCCATGTAACCGGCCACGTCGTCGCCCTGTATGTATTCGAGATCGTAGTAATGCGGAGTGCCATAGGTCAGCACCTGCGTACCGCGGATGGTCTCGCGCTCGGGCTTGGAGCTGCCCAGCAGGGTCAGGTTTTCAAGATTGTCGCCCAGCGTATAGCCGATGCGGGAGATCACGGTATCGATGCCTTCGCCGGCGCGTTCGACGATCTGGTCGCCAAGGTCATCGACCATGTAGGTATCGTTGCCACGTCCGCCGATCATGGTATCGGCGCCTTTCCCCCCATCGAGGAGATTATCCCCGCTGTTGCCGGTGAGCAGGTTGTCGCAGGCGTTGCCGATCGCATCGAAATTGCCGCCTTCGGTCAGACGCAGGTCCTCGACATTGGCCGACAGCGTGTAGCTGCAGGAGGCGATGACGGTATCATGCCCCTCCCCGGCCTTCTCGATGACGCTGTCGCCGATGTTGTCGACGACGTAGGTATCGTCGCCCTTGCCGCCTTGCATGGCGTCCTGCCCGGCGCCGCCATCGAGCAGGTCGTTGCCGGCGCCGCCGTAGAGGGTGTCGTTGCCGGCGCCGCCATAGAGCAGGTCATCGCCACCGATATCGTTCCTGGGCGAGGCGTAGGTCGGCATGAAGTCGCCATAGAGTACGTCGTCGCCCTCTCCACCCATGAGCAGATCGTTGCCGTCTTCACCGTAGAGCTTGTCGTTGCCCTCTTCGCCGTACAGCTTGTCATCACCGCTGCCGCCCTGCATGCTGTCGTCGCCGGTGCCGCCCCACATCAGGTCATTGCCGAAGCCGCCATTCATGTAATCATTGCCGGCGCCGCCGTCCATCACATCGTCATCGCTCTGCCCCTCTGCCAGCGTCTGCTGGACATTGCCGAAGACCTGGTAGCCATGCAGGTGGTCATCGCCGTCGCCGCCGGAAATCCGGTCATTGCCCAGGCCACCGTACAGTTCGTCATTGCCCCCGCCACCATCGAGCAGATCATCGCCGGTACCACCATCGAGCCGGTCATCGCCCTCTTCACCATACAGCTTGTCATTCCCCTCATTGCCCCGCAGGCTGTCATTACCGCTCCCGCCCCACATGGTGTCATCGCTTTTTCCGCCGTTGATGGTGTCGTTGCCGGCACCACCGATGAAGCGGGTAAAGCGAGGGCGGCCGGTACGCAGGGCGTCGTTGAGCACCGACCCCATGTAATCGAGACGGTCGTCGCCATCGGTGCCGATGAGCAGGTCCGGCTCGCGCTCCAGGATCTTGACGTCTTCCGGCTTGAAGGTGACGGAGCGCCCGAGGGTCAGCTGGAGGACATTGTCGTTTTCACGCAAGGCGTGGAAGTCATTGCCGGGGACCACCACCGGCGGTGGCGCAGCCGCGATCACCGTGGTCGGAAGTGTCTTGAAGCCGGCAATGGCCGGAACAGGAACCGGTACCACCGAGACCCGCGTGCCGGGGCTGGCATTTTCCGCAGTGCCACAGTCAGCCGTGGACGAGGCCGCACCCGCTGCCGGTACCTGCGCTATGGGAGGCGGCGGAAACAGGGAAGAAATGGGCACCGGCACGCAATCCGTATAGCTGATCACGACATCGGGAGGAAACAGGTCCTTCAGCGGTACCACATCACCGATGACGATCCAGGGCATGCCCGGTTTCCAGTTGGCATTGGGGCCGGGCTGGACACCTTGTTGCGGTGGCGAAGCGCTGGCATGGATCGACGGCCGCACCTTGGCCGGTTTGGCGGGCTGCCCTCCGGCCGGCCTGGATGGACGCACGATCTCTGACAACGGCAGGCATCCGATGATCGTCCCAGGTAGGCAATTGACGGGCGGCTTGGATGGATTGGCCACCACGGAGGTCCCCGCGACCAGCTTGGCGCTGGCGCGCTGGGACGCTGTCGAAGCAACGTCCTCGGCACGCGGCGAAGCCTGCCCGGCAAGCATAGCGTTAGCCGCTGTCACCCTGACGGCGTCAATGCCGGCAGTCGCGGCGGCGCTGCGCACAGCCGCGGCACCCGCGATGACGCCCCCACGCAGGAACGCGTTCATGCGCGAGAAATCCCCCTCCGGCGCCGACTGCATCTGACGACCACTGACGGTCGGATGCCTGGTTGCAAGCGGCTTGTCGTCCGCATTCGCCGGCCGGTTGGCGGCAAGGCCACCCGATCGAACGGTACGGGCTGCTGGCGTGACGGACACGGCACGAAAAGCCGACGCACTGACCACGGTCTCTGCCGCCTGCTTGCGACGGGGTGTCAAGACCGTACGGACCGGCGCGGCAAATGCAGCCATCCGATTGATGGTGATATGCATGATGTTCTCCCTGAGTGTCGTGCCGAAATTTTTCGTCTCCTGGATCGTAAAATTTCGTCCCGACCCCATTCAATCGAAGCCAGCAAGCACCGGCAATCGCACAAAGGTGAGAGATGCGCCATTGACCTGACTTCGCCATTTCCGCCAATACACCGGTGATGTGAACGTTTATACATTTGCGGAATTACGCCCCCTGCCAGGCGGCTATGCGCCGGTATGGCGAAGAACAAGAAAATCCCGATATGAACAATCAGACAGATGTGGGCCTGATTCGGAAAGTGTGGATTTTTCAGCTATTGTCTCGCCGACCAGCCTCATGATCAGGCTGTCTGAGCTAGCTGGAAGACAAATGTGATAAACCCCTGTTCTGGCGCCGACAGCCGCGATTGGCTACCACAATGCCCATCCCGCCGCAATGCTCCCTAACCCCAATGTGACGAAAGCGCCATTGCGGTTTTCATGCCAATTCAGTAGATTGGCAAAAAAATTACAAGTCCGAGAGACACCCACGAAGGTGCTCCGAGACAACGGAGACGACAGACATCATGCCTGCCCCTTGCCCTGGCCCAAGGACATCCACCCTTGGCTGCGCGTGTGCCTTTGCCGTTTCCGAATGCTGGTCTGTCTCATGTGCGATCGGTCTGCCTTGACTGGCGCGGATTTTGCATGAAACCGAAAAAACATAAGGAGCCGCGCCATGTATTCCCGTGATTTTTCCGTCCACACCGTGCAGTTCTCGGATGTGGACGAACAAGCCAGCATGCTGACCGGATGGCAGCAGGAGTATCAACAACTGGGCAGTGGCCGCTTTGTCGGCGCGCTCTCGACGGTGCAGACCGAAGAGTTCTCCTTCATCCGCGAAAGCACCAACACGGCCCTGCATGAGCGCATCATGCCGCCGCCCGACCAGGTCGTCATCGGCATCTGCGATACCAGCGTGGAGGGCCACCTGCTCAATGGCCGCCCGCTCACCCGCGACCTGCTCATCGTGCTCGATGGCAGCCGCGCCCACCACATCCGCACCACCGGCCCCATCGAATTGCTGGGCCTGTCGGTGCCGCGCGAGCTGTTCCTGGCACAGCTGCACGAACAGGATCACGCCAGCCTGCGCAAGTGGCTGGACCTGTCGGTGATGCAGATCGATGCCGCTGCCGCCAGCATGCTGCGCCAGTACTTCGCCCTGGCCTCGGACCTGCTGCAACACCCTGCGGACGGCCCGGCGCGCAGTTTCAGCCCGCGCGCCCTGGCCTCCACCGCCATCAGCAACGTGGCCCTGGCATTGTCCCTGCAGCAGGGGCATCACGAGCTGGAAGCCACCCTGCCCTCGCGCCAGCGCCGCGAACGCATCGTCCACAATGCCATCGACTACATGCGCCAGCACGCCGGTGACGAGATCGGTATCCTCGATGTCTGCCGCGCCACCCATGTCAGCCGCCGCACGCTGCAATATTGCTTCGAGGAGCGCCTGGACATCTCGCCCCTGCAATACCTCAAGGCCCTACGCCTGAACGCAGCCCATCGCGAGATCAAGCGCCGCCATGTCCAGGAGCGCGCCTGCGACCGGCACGACACCATCGGCAACCTGGCCGCCCTGTGCGGCTTCAACCACCCCAGCCGCTTTGCCTCCGAATACAAGAAGATGTTTGGCGTGCTGCCCTCGGAAACCGCGCTGCAGGCCGGCCGCGACTGAGACCCGGACTACTTGGTAACGTTGGTTACCAAGTAGTCGCACCCCTCTTTACCCCGTCTTTGTCCCCTCCTTGCCCGCTATTTAGTTCCGGCCTGTGCGATGTTGGGGCGCCCGCCTATCCGTTTTCGGCAAATTCCTTCCCGCTGCACCGACCGGGGTCATAGAGCACCCATGTGGAATACGAGCAAATACTGCACTTGCCCGTTCGCATCGCCCGATTAACGACGAATCAGTCAACAATAAAGCTCACGGCGGCGGTGAAATTTCTCGCCCGGCGCATAATCCACCCGCGCTGCCATCACCTTTCCCGGTCGCGCCCCCTTATTGGCCGCCACTCTGCGATCCGCGCTCCAGGCCAGCCGCATCCTGCCTTGCATCATTTTGGACAGTGGTATTTCAGCGCCACGCGCTCGGTTTGCTAAAAGCGGCTAACGGTGACAAGCCCGCCGATTCTAAATTCTCTCTCGTCCACTGTTCTCAAAAAGCTACCTATCAAGGACGCCGCCATAAGCGAGTCAGATCGCCATTTCGTCAGCCAGATGTCAGGAATGGTGTGCGCCTAACCGGCCCGCAACGATAGGCATTGCCCTGCGAGTCTCAGGAAACCGGTCATGTCTCCGGTGTCGGGTTCGGCCTCTCCCTCGTGGCCGAACGCCGCCGGTCCACGCACAACACAGCATCACGAAATGGAGAGAGCACGATGAAGCACATCAACATGGGACTCATGGCCCTGGCGCTGGCCAGCACCTTCGCCCACGCCGCCACCCCGCAGGACCTGGGTGGCAGCCTGACCCCCTTGGGCGGCGAAAAGGCCGGCGGCAACGGCGTCCCCGAATGGAAGGATGAGAATCCGGCCCTGCCCGGCTGGTCCTACGGCAAGCTGCGTCGCGAGTTCTTCAAGTACAAGGACGACAAGAAGACCGACACCATCGATGCCTCCAATGTCGACAAATACGCCAGCAAGCTGACACCCGGCCAGATCGCCCTGATCAAGCAGATCAAGGGCTACAAGATGGATGTCTACCCCAGCCACCGCTATTGCAGCGCCCCCGATTTCGTCGTCGAGAACACCAAAAAGAACAGCATCGCCAAGATCGGCCCGGACGGCTGGAGCCTGGCCGAAGCGGTGGTACCGGGCATCCCCTTCCCGCTCCCCAAGAGCGGCGAGGAAGCCATGTACAACAGCAAGATGCGCTATCGCGGCGTGGCCTTCGAACTGAAGTCCACCGTCACTGCCGTCTCGCCGCGCAAGGGCAGCAACGAATGGATCAAGGCCGGTTCGCAGCAGACCATGTACTTCCCCTGGGCCAACAAGGGCAGCACCAACCTGTCCACGCTGCCGCCGGTGGAGTACTACACCTACTTCGCCTACAACTCGCCCACCGCGCTGGCGGGCCAGGCGCTGTCGATCGCCACCTTCCTCAACCAGCCCGGCAGCGAGACCTTCTACTACTTCCCCGGCCAGCGCCGCGTGCGCCGCATGCCGTCCTACGCCTACGACTCGCCGCAGATCGGCATGGAAAACCAGTACACCCTGGATGAGCCCATGGTCTTCAATGGCACGGTGGATCGCTTCGACTGGAAACTGGTCGGCAAGAAAGAGATGCTGGTGCCCTACGGCAGCTTCGGCGGCACCGAGTTCAAGACCAAGTTCGAGGACGTCGCCGGCGACGACTTCATCGCCGAGAACGCCCGCCGCTACGAGCTGCACCGGGTCTGGGTGGTGGAAGCCACCGTCAAGGCCGGCGTGCGCCACCTGGCACCCAAGCGCACTTTCTATATCGACGAAGACAGCTGGAACCTGGTCGCCGCCGACGACTACGACGCCCAGGGCAAGCTGTGGAAGCACCGCGAAGCCTATGTGATCCCCGTCTACGAGACCGGCAGCTGCGACCAGGCCGGCTTTGCCCAGTACAACCTGGCCGAAGGTCGCTACGTGTTCGACCTGCACTCGGTGGGTACCGGCCGCGACCTGGCCTGGGAAGTCGATGGCAAGGGCAATCCGCGCGCCAAGGCCAGCTTCTACAGCGCCGACAACCTGCGCGCCATCAGCGACCGCTGATCACCAGCCAGCAACGGGAGAGAAAAAACAATGAAAAAGAACATGCACAAGAAACTGCTGGCGCTGGCGGCGGCCAGCCTCTGCAGCAGCGGCGCCCAGGCCTTTACCTTCGAGGGCGAGACGGTCTCGGGCAACTTCGACTCCACGGTCTCCCTGGGCGTGGGCGTGCGCGCCAGTTCGCAATCCTGCGGACTGGTGATCGGCAGCAGCGCCGGCAATGCCTCGCCGGCCAGCGGCAGTGGCGCACCGGCCGGCTGCGCCGATTCGCTGTCCTCGCTCAATGACCAGGGCAACCTGAACTACAACCGTGGCGACCGCTTCACCACCTACCTCAAGGGCACGCATGAACTGCTGCTGAACATGCCCGAGGACGTCAAGTTCCTGGGCCGCGTGAGCTGGTTGCGCGACTACTCGGCCACCAGTACCAGCGGCACCATCAGCGGCGCCAACAGCAGCGGGCGCGCCTTGTCGGACGATGCCACCAACGAGTTGCATTCCAAGGTGCGGCTGCTGGACCTGTGGGTCAGCAAGTCCTTCAACCTGGGCGAGGAGCGCGCCCGTGTGCGGGTCGGCAACCAGGTGGTGAACTGGGGCGAAAGCCTGTTCCTGCCGGGCGGCATCAACCAGACCAATGCCATCGACCTGATGCGCCTGTCCAATCCCGGCACGCAATTGAAGGAAGCCATCCTGCCGGCGCCCATGGTCAACTTCGCCTCGGGCCTGGGCCATGGTTTCTCCATCGAGACCTATGTGCAGCAGGGCTGGGAAAGCAACTACTTCCCGCCCGTGGGCAGCTACTGGTCTACCGCCACCGTGGGCAGCGGCGCCGATTCCTACGGCGTGCCCACCACCAACCGGCCGCGCTCCACCGGCCAGTATGGCGTGGCCCTGCGCTATACCCCGCCCGGTGCCGAGGTCAACTTCGGCCTGTACGTGATGAACTACCACGACAAGTCGCCCGTGCTCTCCACGGCCAACACCACCAGCGGCCTGGGCTACTCCTACCTGGAAGACCGCAAGATGATCGGCCTGTCGGCCAACTTCCCGCTGGGGAACTGGGCCATCGGTACCGAACTGTCCTACCGGCCCAAGGATGCCGTGGCCCTCAATGGCTCGGTGCAGAATGCCAATGGCGGCTATTGCATGACCAATGGCAAGTGCTATGTGGAGACCGCCAAGTACCAGTTGGCCATCACCGGCCTGCTCAGCCTCACGCCCAGCGAGCATGGCAGCATCCTCAAGCTGCTGGGGGCCGATACCGCGACCCTGATGGCCGAGGCGGTAGCGATCCGCTATCCCGACCTGAAGAGTTCCTATGGCGGCATTCCCGTGGCTGCCGGCCTGTGGGGCTGGGGCTACGACACCACCGCCAATGCCAACGCTACCCTGGCCAATGGCGGCAACACCGCCGGCGTCGGCACGGCCACCTCCTATGGCTACAACCTGGACTTCAGCTGGGTCTATGACGGCTCGCTGGTGCCTGGCTGGCAGGTCATCCCGGAGATCTACTACTTCCAGGCCGTCAAGGGTCGCACGCCCAACGCCACGGCCACCTTCATGGAAGGCGCCAAGATGGCCAACTTCACCATCACCTTCATGCAAAACCCCGCCAAGTGGCAAGTGGCGCTGAACTTCGCCAAGTTCTGGGGTGGCGCCAGCGTGTTCGACCAGCCGCTGAGCGACCGCAGTTTCTATGGCCTGACGGTCAGCCGCAACTTCTAGCACCACGTCGTCACGCCCGGCCCTGGTGCCGGGCGTTTGGCCGCCTGCCGGCGGCAATCGTCTTCACCTGAGAAAAATGCACCATGGGTTCCGCCAATCGCCTCTTCAGCCTGGCCCGTTTCGAGGCCACCGTCTTCCGTTTCCGCCTCCCTATCCTGCTGGGCCTGCTGGCCTTCACGGCCGCCATGTCCTTCTTTGCGCTGCAACTGCGCATGGACGCTGGCTTCGAAAAGCAGATGCCGACCCACCACGAATACATCGACACCTTCAAGCAATACCGTGACGACGTGCTCGGCGCCAACCGCCTCAACATCGTGCTGCGCGCGCGCAAGGGCGACATCTGGACCCAGGCCGCCCTCACGCGCCTGAGCGACATGACCCAGGCGGTCATGTTCCTGCCCAATATCAGCCGGCTGGGCGTGCAGTCGCTGTGGACGCCCAATACCTTCGTCAACGAGATCACCGAGGAAGGCTTTCGTGCCGATCCGGTCATTCCCGGCACGGTGATCCCCTCGGCCCTCACGCCCGAGAGCATTGCCCAGATCCGCAATACCGCCATCAATGGCGGCTTCGTGGGCAGCCTGATCTCGCGCAACCAGGACAGCGCCATGATCGTGGCCGAGATCAATGAATTCGATGCCAAGGGCAACAAGGTCGACTACCTGGCCTACAACAAGCTCTTGAACGACTTGCGCGCCAAGTACGAGGATGCCGACTTCGAGGTGCAGATCATCGGTTTCGCCAAGCAGATCGGTGATGTTGCCGACGGCGCCGAGGGCGTGCTCAAGTTCTGCGCCATGGCGCTGCTGCTGACCACCGTCGCGGTCTACTGGTATTGCCGCTCCCTGCCCTTCACGCTCTTGCCGGTGGCCTGCTCGCTGGTCTCGCTGGTGTGGCAGTTCGGCACGCTGCGCCTGCTCGGCTATGGGCTCGATCCGCTGGCGGTGCTGGTGCCCTTCCTGGTGTTTGCCATCGGCGTCTCGCATGGGGTGCAGCAGATCAATACCATCGTGCGCGGCATCGCCAGCGGCCTGTCCTGCGAGGTGTCGGCGCGCGCCAGTTTCCGCGGCCTGTTGATCCCCGGGGTGCTGGCGCTGGTGACGGCCTTCGTCTCCTTCATCACGCTGGTGATGATCCCCATCCCGATGGTGCGCGAACTGGCCATCACCGCCTCCATCGGCGTGGCCTACAAGATCGTCACTAACCTGGTGATGCTGCCGCTGGCGGCCTCGCTGCTCAAGGTCGGCCGTGGCTATGCCGATGCTGCCATGCGTGCCCAGCAGGCGCGCGGACGCTGGCTGGCCGTGCTCTCGCGCGCGGCCGAACCCAGGGTGGCGCGCAGCATCGTGGTGGTCACGCTGTTGCTGCTGGCCGGCGCGGCCTGGTACAGCCATGACCGCCTGGTCGGCACGCTGCAACCGGGCGCTCCGGAGCTGCACGCCGATTCGCGCTACAACCAGGATGCCCGCTGGATCGCCGAGAACTACGGCAATGGCCTGGACTGGCTGACGGTGATCCTGTCCACGCCCGCCAACTCCTGCGACAACGTCAGCTTCGGCCGCTACCAGGACCAGTTCGACACCGTCATGCGCCATGTGCCGGGCGTGCTGTCGGTAAGCTCCTTCGCCGACCAGATGAAGATCTACAACGAGGGCTACAACGAAGGCAACCCGGCCATGTTCACCGTGCCGCTGGATGCGGCCAACTACGCCGCGCTGGCCGTGGAGATCGCGCGCGTGCGCGGCTTCCTCTCCAAGGATTGCAACATGCTGGCGACCCACCTGTTCCTGGCAGACCACAAGGCCGCCACCATCAATGGCGTCATCGCCGCCGTCAAGCAGTATCGCGACCAGCACAAGCTGGCCGGGCTGGAGATCCGTCTGGCCGCCGGCAATGCCGGCGTCATCGCCGCCGTCAACGACGAGGTCGAGAAATCCGAACTGCCCATGATGCTCTACGTCTATGGCGCCATCGTGCTGCTGGTGTTCGCCGTCTATCGCGACTGGCGCGCCATCATCGCCTGCTGCCTGCCGCTGACGGTGGCCACCTTCATCGGCTATGCCTTCATGAAGCAATTGCAGATCGGCCTGACGGTGGCCACCCTGCCGGTGATGGTACTGGCCGTGGGCATCGGCGTGGACTACGCGTTCTACATCTACAACCGCCTGCAGATGCACCTGGCCGCCGGACAGCCAATCGAGCAGGCACTGCACCACTCGCTCCAGGAAATCGGCATGGCCACCATCTTCACCGCCATCACGCTGGCCATCGGCGTGGCGACCTGGTCGTTCTCGGCGCTGAAGTTCCAGGCCGACATGGGCAAGCTGCTGGCCTTCATGTTCCTGGTCAACCTGGTCATGGCGATGACGGCCTTGCCGGCTTTCGCCGTGGTGCTGGAAAAGATGTTCCCGCGCAAGACCCCGATCAAGCTCAACAGCGCCCTGGCGCACTGACCCGCAAGGACGATTTCGATGACTTTCTTCTCCAAGCACGCCCTCTCGGCGCTCACCGCCAGTCTGGCGATGATCCCGGCGATCCCGGCGCAGGCCCAGGCCGCAGCCCCGATCCCGCTGGCCCCGGCGCGTGCCGATGCCCATGCTTTGCACAACATGATGCTGGGCGCCACCCGCGCCGGTAATCAGGCAAGCAGCCGCATCGTGGCCGTCGGCGCCTACGGCTACATCATCCTCTCCGACGACGGCGGCGCCAGCTACCGCCAGGCCGAGCAGGTGCCGGTGGACTTCACGCTGACCTCGGTGGCCTTCGCCGACGCCCAGCAGGGCTGGGCCGCCGGGCATGGCGGCGCCATCCTGCACACCAGCGATGGCGGGCGTCACTGGAAGCTGCAGCGTAGCGATACCACGGTCGACCAGCCGCTCTTCTCGATCTGGTTTGCCAATGCCAACGAAGGCTGGGCGGCCGGCCTGTGGTCGCTGCTATTGCATACCCGCGATGGCGGCCAGCACTGGGAGCAGGTCAAGCTGCCCGCCGCGCCGGGCCAGAAGCGCGGCGACCTGAACCTGCTGCACCTCTTCCCCGGCGTCGATGGCGCGCTCTATGTCGCCGCCGAACAGGGCGTGCTGTACCGCTCCACCGACCATGGCCAGCATTGGGAAGGCATCGCCACCGGCACCAGGGCCTCGCTGTGGAGCGGCGTGGCCACGGCCTCCGGCGCCTTGGTGGTGGGTGGCCTGGGCGGCAAGATCCTGCGCAGCGACGATGGCGGCCAGCACTGGCAGAACGTGGTCTCACCCACCAGCGGCTCCATCACCTCGCTGCGCACCGAGGGCCGCCAGGTGATCGGCAGCTCCCTCTCCGGGGCACTCATCGTCAGTGACGACGATGGCCGCAGCTGGCGCGTGGCCGCCATGGCGCGCGATGCCCTGACCACGCTGGAACTGCAGGATGGCCGTGCCGACCGGCCGCTGGCCTATGGCAAAGGCGGGCAGGCCAGACTGGAGGCGCGTGCCGGCAACTGAAACCGGGCAGCAGAGTGCAAAGAGGATATCCGCGGATATCCTCTTTTTTTTGCGCTCCGTAGTTGGCTGGCGCTTATTTCTTCAGGCTGATCACCTGCGGCTGCGTCACCGACTTCAAGCCTTCATTGCCGAACTCCAGCCCCCAGCCCGAACGCTTGACGCCACCGAACGGCACCATGGGATGCACCATGCCATGCTGGTTGATCCAGACGGTGCCGGCCTGCAGGCGCGTGGCGATCTGCGCTGCGCGTGCGCTGTCACTGCTCCACACCGAAGCGCCCAGGCCGACGTCGAGGCGGTTGGCGTTGGCGATGGCTTCTTCCAGGTCGCGGTAGCGGATGATGGGCAGGACCGGGCCGAATTGTTCCTCATCGACCAGGCGCGCGCCATCGCGGATATCGGTCACCAGCGTGAGCGGATAGAAGTTGCCCGGGCCGTCCGGCAAGCGGCCGCCGCAGACGATGGTGGCACCCTCCTCGCGGGCGCTGTCCACCAGCGCCGCCACCTTCTGCAACTGCATGCGGTTCTGCACCGGCCCCATGGCGATGCCCGGCTGCAGGCCGTCTCCCATGGGCGTGGCGGCGATGATGGCCTGGAGTTCGGCGACGATCTGGTCATGCAGGGCGTCGGGCACATACAGCCGCTTGGCGCAGGCGCAGGTCTGCCCCATGTTGAGGAAGGCGCCCCAGAACAGGCCCGGCGCGATGGCCTTGGGGTCGGCATCGTCGAGCACGATGGCGGCGTCGTTGCCACCCAGCTCCATGGTGGTGGGCGTGAGGTTGCGGGCGGCGGCGGCGACGATGCGCGCCCCGGTGGCACCCGAACCGGTGAACATGATCTTGTTGACCTGGGGGTCCTCCACCAGCAACGCCCCCACGCTGCCATCGCCACTGACGGTATTCATCACGCCCGGCGGCAAGGCCCCGGCGATCACCTTGGCCAGCTCCAGGCCGCATACGCTGGTGTATTCGGAGGGTTTCAGGACCACCGTATTGCCGGCGAAGATGGCCGGGATCACCTGCCAGATCGAGATCATCAGCGGCCAATTCCATGGGGCGATGGCGGCCACCACGCCGTAGGGCTTGCGATGCAGTTCATCGCGCCGGGTGTCGTCCTCGAAGACCACCTCGGGCGCCAGCGTCAGGCTGGCGGTGGCGCGCGTCCAGGCTTCGCAGCCCCACAGCTCGAAGCGCGAACCCGGCACCTGGTCCGGCCCCACCCCGCCCAGCGGACGCCCCTGCTCCTGCGTCACCAGCGTGGCCAGCCATTCGGCATTGGCGGCGATGGCATCGGCCACCCGATGCAGCGCGGTGCGGCGCTGTTCCTGGTCCAGCGCCGCCCAGGCCGGCTGGGCATTGCGCGCAGCGGCCACGGCGGCGGCCACCTCGATGGCGTCGGACTGGGGGAAGCGGCCCATCACCTCGCCATTGGCGGGGTTGCGGGAGTCAAGCAGGCGCGCGCCGCTGCGCAGCTGGCCGCCGATGATATTGCTGGTGGTGTACATACGGTCTCCTTGAAGAAAAAGACCGCCCTGGCCGGGGCCGGAGGCGGTCATGGGGAAGGGTCGTGCAGGGAGCGACAACTTATTTTTTCTTGTTCAGGCCCAGCGTGGGCGTCTCGTCGAAGAAGTTCCAGGGCTTGAGCAGCACATGCACCCATTCGGTGGGCATGATCGGCCATTCCTCGGCGCGCGCCACGTGGGTGGTGCCGGTGGTCAGCCAGACCACGTCGTCCTGGTTGACGATGGACTGGTTGTCCTTGATGAAGGCGCCCAGACCGGTGTCTTCCTGCGAGCGGTTGGGATACTTGCCCTCGGGGAAGCGCTGCGCCGGGTCATAGCGGGTCACCCACAGCTGGCGATCCATGAAGCTCAGGCGGCGGTTGAGCCATTCATCCTGCGAGAAGTTGGCGCCCTTGGCGATGGGGTGGGTGCCGCCTGCATACGGGATCAGCTGGTAGGACACCGGATTGCCGACCTTGTTGAACTTGTTGGGATTGCTCAGGAGCCGGATGGTCGAGGCATCGAACTTCTGCGCGGCCTGCTGCTCGGTCTCGGGGGTACGCTGCACGGTCTGCATGGTGCTGCTGCGCGGGCCGCCACGGGTGTTGGGCAAGACCACCGGATCGACTTCGGTGAGCGAGTTGTTCTGGCCATCGATGTCCAGGTCCAGCCTGAAGTTGTAGATGTGCTGGTGGGTGGTGCCGACGACGTTGTGATCGATCAGGGTGCCATAGCGGGTATCCTCGGCGGCGCTGGCGTCGCGCATGGTCGAGGCCTGCACGCCCTTGACCGCTTCGATACCGGTGGCGCCGGCGTTGATGCCGATGGTGCCGTTCTCGGCAAAGACCCAGTCGAAGATGTAGTCGTAGTTGCCCACCGTGCTGATCCAGCGGATCACCAACTCACGCCGCTCCACCGACAGATTGGGCTGGCCGTATTCCTGGTGCTTGAATTCCGGTCCGGCATAGCGCTCGAATACGCCGATGGCGCGCGGGATCACGCGCGGCTTGCCGCTGCTGTCGGCGATGGTGGCGTCCAGCAGCACCGCGTTCTCCGGGGTGTCCTTGCCGCGCTCGATGGAGGAGGTCAGCGTGCCCATGCCGTATTCACCCGAATCCAGGTAGGCCTTGAAGTACCAGCCCACGTCCGGATCGCCATAAGGCACGATCATGCCGCCCAGCGAACCCTCGTACATGACCTGGCGCTTCTTGCCGTGGTCGTTGTAGGTCACGGTGGAGAACATCAGGCCCACGCGCGAGTCGAGCTTGAAGTGCATCTCCCAGTTGCGCCAATGCAGGGTGTTGCCGCTGATGGTGTAGTTCTTGCCCTCGGGCTCGCTGATCTCCAGCGGCTTGGGCGGCGGTGTGAGGGTACGGCCACGGCCGTCGTAGCCGGTGGGCTTGAGCGGCACCGGGATGACGCCGTTGTCCTCGACCTTGATCACCTTCTTGTTGACCACGTCCACCACCGCCACCAGGTTCTCGATGGGATGGGCCCAGTAGTTGCCGTCGCCCACATCGAGGTAGCTGACCACCTTGAGCAGGCGGCTGTCTTCTTCCAGCGCGTCCTTGCCGCCGAAGTAACCCACCGTCAAGGGCGTGGCCACCACCTTCTTCATGTCGCTGATGCCGCGCCGGGCGATGGCCTGTACGTACTCAGGACTGGACTCCAGCGAATTCTGCACCGTCTCGAAGTCATCCACCAGCACCATGCCCTGCAAGCCGGCCTTGGGCTCCCAGCGCACCACGCTGTGCCGGGCCAGGTCCACCGTGCCTTCGATGACGTTGCGGCCATCGAGCAGGGTGAAATTGGCACGCCGTTCGAAGACCGGCCGGGCCTGCCCCAAGGCGAATTGCCAGACCTGTTCCTTGGGCGGTTCGGCCAGGCTGATCTCGGTGAAGCGATAGCCGGGCTGGTAGTGACCGCTGGCCTTGAGCGCATCGACAGTGGCCGTGATCTCGGCGGCCGACAGCGGGTTCAGGGGATGGGGCACGGCCTCGATCTGGAAGGTCTTGTCCAGGCTGGGCGCGAAGACGGTATTAATGAAATCTTCCGAGACATAGGGCTGGTCGCCCTTCATCACCAGCGGCACCGGCAAGGCCACACTCTGGCCATTGACCAGCGCCGTACGGGCACGCGGCTTGACGCGCACGATGACGCTGTTGCGGGTGATGGTCCAGACGCCCGCATAGGCATCCCAGCGCACGCTGGCGCCGAAGGATTCCATGGCTTTCTTCAGCGGCACCATGTGCGCGGCGGCACCGTGGGCGGCCGCCGGCAGCGGCAGCATCACGGCGGTGGACAGGCCGGCGGCGGCGAGCGCGGCCAGCAGGACATGGCGCGAGGCCAGGCGGAGTGCAGAGCGGAATGGTTTCATTGTCGGGGCTGGGCTGTGGGACTATCGTGACGCCGATTATTGCGTCGGATAATCCGACAGGCGTAGCCCGAATTGGCAAACCTGCAGCCCGCGTGTAGTGAGGGAAACCGCTGGCACCCCCTCCCTGCGCGCCGCGCCCGGGCACCCGGATGTTGCTGGCCAGGCGCTGGCGACGTCGTCGGCGCTGCCGCGCCGTCTGCAACGCCGCGATATTGCCGATTTCGGATAGCCGCGCCGGGGGCTCAGAACCGGTGACGCAAGCCCATGCGCAAGACGTTCTGGCTGCTGTCGTCGGCGGGTGCGGCCGAATAGGCGGCGCTGATGACGCCCGGATTGAGGGTGTCGCCGGCCTTCTGCAGGCTCCACATCGCATAGAGGTCGGTGCGCGCCGAGAGGAAATAATCCAGCCCCAGGTTCCACTGCGTGGTCCGGGCCAGCGTCGCCCCCGCGCTGCTACGGGCCAGAACGGCGCGGTCATGGATCACGCTGGCCAGCAGGTGCAGCTTGCCATCGACGGCATAGTCCACCCCGGCGTCGAACACATTGGCACGGGTGGCGCTGGTGATGGCGACCAGGCCGGTATCCGCCAGCGGCGCCTGCAGCGGGCGACGCGTCTGCGACCAGGCCAGGAACAGCTTGGCGGGCCCGGCCTGATAGCTGCTGCCCAGGGTGAAGGTGCGCAGCTCGGTCTGGCCGGCGCTGGCCGCTGCGCTGTCGGCCGCCAGCCTGCTCTGGTAATAGGCCGCGCCGATACCGAACGCCCCGTTGCTGTAGTTGGCCCCCGCCCCGAAGGCTTGCCCGGCGGTGGCGCTGCCGGCCACTTCACCCATGCCATAGAACAGGCTGGTGACCAGGCCGCTGTGGCTGCTCCAATCCCAGCGCAGTGCGTTGTTGGTGCGCGCACCGGTCAGGCGGTCCAGGCTATTGAAGTGGGCGGCCCGCACGCCGCCACCACCGAAGATCTGGAAGGAGGTGTAGCGCTGGCCGATCTCTTCCAGGTAGTCGGTCTGGCGCCCCAGCGTGAAGGTACCGGCGGGACCGCTCAGGCCAACCACCGACTTGCGGTCGAACAGGACACCCGGCGTGGCCATGGCGCCATCGTCGGCCCCCAGGCCCGTCTCCAGCTGGAACAGCGCCGACCAGGCGCCACCCAACGACTCCTTGCCGCGCACCCCGATGCGCGAGGCCATGGCATCGCCCGAATCCAGGCTCAGGCGCTGGCCATTGCTGGGGCCGACCTTGTTGCTACGGACCAGGCTGAGATCGATGACGCCATAGACCGTGACACTGGCGGAATCGGCATGGGCCGACCCGGCCAGGGCAAGAAGGGGAAACAACAACAGGGAAGGCAGGCGTTTTTTCATGAGACAGGCGAGGCAGCATGGCATGGTGCAGAAAACCGCACTGCCGTTTTCTGCACCATCGATGTTGAAGGGAAAGTCGAGGCGCATGGTAGGAGCAGCCCGGCCCCGCGACAATTACCTCTTGGGATAGTGCGACGCACGGCTGGCATATCCCCTGCCCTCATGCAATACTCACCCCTGTCCATCGCCCGGATGCCCTTGTCAGCCAACCCTGCACAGACGATTGAATACCACCGCCACCTTCCGCCTGGAAGCCTCCAGTCCGCCCATCCTGCACGTCGAGGGTGACTGGACCCTGCACAACTACCGGCAGCTGTCGCGCCAGATCGCCGAGCAGCGTCCGACGCTGGGCACCGACCTGGCGCTGCGGTTTTCGGCACTGAGCGCCTTCGATACGGTCGGTGCCAAGCTGCTGGTCGATCTGCTGGGCGTGCCCCTGGCCCTGCAGCAGACCACCGACCTCAGCGACCTGCCGCACGCCTGGCGCGGCCTGCTGGCCGCCGTGGCCGAGGCCAAGGCCATTGCCATCCCCAAGGCGCCCAAGCCGCGCCAGGCCTGGATCACCGACATGCTCGCGCAGGTGGGCGCAACCATGCTCAGCCAGCGCGCCTGCGCACTGGGCCTGTTGGGCTTTACCGGGCTGTGCCTGCAGACGCTGCTCGGTTCGCTATGGCGCCCCTCGCGCTGGCGCATCACCGCCGTGGTGGCGCAGATCGAGCAGACCGGGCTGGATGCGGTGCCCATCGTGTCGCTGTTGACCTTCATGGTGGGCGCGGTGGTGGCCTTCCTGGGGGCCACGGTGCTGGCCAACTTCGGCGCCAGCATCTATACGGTGGACCTGGTGGCCTTTTCCTTCCTGCGCGAATTCGCCGTGCTGTTGACCGCCATCCTGATGGCCGGACGCACGGCCAGCTCCTTTACGGCCCAGATCGGCTCGATGAAGGCCAACCAGGAAATCGATGCCATCCGCGCCCTCGGCCTGGACCCGGTGCAACTGCTGGTCCTGCCGCGCATCATCGCGCTGCTGGTGGCGATGCCGGCGCTGACTTTCGTGGCCATGCTCTCGGGCCTGTTCGGCGGCGCCATGGTGTGTGCGCTGTCGCTCGATATCAGTCCGGCCATGTTCCTGTCGCTGCTGCAGCAGGACGTGGGCATCCTGCATTTCGTCCTGGGCATGGTCAAGGCGCCATTGTTTGCGCTGGTGGTGGCCATCATCGGCTGCAACGAAGGTTTCAAGGTCAGCGGCAGCGCCCAGTCGGTGGGCCAGCACACCACCTCCAGCGTGGTGCAGTCGATCTTCGTGGTGATCCTGCTCGATGCGCTGGCGGCGCTGTTCTTCATGGAGATGGGATGGTGAGCGCGGACGAGAACATCATCGACGTGCGCGGCCTGCGCAACCAGTTCGGCACCCAGGTGGTGCATGACCAACTCGACCTGCAGGTGCGGCGCGGCGAGATCCTGGGCGTGGTGGGCGGTTCCGGCACCGGCAAGTCGGTGCTGCTGCGGAGCATCGTCGGCCTGCAACGACCGGCCACCGGCCAGGTAAAGGTGTTCGGCCAGGATCTCTCGGCCTTGTCGGCCGAGCAGCGCTCGCGCTACGAGCGCCGCTTTGGCGTGCTGTTCCAGCAGGGGGCGCTGTTTTCCTCGCTGACGGTGCTGGAGAACATCGCCCTGCCGCTGATCGAATACGGCGGCCTCGATGCCAATGAAGCACGCGGCGTCTCCGCCATGAAACTGGCACTGGCCGGCCTGCCCATCGCCGCCGGCGACAAGTATCCGGCCGAGCTTTCGGGCGGCATGATCAAGCGCGCCGCCCTGGCCCGCGCGCTGGCGCTGGACCCCGACATCCTGTTCCTGGACGAACCCACGGCCGGGCTGGACCCCATCGGCGCGGCCGCCTTCGACCGCCTGATCCTGACGCTGCGCGATGCGCTGGGCCTGACCGTGTTCCTGGTCACGCACGACCTCGACACGCTCTACGCCATCTGCGACCGCGTGGCAGTGCTCTCGGCCAAGCGCGTGCTGGTGGTCGATCAAATCGACGCGGTCGCGGCCTATCCCGATGCGTGGATACAGGAATACTTCCAGGGCCCGCGTGGACGGGCCGCCAGCCAGTCTGCCCTCCATGCCGATGCTGCCAACACTGCCAACGCCGGCAGTGCTGCCCCCTCCCCCCAAGGACAACATTAATGGAAACACGCGCCCACCACGTCCTCATCGGACTGTTCACCCTGCTGGTCGCCGCTGCGGCACTGGTGTTCTGCCTGTGGCTCACCAAGGCCGGACGCGAGCGCGACGTCGACTACTACACCGTCATCTTCAACGAGGAAGTCAGCGGCCTCTCGCGCGGCAGCCCGGTGCAGTACAGCGGCATCAAGGTCGGCGACGTGGTCAGCCTGAGCCTGGACCCGGACGACCCGCGCAAGGTCCGCGCACGCATCCGCGTGACCGGCCGCGCGCCCATCAAGGAAGACACCGGCGCCAAGCTGGCCCTGGCCGGCATCACCGGCACCGCCCTGATCCAGCTGACCAACGGTTCGCCGCAAAGCCCGCGCCTGGTGTCCAAGGACGACAACGATCCGGTCATCATCGCCTCGCCTTCGCCGCTGTCTTCGCTGCTGGCCAACGGCGAGGACCTGCTCACCAACGTCAATGACGTGCTGCTCAATGCCAAGCAGTTCCTCGCCCCCGATAACGCACGCCGTCTCGGCGATACGCTGGCCCACCTGGAGCAGCTGACCGGCACCCTGGCGGAGCAGCGCAACAACGCCGGCAACGCCATGCAGCAACTGGCCGAAGCGGCGCGCCAGGCTAATCTCGCCATGCAGTCGGCCAACCAGCTGCTGGGCACGCGTGGCGCCGACGCCATGGGCAACCTGCAAAAGGCCATGGCCTCGCTGGCCACCAGCAGCCAGCAGATCGAGAAACTGATCCAGCAGAACCAGGCCGCCTTGAACAGTGGCGCCCAGGGCGTGGCCGATATCGGCCCGGCCATCAGCGAACTGCGCGCTACGCTGGCCTCGGTGCGCGCCATCAGCCACAAGCTGGAAAACAATCCCGGCGGCTACCTGCTGGGCAACGACAACCTCCAGGAATTCACACCATGACCACCCTGCTCTTGCTCCGGCGCACCGGCCTGCTGGCCTGCAGCCTGGCCCTGGCGGCCTGCTCCATCCTGCCCAAGGCGGATCCGCAGACGGTCTATCGCCTGCCACCGGCCAGCACCCGCGCTGCCGCTAACACCAGCAGCAGCGACCCGCGCGCCCTGCGCATCGCCACGCCCTACGCCAGCCGCAACCTGGATAGCGAACGCATCCTGGTACTGCCCGAGGGGAACGTGGTCAAGTCCTATGCCGGCGCACGCTGGAGCGATCCGGCACCGGTGCTGGTGCGCGAGCGCCTGCTGGAAGCCTTCCAGGCCGATGGCCGCTTTGGCAGCCTCTCCGGCGACCAGAGCAACATCGCCGCCACTGTCGAACTGGCCGGCTCGCTGCAGGCCTTCCAGAGCGAATACCGCAACGGCGTGCCGACCATCGTCATCGTCTACGATGCCCGCATGATCGACACGGCAACGCGCCGGCAACTGGCGACGCAGCGCTTCAGCGTCACCCAGCCGGTAGCCGGCGGCCAGCTGCCGGAAGTGGTGAGCGCCTTCGGCCAGGCCAGCGACCGGCTTGCCGCCGAGGTGGTGACGTGGGCTGCGGGCATACGCTGAGGACGTTCCGGCATCCGGCAATTATCCGAAGGTAGCATTCCCGCCGACGGCCAGGCGTGGCAAGCTTGACGGCATTTTCCCCGCTGACCGGAGCCGTCTTGGACAAGTTGCAAGCCATGGAAACCTTCGTCGCCGTGGTCGAGAGCGGCAGCTTTGTCAGCGCCGTCGACGTCACCGGCCTGTCCAAACCCGCCGTCTCGCGCCAGGTGTCGGAGCTGGAGCAGTTCCTGGGCATCCGGCTGCTGCACCGTACCACGCGGCGCCTGTCGCTCACCGATGAAGGCCGCCTCTATTTTTCCCGCTGCAAGGAATTGCTGGGCGCCATCCAGGACGTCGAGAGCGAGGTCGGCCTCAATTCGGACCAGGCCTGCGGTCGCCTCAGGATAGGCGCACCCCAGGATTTCGGCGTGGAGCAGCTGGCGCCCCTGTGGGGGCTGTTCACCGAACGCCATCCCCTGATCACGCTCAACATCACGCTCTCGGACCGCACCATCGATCTGGTCGAGGAAGGCTACGACATGGCCATCCGCATCAGCGCCCTCGCTGACAGCCGCATGGTGGCGCGCCCCCTGGCCTCGGTACGCCTGATTGCCTGCGCCTCGCCCGCCTTCCTGGAAAAGCACGGCACCCCGCGCTATCCGACCGAACTGCGGGACTACCCCTTCATCTCCTACAGCTACCAGTCCAATGGCGATGAATGGCTGTTCCGCCATGTCGATGGCGACAGTTGCAGCGTGCGGGTGCGCTCCACGGTCTATGTCAACAACGGCGTGACCTGCCGCGAAATGGCCAAGGCCGGCCAGGGCATCGCGATCCAGCCGGATTTCATCGTCAACGCCGCCATCCAGTCGGGTGAGCTGGTGGAGCTGCTGGACGGCTGGACCACCGGGGAGAAGCTGGTGGTGCATACGCTCTACCCGACGCGCAACCATCTCCCGCCCAAGGTGCAGCGCATGCGCGACTTCCTGATCGAACAATTCAAGGTGCCGCCCTGGTGTCCGCGTCCGGCGGCCTGACGCGGCGAATTCAGTGACGGCCTCAGCTGCCGATCCAGCGCAGCATCAGCGGCATCACCACCGGCACCAGCACGGCGGTGAAGACGCCGTTGAGTCCCATCCCCAATCCGGCAAAGGCCCCCATCTCGGCGCTGACCTGCAGGGCCCGCGCCGTGCCGATGCCGTGCGAGGCCACGCCCAGCGCAAAGCCGCGTACCGGATGGCTGTCGATGCGCAGGAAGTTCAGGATATAGCGCGCCAGTACCGCCCCCAGGATGCCGGTGCAGATGACCAGCACCGCCGTCAGCGAGGGCAAGCCGCCGAAGCGCTCCGAGATCGCCATGGCGATCGGTGTGGTGGCCGACTTCGGCGCCAGCGAGACCATGACCTGGCGCGACGCGCCCATGGCATAGGCGATGCCGACCGCCGTCACTACGGCCGTGACGGAGCCTGCCGCCAGTCCCAGCAATAGCGGCAGCACCGCACGGCGGAAGTTGCGCCACTGCCTGTACAACGGCATGGCCAGCGCCACGGTGGCCGGCCCCAGCATGAAGTGGACGAACTGCGCGCCCTCGAAGTAGGTCTTGTAGGGCGTGCCGGTGATGACCAGGATGCTCACCACGATAGCGATGGCGATCAACACCGGATTGGCCAGCGGATTGAACCGGAGACGCTGGTACAGCTGCAGCGCCACCAGATAGGCTACCAGCGTGGTGGTCAGCCCCAGCAGCGGCGAGGCCGCCAGGTAGACCCAGACATCGGTGAGCCGGTGCAGGCCGGGCATCATGGCTGCTCCCGGTCCTGGTCAGCGGCCGGGCGCAGCCGCTTCATCGCCCACTGCGTCACCAGCGCCCCCACGGCGATGGCCAGGACGGTACTGACCACCAGCGCCACCACGATGGCCCCGAGGTCGCCCTTGAGCTGCCCGCTGGCGGCGATCACCCCCACCCCGGCCGGCACGAACAGCAGCGACAGGTGTTGCAGGATGCCCCAGGAGGTCTGCTCCATGAAGTCCGCCAGACGCGGAAACAGCAGGAAGGACAGCAGCAACAGCAACATGCCGATCACCGGCCCAGGAATGGGCAAGCCCAGCAACTGGGCCGCGCCTTCGCCCAGGCACTGGAAGACGAGGAGGAGAGCCAGGGAGGTCAGGTTCATGAGGAGTCCTTGGAAAACGCCGCAGTCACGGCCAGAAAATTGAGCGAACGCTAACGACGCAAACGATCCAGCCGCAGGCGCTGGCGCCCGTCGGTCAGGCGCAGCATGGCCAGCGTGGCCGCGCCGAAGGCGGCCAGTCCGCTGGCACCGGCCAGGATGAACATCAGCAGGATCTGGTACTTGGCCGCCGCCAGCGCATCCATGCCGGCCAGCACCTGGCCGGTCATGATGCCGGGCAGCGTGATGATCCCGGCGGCCGACATCTGGTTGATCACCGGCAGCATGCCGCTGCGGATGGCGGCCATCAGCGGCGCACGCAAGGCTTGGCCACGTCCCGCTCCCAGCGCCAGCCGTGCCTCGATGACGGCAGCCGAACTGCTGGCCCCGGTGAGGAAGGCGTCCAGCGCGATGCTGGCCGAATTGAGCACGCTGCCCAGCACGATGCCCATGAGCGGAATCGCATAACGCGGGTCATACCAGGGATCGGGACGCAAGGCTGTGGCCAGCGCCAGCGCCACGGTGAGCATGGACGCCGTGCCCACCACCACGGTACTGATGCGCAAGCCGGCGCTGCCGGCCAGCGGCTTGCGCGAGCGACTGGCGACTTCGCGCGCGGCCGCGGCAATCATCAGCAATACCGCCAGTGCGGTCAGCCAGGGCGACTGGTTGCTCAGGATCCAGCGTAGCGCCAGCCCCACCAGCAGCAGTTGCGCCACCATCCGCAGCGCCGCCACCAGCAGCGAGCGGTGGATCTGCAAACCCAGCGCCAGCGAGGCCACGGCATTGACCAGCACCAGGATCGCCGACATGGCCAGGTCGGTGGCCGACAAGGGCAAGGCGGTCATGGCGCGCTCCTGCGCACGACCTGGAGGGTGCCGTTGCCCAGTCGTCGCGCCTGTTCCTGCGCATGGGTCACCAGCAGCAGCGCCATGCCCTGGCTCATGGCATCACGCAGCAGGTCTTCCACGCGCGCCACGTTGGCGGCGTCGAGCGCACTGGTGGGCTCGTCCAGCAGAAACACCAGGGGCTGCATCAGCAGGGATCTCACCAGGGCCGCACGCTGGCGCTCACCGGTGGACAGCTGGGCCAGATCGGCATGCAGGCGGTCTTCACCCAGGGCCAGCCGCTGCGCCAGCGTGACCGCCCTCTCATGTTGATCCGCTGGAAAATGGGCCATCACCGTGGCTTCCCACCAGGCCGGTTCGGCCGCCTGGTACAGCACCTGGCGGCGCCATTGCGGCGCTGGCATGGCACTGCGTGCCTGGCCGTCGAGCCAGGCTTCGCCCTGCCCTTCATCCAGATCGGCCAGCAGGCGCAGCAGACGCGTCTTGCCGGCGCCGGAAGGCCCGTCCACCACCAGGCATTGCCCGGCCTGCAGCGTGATATCGGTGGGCGCGACCACCGCCGAGCCGATGGCCTGCGCCCGCAGGCGCGGGGGGCTGCCGGCGATGGGCTCCTGCTCCCAGGCATGGGGCGCATGGGACGCATGGGACAATGGCGGCGGCGATGAGATGTGATCCATGAAAGAGAGCAGGCAGTGCGCTGGAACGTTTGTCATGCAAAAAGCGAAGATTGCGTCTGGTGGCACAGTTTGACACAAGCGCAGACACAGCTTGACACGATCAGCACCGAGGCTGACGTTTTCTGCACCATCGTCGCCATTGCGCCCTCCTATGATGATGGCTCATCATTAGCCATCACAGAGGATATCCATGACCACCACCCGCACCACCCTGGCAGCCGCCGCCCTGACGTTTTCTGCACTGTCGGCCCAGGCCGCCGACTTCACCGTAAGCAGCCAAGACATCAAGGAGGGGCAGACGCTGTCGAGCGCCCAGGTCTTCAACGGCTTCGGCTGTAGCGGCCAGAACCGCTCGCCGCAATTGTCCTGGTCGGGTGCGCCGGCCGGCACCAAGAGCTTCGCCGTCACCGTCTACGACCCGGACGCCCCCACCGGCAGCGGCTGGTGGCACTGGACGGTGTTCAACATCCCTGCTTCGGTGACCAGCCTGCCGGGCGGCATCAACGCCCAGGGCGAAGGCCTGCCCAAGGGCGCCCTCCAGGGCCGCACCGACTTCGGCAGCAGCAGCTTCGGCGGCGCCTGCCCGCCGCAGGGCGACAAGCCGCATCGCTACCAGTTCGTGGTCTGGGCGCTCAACACCGACAAACTGCCGCTGGATGCCCAGGCCAGCGGCGCCATGGTCGGCTTCATGCTGAACGCGGCGTCACTCGGCCAGGCCAGGCTGACCGCCCATTACGGACGCTAAGCCGCGCGCATGCAAAGCGAGACCGACATCCTGCCATTTGCCCATGGTCAGCGCCCCACGCTGACCAGGATCCGCTGCCGCCAGGAGCAGCAGCTGCGCCAGGTCTTTATCGGCCAGGCCAGCATCTGCCACGTACGGCAAGGCAAGAAGCGGCTGCAATGGAACGGGCGCAACCTGCTGTGTGGCCAGGAGGGCTTGCTGCTGATCGCCCCGGGCACACAGCTCAATGTGGGCAACCTGCCCCGCAACGGTGAATACGCAGCCGACATGGTCTCGTTGCCGCCGGCGCTCATCGAACGCTTTCGCCTGCACTATCCGGGCCAGGGAGCGCATGCGCGCCAGGCGCAGGAAGTGACGACGTTGCTGCAGGATGCCGACATCCTGCGGGCCTGGCGCTACCTGCAGGACTGCCTGCACGACGATGCTCCGGTCGAGCTGCAATGCCAGGCCGGCGAGGCACTGCTGCTGGCCTTGAGCCTGCGCGGACCGATTGGCGCGCTGCTGCGCGACCGCAGCGATGCCTTCAGCCATCGCATCGAGCAGTACCTGATGATGCTGGTCCCCGAAGAACGCACGCTGGAGCGTGTCGCCACCGCCTTCCATTGCAGCGTCTCCACACTGCAGCGCCGGCTGGCACGCGAACAGACCGGTTTTCGCCAGTTGCTCGACAAGGTGCAGCTGGGACTGGCGCTGGAACAACTGCAGGCTTCCTCGCTGCCCATCGCCGATATCGCGGCCCGTTGCGGCTACGATTCGGCCTCGCGCTTCGCCATCCGCTTCCGCCAGCATTTCGGCCTCAGTCCCAGCGAGCTGCGCCAGACCTTGCAGTGAGCGCCAGCGCGCGCCGGCCCGGCCAGCTCAACAACACCCACCGTCATCCCGGTACGAATGCGCCGACATCGCTTTGACAGGCCGTCCGACTGCCTGGCCCTGGTCATCCCGCCTAAGATGGCTGCAACGGCTCGCAACCGCGGGTCGCCCAGGAACAGACCAAGGAGATACGCATGTCCACACGACCCATCCTGAAAATGCTAGGTACGGCCCTCGTCGTCACCGCCTTCAGTACCGGCGCCCTGGCCCAGAATGCCTCTGGCGCGGGTGCCGAAGGTTCCGGCGCCACCGGTGCCACCGGCACGCCGCCGGCCAATGGTGCCGGCCCTGGCCAGGGCAACGCGAAGTCATCGGGCAAGACCATGCGCGATCACAAGTCGCACAAGAGCGACAAGAACGACAAGAGCGGCAAGAGCAAGTCCGGCAACAATCCCAATGCCAGCGACATGAAGGATGGCCCGATGGGGACTTCCCCGGGTGGCAATGGCGGCGGCGGTGCGGGCAGCGGCTCTGGCGGAGCCGGCTCCTGATGGCGCCCGGCGCGCTGCATCGCACGATGTCCCCGTCACAGCATTGCTTGAGCGTGGCATGACGTCGCACTGATGTTGCATCGTCATGCCTGATTTGCCCCGTCAAGAAAGCCTGACGGGGCTTTTTTCTTGCGCCGGACGTTGCACCAGGTCAGGGCCCATCCCCCTGCGCGAGGCGACAGCGAGGTTACAATCACGGATCCGCCGGCATCCCTGATGCCGCTTTAACCTGCCCTGTCCACCCGCGCCGCCATGACCGATTATCTGGAAGTCTTCTATCGCCTCTGCATTGCCCTGCTCATCGGCTGCGCCATCGGCATCGACCGCAACCTGCGCGGCAAGCCTACCGGCATGAAGACCCTGGGCCTGGTGGCACTGGGCTCGGCGCTGGTGACGATGGCGGCGATGAATTTCGCGCTGGGCGACGAGGACCATCACAGCGACGCGGTCAGCCGCGCCATCCAGGGCATCATTACCGGCATCGGCTTCCTCGGCGCGGGGGTGATCATCCACGAACAGAAAACCGAGAAGGTGCGCGGCCTCACCACTGCCGCCTCGATCTGGGTCACCGCTGCCGTGGGCATCGTCTGCGGCGCCGGCTGGTGGCGCGTGGCGCTGATGTCGACCGGGCTGATCCTGGGGCTGTTCGTGGTCGGCCGTCCGATCGAACAATGGCTGCATCGCAAGTGGCTCGACAAGAGCCCCGACGAGCGCGCCGACATCCGCGCCCGCGAAGAAGACTGAGCCGGCCATGCTCCCCGTGAAGACGCTGCTGCTCTACCTTTGCACCGCCGTCGCCGAGATCGTCGGCTGTTACCTGCCCTACCTGTGGCTCAAGCAAGACCGCTCGGCCTGGCTGCTGCTACCCGCAGCGGCCAGCCTGGGCCTGTTCGCCTGGCTGCTGACGCTGCATGACGCCGCCTCCGGGCGGGTCTATGCAGCCTATGGCGGCGTCTACATCGCCGTCGCCATCACCTGGCTCTGGCTGGTCGATGGCGTGCGCCCCTCCCTCTGGGATGCGGCCGGCGTCGCCGTGGCCCTGGCCGGTATGGGCATCATCGCCTTCCAACCCCGCTAGCGGTCTTGGTATGGGGATGCGGGCGAGCAGATAGCTTGCCCGCAAGCATCGCACCGCTACGATGCACTGCACCACGAGAGCGCAGCGCGCACTGAAAACCATCACGCGATGATATAAATCGGGTGCAGCCCGACTGCTTCCCGCTCCCCCCTCCGCACCTCTCCCATCCCCCGGGATCGGCCACCAGACTGGCATTCCGGCCAAATCTGGCAGCTGGCACGACCTTTGCTCAATGATCATCAGGATCAAAGTCGATCCCCCCAATTGATGCCGATCTAACGATGGATCTGCAACACACAAGGACAATGGCGTCCGCTTGGACCGAGGCACTGCCCCGGATTCGAGCGGGCGCCTTTTTGTTTTGCTGACCAGGACCCACCATGAGCAAATCCAATCGTATCGAGCTGTTCTCCCTGCGCACCCCGCCCATGCGCACCTTCCACCTGACCTGGATGGCCTTCTTCGTCTGCTTCTTCGCCTGGTTCGCCTGTGCGCCGCTGATGCCGGTGATCAAGGGCGAGTTCAACCTGACGGCCGGCCAGATTGCCAACATCAACATCGCCGCCGTAGCCGTGACCATCCTGGTGCGCCTGGTCATCGGCCCGATGTGCGACCGCTTCGGCCCGCGCAAGACCTACACTGGCCTGTTGCTGGCCGGTGCCGTGCCGGTCATCGGCGTGGCCTTCGCGCAGAGCTACGAGAGCTTCCTGTTCTTCCGCCTCCTGATCGGTGCGGTGGGTGCCAGCTTCGTGATCACCCAGTACCACACCTCGGTGATGTTCGCTCCCAACGTGGTGGGCACGGCCAACGCCGCCACCGCCGGCTGGGGCAATGCCGGCGGCGGTGTGGCGCAAGGCCTGATGCCGCTGCTCATGGGCGCGCTGATCATGCTGGGTGTCTCGCACGGCTGGGGCTGGCGCGTGGCGCTGATGGTGCCGGGCGTGTTGATGATCATCATGGCCGCCGTCTACTGGCGCTTTACCCAGGATTGCCCGGAAGGCAATTATGACGACCTGCGCGCAGCCGGCGTGACCATCGAGAGCGGCAAGCGCGGCGGCTGGGCCAGCTTCCGCGCCGCAGCGGCCAACTATCGCGTCTGGATGCTCTTCATCACCTATGGCGCCTGCTTCGGCGTGGAGATCTTCATCCACAACATCGCCGCCACCTACTACGTGGATCACTTCAAGCTGTCGCTGGAATCGGCCGGCATCGCCGCCGCCAGCTTCGGCCTGCTGGCGCTGTTTGCCCGCGCCCTGGGTGGCTTCGTCTCCGACAAGGTGGCCCTGGCCGGTGGCCTGAACCGCCGCGCCACCCTGCTGTTCGTCATGATGCTGGGCGAAGGCCTGGGCCTGCTGTGGTTCGCCCATGCCGGCAGCGTCGTGGCCGCCGTCGTCGCCATGCTGTGCTTCGGCCTGTTCACCCACATGGCCTGTGGCGCGACCTACGCGCTGGTGCCCTTCATCGACCGCAAGGCGCTGGGCGGCGTGGCCGGCATCATCGGCGCCGGTGGCAATGTCGGCGCGGTGCTGGCGGGCTTCCTGATGAAGGGTCTGGGCAATACGCAACAAACCCTGTCCACGCTGGGCGTACTGGTGACCGTCTCGGCACTGTGCGCGGTGGCCATCCGTTTCACCACGTCCGACACGAGCGGCGATGCCGTCGCCGTCGACAACAAGGTCGCAGCCTGAGGAGCAAAGCATGAAGATCATCGTCATCGGCCACGGCATGGTGGGCCACAAGTTCCTGGAAACCCTGGCCGAGAGCGGCGCGGGCGAGCTGCACGTCACCGTCCTGTGCGAAGAACCACGTCCGGCCTACGACCGCGTGCACCTTTCCGAATTCTTCGCTGGCAAGAGCGCCGAGGACTTGTCGCTGGTGGCACCGGGCTTCTTCGATGCCGGCCGCAGCGCCGTGCAGTTCGACCTCAAGCTCAACGCCAAGGCGCAGCAGATCGACCTGGAGCGCAAGCAGGTGCTGGTCAATGTGGCCGGGGTGGAAGAAACCCTGTCCTATGACAAGCTGGTGCTGGCCACCGGCTCCTACCCGTTCGTGCCAACCGTGGCCGGTAACCAGCGCAAGGATTGCTTCGTCTACCGCACCATCGAAGATCTGGAAGCCATGCTGGAATGCGGCAGCCGCTCCAAGTCGGGCGTGGTCATCGGCGGCGGCCTGCTGGGCCTGGAATGCGCCAAGGCCCTGCGTGACCTCAAGCTGGAGACCCACGTGGTCGAGTTCGCCCCGCGCCTGATGGCGGTGCAGGTCGACGAGAGCGGCGGCCGCGTGCTGCGCCAGAAGATCGAGGAACTGGGCGTGACCGCCCATACCCAAAAGAACACGGTCGAGATCGTCGACGGCAAGCAGCACACCCATCGCATGAACTTCGAGGATGGCTCGCACCTGGAAACCGACATGATCGTCTTCTCCGCCGGCATCCGTCCGCGCGACGAGCTGGCGCGTGATGCCGGCCTGAAGGTGGGCGACCGTGGCGGCATCGTCATCGACAACTGCTGCCTGACTTCTGACCCGGCGGTCTATGCCATCGGCGAATGCGCGCTGTGGAACGGCAAGATCTTCGGCCTGGTGGCGCCCGGCTACGACATGGCCCGCACGGCCGCCAAGCACCTGCTGTCGCACCGCGACGACGCCATCGAAGTGCCGCAATTCAACGGCGCCGACATGAGCACCAAGCTGAAGTTGATGGGCGTGGACGTGGCCAGCATCGGCGACGCCCATGGCAAGGAAGCCGGCAGCCGTTCCTACCAGTTCACCGACGAACGCCGCCAGATCTACAAGAAGATCGTGGTCTCCGAATCCGGCAAGCATCTGCTGGGCGCGGTGATGGTGGGCGACGCCGCCGAGTACGGCACGCTGTTGCAGATGATGTTGAACAAGATCGAATTGCCGGAAGCGCCGGAGTTCCTGATCCTGCCGCAGTCCGATGGCAAGGCCAAGCCGGGTCTCGGCGTGGATGCCCTGCCGGAATCGGCCCAGATCTGCTCCTGCAACAATGTCTCCAAGGGCCAGCTGTGCGCCGCTGTCGCTTCTGGCGTGACCAACATCGGTGATCTGAAGGCTTGCACCAAGGCCGGCACCGCCTGCGGCGGCTGCGTGCCGCTGGTGACTCAGGTGATGAAGGCCGAGATGAAGAAGCAGGGCCTGGCCGTCAACAACCACGTCTGCGAACACTTCCCCTACTCGCGCCAGGAGATCCACCATCTGGTGCGCGTGGGCCAGATCAAGAGCTTCGACGAGCTGCTGGCCAAGCACGGTCGCGGCCTGGGCTGCGATGTCTGCAAGCCCATGGTGGCCAATGTGCTGGCCTCGCTGTGGAATGATTTCGTGCTCAAGAAGGAGCATGCCAGCCTGCAGGATTCCAACGATTACTTCCTCGGCAACATCCAGAAGGATGGTACCTACTCGGTGGTGCCGCGCATGGCCGGTGGCGAAGTCACCCCCGACGGCCTGATCGCGGTGGGCCAGATCGCCAAGAAGTATGGCCTCTACACCAAGATCACCGGCGGCCAGCGCGTGGACCTGTTCGGCGCCCGCGTGGACCAGTTGCCCGATATCTGGGAAGCCCTGATCGCCGCCGGCTTCGAGACCGGCCACGCCTACGGCAAGTCGCTGCGCACCGTCAAATCCTGCGTCGGCTCGACCTGGTGCCGCTATGGCGTGGGCGATAGCGTGGGCTTCGCAGTGCGCCTGGAAAACCGCTACAAGGGCCTGCGCTCGCCGCACAAGATCAAGTTCGGCGTCTCCGGCTGCACCCGCGAATGCGCCGAGGCGCAGGGCAAGGATGTCGGCATCATCGCTACCGAAAAAGGCTGGAACCTCTACGTCTGCGGCAATGGCGGCATGAAGCCGCGCCACGCCGAGTTGATTGCCTCCGATCTCGACGAAGCCACCCTGACCCGCTATGTGGACCGCTTCCTGATGTTCTACGTGCGTACCGCCGACCGCCTGCAACGCACCAGCACCTGGCGCGAGAACCTGGAAGGCGGCCTCGACTACCTCAAGAGCGTGGTCATCGACGACAAGCTGGGCATCGCCGCCGAACTGGAGACCGAGATGCAACGCGTGGTCGATACCTACGAATGCGAATGGAAGAAGGCCGTCACCGATCCCGAGACCCGCAAGCGCTTCCGCCACTTCGTCAACAGCAAGGCCGCCGATGGCAACATCAGGTTTGTCGAGGAACGCGGACAGATCCGCCCGGCGACCGTGGCCGAGAAGAAGCTGCTCGATATTCCCGTGGTCGTCGAGACCGTGTGATATCCGGCCGTAGTCGCGCCTTCGATACGTCGCTGCGCGACTACTCAGTCCGAACGGGCGTCACCGGACAAAGAACCGTTCGTCCTGAGTAGCGGCAACGCCGCGTATCGAAGGCGCACCCGCCGTACAACCATCAGGAGCACCGCATGCACAGCGACCAACAAATCAAGCACTGGACCCCGATCTGCGAACTGGCCGAGATCGTGCCCAACACCGGCGTGGCCGCCCTGGTCGATGACCAGCAGGTCGCGATCTTCCACGTCATCGACGGCAGCGCCTGCGAGCCGCAGGCGCGCGTGTTCGCCATCGGCAACTTCGACCCCAACTCGGATGCGGCCGTGCTCTCGCGCGGCCTGGTGGGCAGCCTGGGCGAACGCATCGTGGTGGCCTCGCCGATCTACAAGCAGCACTTCGACCTGCAGACCGGCGAGTGCCTGGAAGAGCCCGCCAATTCGGTGCCGGCCTGGCCGGCCCGCATTGCCGACGGTAAAGTCTGGATCGGTGCCTGAAATGAACGCCCTGCCCGACACCAAGCCGACCCAGCCCGCCAAGCCCTCGCTGGTGGTGGTGGGCAATGGCATGGCCGGCATGCGCACGGTCGAGGAATTGCTCAAGCTGGCGCCGGACCTCTACGACATCACCGTCTTCGGCGCCGAGCCGCACGGCAACTACAACCGCATCATGCTCTCGCCGGTACTGGCCGGCGACAAGAGCATCGATGACATCATGCTCAACACCCGCGCCTGGTACGACGAGAACGGCATCACCCTGCACGCCGGTGATCCGGTGGAACGCATCGACCGCCGCCAGCGCACCGTCCACGCCCGCTCCGGCCTGGCCGTGAAGTATGACCGCCTGCTGCTGGCCACCGGCTCCACGCCCTTCATCATCCCGGTGCCGGGCCACCAGCTGCCGGGCGTGATCGCCTTCCGCGACATCCAGGACGTCGATACCATGCTGGAAGCGGCGCGCACCCACAAGCATGCGGTCGTCATCGGTGGCGGCCTGCTCGGGCTGGAAGCCGCCAATGGCTTGATGCGCCAGGGCATGGACGTGACCGTGGTGCATGTCACTGATGCGCTGATGAACCAGCAACTGGACAAGCCCGCCGCCGCCCTCTTGAAGAAGGCGCTGGAGGCCAAGGGCATGCGCTTCCTGCTCAATGCCAATACCGAGGAGATCGTCGGCCCCGATCGCGTCACCGCAGTGCGTTTCAAGGACGGCAGCAGCACCCCCGCCGACCTGGTGGTGATGACCGCCGGCGTGCGCCCCAACATCGCCCTGGCCAAGTCGGCCGGCCTGCATTGCGAACGCGCCATCATCGTCGACGACACCCTGCAGACCTACGACCCGCGCATCTATGCCGTGGGCGAATGCGTGCAGCACCGCAAAGCCACCTTCGGCCTGGTGGCACCGATCTGGGATCAGGCCCGCGTCTGCGGCGCGCACCTGGCCGGCGCCGGCCATCGTCGCTACGTGCAGCAGGCCACCGCCACCAAGCTCAAGGTCACCGGGGTGGACCTGTATTCGGCCGGCGACTTCGTCGGCGGTGACGACACCGAAGACCTGGTGGTGCGCGACCCGCGCCGGGGCATCTACAAGCGCCTGGTGCTGCGCGGCTCGCGCCTGGTGGGTGCGGTGCTGTATGGTGATGTCAAGGACGGCCCCTGGTACTTCGACCTGATCCAGAGCGGACGCGATATCAGCGCCTTCCGCCGCCAGTTGCCCTTCGGCCAGGCCATGTGCCAGCAAGCCGCTTAGCTTCCAAGGAGTTCCATGAATCTCTCCCAGACCCCGCTCGCCCTGGCCGTGGCGACCACCCGCACCACCTGCCCGTATTGCGGCGTGGGCTGCGGCGTAACGGCTTCGATGAAAGAGGACGGCAGCCTGGGCATCAAGGGCGACGAACAACACCCCGCCAACCTGGGCCGCCTGTGCGTGAAGGGCTCGGCCCTGGGCGAGACGGTGGACCTGGACGGCCGCCTGCTGCATCCCCAACTGCGCGATGCGCAAGGCAATCTGCAACAGGCCTCCTGGGACGATGCGCTGGCGCACGTGGCCGACAAGTTCGCCGCCATCATCGCCGAACACGGCCCCGATGCGGTGGCCCTGTACGTCTCCGGCCAGCTGCTGACCGAGGACTACTACATCGCCAACAAGCTCATGAAGGGCTACATCGGCAGCGCCAACATCGATACCAATTCGCGGCTGTGCATGTCCTCCGCCGTGGCCGGCCACAAGCGCGCCTTCGGTGAAGACCTGGTCCCGGTCTGCTATGAAGACCTGGAACTGGCCGACCTGGTGGTGCTGGTCGGCTCCAATGCGGCGTGGTGCCATCCCATCCTGTTCCAGCGCATCGCCCGCCTGAAGGAAACCCGGCCGGAGATGCGCCTGGTCGTCATCGACCCGCGCCGCACCGCCACCTGCGAACTGGCCGACCTGCACCTGCCGGTCAAGGCCGGTACCGACGTGTGGCTCTTCAATGGCCTGATGAGCTACCTGGCCCATCGCGGCCTGCGCGACAATGCCTTCATCGAGGCACACACCCAAGGCTTCAACGAGGCCCTGGCGGTGGCCGACGCCGATTGCGCCGATCCCGCCACGGTAGCGCGCATCTGCAAGGTCAGCCTGCAAGACCTGCTGGCCTTCTATGAAGCCTTCGCCAATACCGAGAAGGTGGTGACCGGCTTCTCCATGGGCGTGAACCAGTCCTCGGCCGGCACCGACAAGGTCAACAGCATCATCAACTGCCACCTGGCCACCGGCCGCATCGGCAAGCCCGGCATGGGCCCCTTCTCCATCACCGGCCAGCCCAATGCCATGGGCGGCCGCGAAGTCGGCGGCCTGGCCAACATGCTGGCCGCCCACCTGGACCTGGACCAGCCACTGCACCGCGACATCGTGCAGGGCTTCTGGCAATCCCCCCGCATCGCCGACAAGCCCGGTCTGAAGGCCGTGGACATGTTCCGTGCCATCGAGGACGGCCGCATCAAGGCGGTCTGGGTGATGGCCACCAACCCCATGGTCAGCCTGCCTGACGCCGACCTGGTGCAACGCGCCTTGCAGAAGTGCGAGCTGGTGGTGTCCTCCGACGTCATCAGCCAGACCGATACCAACGCCTTCGCCCATGTGCTGCTGCCGGCGCTGGCCTGGGGCGAGAAGGATGGCACGGTCACCAATTCGGAACGCCGCATCTCCCGCCAGCGCGCCTTCCTGAGCGCCCCCGGTGAGGCGCGCGGCGACTGGGACATCATCTGCGATGTGGCACGCCGCATGGGCTTTGACGGCTTCGATTTTGCCGGGCCGCACGAGATCTTCGACGAACACGCGCGCCTGTCGGCCCACTGCAATGGCGAAGTCGATGCCGGCCACGTGCGTCGCGTCTTCAACCTCGCCGGCCTGACCGGCCTGGACAAGACCGGCTACGACACCCTGGCCCCGATCCAGTGGCCGGTGCAGCGCCTCTCCGATGGCAGCGTTGCCGGCACTGCGCGCGTGCTGCAGGACTACCGTTTCACCCACGCCGACGGCCGCGCCCGCTTCGTCCCGACGGCACCGCGCAGCCCCGCCCACAGCGCCTGCGAAGACTATCCGCTGATCCTCAACACCGGCCGCGTGCGCGACCACTGGCACACCATGACGCGCACCGGCAAGTCCGCCACGCTGGCCAGCCACATCCCCGAATCCTTCATCGACATCCACCCGCAGGACGCGCTGCTATATGGCGTGCGCGAAGGCGGTCTGGCCCGCGTGAGCAGCCGCTGGGGTGCGATGGTGGCACGGGTGCAGCATGGCGGCGGCATCCCGCGCGGCTCGGTGTTCGTGCCCATCCACTGGAACGGCCAATCGGCCTCGGACGCGCGCGTGGGTGCGGTGGTCAATCCGGTGGTCGACCCGGTCTCGGGCGAACCCGAGTTCAAGCACACGCCGGTGGCCATCGAGGAATTCCGCGTCGCCTGGCATGGCTTCATCCTCACCCGCCACGCCCTGGCACTGGACGACATCACCCACTGGACCCGCGTGCAAGGCCGCGACTTCATGCGCTACGAGCTGGCCGGCCGCAACACCATCAGCGACCACAGCGCCTGGGCGCGCGAGGTGCTGGGCGTACGCGACCCCGATGCCGACTGGCTGGAATACGAAGACCTGAGCGACGGCAGCTACCGCGCCGTGCATGTGGTGGACGACCGCATCGACATGTGCCTGTTCATGTCGGCCCGCCCCGACCTGCCCTCGCGCTCCTGGCTGGCCGGCCTGTTCGCCAAGGACAAGCTGGAAGAAGCCGACCGCGTCGGCCTGCTGGTGGGTGCACCGATCGAGAAAGGTGCCGACACCGGGCCCACGGTCTGCTCCTGCTTCGGCGTGGGACGCAACACCATCTGCAACACCATCCGCGAGAAGGGCCTGAACGAAGTGGGCCAGGTCACGGCCTGCTTGAAGGCCGGCGGCAATTGCGGCTCCTGCGTGCCGGAAATCAAGAAGTTGCTGGTGGAAATCAAGGTGCTGGCGGCGGCCGACGCACAGGAGGGAGCGGCGGTTTCTTAATGCTTTTACAAAGCCGGTTGACTGAAAGGAATATATGCTGCTATTATCTCGCTTCTCGGAGTGTAGCGCAGCCCGGTAGCGCACCTGGTTTGGGACCAGGGGGTCCAAGGTTCGAATCCTTGTACTCCGACCACTCATGAAAAACGGGCTGTTTTTACAGCCCGTTTTCTTTTTCTGGATCGCTGGTGAGTTTGCGTAGCCGTATCGCTCCAACGCGCATCTCCGCCAGCCACGCCGAACTGCCCTTAGCTCAACTGGATAGAGCAATGGCCTTCTAAGCCATAGGTCGGGGGTTCGAGTCCCTCAGGGCAGGCCAGATTCTCTGGCCAGTCGCCTTTGCATATCAGGTCGTTAGTGAATCATCAGGCAGGGTAGGTTCGCCGCGATAAAGCCTCATTTGACACAATCATCGCAGCAGAACTACACCGATTCAACAGCGGCTCCGCTGCTGCAGCGCCCCGTACAGCTTCTCTACAGCCGCATATCCGTCGGGCGTCACTATCAAATCCGTTGGACGCTGTCTGCCGCGGAGTCGATTTTTCTTTCCTGAACCAACGGCTGGCAGCACGTTCACCACCAAGAAGCCCTATTGACGCAGCGTCTGCGCGGCCTGGTCGATCAACGTAGCCACATCGTCGGGATGTGAAACCAGCGACATGTGACTGGACTGGATCGTTCGGGTCTGCGCTCCCATCATTTGAGCCAGCTTGCGCTGGACATCAGAAGGCAGCGCATGATCGCCCTCGGTGACCAGGTACCAGACCGGCTTGTCGCGCCAGGCGGCATGCGCCACTTTCTCGCTGAAGGCCGAGGCTGCGATGGGTTGCTGCACAGCGGCGAGCCTGGCAATTTCATCCTGGGCAAGATCTTGTGCCATCACTTGCCCAAAGACCTGGGGATTGTCCAGCCAGATCAATCCGGAAGCGTCAGGTGCGAGGCCTTCCATCGGGGCATTCAGACGCTGCAGCAACTGCGCGACGCTCTCGCCTGAATCCGGCGCGAGTGCCGACAGATAGACCAGCCCCTTGACCTTGGGATGGTTGCCCGCGACCGAGATGACAGCGCCGCCCCAGGAATGCCCGACCAGCAGCACATCATGGGGCTGCCGCGCGATCACCCTCTCGGTTGCACTGGCATCCGTGGCCAGGGAGGCAAGCGCGTTCTGCACGGCAGTGACGTGATAACCCTTCTGCTGCAACAACCCAATCACCCTCGACCAACTGGAACCGTCAGCAAAGGCACCGTGAACCAGCACGATGTCAATGGTCTTCGTCATCTCCTGCTCCCTCACCTGCGCCCATGAGAGCCCGGGAACAAAGAACAGCAAACTCATCATCGAGCCCAATACGATGTCCCTGACCATTCTTGTCCAGCGCGTGCTCATGAGCTTCATGACCTCTCCTCAGATCAAATGAACTTGGCCTCTGCGGCCCATCGGGTTGGGAACTGCGCCGCCGCCAGCGCCGGTGAACATGCATAGGCCTGATAACTGGCAACACCGGTGCTGATGAAAGAGTCCTTCGCCATCATCGACTCCAGTTCGGTACGGTCGGCACAGACGGCCAGCACCATGCCCCCCGTCTTGTCTTCCAGGGGACCAGCGAGGATCACCCGGCCTTGCCTGAGATTGTCGACCAGCCAGGCCTTGTGCGTGTCGAGGTGCTGGTTGACTTCCTCCAGAGCACGCCGATAGGTCAATATCACGGAGAAGATCATGATCAGGCTCCCTCGACGGAAAGCAGATCGCTGACCACCGCCGGTACCGCCGCCAGTGCCTGGCGCATCGAGGTGCTGCGTAACTCGGCACCCTTGGTCAACAGTTCGGCGCGCACAAAATGCACGCGCTGGATACCGATGAAGCCGAAGAAGGCCTTCAGATAGGATTCCTGATGGTCCATGACATTGGCCGGGCCGCTGGAATACATCCCCCCGCGCGTAGAGGCCACCACGACGAGTTTGTCGCCGGACAGGCCCACCGGACCGGTCTCGGTATACCGGAAGGTGCGTCCCGGTTGGGCAATGCGGTCCAGCCAGGCCTTGAGCTGGCTGGGGACCGAAAAGTTATACATCGGAACGCCCAGCACGATCACGTCGCTCTCCAGCAACTCGCTCACCAGCGTCTCGGAGAGCGCATGTTCTGCGCGCAGGGCGGCGTCGCTAGCAACGCTCCCGGGCTGGCGGAAGCCGCTAGCGATCGGACCGTCGAGGTGGCCAATGGGATTGCTGACCAGGTCGCGAGAGGTCAGTTGTGCATCGGGATGGCGGGTCCGCAGTTCGTCAACCAGCGCCGCGCTCAGTACACGCGAAGCCGAGGCATCGCCGAGAATGCTGGAATCGAGATGGAGAATCTTCATGATCAAGTCCTTTCAAAGTGGGATAACGGGTGGGACAGGAACCACGATACCGCTCCGCCATCCTCGCCACTAGCCATCGAAAATGGACCAGATTGTTCCTCATATAGGACAATCCAGCCTCTATAATCAAATCTTCCCATTCTGGTATTGCCTCATGGAAGACCTCAACGATCTGGCCTTGTTTGCCGCAGTGGTGGTACACGGCAGCTTTTCCGCCGCGGCGCGGGCGCTGAACACGCCCAAGTCGCGCATCAGCCGCCGCGTGGCCGAACTGGAGCAGCGACTCGGCGTACGTTTGCTGCAGCGCTCCACCCGCGTGGTACGCGTGACCGACGTGGGCTCGGTCTTCTTCACCCATTGCGAGGCGATGACCAATGCAGCACGCGCCGCGGTGGAGGTGACCGAGCATGCCGGCGCGCGCCCGGCTGGCCGCCTGCGGGTGAGTTCGCCCATGGGCGTATCGCACATCTTCCTGGCGCCGCTGCTGGCGCGCTTTCTCGTTGCCCATCCCGATGTCCGCCTGGAACTGGAACTGAGCAACCGGCGCGTGGACGTCATCGGCGAGGGCTTTGACGTTGCCATGCGGGTGCGCAGCACCCTGGAGGACTCCAACCTGGTGGTGCGGACCTTCGGCACCAGCCATCAGATCCTTACGGCCAGCCCAGCCTTCCTCCGCGCCCATGGGCCCTTGGACACGATTGCGTCATTGCAGGGCCAACGCGGCCTGGGACCGGGTGGCATGCCCGGTGAGCCCGCGCGCTGGCGCCTGCAGGGCACAGACAATGCCACGGCGGAAATCGAGTACGTGCCCGCACTGGTGACCGACGACGTGCACCTGATGATGGCCGCCGCCATCGGGGGGGCGGGGCTGGCCATCCTGCCCTTCAATGTCTGTCACGAGGCCATCACGCGCGGCGAACTGCTGGTGGTAGCGCCAGCATATCGCGCGCCGGCACATCAGCTGCACGCCGTCTTCCCGTCGCGACGGGGCCTGGTGCCGGCGGTGCGGGCCTTCATCGAATTTCTCGCTGTCGAGCTGGCGCAAACCATGCAGCTGGAGAACCAGGCCCTGCTGGAGGTGCTGGCCCGGGCAAACCAGGGCGCCGACGGCGTGGCCTAGAGCACACCTTCCCACAGGCGCCGCTGGTCACCGGCCGGGTCGTGCTGGACGCGGCTCTCGCCGGCAGCCAGCATCATGGTCGGACGCTGCGTCAATTCGAATTGCGGCCATACCGGCAATGCCTTGTGCTTCGGTCTGCCGTCACGCATGAAGGCGATCCAGCTCTCATGCACCACTCTGGCAAACGCGGTCAGATCCGGGGTTTCGCGATAGAGCATCGAGAGGAAGGGTTCATGGAAATTCATCCAGACCATCGGCAACTCCGAGGCATGAACGGCGAAACCGCGAAATGGGGCTTCGGCCGATGCCTGGTCGTAGCGGTACATATAGCTTGCGCCGCCACTGCGCGCATGCGCTTCTGCCAGGCGTAGCATCGGTATCCAGTATTCCTCGGCCGAGAGCAGCTGGACGCGGCGCAGGAAATCGTGTTGCGCCGGGAAGGCCGTCCGGTAGCGTTGACTCATCAGCTCGATGGTGGCAACGTCCAGCTGAGCCATTTCGCGCGCGGCAATGGGAGCGGTGACGGATTCGCCCCTGCGATAGGCCGCCAGCAATTCCGGACGGAAGAAAATCAGGGCTTCGTCGCGGTTGCTGCCGATGAGCAAACGCAGATGGCGCGCCTCCCCCTGTTCCAGACTCTGTTGCGGCGAACGAGGCACATACACCCCGTCAATGACAGTACGAAAGGCGAAATTGCGCGAGTAGGCGGCCGTCGTGGCAATCTGAGCCTTGATCAGTTGCTGCGCGGGCAGACCGAGCAATTGGCCACGCAGTTCCTCCCCGCGTGCCTGCGGCTGTATCTGATCGGCAAACAGGCGCGCTACCTGGTGCGCCTCTTGCAGCGCATGCGTGGTGAGCGCGCCCCCACTCTCGATAATGGCTTGCTGGAACAGGCCGCGCGTGGCCGGTAGGCTCAGCAGCGTCGAGACATTCTTGCCACCGGCCGATTCTCCGCCGAGAGTGATACGTTGCGGGTCGCCGCCGAAAGCCTCGATATTGCGCCGTACCCACTGCAATCCCATGACCTGATCGCGCAAGGCATTATTGCCCGAACCCCGGTAGGACTCGCCCAACAGCTCGCCGAGTTCCAGAAAGCCCAGAGCGCCGACCCGGTAGCCGATGGTCACGCAGACCACGCCATCCCGGGCGAATTGAGCGCCATCGTAAATAGGTTGACTGGTGGCGCCGTAAATGTTGCTGCCGCCGTAGACCCAGACGAATACCGGATGCGGTCCGGGCGTATCGGGTGCCCAGATGTTGAGGTACAGACAGTCCTCCGATTGCTTCGCATCGCCCAGGAAATTCAATCCGGTTCCAGCCTGGATGCGCTCAGGCTGCATCGGCGCGGGGCCGAAGGCGAACGCATTGTGGGGTGCGGTGAAGTCCGGATACGGCTGTGGCGCGCGGAAGCGCAACGGGCCCACTGGTGGCAACGCATAGGGAATGCCCTTGAATACCCGCACCCTGCCCTCCACCGCTCCCCGTACCGCTCCGACCGGTGCTTCCACCGTCAGTGCGCGCCGCGCCTGCTCCGGCGCGCTCAACGCCCCTGCCCGCGCTGGCAAGGTCCCCAGACTGCCCCACGCCATCATTGCCGTGCCGTGGGTCATGAAACGTCGCCGTCCTGTGTGCATGTGGCTTTCTCCTCGGGTTGCCAGGTTTTCCAATACGGTTGGATGATCTTACTTGTTGACCAGCTTGGCCGGCACGGCGGCGATCACGGTAACGGCACCTGCCACCAGCACACCGGAGAGGACATACAGGCCGATACTGGTGCTATGGGTCTGGTCCTTGACCCAGCCGATCAGGAAGGGGCTGACGAAGCCGGCCAGATTGGCCACCGAATTGATCAATGCGATGCCGGTGGCCGCCGCCGCGCCACCCAGAAATGCGGTCGGCAGGCTCCAGAACAACGGGGCCAGCGCCATGATGCCGGCCGAGGCGAATGACAGCGCTGCAATGGCCAGGAAGGCCTGATTACCGAAGGTCGCACTCAGGCTCAGTCCGACTGCTCCCACCACCATGGCCACGGCCAGATGCCAGCGGCGCTCCAGTTGACGGTCGGCGCTGCGGGCGAACAGCACCATCGATACCGCCCCTACTGCAAAGGGAATGGCCGAGAGCAGGCCCACCGAGAGCAGGCTCTTGATCCCGGCGGCTTGGATCAGCGATGGCAGCCAGAAGCTGATCCCATAATTGCCCATGGCGCAGGCGAAATAGATTGCGCACATGATCCATACCTTGCCATTGGAAAAGGCCGCGCCGATGGACTGATCCAGCTTGCCCGCGCCATCGTTACGGATATTGGCCTGCAGCATCGCCTTTTGGTCGGCATCGAGCCAGCGCGCGGACTGGATGCTGTCATCCAGGTAGAACAGCACCATGACACCCACCACCAGCGAGGGCACCGCCTCCAACATGAACAGCCACTGCCAGCCGGCCCAGCCGCCGGCACTGCCAAAACTGCCGAGAATCCAGCCCGAGAGCGGGCCACCGACCACCCCCGAGATAGGAATGGCCGTCATGAACAACGCCGTGATCTTGCCGCGCCGGTGGGCCGGATACCAGTAGGTGAGATACAGGATGATGCCGGGGAAGAAACCCGCCTCGGCCACCCCCAGCAGGAAACGCACGATATAGAAAGCGGTGGGCGTGGTGACGAAAGCCGTCATGGCTGACAGGATGGCCCAGCTGATCATGATGCGGGCGATCCAGCGTCGCGCGCCGTAACGGTACAGCAACAGGTTGCTGGGCACCTCGAAGAGGAAGTAACCAACGAAGAACAGGCCGGCACCCAGGCCATAGATACTGTCGCTCCACTGCAGGCTGTTGAGCATCTGCAGCTTGGCGAAGCCGACGTTGACGCGGTCCAGATAGGCCACCACGTAACACAGGAAGAGAAATGGGATCAGGCGCCAGGTGACCCTGGCGTAGGTGCGGTTCTCGAAGTCTTCGGCGGCAGCGCCGGCCAGTCCGGATGTGATGGTATTCACGCTAGTCTCCTTGTTGTTCTGGACGCGCCGCGCCGACATCCTTGCATGGCGCGCCCTCTCTGTCGTTAATGATTTATATGTTTTCGTCGCTTATTTTTCGGTCGCCAGCACGCCACGCTGGATCTGATCACGCTCCAGCGATTCGAACAAGGCCTTGAAATTGCCTTCGCCGAAGCCTTCGCGATAATTTCCCTTGCGTTCGATGAATTCGAAGAACACCGGGCCCAGCAGCGGTTCGGAGAAGATCTGCAGCAACAGACGCGGTTGACCGCCGGCGGTAGTGCCGTCCAGCAGGATGCCGCGTGCCTGCAATGCATCGACCGGCTGGCCGTGGCCAGGCAGGCGCGTCTCCAGGTTGTCGTAATACAGGGCGTTGGGCGAGCTCAGAAGCGGAACGCCGGCCAGCTGCAGCTGGTCGATGGAGTCCAGCAGGTTGTCGGTGAGCAGGGCGATGTGCTGGATGCCTTCGCCGTTGAACTGCATCAGGAATTCCTCGATCTGACCGCCGCCCTGGCGCGCTTCTTCGTTGAGCGGAATGCGGATGAGGCCGTCCGGTGCGGTCATGGCCTTGGAGGTCAGGCCCGTGTATTCGCCCTGGATATCGAAGTAACGGATCTCCTGGAAGTTGAACAGCTTGCCGTAGAAGTCGGCCCAGTAGGCCATGCGGCCGCGGTAGACATTGTGGGTCAGGTGATCGACCACGGAGAATCCGTGTCCGCGTGGATGGCGCTCCACGCCGGGCAGGAATTCGAAGTCGACATCGTAGATCGACTTGCCATCCTCGAAGCGGTCGATCAGGTACAGTGGCGCGCCACCGATACCGCGAATGGCGGGCAAGCGCAGTTCCATGGGGCCGGTCGGGATCTCCACCGGTTGCGCGCCCAGTTCCAGCGCGCGGCGGTAGGCCAGATGCGAATCGCGTACGCGAAAGGCCAGGCCGCAAGCCGCCGGGCCGTGCTCGGCAGCGAAGTAGGCGGCCTGGCCGCTGCTCTCGCGGTTGATGATGAAGTTGATGCCGCCCTGCCGATACAGCGAGACATCCTTGGAACGGTGGCGCGCCACTTCCGTGAATCCCAGCTTGTGGAACAGGGGTTCCAATACGCCGGCGCGGGGCGAAGCGAATTCGACGAACTCGAATCCGCACAGGCCCATGGGGTTATCGAAAAGGTCAGACATGCTTGCTTACTCCCATCAAAGGTAGGTCATTAAAAACGGGGCAGCCCGGGAAACGGGATGGCATCGCGCATGACATGCATGCCCCCGAATTCGGCGCAACGGTGCAAGGTAGGGATGGCCTTGCCGGGATTGAACAGGCCATGCGGATCGAATACCTTGCGCAGGGACGCGAACAGGTCCAGTTCCTCTGGCGAGAACTGCCAGCACATGCCGTGCAGCTTCTCGCTGCCGATGCCGTGCTCGCCGCTGACCGTGCCCCCCTCGGCCAGTACGGCCTGCAGGATGGCATCGGCCAGTTGCAATGCGCGCTCCTCTTCGCCTGGCACCGCGCTGTCATAGAACAGCACCGGATGCAGATTGCCGTCACCGGCATGAAAACTCTGGGCCACGGCAATACCGTACTCGTCGGACAGCGACAGCACGCGCGCCAGGACACGGCTGAGGGCGCGGCGCGGTACGGTACAGTCGGCCACATACAGATCGCTGGCGCTGCGCAGCAGGGCTGGCAGGACGTTCTTGCGCGCCGCCCACAGTTGGGCGCGCTGCGCTTCGTCATCCGCCTGGCGCACTTCCATCACCGCCAGTGATTGGAAGATGGCGCGGATGCGTGCAGTGGCATCATCGATTTCCTCGGCCTCGCCGTCCAGTTCGCACAGCAGCGCGGCTGCGGCTTCGATGCGTAATCCAAGGGTCGGCGAAAAGCGATGTGCAGCCTGCAGGGAAGCCTGGTCCATGATTTCCAGCCCGGCCGGCACGATGCCCTCGGCGATGATGCGTGAGACCGCATCGCAAGCGGCACCGATACTGGGGAAGAATCCGAGCAAGACGCGTACTGCCCGCGGTACCGGCAAGAGCCTCAGACGCGTATCGGTCACCAGACCCAGCAGGCCTTCCGAGCCGCACACCAGGGCCAGCAGGTCCAGGCCGGGCTGGTCCAGACTCCCCTCGCCCAGAGTCAGCACCTGGCCTTGCCCGGTGACCATCCGCGCCGCTACCAGGTTATGGACTGTCAGCCCATATTTGACGCAATGGACGCCACCGGCATTCTCGGCCACGTTGCCGCCGATGGTCGAGGCGACCTGACTGGAAGGATCGGGGGCAAAGAACAGTCCATCGCCGGCCGCCCGCTGCGACACCACGATATTGCGCACTCCCGGTTGCGCCAGCGCCTGTCGTGCGTTCGCGTCGATGCTGATGCGCTTGAGACGATTGAGCGCCATCACGATGCCGGACGCCACCGGCGTGGCACCGCCAGACAGACTGGTGCCGGCACCACGAGGAACGATGGCTACCTCTTCGCGGGCGCACAACTGCACCAGTGCTGCGACCTCCTGCTCATTGGCCGGCAGCACCACGGCAAGCGGTCGCTGCTGCAGATGAAACAGGGCATCGCATTCATAGGGAGCGACCGATTCGGCGTCGGCCAGCAGCCATTGCGAACCGACGATGTCACGCAGTGCCGCCAGGAAAGTCTGCTGATTCATGTCCGCTCCCCGGCAGGCAGACGGTCCGCCAGAATCTCCAGCCAATGCCGCACCGGCACCGGGCTGTCCTTTTGCAGATGCATGATGCAACCGATATTGGCCGAAGCGATCGCCTGTGGCTGGCTGGCCATCAGCTTGTCCAGCTTTCGGCTGCCCAGTTGGCCTGCCAGGGCCGGTTGCAATAGCGAATAGGTGCCTGCCGAGCCGCAGCAGAGATGCCCCTCGCTCACCGGTGCCAGTTGATAGCCAGCCCGTTGCAACAGCAGTTCGACCCGGCCTTTGAGGCGCATGCCGTGCTGCAGGCTGCAGGGCGGATGGAAGACCAGCTTTTCCTGCCCGGCCGGCAAGGGTGCCAGAGGCAGGCTGCCGGTACTCCACAGGCTACCGACCAACTCTACCGGATCGCGTAGCAGCGCACTGATGCGCGCTGCCTTGGTGGCATAGAGTGGATCGTCCTTGAGCAGGTGGGCATAGTCCTCGACCATGCTGCCGCAGCCACTGGAACTCAGGAGAATGGCCTCGGCACCGGCTTCGACCAGTGGCCAGCAGGCATCGATATTGCGCCGCATGGCCTGCAGCGCCTCTTGCGGCGCACCCAGATGCTGGCTGATGGCACCACAACAGCCACTGCCCTTCACCGCCACCAGCGCAACACCGAATTGGTCCAGGATGCGTGCCAGTGCCCTATCGTAGCCGGGCGCCACGGTCCCCTGAACGCAACCAAGCAGGGTCAGTACCTTGCGCGTGTGCGGGCGGGTCGGCCATGCGCCTGTACGGGCCGGACGGCGCGGTATGCGTTTTTGCAGCGACGCGGGCATCAGGGCCCGAAGCATCCAGGCGACGTGCAGCGCCACACGCACCAGAGGCCGGTTTTGCAAAGCGCGACGCAGCAGGGTGCGTTTGATGCGCTCGGGCAGGCTACGCGGGACGCGCCTTTCGACTTCCTGGCGGCCGATGTCGATCAGTTGCCCGTACTCCACCCCCGAGGGGCATGCCGATTCGCAGGCGCGGCAGGTCAGACAGCGGTCCAGATGGTCGCGCGTGCGCGCGCTCACTGCGGCCCCCTGCAGCATGTCGCGGATGAGGTAGATACGTCCGCGCGGGCTATCCAGTTCGTGGTCCAGCAATTCATAGGTGGGGCAAACGGAGGTACAGATTCCGCAATGTACGCACGACTCGATGACGCGTTTTACATCCGCAGCGGCAGTGCTGGCGTTCATCCATTGATCGAATTCGACTCGCATGAGGATCCCGGTATCAGCGTTGGTCAGCGTGGCGCAAACATGCGCCCGACGTTGAAAATCCCATGGGGATCGAAGACGCCCTTGATGCGGCGATGCAATTCCAGCAGGGTCGAGGACAGTGGTGCGTGCGTACCGCCCGGCACTTCCGGGGAGCCACCTTGTGGCCACAGGAGCGCATATCCACCATGCGCCTGAGCCCATTGACTGATCAACTGGGCGGCACTGGCAGGTGCCCAGACCCAGCGCAGGGCGCCAGCCCAATCGATGGCACTGGCCATGATGGACTCGTCGCAGAGTTCGGGCGAACCAGGACGTACCGAGACACGCCACAGGCAGGCCGTAGCGTCGAGGTCGCATGGACGCGGGCTGAAGAAACCATGGCGCTGATGGGTGAAGTCCTGCCAGAAGGCCTGCGACGCCCTGGTATCGAGCAAGGTACCGCCCTGACGGCGCAGGAAGGCATGCACGCATTCGGCTGCACCGGCGCTGCGCAGATAGAGGTAGCCATCCACATGCGCAGCCGCACTCAGCAATCCCGGTCCGATCGGCAGACGCTGCATGATCTGCAAGGCCTGTTGCGCACCGACCTGCAAGGCCGTCGTCAGTTCCAGTGCCGGCCGTGGCATCACGCGCAGCGACATCTCCAGCAGCGGACCCAGTATCCCCATGCTGCCCGCCATGAGCCGCGCCACATCGAAGCCCGCGACATTCTTGACCACCTGCCCGCCGAAGCGCAATTCGCGCCCCAGGCCATCCAGCATGCGCACACCCAGTAAATGATCGCGTAGTGCGCCAGCAAATGGACGACGCGGGCCAGACCAGCCCAGCGCAACCGTGCCGCCGATAGTGGAGCCCGTGCGCAATGGCGGCTCGAAGGCAAGCATCTGCCCTTGCTGCGCCAGCAGGCGTTGCACCTCCGCTACGCTGGTTCCGGCACGCACCGTGATCACCAGATCATCCGGTTCGTACTGGACCACGCCTTGCCAGGCTTGCAAGGACAGGCGTTCGCCGGCTGCCAGACCGCCGACCTGGCTGCGCGTGCCGCCGCCTTCGATGACCAGGCGTCGACCGTGCCGGCCGGCGGCCTGGATCTGCTCCTGCAGTGAAGCCAAGCAGCGCGTGGCGTCGCCTGTTTCGCGTACTCGCTCTGCGCAAACGTGATTGCTCTGTTCCTGGCTCACCTTGTCTCCCACCCGGCTGTTTCGGCTTAGTGATGAGGATGGTAGTGAGGCCCTTGCTTGCCAACAAGCGAGTTCTTTTCGCTAATTATTTGATTTTCCTCAATAATCACGATGATTGATACCATCCTTCATGGCGATGAACCTGGCGATCAAAAAAATACGTGCCTTTCTCGCGGTCACCGACACCGAGACTTTCAATCCCGCCGCCAAGCGCCTGCACCTCAGGTCGGGAGCGGTGAGCGCGTACGGCGCGTGAGCCTGTTAGTGGGATTGGCGACAGCCGGCCTGGCTGCAACCTTGTGTCCAGCCTACGTGGGTGTGCTGGCACATCGAAGAGCATGTCCCCATGCTCGACCACCTCGACAGCACCGATGCGGAAGCTCTCCAGCCCGACCAGGGTCGCAGCCCTGCCCCGGTCCCGCAATTTCCCCGAAGACAACTTGAATAAATAAATTGCCTTCTCCACTGACATGTCATATATTTTACTGACATGTCACAGATCCATTGGAGGAAAGCAGGCCGTTTCAGGTCAGTGTCGCAACGGCTTTCAAGAGAGATTCGGTGTCGCGAGCAGCAATAGCAGCAATAGCAGCAGTAGCAACAGTATTTGAGCCGCAGAAGATTTTTGTTGTTTCAAATTCACTTGACCAATTGGGAGGCCTTTCATGAATTCGGATAAAAAAATTGTCGATGCATCACGGCGCAAGACTCTGAAAGCCGTAGGTGCGGGCGCAGCCGCGCTCGCCTTCCCTGCCATCTGGACGCCAGCGCGCGCGGCCGGCAAGCGCATCGTGGTCCGCGATCCGGGCGGCCCCTATGCCGAGGGCTTTGGAGAGGCCTTCTACAAGCCGTTTCAGGCCGCCACCGGCATCGAGATCGTTCCCGTCGTGGCACAGGCCGATCCGACCTCATTGATCAAGGGCATGGTCGATTCAAAGAATTATTCGTGGGACATGGCGCTGCTGAACCAACAGTCAGCCGATGTGCTGATGGACAAGAAGTCCGGTTTCTACCTTGAGGAGGTCAAGGTCGACGCACCCGAGATCCCGGAGAAGTTCAAGTCGCCCTACCTGATCGCCACGCTAGTGCTGCAGACAGTGCTGGCAGTGCGCACCGACAAGTTCAAGGGGCGTCAGATGCCCAACTCGTGGGCCGACTTTTTCAATGTCGCGGCCTTCCCCGGGCGCCGCTCGCTGCGTCGCAATCCGGCCGATACGCTGGAAGAAGCCTATCTGGCATCGCTCAAGGACGGCGACCCGCTCTATCCCATCAATACCCAAAAGGCATTCGATAACCTGAGCAAGATCAAGAAGGATATCCAGGTCTGGTGGAGCAGCGGCGCGCAGACTTCGCAGCTGCTCAAGGCCGGTGAAGTCGATATGTGCCCGACGTGGAACGCCCGGGCGCAGACCGTGATCGACGAAGGCGCTCCGGTAAGGATCATCTGGAATCAGGGCCTGTGGAGCACCGAAGGTTTTGCCATCCTGAAAGGAACGCCGAACGCCGACATCTGCCGCCAGTTCATCAAATTCACCTGTGATGCACAACGGCAAGCCATCTATACCAAGAGTCTGGCTTACGGCCCATCCAATCCGGACGCCTACAAGCATATCGATCCGGTCAAGGCGAAGATGCTGCCGACGTATCCCGAGAACATGGCCACGGCCGTCAAGATCGACGGTCGCTACTGGGCACAGAACAAGGACGGCCTGACCGAGAAATTCAATTCCTGGCTGCTGGCTTAAGCGAGGTGCCTGATGAGCTTATCCTTCCCACGCACGATGACGCACTCTGCCACCGCCATGAACTCCCGAACAGACACCCCTCCGAAGCCGCTGGCCAGCATGCAAGGCACCCCAAAACTGGTGGTATCGGGCATATCCAAGCGCTTCGGTCCGACCTTTGCCCTGCAGGAAAGCACGCTGGACATCGCTCAAGGCGAATTCGTCACCCTGCTCGGGCCTTCGGGCTCCGGCAAGACCACCTTGCTGATGATGATCGCCGGTCTGCTTTCCCCCACCTCTGGTGACATCTGGATTGACGGCGAGAAGGCCACCCACCAGCAGCCCTATCAACGCGACATCGGCATGATGTTCCAGAGCTATGCCCTGTTCCCGCACATGACGGTGTTCGAGAATATTGCCTTTCCGCTCAAGATGAAGGGCTACTCCAAGGAGCGGATACAGGCGGCGGTGGTCGACGTGCTGAACCAGGTCAAGCTACCGCATGCGATCAACCGCTTCCCGTCTGAACTCTCGGGCGGGCAGCAGCAACGGATTGCGCTGGCACGCTCCATCGTGCACCGTCCCTCGGTGGTGCTGATGGATGAGCCCCTGGCCGCACTGGACAAATCGCTGCGCAGCCATATGCAGTTCGAAATCCGCCAGCTGCAGCAGGAACTGGGCATGACGGTCCTCTACGTGACCCACGATCAGGAAGAGGCGATGACCATGTCCGATCGTATCTGTCTGATGAACGATGCGCGCATCGAACAGGTGTCGCCGCCCAGGGAACTGTATTTCGAACCGCGTTCGATATTCGCTGCCACCTTCCTGGGCGAGTCCAACTGCCTCAGCGGCACCCTGGAGTCGCACCAGGATGGTATTGGCGTAGTGCGCATCAACGGACAGGATCGTCTCTGCGGCAAGATCGTCGGCGAACTTGTGCCTGGGGCAAGATGCCAACTGCTGTTCCGACCGGAAGCGGTGCAACTGGCGCCGGCCGGAGATTCCAGCTCGACGTCCACCAATGCGCTGTCGGGCCACGTCCTGGTCAACACCATGGTGGGCGCCTTCTCGCGCAGCAGGGTGGCGTTGGACGATGGTACCGAGGTGATTTCAGTCGGTCTGACGTCCAGACATGCTGCGCAACAGAATGGTGCCGTCGTCGTTCGGTTCAGTCCTATGGATACCTTGATCTTCGGCGGGGAAAAATGAAATCAGCAGAATCCCGAGGAAACTGGACAGGGCTCACGCTGCTGGCACCCAGCATGCTGTTCCTGATGGCTACGGTCTTCGTACCGGTCGTGTTGTTGATGCTCGCCTCCTTCAATGGCCCTGCCGGCTTCTCTTTCAGCGCCTTTGACCGGCTCACGCATACGCCGGTCTACGCACAGGTGCTATCCCACAGTGTCATGCTGGCAGCGCTCGCGGCATCGGTAGCGGTACTGGCAGCATTTCCCGTCTCGGTGGCGATCGCTCGCTCCAATGGGCGCTGGCAGCAACTACTGTGGGTCGGCGTACTGCTGACGTTCTGGACCAGTTTTCTGGTCAAGACCATTACGTGGATCGTCATCCTGGGCCGCTCAGGCATGGTCAACAGCGTGTTGCAGAGCCTGGGCTTGACCAATGAACCGCTGGAACTGCTCTACACCAACTTCAGCGTGGTAACGGGACTGGTTCATGTGCTGCTGCCGCTGGCAGTGCTGACGATGCTGCCGGTCATGCAGGCGATGGATAGGCGTCTGGTCCCCGCCGCAGCCACGCTGGGCGCCCGCCCCGGCGTTTCGTTCTTTGTCGTCTATCTGCCCCTGTGCGCGCCGGGTGTGACGGCGGCCTGGCTATCCACGTTCGTCTCGGGATTGGGCTTCTTCATCACCCCGGCCCTGCTAGGCTCCCCACGGCAAACCATGGTGGCGCAGCTGATCATTCAGCAGGTACAGGAAATGATGGATTGGGGGCTGGCTGCCGCCCTGTCACTGGTCACCCTGGTGGTCACCCTGTTCATCTACTGGATCTACGACCGCATGGTCGGTCTGTCCAGCCTCGCGGGCGAAGGCATGCGCAGCGGCGACAGCGGGCAGTCGCCACTGGGTAACCGGATCAGGAAGTTCAAGATGGCAGGATTCTGGTTGCTAGCCAATGTCTCCACGCGCATCGTCAGGCTGCTGACCGGGCACGGACAACATCGCATGGCGCGCGACGGTGGCGGGAACGGCGCAAGCCTCAGTAGCTGCCTTGCCTTGATGATCCTTCTGGCCGTCACGGTGCCGGTGGTTCTGCTGGTTCCGGAATCCTTCACGACAAGTGCCTTCATCGATTGGCCACCGCAGGGCTTCACGCTGCGCTGGTATGAAGGACTGTTTGCCTCTCCGGTGTGGACCGGCGCCTTTGTCCGCTCGCTGGGAGTAGGCGTGCTGGCATCGCTGATCTCTGCCGCCGTGGGTATCCCCGCCGCATTCGCCTTCGCTCAACAGAAGGTACCGATGCGCTCATTGTTGCTGGGCATGATCCTGGCACCTCTGATTCTGCCTCGGATCGTTGTGGCATTGGGACTGTTCTATGTGCTATCCAGGCTCGGCCTGGTCGGTTCTTCGATAGCCCTTGCCGTCGGTCATGCTGCCCTTGGGCTTCCTTATGTCGTCATCACTGTCACCGCCACGCTGAAGTCCTATGACCGACGCCTGGACGCAGCCGCCAGCATCCTGGGTGCAACACTGTGGACCCGGCTGCGCATGGTGACCTTGCCGATCATCATGCCGGGCATCCTGTCAGCGTTCATCTTCTCCTTCGTTACCTCGTTCGACGACCTGACGCTGTCGCTGTTCGTCAGCGGTGGCCTGTTCACCACCTTGCCCAAGCAGATGTGGGACGACGCCCTGCTCAAGGTCAGCCCCTCGCTGGCGGCGGTCTCGGTATTGCTGTTTGGCGCAGTGCTGCTGCTCATGGTGGCGAGCTGGCTCATTCGTGCGCGGCTCAGCCGCATGCGGGTGGTACAGACAGCCTGATGGCACAGCATCCGACTAAACCTGTTATTGGACAAAGAGAACGAGAAATGGATGATGTCATCGTCATTGGGGCCGGGATCATTGGCGCCGCCTGCGCGGCAAGTCTGACCATTGCCGGGCAAAAAGTAACGCTGATCGATCGGGTCGGTCCTGGAGAAGGCTGCTCCTTCGGCAACGCCGGCGGTCTCAGTCCCGGGATCAGCCTGCCGCTGGCAACGCCAGGCATGTACAGCCATATTCCGGGCTGGCTGTTCAATGCCGATAGCCCGCTTGCCATTTCCTGGCGCCGTATGCCCTTTGCTGCGCCCTGGCTGCTGCGTTTTCTTCTGGAGGGGCGCAGCAGACAATCCGATGTTGCGGCAGAGGGCATGCGCAAGATGATGCGGGGCGCCTTCGAGGATTACGCACCGCTGTTTTCCTTTGCCAAGGCGGAGCATCTGATCCATCGTACCGGTCAGCTCTATGTCTATCACACGGACGAGAGTTTTGCGGAGGAGCAATCCGCCATCCGGCTGCGACGTGAGTTTGGCGTGGAGCAGGAAATCCTGAATTCGCAACAGTTACGGGAAATGGAACCGGATCTCTCGCCCCGCTTCAAGGCCGGCATCTTCTTCCCCCGGCACGGTCATTGCGCGCATCCCCAGGGACTGGTGCGCCTGCTGGTCGAGGCCAGTACCAAGGCTGGCGCGCGCTTTGTCTCTGGAGAGGTACGGCGAATCGAGGATACCGGGGCAAGCGGGTCCGGCATCATCGTGCATACGGAGCAGGACAAGCTGGCCGCCCGCCGCGTGGTGATTGCTGCAGGGATGCATGCAAATACCTTATTATCGGCATTTCGTCGCAAAGTACCGCTGGAGAGCCAGCGCGGCTATCACATCGAGATTCCGATGCCGGGTGTGGCGCCACGCAGGAACGTGATGTGGGCAGAAAAGAAGACGCTGGCCACTCCCATGGACGCCGGATTGAGAGTAGCAGGAACCGCCGAGATCGCAGGACTGCAGGCGGCGCCCAATGCACGACGCTTCGAGTTGCTCAAAGCCTTCGTGAGGGAGATGTATCCGAGGGTCCAGGTCCAGGAAGAACGCCGCTGGATGGGGCATCGTCCCTGCACGCCTGACTCGCTCCCCGTCATCGGTCCGCTACCCGGACATCCCCACGTCATCTGTGCGTTCGGACACGGCCATGTTGGCCTGACATCGGCGTCCTTCACCGGGCGCCTGATCCGCGATCTGTGCCTGGAACAAGCCACGGCTGACGAATGGCGACCATTTTCCATTGAACGGTTTTGAGAAGGCCCACTATGAAAACGCTCACAAAAGACAGCGAAGCCGAAGAGCAGAAATCGCTGCAGGAACAGCTCTTCGACGATATCAAGCGACGAGTCATCACCTGCGAGCTGGCCCCTGGGTCCGACATTTCGGAAAACTCCCTGGCCACCGAGTACGCCGTCACCAAAGCGCCAGTGCGCAGTGCGTTGATGCGACTGAAGGAAGCGGGATGGTTGCAAAGTGTCCCCCGCAAGGGCCATGTCGTGATGCCGCTGTCGTACAAGGACATCGATGAAGTGTTCGATGCGCGTGAACTGATCGAGCCACAGACCGCCCGCTTGGCGGCCGGCCATGTGTCGAAGTCATACCTCACGGCACTCAATCATGCCTGCACCGTGGAATACGATCTGGATGACGTCGAGGGCAAACGCAAGTTCCTGTTGGCCAACGCTGCCTTCCATATCGGTATCGGCCAGGCCTGCGGCAACAGCATTCTCTCGACCATGCTGGCACAGTTGCATGAGAAGTCGTTGCGTATCCTGTACTTCAGCGTCAATTCGGCCAACCGCTCCAAGTCCTGGCGCACTGGCCACGATTCGATGATCGCCATGCTGTTGGAGGGCGACGCAGAGGGAGCGTATCAGGAGACGCTGGAGGGCATCAGACGAAGCCGAAAATCGGTCATGGAATCGATCATGAAGAAGACGGTTCCCATCATTTCTACCTAGTCTCCGAACCCCTTGCCTGGATTTGGTTCGCCCATCGCGACGATGCCGGCGATGGAAGAACTCGCGCCGGCGAAAGCCGCACACACTATCAACCCAACCAAAAAGGAAAACCATGAGCAACCCCGATATCACCCGCATCGACGTCAATAACCGACTCGCTGATGCCGTCATCTTCAACAATGTCGTCTATCTGGCCGGCCAGGTGCCGCGCAATACCCTGGGCCAGAGTATCAAGGAACAAACCACTGACGTCCTGGAGCAGATCGACCGCGCGCTGGCCAAGGCAGGCAGCGACAAGAGCCGTCTTCTGTCGGTACAGATCTTCATGAAAGACATCACCCAGAATGCCGGCATGAACGAAGCCTGGGAAGAATGGATTCCCAAGGGCCACTGCCCTGCCCGCGCCACGCTGGAGGCGAAAATGAACAACGACCAATGGGCGTTGGAGATCGTGGTCACCGCCGCACTGAAGTAAGTGCCAGGGGCCGGCAATAGATGGAGTGGACTTTCCCGGGTTCAGGTCGCCGGCCGACCCGGGCTTTTTGCTGTTGGTGTGGCCTGCCTAGAGTGGCCGTAGCAAGGCATTCCTGCCAATGGCCAGATAATTGCGATATTCCTCCTCTGGCAGCATGCCACCACCGGTGGCCCAGACGATATGGGTCGCCTGCTGCCAGGCCTGTGCATCTACCCCGATGCGCTCGCGGTATCCCTCACGCTCATGCAAAACCCGACTGAAACCGGGTGCACCAGCAAGTGCCGAAGGCTCCAGCTGGATACCCTGCGTTTCATGCATGAGATGCAACGCCGCAAAGAGCTCGCTATCCGGCACGGTATAGTAGCCATCGATCAGCCTGTGCATTGCCCGTCCGACGAAACCGGAAGGACGGCCGACCGCCAGGCCATCGGCCGCCGTTATGTTGCTGATGCCGAAATCCTGCACCGCGATCCGCTCGTGCAAGCCGGTATAGACGCCCATGAGCATGCAGGGTGACTGTGTCGGTTCGGCGAAGATGCAGTGGACGTGGTCGCCAAACGCCAGCTTCAGGCCGAAGCTGATTCCGCCGGGACCGCCTCCGACCCCGCAAGGCAGGTAGACGAACAGCGGATGGCGCGCATCCACCTGGATAGCCTTCTGTTCAAGCTGGCGCTTGAGCCGCTCTCCGGCGACGGCATAGCCGAGAAAGAGCGTCGTGGAATTCTCGTCGTCGATGAAATGGCAGGCAGGATCAAGCTGCGCCTGCCGGCGCCCTTGCTCTACCGCCTCGCCGTAATCGCCGCGATGTTCCACCACATTGACGCCATGCGCGCGCAGCTTGTCCTTCTTCCACTGCCGGGCGTCGTCGGACATATGGACCGTCGTGTCAAAACCCAGACGCGCCCCGGCAATACCGATGGACATGCCGAGGTTGCCGGTCGATCCGACCACGATACGGTGTTGGCGGAACAACTTGCGTATCCCCGGCTTCAGCAACAGGCGATAGTCATCGCCGTCAGCCAGCATGCCATGCGTGCTGGCGAGGTATTCGGCATGATGCAATACCTCATAGATGCCGCCACGCGCTTTGACCGAACCTGAGATCGGCAAATGGCTATCCATCTTCAGGTGCATCGACACCGTCTTGTCGATACCGTACAGCGTACAGAGCCTGTTCATAAACCCGTCGACCGGCACCAGATCCGACTCGATGATGCCCCGGGTGGAGGCCACTTCCGGAAAGGCCTCGGCCAGGAAAGGCGCAAAACGGGCCAGGCGCGCACTGGCGTCGTGCACCTCAGCGGCCGCTAGCGGGACGTCGTGAAGGGCCTCCGACGCAGATGCGATACCCGGATTGAACCACGTCACGGGAACACCGCTGACCAGCGGTTTGATCAATGGATAAGCCTCGATCCAGTCCTTCATCGTCTTGCCATGCACCACATCGATCACGGTACTTCCTTTCGTCCTGACTGCTCAGCCAAGCGTACGCCTGATCGCTGCGAAGAATAAGCTGGATTGTTCACGCTCGCCCTGCATTTGCTGCGCCACCCGCTGCGCCATGTCGGGATGGACTGGATTGAGCGGCAACCCAGTGGATCTGGCCGTCACCTCGGCTTGACAGGCACGTTCCAGGTAGTACAGGTCGTCGAACGCGTAGTCCAGACGCTCACCACAGACCACGATGCCGTGATTGCCCAGAAAGCCGATGTCGGCGCCATGCATCACACGGGCGATCCGCTCTCCTTCCGAATGATCGACGGCCAGGCCGCTGTAGCGAGCATCGATGGCGATGCGGCCATGAAAACGCATGGCGTTCTGAAACAGGGTCGTGTCCAGCCCGCCCTGTCTGGTCAAGGTCAACGCAGTGGCGCACGGCATATGCGTATGCATGACGCAGTTTTTCCCCGTGAGGCGATGAATGGCCGCATGAATGAACATGGCCGACGGTTCGATGGCGTGCCGGCCGGCCAGGAGCTCTCCCCGGCTGTCCACCAGAGCGATGTCATCCGCCTCGACTTCGTGCCACATCAGTCCACGCGGATTGAGCAGAAATATCCCCGGCTCGCCTGGCAAGGCCAGGCTGAAATGATTGCAGATCCCCTCGCCCAGCCCATAGTGGGCCGCAGCCCGTAATGCCAGTGCCAGGTCATCACGCAGCGATCTGACCGGTAGTGAATCGAACAGGGATTGATAGTTCGTACTGGTGCCGTTCATATGACATCCGGAAGCTTGGAAAACGGGTTCGGACCTGGCAGGGATGATCCGTGGGACCTACCGGCTTGGCCTGCTGTGGGTCGCTGGCGAGCACATGCAGCTAGAACCCATTTCATAAATAAGCGCGAAATGCGTTCTGCGCTGACAAGGTCCGTTACAGGGCCGCTGTACCGTAGGGGACATCCTTGTGACCGTAGCGACGGACGCGGATATTGGCCTGCTCCGCATGGCCGACGAAGCCTTCCATCAGGCACAGACGCGAACAATATTCGCCGATCAAGGCCGAAGCCTGGTCGGTCGTCACGCGCTGGTAGGTGCAGGTCTTGATGTATTTGCCTACCCATAGGCCACCGGTATAACGTGCCGCCTTGTTGGTCGGCAGCGTATGGTTCGTGCCGATCACTTTGTCGCCATAGGAGACATTGGTGCGCGGGCCAATGAACAATGCGCCATAGTTGCTCAGATTCCTGACGAAGTAGTCGTCATCGCTGGTCATGATCTGGACGTGCTCGGAGGCGTATTCGTCGCTATACCTGACCAGCTCCTCGAAGTTTTCGCAAAGGATGATCTCGCCGAAGTTCTCCCAGGCTTCGCCGGCGATGGCCGCGGTAGGCAGCATCGGCAGCAGACGTGCGATTTCCTTCTGCGTCTCTTCGGCCAGCTTGCGCGAGGTGGTCAGCAGCACGGCTGGAGAGTCCTTTCCGTGCTCAGCCTGGCCCAACAGGTCAGTGGCAACCAGCTCGCCGTCGACGGTATCGTCGGCGATCAGCAGCACTTCGGTCGGACCGGCAAACAGATCGATGCCGACACGACCAAACAACTGGCGTTTGGCTTCGGCCACATAGGCGTTGCCGGGGCCGACGATGATGTCCACCGCACTGATGGTATCGGTACCGATGGCCATGCCTGCCACGGCCTGGATGCCACCCAGGCAATAGATCGCATCGGCACCGGCCAGGTGCTGGGCAGCGACGATGTAGGGCGCAGGTTTTCCCTGGAATGGTGGCGCAGCGGTCACGATGTTCTTCACGCCGGCCGACTTGGCGGTGACGATGGACATGTGGGCCGACGCCAGCAAGGGATATTTCCCGCCAGGAACGTAGCAGCCTGCGGCGCTCACGGGGATGTGCTTGTGCCCCAGGATGACGCCGGGGATGCTCTCGATCTCGCAATCCAGCATCGAGGCGCGCTGTGCATCGGCGAAACGACGCACCTGGGCCTGGGCGAAGAGGATGTCCTCGCGCTCGCGCTCGGTCAGCCTGTTCATGCAGTCGGCGATTTCGGCATCGCTCAGACGGTAGCTCTCGCGATCCCAGCCATCGAACTTGACGGACAGCTCGCGCACGGCCGCGTCACCTCGCTTCTCGATATCGAGCAGGATGCGGGACACATCAGACTTCACCTTGTCATTATTGGCGGCTTGCTGCTCCGTCACCTTTGCCTGCTTGATCCACTCAGCCATTTGCTTCACCTTTCCAGTCGGAGGATGCCGTCACCGGCCTGGGTATTGGCCGGCGTTGCATAAAAATCAGGGAGAAAGGGCGGCCCATGCGGCGCCACTGGCGCTGACAGCCGTTCGCAGCGGTCTGCATGGAGGACCTGCCCATGGAGAGTGAGCATACGAGGCGCGCACCACCACCTCAATTTCTCAAAAAGGTGAAAAATGACGCAAAGTGACGCAGTCAATGCAAAACGATAGTCGGATATCGCCGAAAGCGGCGGCATTGCCGCTGCGGCCAGGCTCAGACGGAGTTGATAAAGTTCGCACCGGAATGCAGATAGATGCTCACCTCTTTTGGAATGCCGGGATCATCCGGGGCCAGCACCGTGGCGCGCCGGATGTGCGCCTTCCGGATCAAGCCCTTCTCGACAAAGCTCATCGCCACCTTGGCCGCAACCGGCTGCCGCATCATGGTTGCAGCCACACCGCTGGTCACGCCGAAGATGTACTTGGTCGCATTGCGGCTCACTGCGGCGAGATTGCTGAAGGTCATCTCGTTGCGCTGGATGGTCTCGAAATCGACCGCGAAGATACGGCCGGCGAGGAGAAAGCTGAGGCCATGGTACTTGAAGAGGTAATCGACCTTGTCGGTGCCATCCATGCTCGGAAATCGCTCTACGTAGTAATGCATCAGTACGCCATTTTTCTCGTAGATGCAATACATGGAGCGCAGGATCTTTCCCGGGTAGATGGAGGAGTAATGATATCGCTCATACACGCCGGTGATGCCGGCAGTGGTCTGCCCGCTGCTCATGCCCATCATTTCATTGATGAACAAGAGCATCTTGGGCGACTGGATCAGGCTTCGGAACAGATGGAAGTGCCCGCCTTCCAGCATCGACCGGAAATCCTTGGGATTGGCAAACAACACGTCTTCGCTGAGGCCAAAGTAGCGCGCGATTGCCCGCAGATTGCTGCGGGAAGGCTGATGTGTCCCGGCCAGATACTTGTTGAATTGCTGGCGGTTGATGCCGATCTTGCGGCAAAGCTCGGACACCGTGCGCGACTGCTCACACAGCGTCTGGAGGTTTTCCAGGAAATGGTCGTCTTGGGTCATGAGGCGTCAGCGGGAGGATTCAGGCGCAAGGCGCCAATTGCGCCACCAGCGTCTGGTGCAGCCGGTGATCTCCACAGGCCACGATTGCGCCACCATGCTGTGCATCCGCACCGGTCCAGGTGGTCATCACGCCGCCAGCACCTTCGACGATGGGAATGAGGGCCTGTACGTCATAAGGCTTCAAGCCGGCCTCGATGACCACGTCCACCATGCCCATGGCAAGCATGCAATAGGCATAGCAGTCGCCGCCGAAGCGTACCAGTCGCGCCTTGTCGGCGATTTCCCTGAATACCTGACGTTGCCCCTGATCATCAAACAATTCGAAGGCCGTACACATCAAGCTGGCCGAGGCAAGATCCGTACATGCGCGCACAGCCAGCGCTCGACCATTGAGCCAGGCGCCGTCGGGCGTACCAACAAAACGCTCACGCGTGTAAGGCTGATCCATGATGCCGATTCTGGGGCGTTGACCGTCGTTGAGAGCAATCAATGTGCCCCACAGCGGGATCCCGGTGATGAAGGAGCGGGTGCCGTCGATAGGGTCCAAGACCCATTGATAAGGCTCGCTACCCATGCGCGGCGCCTCTTCTTCGCCCAGAACGCCATGGGTGGGATAGCGCTCCTGGATGAGCTTGCGCATGGCCGCCTCGGCCGTGCGGTCGGCCTCGGTGACCGGATCGTAACGCCGTCCACCTTTATCGTCCACCGGGGTCGGCGTACGGAAATAAGGCAGTGTCACGGCACTGGCCCGATCCGCCAGTTGGTGGGCAAAGGCCAGGAACTCATCTACTTGAGGGGAAGCTAAACGCATCACATGCCTTGGTATCGGGTGGAATATCGAAACGCATCGCGTTGACGGCTGATTATACCGAGCTGTGCAAAAGCAAAAAGGGACAACGACCGGAAGTGTCCGTTATCCCTTCTCTGCTGCCGACATGGCGCCCGAGTCATTGCTTGCAGCGACACCCGATCTGCGAATCGCTCGCCGAGGCCGGCGCAGCTCAGCCTTGCCCGTGGGCCCAGCGGGAACGGATATCCGCTCCCGCCTTCAATGCCAACGCCGCGATGGTCAGTGCCGGATTGACTGCCGCCGAGGTCGGCAGCACCGAGGCATCGGTGATATACAGGTTCTCGATATCGTGGCTGCGACATGCGGGCGTCACCACCGAGTTGGCTGGATCGCTTCCCAGGCGCGCGGTGCCGCATTGATGCGAGGTGGTCTTGCGGCCGAAGGTACGGGTGAGCACGATGGGAAACCCGGCCTTCTTCATCACCGTGTGGGTGCGCTCGATGAGCGCCTCATGTGCCTGCATGTTGGAGCGCTCCCAATTCATGACGATGCGACCGTCTCGCACCATCACACGACTTTCCGGGTTGGGCAAATCCTCGCTTGTAAGAAACCAGCCATACGCGTGGCGTGCGATGAGCCTGGCCATCCAGGTGGGCGCCCACGACAGGTTGGCTTTGAGGATGTTGCCGGTGATGCGCCCCAGCAGTTGGACGTTGCCCAGCGGGTAGCCCGTCACCGGATCCTGGTTGTAGAAGTCGTTGAAGGCGAGCGTCTTCTGATATACCGAGGTATTGGGCGAGACCGGGTCGATAGCCAGCATCGCGGTGGTATTGTGATTCATGAAATTGCGGCCAAGCTGGTCGGAACTGTTGGCCAGGCCATTCGGGTGGGCTGCGTTGGCCGAGCGCAGCAACAGTGCTGCCGATTGCACGGCACCGGCAGCCACGGCGTAGAGGTCGGCGCTCATACGGCATTCGCGCGAATTCTTGACGAACACGACGGACGTCACTTTTTTACCCGACACATCGGTCTCGAGTCGTTTGACCTCTGCTCCCGTGATCAGGCTCACGTTGGGATGCGCCAGCGCCTTGCGCAGAGGCCCTACCTCGGCATCTATCTTGCCCAGGCCGGTATTGGGGAACCCATCCCAGCCGGTCGGCGCACGCTTGAGCCACTCCTCGATATCGATGGCCAGTGGCAAGCTGACCGGATTCACGCCGGCACGCCGCAGGCGCTCACGGACCGCTGCAATGGAGGCCTCATCGGGTACCGGCCGATAGGCATAGGGCGCCGAGCGCGGCGGCTCGGTCGGATCGACGCCGGTCGCGCCACGCACCTGGAACAGTTGTTCGGCCTGCTGGTACCAAGGCTCCATCTCGGCGTAGCTGACCGGCCACCCTGGCGATTGACCGCTCATGTGCCGGCGCGGCGAGAAATCCTCCACGCGATAGCGGTACATGACGGCGCCGAACAGCTTGGAATTACCGCCGACGTAGTAGTAGTTCCCGGGCAGAAAGGTCTCGCCATCGGTGGCCAGCCACTCTTCCGACGAACGGTAGAAACCGTCCTGGAATATGGCAACATCATCGCGCGCCTGTATGGTGTCTTTCAGTTGCTCGCCGCGCTCCAGGATGGTGACCCGCTTGCCCGTTTCAGCCAGGCTATAGGCCAGCGAAGCGCCGCCGATGCCCGAACCGATGATGATGATGTCTGCCTTGATATCCATATGCCTTAACTCCGTACTACGATTAAACGCACGCCGGACCAGCTCGTCGGGGTAAGCCGCCATGGCCTGCTCCGGAGTGGCTTGCCGGCCCGTGCGCCGATTTTCCCGTGACCGGCACGACGATGACGCGGCCTTATACCTTGGATGAAGAACCCGCCCGGGGGAAGGATTGCTTGCGGCCGCCTGCGCTCATGAGCAAGGGGCCGAAGATGGCCAGCAGGCCCAGCAGCAACAGCGGGAAATACAGGAGGCGCCCGATGCCATAGGCGCTTACCACCAAGGACAGCACCGCCGGCGCGATCAGCACGCCCGAAAAGCCGATGCCATTGACAATGCCGATGTTGCGGCCGGCGTTGGCCGGATCCTTGCGGCCTGCACTGGATAGCATCAGCGGAGAAATGCACGCGGTGCCCAGTCCGAACATGGAGAATCCGACGATGCCCACGATATCGCTGCCGCCATTCATCGTCACGAGCAAGCCGGCAACGGCACATAGGCCGCTCAGTCCCACCAGGACCGGGGCACCGATCTTCTCGGCAACGCGGTCGCCAATGAAACGTCCCACGAACTGCGCCCCGGTAAAGAAGCTGATCGCCATTCCTGCCACGGCCACGGAACTGCCCAGCTCACGGCTGAGGTACTCCTGCCCCCAGTCGGCCACGGCGTTCTCGCCAAACATGCCGCCTAGCAGCAGGATGCCGAAACCGACCATCATCAGCACCACCGAACCGGTGCCGATGGCCGTCGCCCCGGAGCTAGCGGCATCCTCGGCGACGACGTCGGCGATGATTTCGTCCTTGTTGAGCAAGGCAGTACGAATCAGCAGCGCCAACGCCACCAGCACGGCACCACAGATGGCGAAGGGCATCGTGGCGCTATCCGGATAGCGGCTGGCGAACCAGCTGCCGAGCATGCCGAAGAGGAATCCGCCCAGCGAATAGAAGGCGTGAAAAGCCGACATGATCGGGCGGCGATAGAAGCGCTCGACCTGCACGCCGTGGGCATTCATGGCCGTGTCGGTAGCCCCCCGCAACAAGCCAAACACCACGCCAAAGGCCATGGTGAACCAGACCTGGCTGACAAAACCGAGTGGAATGATGGACGCGGGATACAGGATCATGGTCGCGCCGACCACACGCTTTGCGCCATACAGGTCGATGAAGCGACCGATGACCAGCGACCCGACGGCGGCACCGACCCCAATGGCCAGCGCGATCATGCCGAAGTTGAGGTCTCCTCCTGCACCGCCGAGCCCCAGATGCTGCCGAAAGGCGGTCACGCTGGTGGACCACAGATACATGAGCGCACCGATCAGCGCAAAACCTGCAAAGGTGGCGACGCGGGCCCGACGGATGCGGGGGGTCACCAGGGAGTTGTCTCGATTCTTGTTCATCATTTTTCTGCCCGGTTCAAAAGGATAATTGAACGTGCGCATCAGGTGTGCAAACCCCCATGACGCGCACGAAATGTGGCCGGCAGCCCTGCGCGGGCCCGGCTGACATCCATTGCTCGATGCCCCCGTTGTCATCCGTGCAGCCCGGCCGCGCCCGGGGCAGGCGCTGGCCGCATCGCACGATGGCCACAGCGATACCCTGCCGTGGCCATCGGCGTCCTTACAGATGTTGCTCGGACTGGCGCAGCGTGCGGTACTCTTCCTGGCGTTCATCGGTGATGTAATCGGGAATCGGGAAGTCCCACCATCCCGGCACCCACGGACCGGCTGCGTCGCGGTCGGTCGGCAGCTCAATGAGCACCGGCTCGTTGCAGTCCAGCGCTTGTTGCAGGATCGGCTCCAGGTCTTCGGCACGCTCCACACGCCAGGACTTCAGACCGAAGGCTTCACCCAGCGCCTTATAGTCTGGCGAGTAGGGTTCGCCGTCGGGCTTGTTGAATTCCGTGCCGATATGACGACTGGTCTGCTTGCGCTGGCCGCCACGGATCGACATGTAGCCGGCGTTGTTCTGGATCATGAAGACCACCGGGATATTGTTGGTCACACAGATGGCGATTTCCTGCGACGTCATCAGGAAGTCGCCGTCGCCCAGGATGCACACCACTGGTTGATTCGGGGCCGCCAGCTTGGCGCCGATGGCAGCGGGAACAGCCCAGCCCATTGAGGAGAAGCCACCCGAGGTCAGGTGGGTGCGGGGCTCATAGACCGGGAAGGTCTGCTTGACCGCACCTTGGGTATTGCCCGAACCGACCACCACGATGGTGTTGCGCGGGAAGATCTTGCGCAGCGCGCCCAGTGGACGCTGCGAAGTGAAGGGGAAGCGGTCCGAGTCGCGCCGGGACGACAGCTTTTCTTCCCACTGATCCTGGGCCTGTTTGAGCGTCTTCATGTATTCCGGTCGATCGGCCGTCTCGCCATCCAGGGCGCTGAGCAACTGGGCCAGCGCGTGCTTGGCGTCGGCGCAGATACCGACCGTGACCGGGTAGTTCTTGCCGATTTCATGCGGATCGATATCGATGTGGATCAACCTGGAGGGCGGAATGGCGAAGGTCACGCCCTTGGCATAGCTCGAGGAAGACCAGTCGGTGAAACGGCAGCCTACGGCGATCAGCACGTCGGCCTGGGAGGCCATGGTATTGCCGCACATGGTGCCGGTCTGACCGACGCTGCCGGCAAACAGCGGGTGGTCTTCGGGGAAGCCGCTCTTGCCATTCCAGGTGGTGACCACCGGAACTTGCCAGGCTTGCGCCAGCGCCTTCACCTCGTCCCATGCTTGGCCAGTGATCACGCCGCCACCGATGACCATCACCGGTCGTTGCGCATCCTTCAATACGTCTGCAGCGGCGGCAATGGCGGCCGGGTCCGGGAAGGACTTGCCGACTGGCACGCGCTCCTGCAAGGGATGCAGGCTTACATCAGCAGACTCGGCCTGGACGTCCATGGGAATCTCGATGTGCACCGGACCAGGACGCCCGGTGGTCATGCTGCTCCAGGCGCGATGCATGATGAAGGACAGGTCCTCCACCCGGTTGGAGACCCAGTGACGCTTGCTGACCGCCTCGGCGACCTTGGGGAAGTCGTTGTCGGTGTAGCGTTCCAGCTCCTGCAGCAGACCGTGGCCACGCATGTGCGTCGGCGGGCCGCCGGTGATCAGCATGACGCTGGTGGAATCGGTAAAGGCCGTTGCCATGCCGATGACCGTATTGCTGGCACCGGCGCCAATCGAGGTCACCGCCGCCATCGGCTTGCCGGAGACACGATAGAAACCGTCGGCCAGGTGCACCGCGCTCTGCTCGTGAAACACCTGGATGAATTTCAGCTTGGAATCTTCTTCGAGGAATGCATCAGTGAGGGTCCAGATACCGTGGCCGGGAATGCCCGCCACGTACTCGACACCGTAGTTCTTCAGAGTTTGAGCCACCACCTGGCTCCCGGTCAGCTTGGTCAATTGCTTCTCCTTTTTTCGATGGGATAAAGAACGATGGGTTCTGACCTTCAGCGCGCGGCCCAGGCCAGGCCCTGCTTGGTCAGTCGACGGATATTGGGATCGGCGAGATTGCCGGTGTCGTGGCCAATCGAGTGATAGAACACTCGCCCCTGTCCCCAGGTGCGCACCCATGCCACCGGGCTCTTGTTACCCTTCAGCCATGGCATGGGATTTCCATCGAAGGTGGTTTCGGCCAGGACATGCAGATTCGGATCCACTTGCATGTAGTACTGCTCGGAACGCACCTCGAAATCTTCGACGCCTGCGCTGACCGGGTGCGAACGGTCGATCATGTTGACCATGTAGGGATGCGGGAAACCCTCCCCGGCGGGATGTTCCAGGAAGGAACCACCCAGCACGAAGTGGTATTTGAGGCTGGCGCGGAATGCGGCAGCGGCGCCATGCCAGCCGACCAGGCCAGTACCGCCCTCAATGGCTTCCAGCAGACGGTTCTCCTGCGCGGCAGTGAGCGTCTCGGTGGTCACGGCATTGTTCCAGCCCACCACGATCAGGTCATAGCCGGTGAGGTCGCGATCCAGCGTGAAGATATCGGTGGACTCTTCCACATCGAACTCCAGCTCTTTGAACAGCTCCCGCGCCCAGGCCGCGATCTGGTAGGGAAAATGCCCCGGCCAGCCACCATAGAGATAAAGCACTCGTTTCAAGTTGAACTCCTTTCCACTCAAATCCGGCTATTCGATTTGACAAGTTAATCGTATAACCTATTGCCTCAAAAAAATGCGACACAGGGTCACATGGAAATGCCTACTCAATTGCAATACAAGTTCTAGCCCAGGATATACAAGGATATCTCTGGCGAAGCCAGGCAGAGGACTACCATCCAGGCCCTATTTTCATATAAGGTTATACGATTAACCCGATGAGCGATCCTCGCACAGTTGATCAAGGCGGTCAAGAAGGTTTTATGTCGCATGGCACAATGCGCCACGCTTGGTAGAATGGCGGCTTCCGGCTTGAGCCTGGACCTTGCCAAATGAACGTGCTATACGTCTTTTCCGAATTTGCCGGGCCCTACACGCCGCCGCTCTCAAAACATCTCGCCCTATGGTTTCAATGAAAGACGTCGCCAAGGCTGCTGGAGTCTCCCAGCCTTCGGTGTCATACGCTTACAGTGGCTCGCCCAAGATTTCCGCCGCCATGCGGGAACATATCTTCGCCGTGGCAGAGCGCCTGGGCTATCCCGGCCCCAATCTGCGCGCGGGCAGCCTGAGGTCCGGTCGGGTCGGCGCCATCGGCCTGATCGTGATGGACCAGTTGTCCTATGCCTGTGCCGACCCGTGGGTCATGTCGCTACTGCAGGGCATCAGCAGCGTCAACGAGTTGGCCAATGTAGCGCTGACGCTGTTCCCGATGAACAACGACAACCTGACTTCGGAGGAGCGGTCGGCTTCCAATCTGGCCGTACGGGGCCTGGTTGATGGTTTGATCATCTCGACCCTGCCGGATGATCATCCTACGATCAAGGCCATCCTCCAGCGCAAGATCCCACTGGTCGTGGTCGACTCTCCCTATATCCCGCAAGCCCATTACGTCGGCATCGATGACCGCGAGGCCGCCCGCAATCAGGTGCGTCACATGCTGGACCTGGGTCACCGAAAACTGGGCATCATCGTCGAGCGCCTGCGTCCCGACGGGCATCGCGGAGCCGTCAGCCTGGCCCGCTTCGAACAATCCAACGAAATGATCGCGCGCGAGCGGCTGGCAGGCTACATCGAGGCGGCACGCGCCGCCGGCATCGGTTTCGAGCAATTGCACATCGTGGAAGCCGGTGCCTTCGACCGCGTCAGCGGAAAGACTGCTGCCCAGACGCTGCTGCGTGATCACGCGGTAACGGCGATTGTCGCCAGCTCGGATGTGATGGCCTTGTCGGCCATCACGGCAGCAACGGAACTTGGCTTGTCGGTGCCAGGAGATGTATCGGTGATCGGCTTCGATGACATTGCCGAAGCGGCGCTGCAGGGATTGACGACGATTCGCCAGCCACTGGTAGAGAAAGGTGTCTGCGCGGCCCGCTTTCTCATCGATATCCTCGATCAGCCCCCCTCCCCCAAGTCGCCACCCAAGCGCAAGATCTTTCCGACCGAACTGATCGTGCGCTCGTCAACCGCTGCGCCACGCGCCCAGACCAGGGCCGGCACCAAGAAAAGCAGAGCGGCCTGAAGGCGCCACCGTAGCACTTGGCCTGCACGACGGCCTGCTCTGGCAGTGCGCTCTGCCTCATCGCAGAAAAATGGGAAACAGGACCGGCGCCAGCAGCGCGGTCAGGATCGCATTCATGCCCATCCCCAGACCGGCAAAGGCCCCCATCTCCGCACTGATCTGCAAGGCCCTGGCGGTACCGATGCCATGCGAGGCGACACCCAATGCGAAGCCACGCACTGCGTGATTCTCGATCTTGAGCCAGTTCAGGATGAACTTGGCGCTGACGGCGCCGATGATCCCGGTGCAGATCACCATGACGGCAGTCAACGAGGGCTGTCCGCCAAACCGCTCAGCGATGGCCATGGCAATGGGAGTGGTGGCCGACTTGGGCGCCATGGAGATCATCACCTCCCGGCTGGCGCCAAGTTCATAGGCCAGCCCGACTGCCACGATCATGGCGGTCAGCGATCCCGCCAGCAAACCCAGCAAAAGAGGCAGCACGGCACGGCGGAAGTTGTTCCATTGCTTGTAGAGCGGCAGAGCCAGCGCCACCGTTGCCGGACCCAGCATGAAGTGTACGAATTGTGCCCCCTCGAAATAGGTCTTGTAGGACGTACCGGTGATGGACAAGGCGACAATGAGGATCACGACCGCAATGAGTACCGGATTGGCACACGGATGAAAACGGAAACGCCGATAGATCTGCAGCGCCACCAGATAGGCCACCAGGGTCATGGTCAGCCCCAGCAAGGGCGAGGCTGCCAGATAAACCCAGAGCGCGTTGAAACGGATCAGTTTTTCCATGTCATTTCTCGTCTGCGCTCTCCGGGTCGAACCACCGCATGGTGCGATCGGTTACCCACGCACCCGCGGCAATGGCAGCCATGGTACTCAGTGCGAGACCCACGCTGATGGCCAGATAGCCCTCCCTGACCCTGGACAGGACCGCCATCACGCCAACCCCGGCAGGCAGGAACAGCAGGGACAAATGCTGCAGGATCGCCCAGCATGTCTGTTCCGTCATCCGCGCCAGCGACGGCACCACATGGAAGGCGACCAATAGCAATAGCAGCCCAATCACCGGACCGGGAATTGCCACCCCCAGCAGATGAGCAACACCTTCTCCAAGGCATTGAAATACCAGCAGAACGGCCAGCGAGCTCAGGTTCATTCTTCTCTCCGAGATGTCGACACAGGCTGCATTCGTCTGCATCGCCGCGCCGACAAAAAAAAGGCGCAGAACTGGTCTGCGCCAAACAGGACCGGCAAGTCCCAGAGGATCGCCACTACGTTCTAGAACCCATTTCATAAATAAGCGTGAGATGCGCTCTAATAAGGTCCGGGAGCCAGCTGCTGCACGTTGTGCGACAGTATGCCCAGCGCCGGATGGTTTCGCCACGCAATAGGTGCAATGCTATCGGCTGCAAGTACCCATACCTGGTTGGGATCGGGCAGTTCGCCAATCCAGATACCATCCAGATCTTGATTGTTGGCCTGCAGATGTTTCGCCACTTGCGCCGCGCATCCCAGGCGGCACGAGAACCGGTGCAAGGTCTTGTTGTGCGCACCGATGCAATAGTGCACATCGGCGGCGATGTGGCCACCGGCGGGGTTCAGGATGGTCAGATGCTGACTCTCCACATTGGCCGCAGCCAGCGGCAGGAAATCGCTTTTCCAGGATGGGACCGCGCCGAGCTGCCTACGCTTCTCGGCACGGTCGCCCAGTGACTGATACTGCCAGAGATGCAGGAAGCGCGGCCTCTCCCCCATGATGGTCCAGTTGCCGACCAGGCGCCCGTAGTCGTGCCCACGGATCGGCATACCGACCTGAGTGAACAGCTCGAAGTAGATCGGCGCCCTGGCCGGGTCAAGCGTGTATTCCCGCAACTCGTAGATCATCTGGACATCCTTTACCGGGCGGTATAACCACCATCGACGGTGAACATGGCACCGGTTGCGAAGGAGGACTCGTCAGAGGCCAGGAACAGAATCATGGTGGCCACCTCCTGCGGCGTGCCCATGCGGTTCACCGGAGCACGTGCCTTGAGGCCTGCCACAAAGCCGTCCGGGTCGGGTACCTCGGCCACCATCTTTTCGAAATACTTGGACCAGATGACACCGGGCGCCACACTGTTGACGCGGATATTCTGATCGGCATGGTCCAGCGCCATGGCGCGGGTCAGCGCCGCCACGCCGCCCTTGGCGGCGACATAGGCCGCGCGATCCGGGATGCCCACGACCGAGATGGTCGAGGCCAGGTTCACGATGGCGCCGCCACCCCGTTTTTCCAGTTCGGGAATGGCATACTTCGAGACCAGGAAGACGCTCTTGAGATTGACGTTGATGAGACGGTCCCACTCTTCTTCCTCGATGGTGACCACGTTGCCACGTGTTCCCAGGCCGGCATTGTTGATCAGGATGTCCAGCCCGCCGAAAGCCGCGACCGTCTTTGCCACCATGGCCTTGGCCTGGGCGGCATCGGTGACATCGGCTTCGACGGCGATGGCCTGCGGACCAATCTCCTCGGCCACCTTGCAGGCACCGGCATAGTCCCGGTCAGCCACGACGACCTTGGCGCCCTCCTTGGCGAACAAGCGGGCGGTCGCCTCACCCATGCCAGCGGCGGCTCCGGTGATGAGCGCAATTTTTCCTTCCAGACGCATTTTTTCCCTCTTCAGATGACTTGTTGAAGGCGACGCAAGATCGCCTCTTCGATGCTCAGCGCCGCCAACCACGATGTCTTGGGGTTGTCGGGCAGCGGATTGTTTTCGAGTCGGATGCTGAGGCGCCCGAATGCACCCTTGGCTTCCACTTCGTGCACATTGCAATTGACCGTGGGATCAGCCAGCAGGCTGACCTCGGTGTTGTCGAAGCCGATACCGGCCAGCGCAACGGCAGCCGTCACATTCGCGTTCTTGGGATAACGACGTGCCGATTCGGAGGCGCTTCCCTTGAATATCTCGGTGGGAACCTTGATATCCCCGAGATCGAACAGCTGCTCGGCCGGCGTACCGCTCCAGGCGCGCGGCGGCTTGCGTCCGACGTAGCGCACGCTGTCCAGGCCGGCGAGCCGGGCCGCTTGCAGCGCATCGAGACCACCGATGGCACCCGATACCACGGTGAGGCTGGCCTTGCCAGCATCCTTGGCGCGATTGAGCTCGGCGCGCAAGGCATCAGAAGAGAGGGCGCCGATGGAGGCCACGATGGCGTCGATACCCTGCTCCAGGCAATGCACCACAACGCCCTCCACCGCCTGATGCCCGGCGCACTCCACCACGACGGTCGGATGCCAGTCGAGCAATTGCGTCAAGTCACTGAACACCTCGATGTGGAGCTCGGAACTGACCTGCGCCGGATCTGCAAACGGATCCATTCCCGCCAGGGCCAGCCCGGCATGAGCGCCCTCTTGCAGCGAACGGACCACGCGCCGGCCCATCGCCCCCATGCCAATGATGGCAATACGCTCAGGGAAAGAGGCGATGACGGCAGCTGCTTGATGTTTGATATCGGACATGGTCTTTATCTGCCTCCCAGAAATTTCATGATTTGCTCGCTGAACGCGCCCGGGTCGACCTGCGGGAAGAAATGCCCGCCCATCGTCTGGACCAGGCGCGCACCGGGAATGCGTCGTGCCAGGTCTTCCGAGTGGTACAACGGAACGATGAAGTCGTCGCTGGCGCCAATGACCAGCGTCTCGATGTCCAGCTTGCCAAGTTCGTCGGCACGTTCGTAGCCGAGCAACATGTCGATACGGCTGACGACCGTGTCGATGTCGATGCTGCTGACCGCCTCGAAATCGGGCACCCCTGGCTTGGCCAGATGCTCGCTGTACCAGCGCCCATCGTAGCCACCGAGTTGGGAAAGCGCCGTATAGGCGGCACCACCCACCTTCTGCAACAGGAACTTGCGATAAGCAAACAGATCGCGAAAACGCGCATCGACCCTGGCCCAACCGCCGCTGAGCACGATCCTTGCGCAGCGCTCGCGGTGATCCAGGGCAATGGCCTGGGTCACAATGCTGCCCGTGGAATGGCCGACGAAGTGGGCAGATTCGATCTGCTCCGCATGCAGGATATCGAGGACGGCGGCAACGATTGCATCGATATGCTGGGGCGCAACGCGCTGGCTCTTGCCCGTACCCGGATGATCGAAAGTGATGACGCTGTAGTGCTCAGACAGGCGGGCCTGGACCGGATCCCAGAACGCGCCCAGCCCGCCCAGCCCGGAAATGAGAACCAGGGCGGGACCGTTGCCGCGTATCTGATAGGCGATATCGGAGGCGCTCACCGGGTTTTGTCCTGGCCTTGCGCAAAGACGGTACGCGCCTCGATCTCGGCTACATTGTCCGGACGTGAAAACGGTGCGGGTGCCGGCTCGCCGGGGGTGCGACTCTGGCCAATGTCGCGGAAGAAGTTCTCCAGACCCGAAGGGACAAAGAACCAAGCCCAGTGCAGATCGGTGTCTCCATCATTGATGAAGGTATGGGTACGCAGCTTGCCCAGGAAAAGCGTGGTACCCCCTTCCAGACGATACTCGACATCATCCAGCAACGCCTTGCCCGAGCCCGAGATGAAGTGCAGCACCTCTTCATTGGCGTCGTGGGAGTGCTTGCGGACCACACCACCAGGCGGCAGCGTCTGGGTGCCGGCGGAAAACGCGATATCCATCGGAACCAGGTGCGGTGCGACATGTACCGAGGCGTAGCCATTGGCCGGCTGCGGCTGCCAGTAGCTTTCTTCCTTGTTGGCACGTACCACCATGTACTTGCCGCCGGCACGAGCACGCTCGTGCTGCTCCTTGTTGGCATCATCTTGTTGCTGGAGTGCTGTTGTCATGCTCATCCTCTTCCAAGTTAGGCGAACGACGCTCACATTCGCAAAGTAATCGATTACAGAAATAAGGCAAAAAAATATGCCTCATGGAAAACGACGATTTGCGCAAATTGCATAATGTCGTTGATTCTATTGGCATACAAAGCGATATGAAGCCATAGTAATAACAAACTATTCCAATGTAAAGCATTTCATTTTCAGCCGCGACAGAATATGATCCAGATCAACTGCCCGAGCAAGGCATCGCGATGTCTGAGCCTGGCTGGCAGCTGATCGGACCCACCATCAGGGACTGGAACAATCATCTGGAGAAAAAGAAATGGAAAATACCGAAGCCGTACGCATCGAACATGACCTGCTGGGCGATCTGGCGGTACCCGCTCACGCCTACTACGGGGTGCATACGCTACGCGCCATGGAGAACTTCCCCATCAGCGGAGTTGCCATCTCGCAGTATCCCGAGTTCATCAATGCACTGGCAGAGATCAAGGCGGCGGCGGCGCGGGCCAACCAGGAGCTAGGCCTGCTGTCCGCACGCAAGGCGGAGCTGATCGTTCTGGCCTGCCAGGAAGTATGCAACGGCGCCCTGCACGAGCAATTCCCCATCGATGCCATCCAGGGCGGAGCAGGCACCTCCACCAACATGAACGCCAATGAGGTCATCGCCAATCGGGCCCTGGAACTGGGCGGCCATCAGCGCGGCGAGTATGCACACCTCCACCCCAACGAAGACGTCAACATGAGCCAGAGCACCAATGACGTCTACCCCACGGCCATCAAGGTGGCCCTGCAGCGCATGATCGAGGGCCTCGTGTCAGCCATGACCGAACTGCGTAACGCCTGCGAGGACAAAGCTGTCGAGTTCAACGATGTGCTGAAGATGGGTCGCACCCAATTGCAGGACGCGGTGCCGATGACGCTGGGCCAGGAGTTTGCGACCTATGCGGTGATGATTTCCGAAGATCAGGAGCGCCTGCGCGAGGCAGCAGCATTGTTGCGCGAGATCAACCTGGGCGCCACCGCCATCGGGACCGGCATCAATGCTCACCCCGACTATGCGCTCAAGGTATGCCGTCATCTCAATGCACTTACCGGCGTAGAATTCATCACCGCCGCCAATCTGATCGAGGCGACCCAGGACGTCGGCGCCTTCGTCCAATTGTCAGGGGTACTCAAGCGCGTGGCGGTGAAGCTCTCCAAGATCTGCAACGATCTGCGCCTGCTCTCCTCCGGCCCCCGTGCCGGGCTGGGCGAGATCAACTTGCCGCCCCGCCAGGCCGGCTCCAGCATCATGCCCGGCAAGGTCAATCCGGTGATCCCGGAAGTGGTGAACCAGATCGCCTTCGAAGTCATCGGCAACGACATCACCGTCACCCTGGCCGCAGAGGGCGGGCAACTGCAGCTCAATGCCTTCGAGCCGATCATCGCGCACAGCCTGTTCAAGAGCATCGCCCATCTGGAGGCGGGATGCCGCACGCTGACAAGCAAATGCGTCCTCGGCATCACCGCCAATCGCCAGCATCTGCTCGATAGCGTAACCCGATCCATCGGCATCGTAACAGCGCTCAACCCGTACATCGGCTATACCAATGCGACCCGGATTGCCAAGCGCGCATTGGCCGAAAACCGCGGTGTAGCCGATATCGTGCTGGAGGAAGGCTTGCTCACGGCCAACGAGCTGGCCCGGATTCTGCGTCCGGAAGTCTTGACCCAGCCTTCCCTGCAAACCACCAATCCGGACAGGCCGCGCGCCGGCTGAACAAGCTTGGCGCGCGCTGGCACAGCCCAGGCGCGCCAGCATGGTCGTCGGCTCAGGAAGCGGCGACCGAGGTCGAATCGCGCACGACCAGCTTGGTATCGAGCCGCATCGGCAATACCTTGCTCTTCAGCTCCAGCGCCGCCAGAAGCGCCTGGGCAGCGTGCTGCCCCATCTCGACGGCAGGCACGGCAACGGTGGTCAGGGCCGGCGAAAAGATGGTGGCATAGTCGTCGTCGTCAAACCCGGAAATGGAGATATCCTCAGGCACCCTCAACCCCAGGCGCCGACATTCGGCCATGGCGCTGAAGGCGAAGATGTCACTGTTGCAGACGATCGCGGTGGCCTGCGGAAACTCGCTGCGAATCTGGCGTATCGCCTCACCACCGCGAAAGACGGCCGAGTTGTAGCTTTTTTCCACGATGAACCAGTCGTCTTCGCTCACGCCATGGGCTGCCAGCGTATCTTTGAACGCCGCGATACGAGACTGCTGGCGGTCGTTGTTCTTGGTGGGACCGGCAATCATCGCCATGCGGCGATGCCCCATCTTCAGCAGGAATTCGACGACCTGTTTGGTCGCATGATAGTTATCGAAGCCGATGGAGGGAATCTGTTCGTCCTCGGTGTAGGAATAAGTGGTCACACAGGGCAATCCGCGTTCGATCAGGTACTCGCGCAAGGCCTCATCGTCGATACGCCCGACCAGCAGCAATGCTTCCGCCCCCCGATCCACCAGGCGGCGCACTGTCTCGCACATGTTGCCATTGTCGAAACCGGTCGTCAGGACGAACACGTTATATCCGGCCGCCGTCATCTGCTCTTCGAAGCTATGGATCATGCGGGCGTACATGGCGTAGTCGAGCGTCGGAATGACCGCACCGATGATGTGCGTCTTCTGCAAGCGCAACGCCTTGGCAGAAGGATTGATGCTGTAGCCCATCTTCTTGGCCACGGCCGTGACACGCTCACGCATTTCGTCCCGCACCAGGTGGGGCAAGTTCAAAGCCCGCGAAACGGTGGCCACGGAGACGCCCGCGGCCTTGGCCACGTCGCTGACATTAACCTTGTGCCGTGGCGCATCTGCGTTGGCTGAGGCCTTTCGGCGAGTCACTTTCTTGGCTGGCACGCCGTTCGGGTCACTTTCCATGATGATTCCTCTATCCAATTTTCTCGAAAACGATTACTTTCACTTGATCGCCCGGTCAGGCTGGAGCTCCAGAGCGGCAAAGCAGAAAAACAAGCTCAACAATGCCTATTTCGCGCACCTGGCATCCTTCATCCAGCGAAAAGTGCGCACACTTTGGGGGCGTGTAATGTTCTCATCATACACGGCACTAAAATTAGTTACTGAAATTTGGATCAAATTGCTGTAAAGTTTTCAGGCCAATAGCTTGGTCCAATATTCTGGTCTCAATAAATCCGGCCAACTGGACGCCAACCAGATGCCTGAACGCCGCAGCAATGTGGTTTCCCGCCATCTTTCGTGGTCGTCGAGATTGGCATTTTTAACGAAATTTAAAGTAATCGATTACAGGAGAGCAATATGACACGTCGCTACGACCTCTGGATTAACGGCGAATGGAGAGCCGCCGGCAGCGGAGAATCCATTGATCGCTTCTCGCCGGCCACGGGCGAACAGCTGGCCAGCTTCGCCAGCGGCAACGTGCACGATCTGGACCTGGCGGTGCGCGCGGCGCGCGCGCGCTTCGACGACCGCTCCTGGTCGCGCCTTGCCAGCAGCACGCGTGCAAGCCTGCTCAACAACCTGGCGACATTGATTGAACGCGACGCCGAAAAGCTCGCCCGCATCGAGGCTGAAGAAGTCGGCAAGCCGATCCGCTATGCACGCGGTGAAGTCGCAGCATCAGCCGACCTGACCCGCTACGCGGCGTCGCTGGCATGGTCGCTGGGCGGCGAGGCCTTCAACCATCTGGGTGAAGACAAGCTTGGCCTGGTCACCCGTGAAGCGCGCGGCGTGGTAGGCATGATCGTGCCGTGGAATTTCCCCTTGGTGACACTGTTCCAGAAACTGCCCTACGCCTTGGCTGCCGGATGCACCGTCGTGATCAAACCGTCAGAGCTGACCTCCGGCACCGCCCTGGAGATCGCCGCCCTGGCCAAGGAAGCCGGGATCCCGGCCGGCGTCATCAACGTGGTCACGGGTACCGGCGCGGCAGTGGGCGAAGCCATGTCCACCCATCCGCAGATCGACATGGTGTCCTTCACCGGCTCCACCAATATCGGCAAGCGCATCGCGCGCAATGCCGCCGATTCGGTCAAGCGAGTCGCCCTGGAACTGGGTGGCAAGGCCGCCAATGTCGTGTTTGCCGACGCCGATCTGGACGCTGCTCTGGATGGCGTGCTGTTTGGTACGATCCTCAACCAGGGTGAGGAATGCGTAGCCGGCACCCGCCTGCTGATCGAGGTATCGGTCGCCGCTGATTTTGTGGAAAAACTGGCGGCGCGCGCTCGTCGCGTGGTGGTGGGTCTGCCACTGGATGATCGTACCGATGTCGGCGCCCTGATCCACGAGGCCCACATGAAGAAGGTGCTGGATTACATCCAGATCGGACAGGAAGAAGGTGCCAAGCTGGTGACCGGAGGCCAACGCGTGACGAGCGGCGGACTGGACAAGGGATTCTTCGTGGAGCCGACGATCTTCAGCCAAGTCACGCCAGAGATGCGTATCTTCCGCGAAGAGATCTTCGGCCCGGTACTCACCGTCACCACCTTCCAGACCGTGGAAGAAGCCATCACCCTGGCCAACGATACCAACTATGGCCTGGGTAACGGCGTCTGGACCAAGGACATCGACAAAGCCATATCCGTCTCCCAGCGCCTGCTCAGTGGCACCGTGTTCGTCAACACCTTCCTTGAGACATCGCCGCAACTTCCCTTTGGCGGATTCAAGGAAAGCGGTATCGGCCGCGAGAATGGCCTGGAAGGCTTGCACGAATACACCGAGGTCAAATCGACATTCATCAAGCTGGGCAAGCGTTCACCGCTGCTTCCCAATACGGTTGCCTGAGTCGATCCACAGGTACAGACGCAGCAAAAAAAGATGGCCTCATCGATTCTGATGAGGCCATCTTCACATGCGACGACAGCAAGGCAGGGACATCGGCGCGTCGCTATCGCGCCGCTGGCGCCAGCTCAGTGGGCCAGCTGGAATGCGGCCATGGCCTGCTCCAGCTGCTTGGCGTTTTGCTCCATCGATAGTGCCACTCCGGTGGTCTGCTCTGCCAACGCCGCATTGCGCTGGGTCATGTCATCGAGGTGGGCCACCGCCTTGTTCACTCCGGAGATATCCTGGCTCTGCTGCTCACAGGCTTCGGCGATGCCGGCGATCACACTGCCGACTTCGGCCATGGACAAGGCCAGCCGATCAATGACTGAACTGGCATGGCGTGCCGAGAGCATACCGTGTTCACTGCGTTGGGCCGAACCCTGGATCAGCGAAGCGATATCCCTGGCCGCCGTCGAACTGCGATGCGCCAGCGCCCTCACTTCGGCAGCCACCACCGCGAAGCCGCGCCCCTGGCTACCGGCTCGGGCCGCCTCTACCGCCGCATTCAACGCGAGAATATTGGTCTGAAACGCAATCGCCTCGATCTGCTCGATCATGGCAGCCATCTTCTGGGCGCTATCCACCATATCCTGCATGGATTGCACGACCAGATTTACCGCAACGGCACCGCTCTTGGACATGTCCACCACCCCGGCGCTCATCTTCTGCACGCGCTGGACATCCTCGGCATTGCTCTGTACGGTTTGGGCAAGCTCCGCAAGGGTACTGGAGGTCTGCTCCAGGGCCGCAGCCTGCTCCTCGGTGCGCCTGGAAAGATCATGGTTGCCCATTGCCATCTCCGACGCACTGGCCGCCACCGATTTGCCGATCTCATTGATGCGCGTCACCACCGATACCAGTTGTCTGCGCATCACACTCATGGCAGCCAACAGGCTTCCCGGTACCTCCTTGTCAGCCAGCGGCTCGTGCACAAGGTCACCGGCGGCAATCCGGGTGGCGATGGCGGCCGCTGTGGCAGGCTCGCCTCCAAGGGGACGGATCACCATTCGTCCAATGGCGAAAATCAACGTCAGCACCAGCCCTCCCAAGGCCAACACGCCCAGCCAAATGGCGTTCTTGCGCATGGACCGGACGTCCTTGAAGACTTGCTCTTCCGGAGCAACCACCTCCAGCCACCAGGCATTATCGGTATTGGCAAGGCGCACCGGCGAGCGCACCAGGAAGGCGGCCTGGCCCAGGTAGGGATCCTGTGCACTATCGATGCGTTCCTGCGCCTGATCCCGCCTGACGGCGATCTGGCTTCCCAGCTTGCTCGGGTCGGGATAGGCGATGAGCGTTCCCTGGTCAGAGTAGAGCCGGACGTAGCCAGTACCATAGGGATGCTCCTTCCCCAGGAAGTCCTGCAGCGTATCCAGTGCATAGTCGACCGTGACGACCCCCAGGAAGCGTCCGTTGAGCACTATCGGAACCGCGACGGTGGTCATCATGATCGTCTTGCCGTCGATGGGATAGGTGTACGGTTCGACCAGGATGGCACGCCCGCTTTGCTTCGGGCCGGTATACCAGACGCCGCCGGCGGGATCGGACGGCCGCTCGAAGCTGCCGATATGCTCAAGCCAGATCTGGCGTTGCGCGTTCCAGGATGCCGCCGAGGCATAGCGTCCGTTGATGGCCCTGGCGTTATCGTCGTCATTGACGTGAGCCGCATCCTGCCCATCGAACGCATCCGGCTCCCAGGCCGTTGCCATCCCCAGGTACTCAGGATTGCTGCTGACCTGCTGCATGAGCAGCGCGTCAGCCAGGGCGCGGGTAGCCAGCTTGGTCTGTTTGAGTGTGACCAAGGCATCGGCCGTGGCCCGCGCCGTATGCAGGGCATTGCTCAACTTGCTCTCGATCTGGGTACTCTGGTTGCTGGCCAGTTGCTCTGCGTAGCGATTGAGATGCTGTTGCTGCAGCGACGCCACGGTAGCGGTCAGCACCCAGACGCCGCCGGCCATGCCCAGCAGGCCGGTGGACAACACCACGCACAGCAACCTGGTGCGCAGGCTCAGGCTTTGCCAGAGACCCACCTTGGTGCCAGCCGCAGGCAGTGCGCGCAAGCGCCATGGCAGCATGCGATTGCCGCGCATCACCGACTGACGCTTGCAGCGTCGACGACACCCTTTTTCGAGAACATCACCGTGCGGCCATCGGCGGCCTGCGTCACCGCCGTAAGCGGCAACCGGTCATCCCTCTGGCTGGGCTTGACGCCATCCCCGTTGATCTCCAGCACCGTGCCGTCCAGCCCCACCGCCACGGCATTGTTGCCACGGCCGGCAAGATCCACCACCGAACTCTTGGTGCCAGAATCGAGAGCCACCCAGGTATCGCCATTGTCGGTGCTGCGATAGACCGCGCCACGCAGACCAGCGACGATCAAGCTGCCATTGGCCAGTGCCACACCGCTCCACAGCGAGCCCTTGTTGCCGGTCTTGAGGTAGCTCCAGTGATCACCGCCATCGGTGGAGCGCAGCACGATACCCTGCTCGGCGGCGACGAATAGGTCACCCTTTTCGTTGGCGAAGATCTTGTAGAGATTGCGGTCAGCCTTGCCCCCGTCCGGAGGGGCCGGCAGGTTCTTCACGTTCCAGCTGGCTCCGCCGTCGCGCGTCTCCAGGACCAGCGACCATAGCCCGACGGCCACGCCATCGGTCTTGTTCTTGAAATAGACCGAGAACAACGGTTGGTCTACCGCCGTATCGGAGCGCTGCAGCTGCCAGGTCTCCCCACCATCGGTCGTATGGAGGATCACGCCCCACTGCCCGACGGCCCAGCCGTTGCTCTGGTCGGCGAAGCTCACACCGGTCAAGGTGACGCTGACCGGCACGCTCTTGGCCTGACGGAAGCTCTTGCCATCATCGTCGGAAAGCAGCACGACACCATGGTCGCCAACTGCAACCAGACGCTGCCCAGCATGCGTCACGCTCAACATGGAGGCCGACGTGGCAACCGCAGTGATGGCAGCTGCCCGCATCGACAGCTCCCCTGCCGTGGCTGCCGGCTGTTGTGCAAAGACCGACATGGCTGGCATGGAGATGCACGCCGCGAGCAGCAGGGAGCGCGCCGACAGACTATGGATGATTTTCTTCGACATAGGAATTTCTCAGTGGTGAGCCATCAATCCCGGCGCCTTCACGGGGCCGCGGCGAGGGAAGATCATTTCAAGGACGACCGCCAGCGCAGGCAAGGCGGTCAAGGCCATGATCAGATTGACGATGAACATGAAGGCCAGCAGCTTGCCCATGTCCGCCTGGAACTTCAGGTCCGAGAAGGCCCAGGTCGCCACACCGATGGCCAGTGTGATGGCCGTGAAAATGGTCGCCATCCCGACTTCGACGATGGATTTCTCAAACGCGGCGCTGATCGACAGTCCGCGGGACATGTGTTGCTGCAGGCTGTTGTAGATGTAGAAGGCGTAGTCCACGCCAATGCCAACGGCCAGCACCATCACCGGCAGCGTGGCCACGGTCAGACCGATTTGCAGCTCCTTCATGAACCAGTAGCCGATGAAGGTCCCCACCGCCAGCGGCAGGCAGCACGCCAGCACGGCACGGAAGTCGCGATAGGCCAAGAACACCAAGACGATGATGGCGGCATACACGTAGATCATCATGGGCAGTTCACTGCGTTCGACTTCATCGTCGATCGCTGCCATTACGCCGGCGTTGCCGGCGGCCAGCCGAATGGTGATACCAGGCGCGGGATGGTCCTTGCGGAACTGCTTGACCGCATCGATCACCTTGCCGATGGTCGTGGCCTTGTGGTCCGCCAGATAGAAGTGGACGGCAGTCATGCTGCAATCCTTGTTCATGTAACCACGGATACGACCGATTTCCGCACTCAAGCCGCCATAGTTGCCGGCATCAATGGGAACCACCGCCATCTTGGGATTGCCCTCGTTATAGCCTTCATTGAAGGTGCGCAACTGGCCAGCATAGGAGGACACCGAGATGACGCCGGGCACACTCTGCATGCGCCAGACGAACTCATCCTGATAGTCGCCCAGGGCAACATTGCCACAAGACTCCGGGGCCGCTTCGAAGACTACGCTGAGCCAGTCCAGTCCCATGTCATAGTTGCCCGAGATGGAAACGGCATCCCTGTTGAAACGCGCGTCCGGACGCAATTCTGAAGCGCCTGCCTGCAGCGTGCCGATCACCCGGTCACGGCTTTGCCAGGCGGCCAGGGCGAACACCACCAGCGCGATGGAAAAGACCAACATGGCATTGCGCGGCTTGGCAATGTGTGCCAGCGCAACCAGCCATTGCGAACGACGCTCGCGCTTGGCCATCGCCTTTTGCGCATAATCCGTAGTGAACTCGCAGCATGAGGCGGCCACCGGCAGCATGATCAGGTTCGTCACGATCTTGTAGGCCACGCCGATGGAGGCGGTCACGGCCAGCTCACGCACCATCGGAATGGGAATGAGGATCAGGGTGATGAACGAGACGAAGGCCGTGATCAGCGCCAGCGTCCCTGGAATGAGCAATCCGGTGAAGCTGGAGCGCGCCGCCTGCATGGACGTCTTGCCATGGGAAAGCTCGCGGACGATATAGTTGATCTGCTGCACGCCATGCGATGCACCGATAGCGAACACCAGGAACGGCACCAGCACGCCCAGTGGATCCAGGCCGAAGCCCAACAGCTTGAGCGTGCCGAACTGCCAGATCAGTGACGTCAGCGAACAGGCGATCGGCAACAGCGTGAACCGGATCGAGTGGCAATACCAGTAAATCGCCACTGCAGTCAGCAGCAGGGCGATACCGCAGAACACCAGCACGCCATTGGCGCCATCAGCGATATCGCCGATCTGCTTGGCAAAGCCGATGATCTGGATCTCGAACTTGTCATCCTCGAACTTCTTGCGGATCTGTTCTTCCAGGATGTGGTTGTAAGCGATGTAATCCAGCTTCTTCCCATCCCGGTCGACTTCATTGATCTCCGCGGTGATCATGGCGCTGTTCTGATCCCGGGACACCAGTGTTCCCACGAAGCCACCCTGACTGGTAGCACGCTGGATAGTGCCGATGATGTCGGGGGTCAGGTTGTCGGGGGTGATCGTACCGGAAATCACCGGGTCCGCGCGAAAGCCCTCTTCAGTGATTTCATTGACATAGCTGTTGGGAGTCCACAGCGACTGCACCCCCGCGCGGTCGATATTGGGTAGATAGACCACTGCCTGGGTGACGTCATAGAGCTTCTTCAACGCTTCCTGGGTCCAGATCGATCCGGTCCTCGGCTTGACGACGATGGTCAGGCGGTTGGCCCCCAGCAGATCACTCTGATATTTCTGGAATGTCTGTACGTACTCATGACCGATCGGCATCTGCTTTTCAAAGCCGGCGTCCATGCGTAACTGCAATGCAAATACGGCCATCACAGCGGTAAACAGCCCGATGACCCCCAATGTCAATTTGCGATGGCCGAAGAAGAATTTCTCCAGCGTCGCTACCAGCTTCATCAACATACCAATCCTTTAATCACTAATCGCTTGAGGCACTTCATCCTGCACCGACCGCCCTGCCGGCTTCTCCTTGTAAACCGGCAGGGCGAGCCATCTTAGAAATTCCGGGTGATGAAGCCGCCGAAGAACGCACGATCACGCAAAGGCTGTGCGGTCGAATTTCCAAAGAAGGTCGTGAAGTTCAGGCCAGCCTGCCAGGTGGGCGGGTTCTGGTTGAACAGCACGTAGAAGTTGGCCGACCCGGCACCCTTCATGAAGTTTCCGTACACGTTCGGGGTGTACCCGCTCAAGCCACGGAAATACGTCACGCCTGGTGTCACCTGCCAACCGGAGATGAGCTTGCTGTCGTAGGTCCAGTTGAAGTCGAAGATTGCCCCCGTAGAGGTCGAGGTTCCCTGCACACCGGTGATGTTGGAGGAGGCCGTACCGCCACTGTCATCCAACCACGGCAAACCACCTGCACTCGGACCATAGGTGACACCGCCGATGGTGTATCGGTTGGTCTTGTTCACGCCGGGATACTTGATGGCCACCGCTTCGGCCGTGAAATAGGCCGTATCGGCTGCCAGTGCGTCCAGAATCGGCTTGTTGTCGCCTGGAGTCAGTTGCAGTTGCGCCGTCAGATGCAATTGATAGCGCTGAGCATCGGTGGAAAGATGGCAGACCTCTGCAGCACCTGCACCGCAGGTACCCGCCACTGGCGACAACGCGATCGCGTCCTTCGGTCGGTAGCTCAATTCGCTGCCGATGGACCAGTTACCCAACGGGAAATTCATGCTCACGCCATACAGCTTGCGATTCTGCAGATATTCCAGCTCGGTCGCGCCGGTCGTGTTGTTGATCAGGACATTGGGCATCTTGTCGTGATAGTTCATCGCATAGAAGCCCACATCGAGCTGGGTATCAGCCGGCTTGTAGTGCAGCGCCACGCCATACTGACCACTGTTCTTCGGCTTGTGCTCGTAGTCGCTGGTGGTAGGGACGGCCGCGCCATTGACTTGGCCATTTTGCCAACCCTTGCCAAACTGGTCGCCGGCGTTGAAATAGCTGCCCACAGGTGCCAGCCGGTTTGCATTCCAGCCAAACTGATAATAGGTTTCAATGTTGAAACCGCTACCCAGCCCGGTGGCGAAGCTGATCATGGGAGCGGGAAGTACCGCCTCCTTGAGCTGCGTGCCGGGAATATTGAGCTTTTGCAGATCCAGGGCGTTGGTGGAATTGATACCACCTGCCAGGAAGATACTTTCGCCCCAGCTGATCACCTGATTACCCAGGCGCACCCGCGCGGTCCTGCCGTTGAGATCGAATTCCTTGCTGACCCAAAGATCGAGCAGACGAACATCGGCGGTCAGCTGATTCTTGGCATCGTCTGCCAGTTGCGTCTTGCGCGTATCATCGGCGCGGAAATCCTTCAGCCAGCTGCCACGGGCCAGAAACTTCCATTGATCCGGGAACTGCAGCAACAACTCATGGGTGCCTTTCAAGGAGAGGGAGAACAGGTCTCCCTTGTTGTAGTTCTGGTTGCCATCGTCACCCACGGTCCACTGCCCCGGAGTCGAGCTCGGATTGCAGCTGGTACCCGGGTCACCGACCAGAGAACAATCCTGGGAGCCGGCACGCTTGGCAAAGCCGAACGTGACCTGCGAATCAAACGAACCCTTGATCGATTCATTTTCGAACGTGAATGCATGGGCGCCGCTGCTGAACGCAATACCCAAGCTGGCGACCAAGATTTTCTTATTGAACATCATCATTACCTCCCCGCGCTTGCTTCATTTTTTAAGGATGAGTCTGCCCAGGGGGCAGGTCCGGTTGACATGCCCCACTGTTGCAACTCGACGAAGTGATTGCCTGGTTAGCGTTCGCTCAGGGAACGCAGGTTTTCAGGTGTATAGAAGTCCGGTTTCAATGCACGGTTGTTTCCTGGCTCGGCGAAGAACTTGACATCCTTGTGGGAGCCCACCGGTTGCTGGTCCGTGATATAGCGACCGGTGACCAGGTTGTAGTTCACGAAGGCCGAGAACATGCACGCATTGTTTGCATCCCAAGCTGGAATCATCTCTGTTTCGCGCACCATCCACAGATTGCCCTTGGCGTCGTAGTCGTCGGCCACGACCAGGCTCCAGGTATCTTCGTCCAGGTAGAAGCGGCGCTTGGGGGCGCTGTGACGCACACCGTTCTTCACGGTTCCCTCGACTACCCATACACGGTGCAGCTCATAGCGATGACCGTTCTTTTCGGGCATATCGGGCTTGAACGCCTCATCGGCCTCCTTGCGGAAATCATAGGCGGCGAAATCGTTATAGGGGACGTAGATCTCCTTCTTGCCCACCAGCTTCCAATCGAAGCGGTCGATGCGGCCGTAATAGCCGGAGATGATGTCGACCGGATATTCGCTTTCCCATCCGATGGACGGTGCATCATAGGAGTACGACGGCAGTCGACGCACCCGACGCTGTCCCGGGAAGTAGTAGAACGACTCCGAGTCGGCGTTGTATGCCGTGTTCAGAATTGCGGCCTGCCCCGCCAGTGCTGCCGGCGATTCGTATTTGAAGAAGGTCATCGAGTCCTGCGGCGGCAGCTCACTGATCTTCTTGCTGCCCTTGCCACCCCAGGGATAGTAGAAGATCTGGTACGCCCTCAGATCGATCCACTCGTTGGAGCCTTTGCGCGGCGATGCCAGCGAACGGACCTGAGGGATTTCCCAGCCGATGCCGGTGTAACGCAATTTGTGGTTCCAGATCGCCTGCGCGCCGTTCTCCGGGATCGGGAAGGGAACACCAGGCAGATACGCGTCCTTGATGTCATAGCCGTTATCGGCCAGCTTCGCAAAGCCGACGTTCTTCTTCGTGTTTTCGTTGACCCACTCGGGGAAGCCGCAATTGCGATGCGTCGGGTACACATCCATCTTGTAGCCCTTGGTCTTCTTGATCAGTTCGACCTGCCCCGGGGTCAACTTGTCCGCATACTTATCCACGTTGGATGCATCGATCGAGAACAGGGGTTTCTCGCCCTTGTGCGCCCAGTAATCACCGCGGTACTTTCCTTGCGCCCAGCCCGGCTGCGGCACGTCCTTGCCCTCCCACTTGGGGATGCTGCCATCCTTGTTGGGTCCGGGTTCAGCACCCACGGGGGTGAGTTGGCTACCCAGCTGGTCCGCATCTGCAGCCTGCGCAGGAACTGCGGTAAGCGCAAACAGAACGGCCGCTGCAATCGCAGACAACGACATCGCCGAGCTATCAATCAATACACTGTGTTTCATTTTGCCTCTCCAAAGGAACTACAAATGTTGAATACCAACTGAAATTTGCTTTTTTTGGGGTACAACCATCCCTCGCGACTTAACGCGAACATTGCGGCACTAAGAAATTAGAAAGTCAGAGCGGCTTCAGGCGAACCTCACTGGGCTCCAAATGTCGGCGGTTGGCACAGTAGTAGAGAACCGCCGGGACAAGAAGACTGGGAATCCAACTCACGTCTGCCCCGATCTTGACGGCGAAGTAGCCGTGATAGAAGGAGAGATCCATGAAAGGCAGCTGCAGCAGGATGGACACAAGGAAGATGAGCAAGGTCTTGACGTTGTAACGCCCGTAGATCCCATCTTCGCAATACATGTCCTTGACACTGTACTGTCCATGGCGGACCAGATAGAAATCGACCAGGTTGATGGCACTCCAGGGCACGAGCACATAGATCTGCGCAACCAGGATGTCGGAGAAGTAATCGTTGAACTTGTACTGCGTGATGATCGCGATGATCGTAGCCAGCACGGCGATGACAGTCATCGCAAACAGCTTGGTGAGCCGTCCGACCCTGACCATGCCGCGAAAGCCGGTGAAGATCGTGGCCGTGGACATGTAGGCGCTATACAGGTTCAGGACATTGATCTCCAGCACCCCCAGGACGATGAAGAACAGCACCGGTCGCGACCAGTCACCGAACAGGTTGGCCACACCCGTTCCCGGATCCTTGGTGATATCTGCGATACCGGTGGCCAGGACAGCGCCCAGCATCATCACCAGCATGGCGCCGATGGCATTGCCGAGGTAGCTGTACCAGAAGGTCTCGCGAGTGGAGATGTGCTTGGGCAGATAACGAGAATAGTCTGCCACGTAAGGGCCGAACCCCAGGGTCCATGAAGCGGACTGTGCGACGACCAACATGAACGCGCTATTGACAAAGTGCGAACCCTCGGCGTTCCACTTGACCGCGCCCGGGGTCTGGAAGATCAGATATGCGGCGCCGGCGAAGATCAGACCGGACATGGCCGACATCAGCACGCCCATCTTGTGGATCAGCTCGTAACCCACATAGGCGATGACCAGCGTGGCAGCCCCGAAAACAACGATGGCTTCGTTGTCCGTCATCGGAAACACCGACTTGATCGAGTCGCGCATCACCACGGCATTGGCGGCGGTGAACAAGATGTAGGAAAGCACGACGATGAACAGCGGAATTCCCGCCCCCAATACACCGAACTGAGCCCGGCTCTGGATCATCTGTGGAATCCCCAGATGCGGACCTTGCGCAGAATGGCCGGCCATGAAAATAGTGCCGATCATCGTGCCAATGATGATGCCGGCAAGGGTCCATCCCAGGCTCAACCCTGCCGCCACCCCCAAAGTGCCCACCACCAGGGTGGTGACTTGCATGTTGGCACTGAACCAGATGGTAAACAGGCGACGGGCGTCGCCGTAGCGTTCATTCTCCGGGATGAACTCAATACTTCTGCTTTCGATATCCACTTTTTCTCCTCACACACTTATTCAACTGCAGCTCCATCGTCGAGCCAGCGCGAGATTGTTGTCATTGGGCTGAAATGCCGCACCCTCTCGAAGGTCAACAGATTGTAATCAATTACATTTCTATTACAAGAGAAGATTCCAAGTTTCCATGCCGTGGTGCGTCATGAAACCATCACCGATAGGGCCAATCATCATCATTCCTCTCGGAAATCTGCGACCATATCTTTTTCAGCAGCAACAATCCATAAGCAATTTCAGTAATCGATTACATCTAAGCACGATCCATACCAGCCTTTTTCTACACTAATGCGCCACTTGATGTGTCGCTTTTCCCCGCGATTGCGCACCGTAGACGGGCAGCATGCCTCGATCTGGTGCGACACCTCCTCATTCTGTTTCGCTGCAGTGCAAAATCAAAATATGTCGGATCTTTGCAAACTATCTGAAATCTTGCTGGATAAGGGATTGCAAGCATCGAGCCGGATTTCCGCCAGCACACCGTACAAATGCGGAAGCATCAACCGAACGAGCATGGAATGGCTCAGGAAATGTGATCTGAGGTAAAAAATAATAGGTGACAAAATAATTTCGCCAATATAATGTAATCAATTACATTTCAATGTTCCGTAATTGAGCTTGTCCTTCGGGCAGGTACCTATTTGGGGTAAGACGCATGAATCTGAAACGAATGGTCAATGTAGTGGGAGTACACACAGGGGGCGAGCGCAATGATGTCATCGTAGGCGGCGTCAGGGATGTGCCCGGGAAGTCGGTGTTCGAGAAGATGAGCTACCTGGAAAAGCACTCCGATGAATTGCGTAAGTTCCTCCTGCAGGAGCCGCGCGGCAGTGTCACCCAATGCGTCAACCTGGTGCTGCCGCCCTGCCATCCAGAGGCCGACGCCGGTTTCGTCATCATGGAGTCCGAGTTCTATCCCCCCATGTCCGGCAGCAACACCATCTGTACCGTGACGGCACTGCTGGAAACCGGGATGATTCCCCTGCAGGAACCCTACACTGACGTCACCCTGGAAGCGCCTGGTGGCCTGGTACGGGCACGCGCACATTGCCAGGGTGGAAAATGCGTCAGCGTCAAATTCTCCAATGTCCCCTGCTTCGTGTTTGGCCTGGACCAGCATATCGAGGTACCAGGACTGGGAACGCTCAAGGTCGACGTCGCCTATGGCGGGATGATCTATGTGATCGTGGACGCAGCTGCGCTGGGATTTTCCGTAAAGCCCGACGAGGCGGCCAGGATGGTGGAGATAGGAGAGGCCATCAAGGCCGCTGCGGCCCAGCAATTACCTGCGGTCCACCCGGAAAATCCCGACATTCACACGATCAACCAGACTCTCTTTGCCGGCCCCATTGAACAAGGCCCTGATGGTCCCGTGTCGAGCAACGGCGTCATCGTCTCGCCTGGGCGACTGGACCGCTCCCCTTGTGGAACGGGTACCAGTGCGCGCCTGGCCGTGATGCATGCGCGCGGCCAGATCGGCGTGGGCGAAAAATTCACCCACCGCTCCATCATCGGCAGCGAATTCACCGGCGTCATCGAGGAAACCCTGCTGGTGGGCGGACTTCCCGGCATCCGCCCGGCCATCACTGGCAGCGCGTGGATCACCGGGTTCCACCAATATGTGCTTGATGCGTCCGATCCCTTCCCGACCGGATTCACGCTCAGCGATTTGTGGAAGAAAAACAAGTAATTTTCAAGGTATTCAGTATCTCTGGAGGATATACATGAAGGACATTCACGGGCGAGCCATTGCCGCCGAATACGACTACGTTGTCATTGGTTCCGGCTCTGCCGGGAGCGTCATGGCTGCACGCCTGGCCGAGGATGGCATCCAAAAGGTGCTGCTCATCGAAGCGGGTCCGAAGGACAATGCCACCGTGATCCGCATGCCTGCGGCGCTGGGCTTTCCGCTGATGAATGACAAATACAACTGGTACCTGCATTCGGAACCGGAGCCGGAACTGGGCGGCCGCAAGATCTATGAAGCGCGTGGGCGGGTACTGGGTGGATCGTCGTCGATCAACGGCATGAACTGGGTCAGAGGCAACCCCTGGGACTACGATAACTGGGAAGCCATGGGCAACAAGGGATGGAGCTACGCAAACGTCCTTCCTTACTTCAGGAAGGCCGAAACCTTCGATCAAGGGGCCAACCGATATCGTGGCGGCATGGGCCCCATGCGCATCGAGACCTGCAAGGCTCGCAATCCACTCTACAGGGCGTTCCTGGAAGCGGGCAAGCAAGCCGGACTGGAACACGTTCAAGACCACAATGCCTATCGCCAGGAAGGCGTGCACATCACCCAGCGCAATGTCCATAAAGGTCTGCGCTGGAGCAGCTCACGCGCCTATCTGCATGCGAGCCAGCCCAAGGAAAACCTGCATGTCTGGACTGGCGCCCAGGTCTTGCGTCTGGTCTTCGAGGGCAACAGAGCGATCGCGGTGCGCGTCTCCTACGGTAGGCAACAACTCGACATCGGGGTCGCAAAGGAAGCCGTGGTGTGCGCCGGCGCCATCCACTCCCCTCACCTATTGATGCTTTCAGGCATCGGTGATGCAGAACAGCTGACGAAACTGGGAATCCCCCTGGTGCAAGATCTGCCCGGAGTCGGCGTCGGCCTCAAGGATCACCTGGCCGCACCGGTCCAATACCGGGCCATCCAGCCGGTTTCGGCGGCCACCGAGCTGACGATGCTGGGCAAACTCAAGCTGGGCATGCAATGGGTATTGTTCAAAAAGGGACTTGGTGCGACCAATTTCTTTGAAGTCGGCGCCTTCATTCGTACACAGGAGGAGGTCAAGGTCCCAAACGTCCAGTTCGAGTTCATTCCAATGCTCGGCGAGATACAGCACGGTAACGTGAAACTGGAAAACGGCTTCCAGTACTTCTTCAGCCTGATGAGACCGACCAGCACCGGCAAAGTGTGGATCGACAGCGCTGATCCGTTCGCGGCACCCAAATTCGTCTTCAATTTTCTCTCGACCAAAGAAGACCAGCGCGATGCCATCGCGGCGGTCAAGGCGATTCGCCACATCGTCAACCAAGCCGCATGGGCCCCCTTCCGCGGAGAAGAAGTATTGCCGGGAAAGGCCGTCACCTCGGACGAGGATATCCTCGCTTTCCTGCGTGAACATGCCGGCACCAACTACCATCCGAGCTGTACCTGCCGCATGGGAACCGACGCCATGGCAGTGGTCGATGCACAGGCCCGCGTTCATGGCGTAGCAAACGTGCGGGTGGTGGATGCGTCGATCATGCCCGAGATCGTCAGCGGCAATCTCAATGCCCCGGTGATCATGATGGCCGAGAAGATCGCCGACGATATGCGTGGACAAGCAGGCCAAGCTGACGTCGACGTAGAGTATTACCAGGCTGCCTAGTCAGCCGCCGGCCCCGCCGGTCGCGCCTGCTCTCGGTTCATGCTGGCACGATGAATGGTCACGCCTTTTTGCGAAAAAGGCGTGATCCTTTCCTCGGTCTCATCGGCCTGCACCACCAGATGCGAAATGTGCTGGCAGTCCGCAATCCGATAGGACGCCACGCTGGCCAACTTGTCGGAGGTGACAGCCATGATCACCTCTGCGCTCTGCGCGACCAGAGCTTGCTTGAACTCGGCATCCCGATAGTCATGCACGGATGCGCCCGCCAACGGATCCAGCGCGCACACACCCAGCACGCACTGATCGAAATGCATGCTCCGGATCTGGTTCAAGGCCGTGACGCCCAAGGCACCGGCGACAGTGTTGTCGATCAGCCCGCCCACCATGATGAGCTTCACCGTCGCATGGGCCATGACCGCCATGGCAATGGCCGGTGTGTTGGTGACCACGGTGATGTCGGCATCCGGCGGCAGCGAGTCTGCTACCGCCAGGTTGGTCGTTCCCGCGTCGATGAATACCAGCGCCCCAGGTTTGAGCAGCAAGGCGCATGCCCTGCCCAGGGCTTCCTTGACGTTTGCACTTTCGCTCAGCCTGGACGCGAAATCCTTCGCCCCCGGGGGCATGTGTATCGCGCCGCCATGTACACGACGGCAAATGCCTTCCTTGTCCAGTTCCTCCAGGTCACGCCGCACCGTGTGCTCTGAAACCTGCAATTGCCTGGCCAGTTGCGCACAATAAACCCGGCCTTCCGTTTTGAGCGCTTCCAAGATGATAGCGTGGCGATTTCGCGCAAAAACTGCATTTTCTTGCATAACATCCATCCATTTCCTCGACATTCTTGAAAAATACGAGCAAAATTATGCTCGTTTTGATATATTTTTTTCGAAATTGTACTCGATTTGCACGTTTTACAGTGTCTATCACTTTATCCAATCTCAACATGATGGAGGATTCCTTGTCGAATAATGATGGAGTGCGTCTGGCGACGCGACTCTCTTTCTTTGTGGCTGGCTTTGGGCTTGCCGCGTGGGCGCCGCTGGTGCCGCTCATCAAACAGGAACTGCAACTCGACGAAGGTGTGCTCGGGGCCCTGCTGCTCTGCCTGGGCGGCGGCTCAGTGGTTGCCATGCTGGGCACGGCTGCCCTGAGCGCAAGGTATGGCACCAAGTCCATCATCGTACTGAGCGGCCTGGCACTGGCGCTGACCTTGCCCGTTCTGGCTGTGGCCGGCAACCAATGGGAACTCGCCATTGCGTTGGCGATATTTGGCGCCGCGCTCGGAACCCTGGATGTCGCCATCAATCTCAATGCGGTCATAGTGGAGCGGGAAGCCCAAAAGCCATTGATGTCAGGCTTCCACGCCATGTTCAGTGTCGGTGGATTTGCTGGCTCGGCGATGATGACATCGCTGCTCTCTGCACGGGCCGGCACCGGCACCAGTACCGCTGTGGCGGCATCGATCATGATGCTGGCGATGCTGCTGATATCGCCCCGACTGAAGAACGTCCACTCCGCCCGGAAGACTGCGCTCTTTGCAGTGCCGCGCGGTGTGGTCATGATGCTGGCCTTGCTCGCGGGCATCACCTTCCTAGTGGAGGGCGCCATTCTCGACTGGGGCGGTGTGCTGCTGACCGACTCCGGACTGGTACAGGCAGCCCATGGCGGCGCAGGCTACATCTGCTTTTCCATGGCCATGCTGGCAGCCCGATTTGGTGGCGATGCGGTGACTGCACGCTGGGGTGATCGCACCGTACTGTTCTGGGGCGGTGCCTTGGCGGTGGTGGGTATCGCTGCGGTCCTGATGGCCGAGCTAGCCTGGATGGCGCTGGCCGGATTCTTCCTCATCGGCATCGGGGCTGCCAACATCGTTCCCATTCTGTTCAGGCTCGCCGGACGCCAACGCACGATGCCTCCAGGTCTGGCAGTGGCCGTGATTTCCACCGTCGGCTATGCGGGCGTACTGGTCGGCCCGGCAGGAATCGGCCTGGTCGCCAAACATGCCGGTCTGGCCGTGTCTTTCGCCCTGCTGGGCGCGCTGCTGTGCGTGGTACCCGCCCTGGCTTATCGCGTCACCCACGGTAGCAACCCGGCCAAGGAAGCGTCATGAAGATCGCGCATGTGGCCTTGTGGGCGCGCGACCTGGATGAGGCTGCAAGGTTCTGGCAGCGCTTTTTCGACGCAAGGATAGGTCCTGCTTACCATAGCAAGCGACGTCCAGGCTTCGTTTCGCGATTCCTCACACTTGCTGAAACCGATGTCCAGATCGAACTGATGAGTGCGCCATGGTTGAAGTCCTGCGGCGACGGTGAATTTCTGGGCTGGAGCCACATCGCCCTGTCACTCGGCTCGAAAGCCGCTGTGGATGTGCTCGCGCAACGATGTGCAGCACACGGACTGCTAGAGGCAGCGCCGCGCACGACGGGGGATGGCTTCTACGAGGCGGTCATCACAGGGCCCGATGGCTGTCTGATCGAAATTACGGTATGACTAGAGCAGAACCTATTCGAATCTTGGTTGGCATCGAAAACCGCCCCGTCCCTGGCCGGACGCCAAGACCGGGTGGCACCAAGCAAAACTGCCGGAAGGTGCGCCAGCACCAGCCTCACGCCGGCAAGGCGTAGACGGGCTTTTTCCGTTGCGCCAGCACTGGCGCGATCACTGCCCCCAGCATCGGCTCCAGGTGCTGCTGCAGACGGAATACCGCCACCGCCTGCGTCAGCTGGCTGGCCTGCTCACGCAGCGATTGCGAAGCGGCAGCGGCCTGCTCCACCAGCGCAGCATTCTGCTGGGTGGTCTGGTCCATCAGGCCGATGGCCTGGTTGACCTGGCCGATGCCATCGCTCTGCTCGCCGCTGGCCGCGCTGATCTCGCCGACGATGTCGGTGACGCGACGCACACTGCTCACCACCTGCTGCATCGTATTGCCGGCTTCGGCCACCAGCTTGCTGCCACTCTCCACCTTGGCTACCGAGTCGTCGATGAGCTCCTTGATCTCCCTGGCGGCAGCGGCCGAACGCTGGGCCAGCGAACGCACCTCGGAGGCCACCACCGCAAAGCCTCGGCCCTGCTCGCCTGCTCGCGCGGCTTCCACCGCGGCGTTGAGCGCCAGGATATTGGTCTGGAACGCGATGCCGTCGATGACGCTGATGATGTCGACGATCTTCAGCGAGGAGCTGTTGATCGCATCCATGGTCAACACCACCTGCTGCACAGCCTGACCACCCGCGCTGGCGACGTCGGACGCCGATGTTGCCAGCACATTGGCCTGACGGGCGTTCTCGGCATTCTGCTTGACGGTGGCGGTGAGCTGTTCCATGGCCGAGGCGGTTTCTTCGATGGAGCCGGCCTGCGATTCGGTGCGCGAGGACAGGTCCTGGTTGCCCGAGGCGATCTCGCTGGAGGCAGTCTCGATGGTGCTGGCGCTGGCGCGCACATTGCTGACGATGCCTGCCAGACTGCCGCTCATCTGGCCGATGGCGTGCATCAACTGACCCACTTCATCGCTGGCCTGCCGTTCGACGCGGGAGGTCAGGTCGCCCCTGGCGATGGCATTGGCGACCTGCACCGCCTCACCCAGCGAGCCCGTGATCTTGCGCGAGATCAGCAGGCTCACGATGGCCACCAGAGCAGCCACCAGCAAGCTCACTGCGATGGCCAGGTAGATCGAGGATTGCAGGATGGTTTGCGCCGTCTCCACGCTTTGCCGGCCCAGTTGCTCGTTGTACTTCTTGTGGGCGGCGAAGGCGGCGAGCATCTTGTCGCCGGGCGGCACCACCAGTTTCTCGATGGCGCGCAGGGCTTCCTCGGACTTGCCGTCGGCGCCCAGTTGCATGACCACGGCGCGGCTCTTCTCGTAGTCGAGGAAGGCGCTGCGGTCTGCCTCCAGCAGCTGGCGGTCGGCATCGTCGGAGATGTCTTCCTTCTCGTAACGATTGAAGGCGGCGAGCACCCGCTCGTGCTGCTCGCCCATCAGTTTTTCGAGGCGAGCGCGGTTGGCGGGATCGCTCGATGCGGCGTACTTCCAGATGTTGATGCGGATCCCGTAGGCCGCATCGGAGGCGTCACCCAATGTCAGAAGGCTAGGAACCGTGTTGATCGACGAGTAGCTGGCCGAGGTGGCGATGCGCTGACTCTGGTAGACGCTCAATACGGTCAGGCTGGCCAGGCCGAGAACGACCGAGAGGATCAGGAGATGGAGTTTTCTTGCGATGGTCATGTTCGACTTCCTGTGTGCGCACGCACATGCGTGGCTGATCGGTGGGGCTTGAAATGTAATTTCAGGAAATTATAAGTCGCAAAAAAATCACCAAAATCCACAACTCCCCTGTCTTTGATTCTGATCATCTTTGCATGCCAGATGGATGCGGCAGTCACACAAAACTTAGATTCTGGTACCACAATCAGACCAGGCATGCGTTGCCCCACTGGCGGCACTTCCCATGAAAAAACCGCAGTCCTTGCCTTTGCGAGGACTGCGGTTCTTTTTGGAGAGCGCAGGAAAGTTAGGAAAACAGGCCTGTCGCGCGAGTGCGCCCGGGAAGGGAGATCAGGCCTGGGCGCCGTTGTTGCCGTTGCGGTAGATGTCCGGACGGGAGATGTGCCAGACGAAATCGCCGCGATTGATGGCCTCGAAGCCACAACGGGCATACAACCAGGGTGCGGTGGAAGTGGTCAGCATCACCCGGCGCAGCTTTTGCAGGGTCGGATGCTGGTTACAGGATTCGATCAGCCAGCGGCCCAGGCCCTGGCCGCGCAGGTCGTCGATGACGAACACGTCGCACAGATAACCAAAGGTGGCATGGTCGGTCACCACGCGGGCGAAACCGATCTGCTGCTTGCCGCGGTACAGGCCAAAACAGAGGCTGTTGGCAATGGCGGTGCGCACGGTATTGAGGTCGATGCCGGGTGACCAGCTCGAGTGGGTCAGTACGTCATGGATGAGGGGGATATCCAGCCGGTCGGGATCGGTGTCGATGAGAAACTCATCGCGCCGCCAGATCAGGTGATGGCTCATGGTCTTTCCTTGCTTAATGGCGTGTTGTCGTAAAGGTCTTGCCGTGATGCTTGCTGCAAAAACAGTTTAGAACGTTTCCCATGCGGTGATGCCGTGACGCGCGCCAGATCTGGCCGCAGCACTGATGAGTTGCGTTGCGTGGCCGTTCATGATGCCACACCATGGCCGGACCTGGGCAGGCAGACCCGGGCAAACCCGGGCAAAAATCGGCCATGCCGGTGTAGTCGCCCTGAAACACCGCTTGCAATTCCGTTACACCTCTATCTTCACTCCTGGCAGACCATGACTGTACCGTCTTGCGGCCAGACGTCTTTCCCGATGTCTACACCGCGCCCAATTACCAAGGAGAACGACGTGAACAAGACTTCTCTGGCCTGGGCCGCCTGCCTCATGTTTTCGCTGGTGACCGGCTTGCCCGCCCAGGCGCAAAGCGCCTACCCCAGTGCACCGGTCGCCTATACCCAGCAGCAGCTGGACCAGATGCTGGCTCCGGTGGCGCTGTACCCCGATTCCCTGCTGGCCCAGGTATTGATGGCCGCGACCTATCCGCTGGAGGTGGTGCAGGCCCAGCGCTTCGTGGAAGCCCGCCCCGGCCTGCAGGGCGATGGCCTGGCACGTGCCGTGGCACCCATGCCCTGGGATCCGAGCGTGAAGTCGCTGGTGCAGTTCCCGGCGGTGCTGGCGATGATGAATGACCGGCTGGACTGGATGCAGCAGCTGGGCCAGGCATTCCTGAGCCAGCAAGGCAACGTGATGGATACGGTGCAGAACCTGCGCGAGCGAGCCCGTATCGCCGGCACGCTCGAATCCAGCCCGCAACAGCGGGTGATGGTCGAGGATGACGACGTGATCGTCATCGAACCGGTCAATCCGCAGGTGGTCTATGTCCCCTACTACAACCCGGTGGTGGTGTATGGCAGCTGGTGGTGGCCATCGGCCCCGCCGGTCTACTGGACGCCGCCGCCGCGCTATCGTCCGCCCAGCTACCAGCCTGGCTTTACCGCCAGCATCAGCTTTGGCGTGGGCATAGGCGTGATGAGCGCCGTCTACGGCGATGCCCGCCCGGACTGGCACCACCGCCAGGTGATGGTGAGCCAGACCAGGATCACCAACATCAACAATACCAATATCGTCAACAACAGAGTCATTAACAATAACGTCAACATCAACCGTAACGTGACCATGAACCAGCACCCGGTCGTCTGGCATCACGACGCACGCTATGGCGGGGGCGCTCGCTATGCCCAGCAGGCAGCCCCGGCGCTGGCACAGGCTCAGGCGTCCCGGCCAGGCAGCGCGCCGGCACCGGTGCCATCCAATGTCCAGCAACGCATCGTGCAGGAAGACCAGGCGCGCCAGCGCCAGGCGTTTGACCAGCAACGCCAGCGCGAGCAACAGGCCAACGACCAGCAGCGCCAACGCGAACAGATGATCCGCGATCAGCAGCGTCAGCACGAACAGCAATCCCAGGACCAGCGCCAGCAGCAACAGGCGCAGGAGCGACAGATGCAAATGCAGATGCAACAACGCCAGCAGCAGATGCAGCAGCAGCAACAGCAGCGCGAGCAACAGCTGCGCCAACGGCAGATGCAGGATCAGCAGCGCGGGCAACAGATACAACAGATGCAGCAGATGCGCCAGCAACAGCACGACCAGCAGCCACGCCAGCAACAACAGGTCCATCAGCAGCAGGAACAGGCGCACCGGGAACAGCAGGCACATCAGCAGGCGCCACAGCCCCGTCCGCAGCCTCAGCCCCAGCGCAACGCCCGCGATGACCGCAACGGCCATCGTGACGAGCACCGGGACGAGCGCGGCTGATCGCCGGCAGGTCCGGTTGCGGCGGCCCGCCTCGCGCATGGATTGCCTTGCGGCAAACATGCGGGAGCGCGGGCTGCTTCGGTTATAATGTCGGGTTTTCCGCAGCGCCCGCCCCAGTGTTCAGTGTGCGTGGCGCCCTGCGACGAGCGGCGCATGCAAGGCCAAGACCGGCCGGGCCTGGATCATCCAGCCCCGGCAGCATCAGCCGCCCTCGCCCGACCCCGACTGCGACCAAACCGATATGCAAGAACCCAGCAACGAACTCCATGACGATGCCGCCCAGGCCGCATCCCCGGCCGACGATGCCGCCGATGCCGGCAGCCGCAAGGCCTCGTCCGAACTGATCGCGCGCGAGGTCAAGCGCCGTCGTACCTTCGGCATCATTTCCCACCCTGACGCCGGCAAGACCACGCTGACCGAAAAGCTGCTGCTGTTCTCGGGCGCGATCCAGCTGGCCGGCACCGTGAAGGCGCGCAAGAGCGGCCGCCATGCGACCTCGGACTGGATGGAAATCGAAAAGCAGCGCGGCATCTCGGTGGCCAGCTCGGTGATGCAGTTCGAGTACCGCGACCACGTGGTCAACCTGCTCGACACCCCGGGCCACCAGGACTTCTCCGAAGATACCTACCGCGTGCTGACCGCCGTGGACTCGGCCCTGATGGTGATCGACGCCGCCAAGGGCGTGGAAGAGCAGACCATCAAGCTGTTGAACGTCTGCCGCATGCGCAATACGCCCATCATCACCTTCATGAACAAGCTGGACCGCGAAACCCGCGATTCGCTGGAGCTGTTGGATGAGCTGGAGTCGGTGCTGAAGATCCAGTGTGCGCCGGTGACCTGGCCCATCGGCATGGGCAAGAACTTCCGTGGCGTGTATCACCTGCTGCGCGATGAGATCATGCTCTTCAAGGCGGGCGAGGAGCGCGCCAACGGCAATGTGGAAATCATCAAGGGCATCGACAATCCCAAGCTGGCAGAGATGTTCCCGCTGGAGATCGAGCAATTGAAGATGGAGGTGGAACTGGTGCATGGCGCCTCCCATCCCTTCAACCTGGAGGACTTCCTGGCCGGCGTGCAGACCCCGGTGTTCTTCGGTTCGGCCATCAACAACTTCGGCGTGCGCGAGATCCTCGACGCACTGCTGGACTGGGCGCCCGGTCCGGGCGGCCGCGACGCCACCGTGCGCGAGGTCAAGCCGACCGAGGAGCCCTTCTCCGGCTTCGTCTTCAAGATCCAGGCCAACATGGACCCGGCGCACCGCGACCGCATCGCCTTCCTGCGCGTGTGCTCGGGCCGCTTCGAGCGCGGCATGAAGTTGAAGCACCTGCGCCTGAACCGCGACATCAAGGTGTCCTCGGTGGTGACTTTCATGGCTTCCAGCCGCGAGCAGGTCGAAGAAGCCTATGCCGGCGATATCATCGGCCTGCCCAACCACGGCAACATGCAGATCGGCGACAGCTTCTCCGAAGGCGAGATGCTGCAGTTCACCGGCATCCCCTATTTCGCACCGGACTTCTTCCGGGTGGCGCGCATCCGCAATCCGCTCAAGATCAAGCAGTTGCACAAGGGTCTGCAGCAGCTGGGCGAAGAAGGCGCGGTGCAGGTCTTCAAGCCCGTTACCGGCAGCGACCTGATCCTGGGCGCGGTGGGTGTGCTGCAGTTCGAAGTGGTGGCCAGCCGTCTGTTGAACGAATATGGTGTGGATGCCGTCTTCGAAGGAACCAGCATCAGCAGCGCCCGCTGGATCAGCTGTGAGGACAAGAAGAAGCTGGCCGATTTCGAGAAGTCCTCGGCCGGGGCCAACCTCGCCATCGACGCCGCCGGCAACCTGGCCTACCTGGCCAGCTCGGGCGTGAACCTGCGCCTGACCCAGGAACGCTGGCCGGAAATCACCTTCCACGCTACCCGCGAGCACGCGGCCAAGCTGGACTGAGGTGTTGCTCTTGCACTGCGTACGCGCCGACCGTTCGGGCTGAGTAGACGCGCAGCGTCGTATCGAAGACGCGACTACGGCGCGACATCCGCTGACGGAGCGCCCCTTCGCCAGGCTCAGGACAGGCTTCGATACGGCCCATTCGGGCCTACTCAGTCCGAACGGGTGTGGTTGGTAATCGACGGATCAAAAAAACAATCGCCCGACAGGTTTGCGCCTGTCGGGCGATTTTTTCAGTTGCGCAGAGGCAGCGCGAAATTACTTGGCGTTCTTGTACGCTTCGACGCCAGCCAGGATTTCGGCACGGGCGGCGTCCGGGCCTTCCCAGCCTTCGACCTTGACCCACTTGCCCTTTTCCAGGTCCTTGTAGTGTTCGAAGAAGTGCTTGATCTGGTTCAGGCGCAGTTCGTTCAGGTCTTCCGGCTTTTGCCAGTGGGTGTAGATCGGCAGGATCTTGTCGACCGGCACGGCCAGCAGCTTGGCGTCGATGCCGGATTCGTCGGCCATCTTGAGCACGCCGATCGGGCGGCAACGCACCACCACGCCCGGGATCAGCGGGAACGGGGTGATCACCAGCACGTCGACCGGGTCGCCGTCCTGCGACAGGGTCTGGGGAATGTAGCCGTAGTTGCACGGATAGTGCATGGCGGTGCCCATGAAGCGGTCGACGAAGATGGCGCCGGTGTCCTTGTCCACTTCGTACTTGATCGGATCGGCGTTCATCGGGATCTCGATGATCACGTTGAAGTCATTGGGCAGGTCGCGGCCGGCGGGGACGTTGTTCAGGCTCATGGGATTCTCACTAGGAAAGAAAACAGAAAGCGGTTTCCAGATCGATGTCAGGCAATACCCGACTTTGGAAAGCCGCAATTATAGCGGCAATCTGGCTTTGCCCGGCACCTTAGCGGGTACAACTTACGCCAGCATGACAGCGTTGGCGAGCGGGCATGAAAAAAGACGGAAGGGCTTGCGCCGCTTCCGCCTTGGTCATTGCCGCCTGCAACAAGTTCAACGGATGGCGGTGGCCAATGCGCATTGCTTGTAGTGGGCCGCCGCCTGTTCTTGCTGGTCCAGCGCTTCATGCAGCTGTGCCAGCGCCAGGTGCGATTCGCGCACGGTACGCGGTTCGATGGCATCCGACAGGGCTTGCTCCAGGTGCCGCTGGGCCTTGCCCCACAGCTTCTGACGCAGGCAGAACATGCCCAGGGTCAACGCCAGCTCGGCGTCGGTCGGGTTCTTGGCCAGCCACGCCTCGCAATGCTCGATCTGCGAGAGCAAGGCCGGCGAACCGGCTTCGGCGGTCGATTCGCGGTAGGCGCGCAGCAGACGGATATTCCAGTCGGCCGCCAGGGCACGCTCCAAGAGGCTGCGCGCATCGTCATGCAGGCCACGGCTGGCGAAGGCATGGGCGGCGCGCACGGCAATGTACGGTTTGAGCTTGTCGGCACTGGGCACGCCATTCCAGAGCAGGCGGATCGATTCGGCATCATGCGAGCGATCCGACAGCAAGGCGTCGTAGGACATCTCGCGCAGGCGGTTCGATAGCGCCGGATGCAGGGCATTGCGCTTGTCCAGGGTCTGCACCAGGCGCAGCACCTCGGGCCAGTTCTTGGCCTGCTGGTTGGCCTTCAGGGCCCATTGCAGCGCCTGGATATGGCGGGTACCGTTGGCGTTCAGCTCTTCCACCGTCTCCAGCGCCTGCTTGAAGTGGTGCTCATCCACCTGCAGTTCCAGCGCGGTCATCAGGCGGGCCGCCTTCAGGTTGGGATCGACCTCGGTGCTGGCCAGCCAGATGTCGCGACGGTCGCCCTGGCGCATGCGGTGCGCGGCGCGCGCACCCACCAGGGCGGCGATGCCGGCGTTCTCAGGCAGGTCGGAGGCACGCGTGGCCGATTTCTCGGCCTGGCCGAAGCGGCCTTCGAAGTAAGCCCGCAAGGCATCCCGCAGGGCCTTGTTGCTCTCGTTCTCGCGCTTGGCGCGACGGTAGGCGATCACGCGGCCGGGCAGCTTCTGGGTCAGGCGCACGGCGCGGATGACCACGTAGATCGCCAGGAACAGCGCCAGCACGGCAAAGATGAAGAAGTTCAGGGACAGGTCGATGCGGTACGGCGGATAGAACAGCACCACATTGCCCGGATTGAAGCGCGCCAGCATGGCCAGGCCGATGGCGGACGCGAACAGGGTAAGAAGCCAGAGCAGTATTTTCATATCAGGTTCCCGTCAGCGGCTCAGTGACGGGCCTTGTAGTTGCGCACCGCATTGAGGCTCTCGGCCAGCGTGGGCAACTGGATGGACAGGTTGCTGCCCTGCACCTGCTTCAACAGGGCCTGGGTCGTCTGCACCTGCTTGGCACGGGTATCGAAGTACTTGGCGATGGTGTCCTGGGCCGATGCCAGGTCGTTGCGGAAGGCGAATTCGTTGCGCGAGAGCAGCGCCAGGCGCGCATTGAGCAGGCGCAGCTTGAGGTTCTCACGCACGAAGTAGGCCTGGCCCGGCGAGAGCAGGATCGCTTCCGGGGTCTGCACTTCGCGGATGCGCACCAGCTGACGCAGCTCGGTCCACATCTCGGTGCTCATGCTTTGCCAGGTCTCGCGGGCACCGGCCAGCCATTGCGACCAGGCCGAGGCTTCGACCTGGGCTGCTTCAGCCTTGCCCTTGGCATTCTTGCCATTGGCAGATGCCTTGGCGGCCGGGACCGGGCTGGCACTCACGCGCTGCGGCTTGGGCTCGCTGGCCGACTCTACCGGCTTTTCATCCACCAGCAAGGGCATGTTGTCGATCTGGCCGATGGCGCTGTCCAGGCGCACGGCGATGCCGGCGATATCCACCGTGGGCAGGGCCTTGAGACGATCGATGTCGCGTGCGATGGCACGGCGGATGGCGATGAACTGCGGCTTGTCGGCGCGCGAGAGGCTCTTGTCGGCGTTCTGCAGGGCGATCAGCGCGCCTTGCACATTGCCGGCCAGCTCCAGTTGCTGATCGGCCGTGGAGAGCACTTCCTCGATCTCGGAGAGGGCCCAGTCGTCACGGTTCTTGTTCAGGTCCTGGTACATCTGCTCCAGCGCCAGTTGCTGGCTCTGGGATTCGGCCTGCTTGCTGTCGAGCACGCTGACCTTGGCTTGCAGGTCCTTGGTGTTTTCCTGGACGGCCTTCAACACGCCCTTGATCTCGTTACTGCTGTTGTCACCGCTTTGCAGGCGCTGCGCGACTTCACTGCGCAGGTCGCGCAACTCGGTGTGGGAGACCCACCATTGCGCGCCCAGGCCGGCGGCCACCACCAGCAGCAGCGCGGTCTGTACGCGCTGGCGACGGCGCAGTGCGGCCGTACCGTCCGGGGCGGTGAAAGTATAGGAAGCCTGCGAGGCTGCCGCGCCGCCATTCTGGCTGGCGGGCGAAGAGGCCTCCGGCAATTGGGGCTGGGGTGTGGATTGCTGTTCGGTCATGGGCTGGATTGTAACGCGGCAAATTACGCAGCAAATAAGGCGGCCAGTAGGCGTTCATCGCCCGAACCGGTCAGGATTACCCTTGTAAAGCCCTGCGCTTGCGCAGTCTCGGCAATCCTGTGGTGCGAGACGAAGATTCGTTGTCGTTGCAGTTTTACCACACGTTCTGCGCCGCCGGCTAGTCTTGCCAGCGCAATCAGGTTGCGCAGGGCCTCGGAACTGGTGATGACCCAGTCGGCCTGGCCATCGATCAAACCCAGCAATTGCGGGCCGCTTTGGGCGTCCAGCGTGGGTGCCAGGCGCCGATAGGCGGTCAGGTGTTCGACGCTGATGCCGTGTTGTTGCAAGGCCTCGCTGAGAAAATCGCGCCCGGCCTGGCCGCGCACGATCAGAACGCGTCGGCCCTGCATTTGTTCCAGCGGCAGCGACTTGAGCAATTCTTCCGAATCCATCTTGTCGGCGCGCTGCGGGCCGTAGATGGTGGCATGCGCAGCGTCCACCCCGTGGGCCTCCAGGGCCAGGCGGCTACCTTCGCCGACGATGCCGATGGGGACCTGGCGCGGCCAGGCCTTCAACTGCCCGAAGGCGGCATCGATGGCGTTGGGACTGACGAAGACCACCAGGGCATAGTCCTCCAGATGCGCCAACGCAGCCTGCATCGGGCCGGTATCCTCCACCGGCGCGATGGTCAGCAGCGGGAACAGGACGGCGCGGCGACCTGCCGCCTCGATACTGGCGGCAAAGGCATGCGCCTGCTGCAGTGGCCGGGTCACGACCACTGGTACGGTTTGCCTGGCGTCAGGCAGAAGCGGCATCGGCCTGGGCCTTGCAGAGGGCCAGGATGGGCTCGGCACCACGCGCCTTGAGCAGCTCGGCCACTTGCGCACCGAGAGCCTCGGGAGCGTCGGCCGCTCCCACGGCTTCAGCGGCGGCGGCCTGGGCACCGTCGGGTGTGGCGATCATGGCGCGCAGGTGCAGGCGCTCGCCGTCCAGCGTGGCATAGGCCGCCAGCGGGATCTGGCAGCTGGCGCCGAAGATGCGCGAGACCGCGCGTTCGGCGGCCGAGACCACGGCAGCCTGCTCATCGTGCAGGGGCGCCAGCAGGCGCCTGATGTCGTCGCGGCCTGCGGGGATCTCGATGGCCAGCGTGCCCTGGCCCGGCGAGGGCAGGCTTTGCTCGGGTTCCAGGAAGGAGCGGATGCGCGCCTTCAGGCCCAGGCGGTTCAGGCCGGCCACGGCCAGGATGATGGCGGCATAGTCGCCGCGGTCCAGCTTGCCCAGGCGGGTGTCGAGGTTGCCGCGCAGCGGCTTGACCACCAGTTGCGGATAGCGGGCGGCGATCATGGCCTGGCGGCGCAGGCTGCTGGTGCCCACGATGGCGCCGGCGGGCAGTGCGTCCAGGCCGTCGTAGTCGTTGGAGACGAAGGCATCGCGTGCATCTTCGCGCTCCAGGATGGCAGCCAGCTCGAAGCCTTCCGGCAGGTCCATCGGCATGTCCTTCAAGCAGTGCACGGCCAGGTCGGCGCGGCCCTCGGCCATGGCCACTTCCAGTTCCTTGACGAACAGGCCCTTGCCGCCGACCTTGGAGAGTGCGCGGTCGAGAATCTGGTCACCCCGCGTAGTGGTACCGAGGATATTGATGCTGCACTGCGGATATAATGCGGCCAGACGGTCCCGCACGTACTCGGCCTGCCACATGGCGAGGCGGCTTTCACGCGAGACGATGACGATGTTGGAAGGAGGAAATTCTTTCAAGACGGGCTTTCCGATTCAGTCGTGGCACCCGCGGCAGAGGAGACAGGGAAAGCAGGAGACCGGCGAATCCAGACTGTAAAACGATCAAAAACGAAGCTTACCAGCGAGACGCAACTATAAAAAACGAGGCAAATTCTAGCACGCACATCCACGGCAATTCGATCCACAAGCACGACTTTCTCTCCCGAAAACCGCAGCAACAGTTGATCATGGCGACGACAAATCCAACCAAACGCAGTGCCCGCTCCGCTCCCTCCACCTCCCGCTCCGACGCCGGCAAGATCGGCACCACCACCGGCAAGGCCGTGCGCGGCGTCGACAAGGACGCTCCGCTGAAAGAAGACATCCGCCTGCTGGGCCGCCTGCTGGGCGAAGTCCTGCGCGAGCAGGAAGGCGATGAAGTCTTCGAGGTGGTGGAAACCATCCGCCAGACCGCCGTGCAATTCCGCCGCGAGTCGGACGCCAAGGCCGGCGCCGAGCTCGACAAGTTGCTCAAGAAGCTCACCCGCGACCAGACCAATTCGGTGGTGCGGGCCTTCTCCTACTTCTCGCACCTGGCCAACATCGCCGAGGACCAGCACCACAACCGTCGTCGCCGTGCCCACCTGCTGGCCGGCTCCGAAGCCCAGCCCGGCAGCGTGGCCTACGCCCTGTCGCGCCTGGATGATGCCGGCGTCTCCGGCGCCCAGGTGCGCAATTTCCTCAAGGATGCGCTGGTCTCGCCGGTGCTGACGGCCCACCCCACCGAAGTGCAGCGCAAGTCCATCCTCGATGCCGAGCGCGAGATCGCCCGCCTGGTGGCCGAACGCGACCTGCCGCTGACGCCCCGTGAACTGCGTCACAACACCGAGCTGCTGCGCGCGCGCATCGCCACCCTGTGGCAGACCCGCATGCTGCGCTACACCAAGCTGACGGTGGCCGACGAAATCGAGAACGCCCTCTCCTACTACCGCATCACCTTCCTGCGCGAACTGCCGGCGCTGTATGACGATATCGAAGCCGAGATCGACAGCCAGTTCCCCGCGCGCGGCAAGGCGCGCGCGGCAGCCGAACTGCCGCCCTACCTGCAGATGGGCAGCTGGATCGGCGGTGACCGCGACGGCAATCCCAATGTGAATGCCGCCACCATGCAGCATGCCCTGAAGCGCCAGTCCACCACCATCTTCGACTACTACCTCGAAGAGGTGCACACGCTGGGCGCCGAGCTGTCGATCTCGACCCTGATGGTCGATGCCAGCCCGGAACTGCTGGCCCTGGCCGCGGCCTCGCCGGATCACTCCGAACACCGCGCCGACGAACCCTACCGCCGTGCCCTGATCGGTGTCTATGCGCGCCTGGCGGCAACCGCCCGCGCACTGGGCGTGGTCAACATCCTGCGCCAGGAAGTCGGTGCCGCCGCGCCCTACGCCGGCCCGGCCGACTGCGTGGCCGAGCTCGACGTGCTGGTGGCCTCGCTGCAGGCCCATCATGGCGCCGCCCTGGTCAAACCGCGCCTGGCAGGCCTGAAGCGCGCCGTCGAGATCTTCGGCTTCCACCTGGCCACGCTGGACATGCGCCAGAGCTCCGACATCCACGAGCGCGTGCTGGCCGACCTGTTCAACAAGGCCCAGGTCGAGGCTGACTACGCGGGCCTGACCGAAGAGCGCAAGATCGCCCTGCTGCTGGGTGAGCTGGCCAAGCCGCGCCTGCTGCATTCGCCTTACCTGGCCTACAGCGACGAGACCAATTCGGAGCTGGAGATCCTGCGCACCGCCCGCGAGATCCGCCGCCGCTATGGCGAGCGTGCCATCCGCAACTACATCATCTCCCACACCGAGACCCTGTCGGACCTGCTGGAAGTGCTGTTGCTGCAGAAGGAAACCGGCCTGCTGCACATCGAGGGCAACCAGTTGAAGGAACTGGACCTGATGGTGATCCCGTTGTTCGAGACCATCCCCGACCTGCGCTGTGCCGCCGAGATCATGCGCGGCTGGCTGACGCTGCCGCAGGTCAAGGCCCTGATCAACAAGCAGGGCAAGCTGCAGGAAGTCATGCTGGGCTATTCGGACTCCAACAAGGATGGCGGCTTCCTGACCTCCAACTGGGAGCTCTACAAGGCCGAGAACCAGCTGGTGGAACTGTTCAACGAAGCCGGCGTGAAGCTGCGCCTGTTCCACGGCCGTGGCGGCACCGTCGGCCGTGGTGGCGGCCCCAGCTACCAGGCCATCCTGGCGCAGCCGCCGGGCACCGTGAACGGCCAGATCCGCCTGACCGAACAGGGCGAGATCATCGCCTCCAAGTTCTCCAACCCGGAGATCGGTCGCCGCAACCTCGAACTGCTGGTGGCGGCCACCCTGGAAGCCAGCCTCATGCCGGCTACCGGCGACGCCAAGGAAGCCAGGAAGATCGCCGAGTTCGAAAGCGTCATGGAAGAGCTCTCCGAGCGCGCCTACCGCGCCTACCGCAACCTGGTCTACGAGACCCCGGGCTTCACCGACTACTTCTTCGCCGCCACCCCGATCGCCGAGATCGCGCAATTGAACATCGGCTCGCGTCCCGCCTCGCGCAAGGCCACCCAGCGCATCGAGGACTTGCGCGCGATTCCCTGGGGCTTCTCCTGGGGCCAGTGCCGCCTGCTGTTCCCGGGCTGGTACGGCTTTGGCAGCGCGGTCTCGGGCTGGCTGGCTGATGCCGGCAATGCCAAGGAGACCGCCAAGCGCTTGGCCACGCTCAAGGCCATGTGCAAGGAATGGCCGTTCTTCGCCGCCCTGCTGTCGAACATGGACATGGTGCTCTCCAAGACCGACCTGGCCGTGGCCTCGCGCTATGCCGGCCTGGTGGCCGACCGCAAGCTGCGCAACACCATCTTCGGTCGCATCACCGATGAACACGAGCGCACCAGCAGCGTGCTCTCGTCCATCACCGGCAGCAAGGAACGCCTGACAGCCAACCCGCTGCTGGCGCGTTCGATCAAGAACCGCTTCGCCTACCTCGATCCGCTGAACCACCTGCAGGTCGAGCTGATCAAGCGCCACCGCGCTACCCTGGCGGCCAAGCGCACACCCGAAGAACGCGTACAGCGCGGCATCCACCTGACCATCAACGGGGTGGCGGCGGGCCTGCGCAACACCGGCTGATCGATCCCGATCTCGCCGCCTCATGGGGCCGCCCGGCATTGCCGGGCGGCCCTTTTTCCTTGGTGCCGGACATTACCCAAAGACAACGACACGCCGCGTCTCAAGTTAAGCATTAAGTTGCCGATAACATATGGCCGCAATGTCATTTGACGATGCAGCAACTGTGTTGCGAACAGCGGACACGACGTCCTGATTCTTGCTGCCGATCAGATTTTTGCAGTGCAAAAATCCACTCTGTGCGCCAAGACGTCGCGGCGTTTTGTAAAATGGATTTTGTACAGAATTGATCACGTAGCCGTCGCAGCCGCTGAAGAAAATTGCCAAGGCAAACATCTTCCCGGCCTATGGGGACAAGCAGAGAACGACGGCACGGCATCGCCTTGGGGAACGACATATCATGCATATTCGGGGAACTTCACTCGTTTCATTTTGCGCTACCGTGTTGCTGGCCGCCGTCGGCGTGCTGGCGCATGCCGCGCCCAATTCCGCCCCTCCGCCGCCGCTGGAGGCGCGCCGGGTTGCGCTCACCAGCGTGGATGGCAAGGGCGGCAAGAGCACCCCGCTCTATGGCGTCTGGATCAAGGCGCGCAAGTCGCTGGGCACCGACCGCAAGGGCCAGTTCCCGACCGTGATCGCGCTGCATGGCTGCGGCGGTCTCTACAGCATCATCCGTGAGGGACGCGGTGAATTCACGCCGCGCCACCTGGCCATGGCGCGTGTGCTGACCGACGCTGGCTACAACGTCCTCTTCCCGGACAGCTTCACCCCGCGTGGTCGTCGTTCGACCTGCCAGGACAGCGTGGCCCAGCGCGAGATCAGCGCCATGAACCGCCGCTACGACGTGCAGGCAGCGCTGCACTGGGTGACCACCCAGTCTGACGTGGACGTCAAGCGCATCGCTCTGCTGGGCTGGTCGCACGGTGCTTCCACGGTGCTGGCCTCGCTCAACCTGGCCGATACCGACGTGGCCGTGCGCAAGATCCAGCCGCGTGCCGCCGTGGCCTTCTACCCCGATTGCCGCCCCTACGCCAAGACCAGTGAACCGTTCAAGCCGGCCGCGCCGCTGCTGATCCTGATGGGCGAAAACGATGACTGGACACCGCCCCAGGCCTGCGAGGCAATCGAACAGAAGATGAAGGGCAGCGATACCGAGATCGCCCTGCGCCTGTATCCCGATACCTACCACGACTTCGACGCCCCCGGCCTGCCGGTGCATGTGCGCATGGATGTGGCCGGCATCGGCAAACCCGGTGAAGGCGTCACCAGCGGCGGCAATCCCGATGCCCGCAGCCAGGCCTACCGCTCCATGCTCAACTTCCTAGATGCCAAGCTGAACTATTGAAGCCATTGCGCGCAGGTACGCTGTCCTGCCCGCCATGACAAAATGCCGGCCCCTTGCGGGAGCCGGCATTTTGTTTTGCAGTGACGGCCGACCGGGACAGGCCTGGCCGGTCCCGGCAGATCAGTTGATCAGTTCCTGCATGCCCTCGCCCAGCTCGGCCAGCGGTGGCAGTTCCTCGGTAAAGGTTTCCAGGCGCAAGCCCAGCTTGGCCGCTACCTCGGCGGGGAAGGTCGATTCCAGTTCGTCGGCCGAATACTTGTTTTCCTCGGCACGCGCACGCCAGGCCGCCAGATGCACGATGGCCGCGAACGGATCATAGGTCCCCTCCAGCGGTTGCGGGAAAGCCTTGATGACCTGGGCGAATTCGTCGGGGAAGCGCCAGCGCTTGGCCAGCTCCGCCCCCACGTCGGCAAAATCGTAGCCGAAGGACTTGCGCTCCACATCCAGGCGGCGTGCATCCAGGGGACCTGCCACCTTGTCCACCTGCAGGGCCTGTTCAGGCATGCCGGCGTGCATCACCAGCTGGCCGATGGCGTGCATCAGGCCGACCGTGAAGGCGAAATCGGAATTGAGCTTGACCTGCTTGGCCAGCCATTTGGCAACGATGGCCGTGTCCAGGCTGTAGCGCCAGAACAGCTTCAGGTCCACGCCAGGCAGTTTCTTGAAGCTGCCCGCCATGCCGGTGCTGACCACCAAGGTGCGCACGGTCATGAAGCCCAGCATCAGCACGGCGTCTTCCACCGTGCCGATGGTCCGCGAGACGTGGTAATAGGAAGAATTGGCCAGGCGCAGGATCTTGGCGCTCAAGACCTGGTCGGCCGCCAGTTTCTTGGCGATCTCCTCGATGGAAACGGATTCGTTGTTGAAGCTCTCGATGACTTCCTGCACCACCTTGGGAATGCTGGGCAATGCAGTTTGCTGCTGGAACAGTGCTTCCAAATTCATGCTTCTCTCCTGTAAGACGACCCCCGAACATCTTGCTCTCTGAGCGCTTCACAGGACCACCCCCACGACCCATGCGGCCAGCGGCGACACCCCGACATCAGACTCTACGGCAGCGCGCCGGCTGCACCGTGGCAGGCAGCCCTTCCCTCTCCGGTTTGCGTGAACAGAAAGTCACCCGGATCATTCATCGCGCCTTGAGTATAGCGGCAGGAATTGTCAGCAGGACAGCTTTTTTGCATTGCAGGAAGGGCCTCAGTCATCGCAGGTATTTTTGAGTGCCACACGGAAATATTTGCGCACAAAAAAACCGCGAAGCGGACGTATCGCCAGCGGCTGGGAATTCGAGGAAAAAGCATGATCAATGTGTGCATCCCGCCCGGCCAGCAATGCGAAAAACCCGCGCCGCGCCGCATTTGCGGCTGCGATTGCGTGGCCGGGGGCGGGAGTGCTTGTTATAATCGCCCATTCTCCGGAACTCTCACTTATGACAGACCAATTTGCTAAAAAGGGCGAAGCCTGGTCGGCTCGCTTTTCTGAACCCGTCTCCGATCTCGTCAAGCGCTATACCGCATCGGTGTTCTTCGATAACCGCCTGGCCCAGGTCGACATCCAGGGCTCGCTGGCACACGCCGAGATGCTGGCCCACCAGGGCATCATCAGCGCGGCCGACCATGCCGAGATCCAGCGCGGCATGGCCCAGATCAAGGGCGAGATCGACGCCGGCAAGTTCGAATGGCTGCTGGACCTGGAAGACGTCCACCTGAACATCGAAAAGCGCCTGACCGAGCTGGTAGGCGACGCCGGCAAGCGCCTGCACACCGGCCGCTCGCGCAATGACCAGGTTGCCACCGACATCCGCCTCTACATGCGCGGCGCCGTGGACGACATCGTGGCCCTGCTGCGCGAACTGCGCCTGGCCCTGCTGGACCTGGCCGAGCAGCACGCCGACGTGATCCTGCCGGGCTTCACCCACATGCAGGTCGCGCAACCGATTACCTTCGGCCACCACGTGCTGGCCTATGTCGAGATGTTCGGCCGCGATGCCGAGCGCATGCTGGACGCCCGCAAGCGCATCAACCGCCTGCCGCTGGGCGCCGCCGCCCTGGCCGGCACCACCTTCCCGATCGACCGCCTGCGCGTGGCCAAGACCCTGGGCTTCGACGATGTCTGCCGCAACTCGCTGGACGCCGTCTCGGACCGCGACTTCGCCATCGAATTCTGCGCCGCCGCCGCGCTGGTGATGACGCACATCTCGCGCATGTCCGAAGAACTGGTGATCTGGATGAGCCCGCGCGTGGGCTTCATCGACATCGCCGACCGCTTCTGCACCGGCTCCTCGATCATGCCGCAGAAGAAGAACCCGGACGTCCCCGAACTGGCGCGCGGCAAGACCGGTCGCGTCAACGGCCACCTGATCGCCCTGCTGACCCTGATGAAGGGCCAGCCCCTGGCCTACAACAAGGACAACCAGGAAGACAAGGAACCGCTGTTCGACACCGTCGACACGCTCACCGACACGCTGCGCATCTTCGCCGACATGGCCCGTGGCATCAGCGTCAAGCCCGATGCCATGCGCGCGGCCGCCCTGCAGGGCTACGCCACCGCCACCGACCTGGCCGACTACCTGGTCAAGAAGGGCCTGCCCTTCCGCGACGCCCACGAAGCCGTCGCCCACGCCGTGCGTACCTGCGTGGACAAGGGTTGCGACCTGGCCGACCTGTCGCTGGACGAACTGCGCGCCTTCTCCGACCTGATCGGCGAGGACGTGTTCGCGGTCCTGACGCTGGAGGGCTCGGTAGCCGCACGTGACCACATCGGCGGCACCGCCCCCAAGCAGGTGCGTGCTGCCATTGCGCACATCCGCAAGGAACTGAGCTAAACATATGCGGCGAACCCGTTTTTCTTTCAACACCCGTTCGGACTGAGTAGCGGCGCAGCCGCGTATCGAAGGCGCGCCATTGCTGCGCCTTCGATACGGCCCTGATGGACTTACTCAGTCCGAACGGGAATAGATGGATTTCGCCACGGCACCAAGCAACAGCACCACCCCGTCCGCTGGCCGGACGGTTTCGCATGCCGTCGTGGCGCGCCCTACCCGGGCGCGTTGCGGCGGGTTGTAATTGCTGGCGCAGCCTGCTTTTTGAGGTATGCTGTGCCCGCTGTATCGAAAGAGACCGCAAAACGGTCTTCAGAGGATGGAGCACAAGTCCCGGCCATCCCGGGCGTCTTTTGCATCATCCTCGATGAAGGAATCGCCTTGCCCTGTCGCGCTGGTCTGCGTGCTCGGTGGAGGACGATTTCTACAATACCTAACTGAGGAGAGAACTCGATGCAATTCAATACCATGCTCAAGACCATTCCGGCGCTGCTGATCGGCGCCACCCTGTCGTCGGCCGCCCTGGCAGCCGATATCAAGCTGGGCGTTGCAGAAGCCCTGACCGGCCCGGCCGCCAAGTACGGCGTGGCCATCAAGAACGGCTTCACCCTGGCTTCCGAAGAAATCAACGCCAAGGGCGGCGTCAACGGCGACAAGCTGGCCCTGGTGATCGAAGACGAACAAGGCAAGAAGGAAGAAGCCATCAACGTCTTCAAGAAACTGATTTTCCAGGACAAGGTGCTGGCGGTGTTCGGCCCCACCCTGTCCAACTCGGCCTTCGCCGCCGACCCGATCGCCAACGCCTCCAAGGTCGTGGTGTTCGGCACCAGCAACACGGCGGACGGCATCACTGCCATGGGCCCCTTCACCTTCCGCAACTCCGTCATGGAAGCCGACGTGCTGCCCGTGACCGTCAAGGCGGCCGTGAAGCACTTCGGCATCAAGAAGGTCGCCGTGATCTACGGTAACGACGACGCCTTCACCAAGTCCGGCTACGACGTCTTCAAGGCCACGCTGGAACAGCAGAAGATCCCGACCACCACCACCGAGGCCTATGCCAAGGGTGACGTCGACTTCAAGGCCCAGCTGACCAAGATCAAGGCCGGCAACCCCGACGCCATCGTCTGCTCCTGCCTGGCTGAAGAAGCCGCCAACATCATCCTGCAGACCCGCGCGCTGGGCATGAAGCAGCCCTTCATCGGCGGCAATGGCCTGAACTCGCCCAAGCTGTTCGAGATCGCCAAGGATGCCGGCGACAACACCCTGATGGGCAGCCCCTGGTCGGCCGAGAACCAGACCCCGGCCAACAAGGCCTTCATCGCAGCCTACAAGGCCAAGTTCGGTTCCGATCCTGACCAGTTCGCCGCCCAGGCCTATGACGCCATGTACATCGTGGCCGATGCCCTGAAGACCGTGAAGCTGTCGGGCAACCTGGTCAAGGACCGCGACGCCCTGCGCGTTGCGCTGCCGGCCGTGAAGATCGACGGCGCCACCGGCAAGTTCGCCTTCCGTGCAGCCCCGGCCGTGGCCGGCAAGCAGGTCGGCTTCGATGCGGACCAGGAAGCCATCGTCAACATCGCCAAGGGCGGCAAGTTCGTCCTGCTGAAGTAAGCAGTACAGCCGGCGTCGAGACTCTCCCGCACTACCGCAGCAGGTGCCATGCGCCTGCTGCGTTCTTGATGGGGATGGGCACGATGCCGCCAGGCCGGAACGGGGATCCACAGGCCGCTGTCGGGATGACAGGCAGCCGATTCCGGCAATACGACGTAACGAGGGACTCAGCCCGCGCCCTGCACACCCATGCAATGCAGCCGGCACCGTACCCCATCACCTATCGCAGGTTCCAATGTTAGAACAACAGCTCATCAATGCCCTTTCGCTGGGCAGCGTGTATGCGCTCTTCGCGCTCGGCTTCACGCTGGTCTTTGGCGTACTGGGCGTGATCAATCTTTCGCACGGCGCGATCTTCATGCTGGGCAGCTATGCCGCCCTGCTGCTGGTCGAGCAGATGCAACTGCCCCTGTGGGTGGCCCTGCTGCTGGCCATGGTGGCCACGGGCCTGCTGGGCCTCATCATCGACGTGCTGGTCCTGAAACCTTTGCGCAAACGCAATGCGCCTCACCTGATCCCCATGATCGCCACCATCGGCGTGGCCATCATGATCACCAACATCTCGCAGGGCCTGTTCGGCGCGGAGAACAAGCGCTTCCCCCAGGGCACCATCCCTGAGGAGAGCGTGAGCCTGGGCAATCTGCACATCACGGCCGTGCAAGTGGCCATCATCGTCATCGCCTTCGTGCTGATGGTGGTGCTGCTGGGCGTGATGCGCAAGACCCAGCTGGGCCGGGCGCTGCGCGCCATCGCCGAGTCGCCCAAGGCGGCTTACCTGCTGGGCATCAACGTCGAGGGCCTGTTCCTGCTGACCTCGTTTGCGGCTGCCGCGCTCGGTGGCGCCGCCGGCGTGCTGGTGGGCGTGTCCTTCAACGCGATCTCGCCCTTCATGGGCCAGCCGATGCTGCACAAGGGCATTGCCGTCATCATCCTGGGCGGCATGGGCGATATCCGTGGCGCCATGATCGGCGGCCTCTTCCTCGGCTTCGCCGAGGTGCTGACGGTGGCGTATATCTCCAGTGACTTCCGTGACGCGGTGGCCTTCGGCCTGCTGTTCCTGATCCTGCTGGTCAAACCCTCCGGCATGTTCGGCAAAGTTCTGGAAAGAAAGGCATAACGATGGGCTTCATGGAATGGTGGGATGGCTTCTGGGCCACCTACAACACTGTCATCTTCAGCATCGGCGTCAACGCCATGCTGGCCCTGTCGATCTACGTCACGCTGTCCTGCGGCCTGCTGTCGCTGGCCAATGCGGCCTTCATGGGCATCGGCGCCTATACCGCGTCGCTGCTGACGATGCAGTTCGAGATGCCCTTCCCCATCGCCCTGGCGGCCGGTGGCGTGCTGCCGGCGCTGGTGGCGCTGGTGATCGGCATCCCCACGCTGCGCCTGTCGGGCGTCTACCTGGCCATGGCCACGCTGGGCTTTGGCGAAGTGGTGCGCGTGATCGTGCTGAACCTGGACATCACCGGCGGCCCCATGGGCTTGAACGGCGTGCCACCGATCACCGAGTGGTGGCACATCGTGCTGATTCTGGGCGTGACCATCTACGCCCTGGCGCGCCTGCGCCGCTCCAAGACCGGCCGCGCCTTCGAGGCCATCAAGGAAGATGAAGTGGCCGCGCGCCTGATGGGCGTGAACGTGGCCGGCTACAAGCTGCTGGCCTTCGTCATCGGCGCGGCCATTGCGGGTGTGGCGGGCGGCCTGAACGCCCACTATACCTTCACCATCGGCCCCAACAACTATGGCTTCGAGAACGCGGTCGACATCCTGACCATGGCCGTCTTCGGTGGTACCAGCAACCTGATCGGCCCGATGATCGGCTCGACCATCCTGTCGCTGCTGCCGGAAGTGCTGCGCCACTTCAAGGACTTCCGCCTGGCCATCAATGGCCTGATCCTGATCCTGGTGGTGCTGTACCTGCCCAAGGGCATCTGGGACCCGCGTCGCATCCGCGCCGTCCTGGGCCGCAACGCTGAGAAGAAGGTGAAGTAATGCTTTTACAACTCAAAGACATCAACAAGAACTTCGGCGGCCTGCAGGTCCTGCAGGGCGTGAACTTCAACGTCAGGGAAGGCGAGATCTTCGGCCTGATCGGCCCCAACGGCGCCGGCAAGACCACCGTCTTCAACCTCATCACAGGCCTGCTGCGCGCCTCCTCGGGCAGCATCAGCTTCAATGACGAGGACATCGGCACGGTCGCCCCGCACAAGATCACCGAGCGCGGCATCGCCCGTACCTTCCAGAACATCCGCGTGTTCAAGGAAATGACCCTGCTGGAAAACGTCGTGGTCGGCATGCACGAGCACCTGGACTATGGCGTGACCAGCATGCTGTTCAACCTGGGCGGATTCCGCAAGGCAGAGAAGGAAGCGCGCGAGCGCGCACTGGAACTGCTGTCCTGGGTGCGCCTGGACCACAAGGCGCACATGCTGGCCGACAGTCTCTCCTACGGCGAGCAGCGCAAGCTGGAATTCGCCCGGGCGCTGGCCACCAAGCCCAAGCTGCTGTTGCTGGACGAACCGGTGGCCGGCATGAACCCGGCCGAGAAGACCGAGTTGATGAGCGAGATCGTCAACATCAAGCAGCGCGGTTTCTCGATCTTCATGATCGAGCACGACATGCGCTTCGTGATGGGTCTGTGCGAGCGCATCGCCGTGCTCAACTTCGGCAAGATCATCGCCGAAGGCACGCCGGACCAGATCAAGAACAACCAGGAAGTGATCGAAGCCTATCTCGGCAAGGAAGAAGCATGAGCGCCAGCGGCAACAAGCAACCCATCCTGCAGGTGCAAGACCTGGCCGTGGCCTATGGCCATATCGAAGCGGTCAAGGGCATCAGCCTGTCCCTGAACGAAGGCGAGATCACCGCCCTGGTCGGCGCCAACGGTGCCGGCAAGAGCACTTCCCTGCTGGCCATCTCCGGCCTGGTCAAGGCGCAGCGCGGCCGTGTGCTGCTCAATGGCCAGGGTGGCCAGGACCTGCTGCAGATGTCGCCGCACCGCATCGTCGAATCCGGCGTGGTGCAGGTGGCCGAAGGACGCGCCACCCTGACCACCCTGACCGTGGAAGAAAACCTGGCCCTGGGCGCCTACACCCGCCGTGACAAGGAAGGTGTGGCCCGTGACCTGGAGTGGGTGTATTCGCTCTTCCCGGTCTTGAAGAACCGTGCGACGGGTCTGGCCGGCAACCTCTCCGGTGGCGAGCAGCAGATGCTGGCGATTGGCCGCGCATTGATGGCCAAGCCCAAGGTGTTGCTGCTGGATGAGCCCTCGATGGGCCTGGCTCCGCTGATCATCCAGGAGATCTTCCGCATCGTGCAGGAGATCAACAAGACCGGCATGACGGTGCTGCTGGTGGAACAGAACGTGCGCCAGGCGCTGCGCATCGCGCAACGCGGCTACGTGCTGGAGACCGGCAAGATCGTGCTGGAAGATACTGGTGCCAACCTGCTGGGCAATCCCAAGGTGGTGGAAGCCTATCTGGGTGGTTGAGTGTCGGTGGTGCCATCCCCTGAACGGCGGCCTGCGGGTCGCCGTTTTTGCGGGTGGCGTACATGCCCGGAAAAATAATAAAAAATATTTCAATTAAATGTTGACCACCTGACTGATAGGCCTTAATATGCAGCCTCTTTCAAGCACAGCAGCTTACCGCTGATGCCAGAAGGCCCACGTGGCGGAATTGGTAGACGCGCATGGTTCAGGTCCATGTGCCGCGAGGTGTGGGGGTTCGAGTCCCTCCGTGGGCACCAAGACATAAAAGGCTGGTCGATGAAAATCGACCAGCCTTTTGCGTTTTGGGGGCCACGAGCAAAGCGCCTGCGCGCTTTGCGGGAGGGACGATCCTACCCCGTTGCACCACCGCGCACAGTCTTGCGCACGATCAGTTCTACCGACGACTTGTGCGTAGTCGCTTCAGTGCCGGGAGCCTCCATCTGCGCCAGCAACAAGTCGCAGGTCTGCTCCACCAGTCGGGGAATATCCTGGCGCAATGTCGTCAATTCATAAGATTTCCAGCTGGCCTGGGGCGCATCATCGAAGCCGATGACGGAGATCTCCTCCGGGATGCGCACGCCATAGTCCGACCGGAGCGTGTCCATGAAACCCAGCGCAATCATGTCGCTGGCGCAAAACACGCCGTCCACCGCGCGCCCTTCTCGCATGAGCTGATGGGCTGCGCGGACACCGCCTTCATAGGAAAAATCGGCCTCGATATAGAGCGGCTCGGAGGACAGCGCTTTCTTCAACTGGCCGGCATAGCCTTTGTAGCGGTCTTCATTGGTCGAGCTGCCCTGATGACCAGCGACATACGCCAAGCTGCGGCAGCCGGCCTCAACCAGGGCCTTGGCAGCCATTTTCCCGCCCAGACGATCATCGCTGAGCACCGCGCTGATACTGGCATCACGTTCGCGACGGGCAAACTGGATCACCGGCAAACCCTGTTGCGCACATTGCCTGGCCAGCTGCGAGGACAAGGTCGCCGATGCTACCACCAGGCCTTCGATCTGGTAGTCGAAGAAGGAGCGCACTGCCTCATCGGCATTGCTGACATTCTCTGCGGTGATGATCAGCGTCTGATAACCCGCCTCATGCAGACGCTGGCAGAAATGGGACAGCGCCAGCGAGTAGATGGGCGGCATCTGACCGGGAAACACCAGACCCACCAGACGTGAGCGACGGGTAATCAATCCGCGCGCAAACGCATTGGGCTTGTAACCCAGTTCATTGGCCGCCAGCATGACCCGCTCGCGCGTGGCGTCCGACACCGAGGCACCCGGCGTGAAGACCCGCGAGACGGCCGACTGCGAGACCCCCGCCAGCCTGGCCACGTCCTTGGACGTGGGCGCGGCGCGGGCGATGTCGGGCTTCTTGCCGACCTCGGCCGCGCTGTCGATTTTCTTTGCTTCCTTATTCATGCCGCCTGTTCAGGTATCCCGTTGCCTACGCAATCCAGCCATTTTTCCATCGAGATGATACTGGAACGCTCAGCCTCGATGGGGAGAAAGTGACCACAATCCGGAACCCTGACCAGCGAACATCCACTGCGCACGAACACCATCTCGGCCTGCCGCTGCGGCGGGCAGAGCAGATCGTTCTGACCGCACTGCACCTGTACCGGCACCTGCATGGCGGCCAGGGTGGAGAGGGAATCCGGGCGACTGGTGGCATAGCGGACCTGGTTGCGGAAGACCGCTGCCGGCGTCTCCCGCGCCATGGTCAGCACCCGTTCGCTCCAGCGCTGCCGGCTCTCGGCATCAGCACCCGGATGGAAGTAGCCGGGTAACATCTCCTGTTCCATCAGCGCCTGCACCTCGCCAGCCTCGAAGCGCTCCAGCTGCAGGCGCCGCAGCATCAGGTTGCGCGGCGCATCGGCACGGGCGGTGGAAGACACGATGCACAGGCCCGCCACCCGCTGCCTGGCCTGGCGTACCAGTTCGAAGGCCAGGATCGCCCCCAGCGAAAAACCGCCGAGCGCGAAACGCCTGGGCAGGGTCGCCAGCAAACGGCTGGCTTCACCGCTCAAGCTGGCTTCGAGCCCGATCTGCGGCACGATGACCTCGCGCCGTCGGGACAGCGCCGTCGTATGCGCCAGCCAGATGCGGCCGTCGCACAGCGTGCCGGGCAGCAGCACCAGCGGCAAGGCATCCGCTGCGCCACCGCTGCCTGTTTCAATAACCACCGGCTCCCCCGCCCTTCTGCGCAGCTGGCTGGACGCCACGACTGCGTTCCAGGCGTCGCCGCAATTCGCTGCCCAGGCTACCCACATCATTGCCCGGGGTGACCAGCGAGAAGCCCTGCTGCAGCCGCGCCTGCGCGCTGTCGCCATCGGCGCAGAAGATACCGGTCATCAGATTGCGTTTGTGCGCCGCCTCCAGGATGGCAGCGATGGCGTCCTCCACCCGGGGCGTGAACACGCCGCCCGGTCGCTCGCCCAGCGACAGCGCCAGGTCATTGGGGCCGACGTAGATGCCATCGAGCCCATCGGTGGCCATGATGCTTTCCATGTTGCGCATGCCCTCCACGGACTCGATCATGGCCAGCGTCAGCACGGTGTGATTGGCGTGGTCGAAATAATCGGGGCCACCATACAGCAGCCCCCGGGCCGGGCCGAAGGAGCGGTTGCCCATGGGCGGGTAACGGCAGGCGGCCACGAACTGGCGCGCGATCTCCGGCGTATCGACCTGCGGGCAGATGACGCAGTAGGCACCGGCGTCCAGCAGGCGCATCAGGTGGCTGGGCTCGGCGCTGCTGCTGCGTACCAGCGGCACCGCAGCGGTGGTGCTGATGGCCTGCAGCATGGCGACCGCCTGCGCAAAGTCCATCATGCCGTGCTGCAGATCGACCGTGACCGAATCAAAGCCCTGGGCCGCCACCACCTCGGCAGCATAGGCACTGGGGATGGAGAGCCAGGCATTGACCAGTGGCAGGCCGTTCTCCCATTTGCTTCTCAATTCGTTGGGGCGCATGCGGTTTCCTTTCGTAGCGAGATAAGGGAGATCACTTGAGCCAGTGACTGGTGCTGGGCATCAGTTCGGTGCGGCACAGGTAGTCGCTGGCATCCAGCGCCACGCCACGGGCACCGACGGCCGCCTTGATCGTGTCGGCAAAGCGCGGGCGCTTGCGTTCGTCACCGGCGCAGATGAGCAAGAGTTCGACATCGCTGCCGGAGGCATTGGCAAAGCGACGCCAGGCCTCACCGGGGATGGACAGGGTGTCCTGTTCCCGCAGGTCTACCACGCTGGAGCCGTCTTCGTTGAAGGCCACGCGCGCGCTGCCATGGATGCACATCACCACCATCTTCTGGCTGATCTGGAAGGGGCCGACCTCCTGTCCAGGCGGCAGCCGCATCCATTCGATGGAGAAGCCCTGCGGGTCCTGCACTCGTGGCCGCTGGTTGCGATCCTGGGTGATGCCATAGCCGATCACCGGTGCCAGCTGGCTGGCATGGCCGGGCAGGCAGGCGTCGAGCAGCGCGTGGCTGCTGAAGGCACGGTCCTCGGCGGTGGTGACGCGGCCACGCATTTCTTGCGGCGAAACCTTGCGCAGGCGTGCCACTTCTTCCGCCGGGAACGGCGCCATCCACTTCAAGCCCGGTGGCAGGATCTGGCCGGCGCGGCGGTCGATGAGCTGGTTGTCGTCGGCCAGATAGAGGCCGGTCTCGTTGGCTTGGCCCATGATGTCCGGGCTCCAGATCACCCCGCCGGTGTCGTCCCCGCCCAGGCAGGAAAACAGCCAGCCGTCATCCGGCCCAACGTTGGTGAAGCCACGGAAGATCCAGGTCGGCAGGCAGACGATATCGCCGGCCTTGAGCACATACTCACCCTCCTCGCCGCGCGGCCCCCAGCGCAGCAACCACTCGCCCCGGGTGCAGATGAATACTTCGCTGGTGAAGTGGATATGCAGGTTGTTGGTCACACCGTGAGGCATGGCGGCCGCGCCGATGTTGAACCCGTGCGGCTCCTTCAGGTTCACCACCTGGCTGGCGCTTTGCGTCACGCCGGGGCCGATGATGGAATAGTTTTCCTTGGGCATGGAGCCCGGCAGGCGGCAATCCAGGAAGGCTTCGTCACAGGAGACGTATTGCGTCTTCCTGATGTGGCGTGCCTCGGCTTGTTGTTGGGTCAGATAGATGCTCATCTCATTGTTCCTGTGTCGTTGATCCTGTGTCCCTGGTCCGGCCTCATTGATCGATGCGCTCGCCGCTGTGGGCGTCGAACCAGTAGAGGCGTTCCGGGCGGATGCAGAAGGCGATGGGGTCGCCTTCCTTCACGCGCTCGCCCTTTTCCAGCTTGGCCACGAAATACTGGCCCTCCAGCTTGACCGTCACCAGCGTGTTGTCGCCCAGCAGTTCGAAGGCATAGACCTCACCCAGCAGGTTGGCTGTGCCGGGTTCCCTGGCCAGTTGCACATCCTCGGGACGCACGCCCAGGATCAGCTTGCCCGCGTGCGGCGGCGGCACGGCGACCACATGACCACCACCGACCAGGAAGCGCTCCTGGTCACCGTCACCGTGCAACAGGTTCATCGCCGGCGAGCCGATGAAGCCGGCCACGAAGGCGTTGGCGGGACGGTTGTAGATGTTTTCAGGCGTATCGATCTGCTGCAGCACGCCCTCCTTCATGATGGCCACCCGCGTGGCCAGGGTCATGGCCTCGACCTGGTCGTGGGTGACATAGACGGTGGTCACCTCCAGCTCCCGCGCGAGATGCCGCAGTTCGGCGCGCATGGTGCCGCGCAGCTTGGCGTCGAGGTTGGACAAGGGCTCGTCCATCAGGAACACGCGTGGCTTGCGCACGATGGAACGTGCCAGGGCCACGCGCTGGCGCTGGCCACCGCTGAGTTCGGCCGGCCGGCGCTGCAACAGGTGCTGCAGTTCCACCCGGCCGGCGGCGCGCTGCACGGCAGCCTCGATCTCGGCCGCCGGCTGGCGGCGCAGCTTGAGCGGATAGGCGATGTTGTCGCGCACCGTCATGTGCGGATAGAGCCCGTAGTTCTGGAACACCATGGACACGTCGCGCAGGCGTGGCGCGATGCCGTTGACGCGTTGCGCATCGAAATACAGGTCACCGGAGGTCGGTTCTTCCAGCCCCGCGATCATGCGCATGGTGGTGGTCTTGCCGCATCCGGAGGGCCCCAGCAGGACCAGGAATTCGCGGTCCTCGATCTGCAGGTCGAGATTCTTGACGGCATGGAAGCCATCCCATTTCTTGTCTATGCCTTGCAGGCGCAGCGTGGTCATTCTGTCTTCTCCATTCTTGATATTGGCTGGGCTGATAGGGGGTGGTCTATCGCACCGAACCCTGGGTCAGGCTCTTGATGAATTGTTTTTGCACCGTCATCGACAGCAGGAACATGGGCAGCGCGATGATCATGCCGGCCGCCGCCATCAGCTCCCACAGGTCGCCGCGTTCGGTGCGCAGCGCCACCAGGGCGATGGGCAAGGTGACCGCGTTCTGCTTGGAGGTGATGAGGGCAAAGATGAACTCGTTCCAGGTCAGCGTGAAGCTGAAGACGGCCGAGGTGATGATGCCCGGCAGCGCCGTGGGAACGACGATGGTGGCGATGATGCGACCCAGCGATGCGCCGTCGATCATGGCGGACTCTTCGATATCCACCGGCACGGCATCGATAAAGCCCTTGATCATCCAGATCGAATACGGCAACACGATGGAGAGGTTGACGATCACCAGTGCGCTGCGGGTGTCGAGCAGCCCCAGTTGCTTGAACATCAGGAAGTACGGCAGCACCACGATGGCCGCCGGGATGAACTGCGAGGCCACGATGCCCACGAACAGCGCCTGCCGGCCGGGGAAGCGGAAGCGCGAAAATGCATAGGCCGCCACCACCGCCAGCGGGATCGCCACCAGCACCGTCCCCAGCGCCACCCAGAGGCTGTTGGCGAGCTTGTCTCCGAGATGCCAGGGGGCGGCGAAGACGGTCCTGAAATTGTCCCAGGTGGGGCTGAACCAGAGCTGCAGGGTGTAGACATCGCGCGGCGTCTTCAAGGACGTCAGCATGATCCAGAGGATGGGCAGCAGGATGCAGCCGATGATGGCGTAGACGCCGATCAAGCCGCCGATCCGCGCCAGCCGCGATGTCATGACGCCGGGGTTGCAGGGCTTGCTCATTCAGATTCCTTTCTTGAAAGCGAGGCGCATGTAGAAGCCGGCCAGCACCAGCATCACCGCCGTGAGGACATAGCCGGCCGCCGCCGCATAGCCCATGTCGTAGTACTTGAAGCCGATCTGGTAGACCAGGTAGGCCAGCGTGGTGGTGGCATTGCCCGGCCCGCCATCGGTGAGGGCGAAGACGGCATCGAAGGCCTTCAATGCGAACACGGTCTTCAACAGGATCACCACCGCCACCACCGGCTTGAGTTGCGGCAGCGTGATATCGACGAAGATGCGCAGGGGCGAGGCGCCATCGACGGCGGCCGCCTCTTCGGTCTCCTTGGGGACCGAGGCCAGGCCACCCAGCAGGATCAGCGTCATGTACGGCGCCCAGTGCCAGACATCGCTGATCACCAGCGCCACCATGGCCCAGGCCGGGTGCGCCAGCCAGATCAGGCTGGCCAGCCCGGGAAAGAGCTTGCCCAGCGATGCGGCGATGACGCCGTATTCCGGGTTGAGGAAGAAGCGCAATGAAATACCGATCAGCGCCGGGCTCATCACGAAGGGCAGCATCAGCAGCGCCCGCGCCACCGAGGTCACCCGGCCGGCGCGGCGCAACAGCAAGGCGCAACCCAGCGCAATGAGGCAGGTCGCCAGCACATCGATGGCGACGAAGGAGAGCGTGGTCGCAATGGAGGCGACGAACTCGGAATCACCAGCCAGCAGCTCGGCATAGTTGTCCAGGCCGACGAAGGGGCCGGGCGCCGACGAATACGCCAGCTTCCAGCTGCGGAACGACAGCACCAGGGAATACAGCAAGGGGAATACGGTAGTGACGGCGATGACCAGCAGCGCCGGCAGCATCAGCAAGTACGCCAGACGATTGTTTTTCATGGAACGGGGGTGAAATCAGGTTGGGACGGCCGGGATGGCCGCCACGGCACGGCTGCCCGTCCTCCAGACGGAGGACAGGCAGGCCAGGTCAGACCAGCTTGCGGACCTTTCTGGCAGCGTCGTCAAGTCCCTCCTTGACCGGGATGGTGCCCAGCGCCATCTTCGAGATCGCCGTATCGAGGATGTCGGAGATCACCGGCCACTGCGGAATCAGCGGCAGCACGCGGGCGTTCTTCAAGACCTCGCCAGCCATCCTGTGCATGCCCTGCGAGATCGCATTGACGGCGGGGTCGGCCAGGTTGGCGCTCTGCACGCTGACGATCTCGTGCTGGGCCGGGTCCAGCAGCAGGGATTTCTCGATGGCAGGCTGGGTCAGCCAGGCCAGGAACTCCATGGCCGCGGCCTTCTTCTTCGAATGGCGGTCGATGCCGTAGAGCCACAGGTTGGTGTGGGACGGCGTGGCCGCGCCGGGATAGCCCGGCATGGGCGCAAACCCCACCTTCTCCGGCGACAGCGTGGAGGACTTGCCATCCGTCAGCCCCTGGTAACGCCACCACCAGGTGGGCAACATGGCGCACTTGCCCTGGGCCATGGAATTGACGGCATCGGTCTCGTTGAAGCTGACCGAACCGGCGGGAGTGACCTTGTGCTTCAACATCAGGTCCAGGTAATCCTGGGTCGCTGCGATGCCGGCCGGCGACTGGAAGACGGGCTGGTTGCGCGCATCCAGCAGTTCACCACCGCGCCCCCACAGGAAATCGAACCAGACCATCAGGTTCTGTCCCGCGTTCTTGCCGTAGTACATGGCAATGCCGGGCATGCCGGCACCGGTCTGGATAGCCTGCGACACCGTCACCACCTCGCCCCAGGTCCTGGGCACGGCCAGCTTCAGGTCGGCCAGCACATCCTTGCGATAGAACAGCAATTGCACGTGACCGCGAATGGGCAGGCCGATATAGCCCGCCTCATTACGGCTGGCGCGCAGGTAGGCATCGGGATAGCGCGTCATGTCGATGCCCTTGTCGCGGATGCCGTCGTTGAGCGGATGCAGCAGGTTCTTCAGCGAGGGCGCCCAGACATCCATGACGGAGACCACGTCGTAGTCGCCGTTCTCGGCCACCATCTCAGCGGTGAGCTTGTCACGGATGCTGGTGAACGGCACGTACTGGTACTTGACGCGGATGCCGGTCAGCTCCTCGAAGGCCGCGAGGCGCGCCTCGTGGGCACGGAACTGTGGCGCCACCACGGTCAGTACATTCAGCTCGACACCCTTGAAGGGCTTGCCCGGCGCCACCCCGCCTGTTTGCGGTTGCGCCTGCGCCGGCAGCGGCAGGCCAACGCTTGCGCCTGCGCCCGCCCCCAGCATGGCCGCCGCCGACAGCAGGAAAGCTCGACGATCTTGTTTCATGTTCGACTCCTCCCCTTGACGATTCAGAAGGCCGTGCGCATGGCCACGCGAGACACCAGTTGCACGCCATTGTCAGACGGTGCGCCGGCGCCGAACACGTTCAACGCACCGAAGGCGCGGTCGCGCTGGTAGGCCAGGGTGGAGTAGAGCGAAGTACGCTTGGACAGCGAATAGGAAAGCGAAGCGGTGAGCTGATCCGCGTAGCTCAGTTCGCCATTGCGGATCTGGTGCTGCCAGGACAGCCCGCCATTGACCACCGGCGTGAACTGGTAATCGGCGCCGACATCGAGCGTATCGACCCGCGCGCCCGTCCAGTCGACCCCGCGTGGTGCGTAACTGACCAGGCCGTCGAAGCGCACCTGGGTGTAGGAACCATAGAGGGCCAGCTTGTCCAGCGTCAGCTTGGCGCCTGCACCGGCGACCCGCTTGGTGGCGTACTGGTTGTCGCTACCCAGCACACTGGATACACCGGCCACTGCGCCGATGAGGAAGTTGCCCTGTGCGTAGTTCACGCCTGCCTGCGCGGTCCCGCCACGCGACTGCGAACCGGCCTGCTCACCCAGCCCCAGCAAGGCCCCGAAACGGAAACCCGCAAAGCTGTTGCTGGAAAACTTGAGCGCATTGTTGACCCGTGCGCCATAGGTGTGATTACCCAGCTGCGCGGTCGCAGCGATGGCACTCATGCCATCGAGGCCCTGGCCGCTGGCGCCGATATTGTTGTGACCGGCGTTGGTATAGCCCATGAGGTTGAGGTAATCGAACATGAAATCGTACTGGCGCCCGATGGACCATAGCCCTGCCGTCGTGTTCAGTCCCACATAGGATTGGCGTCCGAACAGCAGACCGCCCTGCCCCAGGCTGCCCTTGGCCGCGTCGAAGCCGTTTTCCAGCTTGAAGACGGCCGACATGCCGCCGCCCAGGTCTTCGCTGCCGGAAAAGCCGATCCGATTGCCGGCCGCGATGCCGTTGTCCAGCCGTAGCGCCGCACCGGATGCCGCGACCTGGCCACCATTGAGCGCGACGCTGTTGCTGTAGTAGCTGAGGCCCGAATCGACCAGGCCGTAGATGACGATATTGGAAGCTTCTTGAGCCTGGACAGGCTGGACGAAGGTAACGAAATGGCCGAGCGAAAGCGCAGCCATGCCGAGGGCAGCATGGATCTTCAAGGTGGTCTCCTGATGGTGTTGTGGTTTTGAGAGGGGGTATGCAAAGCTGGTTTGCATACGTATGCAATATATCCAAAAGCTTGCCGTATGTAAACTATTTGGTGAATTGTTGAGGCAGCGCAAAAACGTCCGCCTGAAAAAGCGATAGGAGAATGAGCGCAGGTGCGTTGCTGCATTCCTGTGCGATCGCCCTTAAGCGAAAGCGCTCACCGGCAAGATGGTTGAGGCGAATGCAGGCATGGCGACTGCATTCGCCCCCACGGAAAAGCGGGGATGAAAAAAATTGAAATTAGTTAGTGACGGCGAAGAAAAATGCCATTAGAATGCAGCCTCTTTCAAGCACAGCGGATTGATTGCTGATGCCAGAAGGCCCACGTGGCGGAATTGGTAGACGCGCATGGTTCAGGTCCATGTGCCGCGAGGTGTGGGGGTTCGAGTCCCTCCGTGGGCACCAAAACAAAAAAGGTCGATTGACGCAAGTCAGTCGGCCTTTTGTGTTTTGGTGCCCACGAGCAAAGCGCCTGCGCAGTCGCTCAGCCATCAACTCTTCTTCAATAGGGCCAACGTCAGGTCCGTCTTCGCTTGACCAAGCCAGCGCTCCGTAAAGTTACCCGCGAAGGATTCCTTGGGACGAACACCGACACGCTCACACATCGCTTCCAGCGAAATGAGCCGGTCATTCCAGCCGCGGCCAATTGCATAGCGTACTGTCGCCTTATCGGGACTGTTCAGGTACCAGACGTCCTTCCCCATCAGGGTCTCGGCGTAGATGACCAGCGCTTTTTCCCCATCGTGCAAGCCAACCTCGCCATGCTGCTCGTCAAAGACAAAAAGCTGTTCATCAGAAACAGTGGCAATGTGCCGCATGTGGTCGCGTAGCCACTTCTCATCAATGGTTTGGGTCTTTCTTCGCATATGAAAACCCGTCTGGGTTTCCACGATCACGGCCTCTACGGTGTGCAAGGAAAATGCCCCTGCAATGGCAGCGAGACAGCCCGTTCGATGGGCCTCAATAAGGACATTGGTATCGACCAGCACGACATTTTGGGGCTTGAGCAAAATACGCCTCCTACAGGTCGAAGGGGGCATCCAGTCGATGCTCGACGAACAGCTCTGCAAGGTCCTCGATCGGCATCTGGAGGACCTCTGCCGTCCGGCGAACCGAGATCAGGCCATCCGTCAACGCCCCATGCAATACCTGGACGAAGACGCGGCTGAACCGTGCAACTGGTTTAGGCTGCCTCCTCGACGAGCCTGCGATCAGGCCGTGCTCCGAAAGCCGCTTGGCTGCAGCCACACTGATCACCCCCATATTCACCAGGCGCCACATCATTGCTGATGCGCTGACCTCCAGCCGATCAGCATGCGCGGCGATCCATCTGGAATAAGTTTCCTCCTCCGCTGGCAAGGGCTCGGCCCGGAGCATGCGCTCCATCACGGCAGTAGGCATCAACAGCCCCGATGCGAAATTCTCCGCCAATTGCTCCACCCTTTTGTGTGAGGCGTCGGGGATATCGCCCTCTATGCGCTGTGGCGGCATCTGCTCCCAGGTCAAAAGATGGAAAAGTTCATGTGCCAGATCGTAAGCCTGCCGTGCCTGCGGCTCGCCACGATTGATCAGTACGCAATTGAGCTGACTCAACTGACAGGCCGCTCCGGAAATACCGGGCTCGGTATCCACATAAAGAACCAGCGTCCCCAATAGTTCTTCGAGTACATGAGACAGGCGCTGCGCCGGGACATCGCCAAGCTCCAGAGCGCGTGCCACGGCGTCGCCTTCGGCGACAGCCTCTTCAAACGAACTTTTCTTATCCAGTGCCACCCGCAGCATCTTCGAATTGACGCTGCGGCCGAGCTGTCGGGCCAGATGCCGGTACGCAGCCAACCAACGTCCGGCTTTGTTTTCATAGGCATCCAGATCATCTGGGGCAACATCGCGCTGGCGCCAAGAAAATCGCCCCTCCCCGGCAAGTTCGAAGGGATCAGTGAAGTAAGACACTTTCACCCCCAGTGCCCTGGCGATGGCGACCGCTTCAGCCGCATCAACCTTGCGGTGGCCGTTTTCGATACTCGATAAGGTCTGCCGATCCTTGAAACCGACCTGCTCGGATAACGCCTCCTGACTGAGTTCGCGGCGCTCGCGTAGATAGCGGATACGCGATGAGATAGATGAGGACGAAGTCATTTGAACCCTCAATTTTCTTGCAAACCAGTATTTTGCAAGATTTTTTTATTACTGTAAATTTATCCAGCACTATTCTTAAGCGCAACTCGCCACTGTGTCATCGCAGCCACATGGTGCAAGCCGTCTCCTCACCTCTGCGCTGAAAATCCATCGATGAGTAACATGCCGGCGATTCGGACAACTTCATCGTCGCTCCCGCCGAATCTCCTGGCCGTCACCGCGTGCAACGGCCCCTCTCACCTCAAATCGCAGACTATCGAGCTCCTTGCCCGCCGCATCCTGCAAGGCCAGCACATGCCGACCCGGCCAGGGCATCCAGTCGAAACCAAGTTCGTCCACATCGCTCTGCTGCGATGAAGAAGCCACCTTCTGCGCCTTGACCCGCCCCGCCTGCATGATCGACTCCGGCATGCGTTTTCCGTCCAGCACCCAGCGACTGCCAGCCGGGGCGCCCTGTGCGCGGAAGCGGATGCGTTGCCGTGCCGGCGGGATGTCCGGGTCCAGCGCCACCAGCATGCCGGTGGTCGGATAGGTGATGGCGGGACGGATTTCGCGCGCATGTGCAATGCGGATTTCGGACTGCGCCGTGCCCGGCAGGAAGTATTCAGTGCGCGGCACTTCCACCTCCTGCTCATAGCGTATCGTCTGCGCCAGTACGCCGGCAGGCTTGGCGAGCGGTCCGTTGCGCTGCGCACCTCCATTGCTCTGTACGCGCCCATGCAGGTACTGCATCACCTCCTGCCACACCGGTGCCGCACCGGTCACGCCAGAGACATCCCACATCGGCGCGCCGGAGGCATTACCCACCCACACGCCTACCGTATAGCGCGATGAAAACCCGACACACCAGTTGTCACGCATGTCCTTGGAGGTGCCGGTCTTGACCGCCGTCCAGATCCGCGTGGACAGCGCATTCTCCAGGCCGAAGGTGCGCGCGCGGGCGCTGCGGTCGGCCAGGATGTCGCCGATGATGAAGGCGGCGTCGGCATCCATCACCTGGGTGATGCGCGCTGCGCTGCGTGCCTCGTCCAGTCGTGTGCGCAGGGGCGAGTAGCGGCCCTGGTTGGCCAGCACGCGATAGGCGTTGGTCAGATTGGCCAGCGTCACGTCGGCGCTGCCCAGCGCGAGGCTGTAGCCGTAGTAGTCGCCACTCTCGCGCAGGTTGAAGCCCAGCGCCTGCAGGCGGCGGAAGAAGCGCTCGGGCGTCACCATCACCAGCGTGCGCACGGCCGGGATGTTCAGCGACGAGCCCAGTGCAGTACGCAGGCTGACCAGTCCCTTGTATTGCTTGTCGTAGTTCTGCGGGATGTAGAGGCCGGCCGAGGTGGCCAGATTGACCGGTGAGTCATCCAGCAAGGAGGCGGCCGTCAGCCACTTTTTCTCGATGGCCAATTCGTAGAGGAAGGGCTTGAGGGTGGAGCCGGCCTGGCGCTGTGCCACCACGCCATCCACATTGGCTGCGGCCGACAAGCTGCCGCTGGAGCCGACCCAGGCCAACACCTCGCCGCTGGCATTGTCGATGACGATGACCGCGCCATCCTCGATGTTGCGCTCCACCAGGCCGGCCAGTTGCTGTCGCAAGGCTTGCGCGGCGAAGCGCTGCAAGGGAGCATCCAGTGTCGAGCGCAATTGCTGGCCGGGAGCGTTCAGGAGCTTGCGGGCCAGATGTGGTGCCAGTTGCGGGGCATCGCTGCTGCCCGGCAGGTCGCGCTTGGCCGATACCCGCGCCAGCGCTAGTTCGGTACGACCATCGATGCCGCCGCATTGGCCGGCCACGCCCTCTTCCTTCAAGATCGCGCAGGCCCGTTCGGCGACACGACGCGGCATTGCATTGGGGGCGCGGATCAGGGCCACGGCAATGGCCGCCTCGCCCTGGTCCAACCCGCTGGGATGCTTGCCGAACATCACCCGGGAGAGCGCATGCACGCCCACCAGCTCGCCCCGGAAGGCGACCAGGTTCAGGTAGGCTTCCAGGATCTGGTCCTTGCGCCAGCCGCGTTCCAGCGATTGCGCGATCCAAGCTTGCGAGATCTTCTGCGTCAGCGAGCGCGCGCCGGATTTACGGCGCAGGTCGTCGTAGATCAAACCCGCCAGCTGCATAGTGATGGTGGAGGCGCCGCGTGTCTTCGTGTTCCACAGGTTGCCCCAGGCCGAGGCGGCAACGGCGCTCCAGTCGATGCCGCTGTGCTGGTAGAAGCGCCTGTCTTCGGAAGCGATCAGCGCGTGGCGCAGGGCCGGTGACACATCCTCCAGCCCGACCCACGACAGCTTGCGCTCATCCATGTTCACGCGCAGGCGCTGCAACAGCTCGCCATGGCGGTCGTAGAGACTGGCGTCGGAGGACAGGTAGTCACGCTGCACCTCCGAAAACGAGGGTACGGCGGCGGCCGCCACCGGCATCAGCAAGGCCAGCCCCACGAGCCACGCCGCGACCCGGTTGAGCGGCATGCGGAACCTGCTCACTGCCCCGCCTTCACGACCAGCCTGGCATTGGGCACTTCACCGAACATCTCCGGCGCATACATGGCCTCGACCCGCGTGGGCGGCAGGTTGAACTCACCGGCGTTGTTCAGCCGGACCGTGTAGCTGATGCTGGTGCGTCCCTTGGGCATGGCTTCGTAGTAGGCGCGATAGGCATCGAAGCTGCGCTCTTCATAGGCCAGCCAGCCCATGCCACGATCGCGCGGCGCATCCTGCTTGCCTTGCGCGATCACCGAATCCCGTCCCAGGCCCGAGCCCAGCAGGCTCGCACCACCCGGCACCGGATCGCTGACCACGACCCAGGTCATCTCGCTTTGCGCATCGATGTCCAGTGTCACGCGCAACACGTCGCCACGGGTGTAGACGCCGGCCTGCTTCTGCTCGATCGCCTCGACCTTGCGGGTGATGCGATAGCCGGCCGCAAACGGCTGCTTCAGCGGCACCGCCGCCAGGCTCTGCAAGGTGACCCAGGGCTTGCCACTGCCCTCCTGCACCAGGCGCATCGTGCCACCCTGGGTAGTACCGGCAGGCCATGGCAGCTGCAGCTTGCCACCGGCCGCAGCGCCGCTCCAGGACAGGCTCTGTGCGGCTGCACTGGCGCCGCCCTGCTCCAGCGTGGCACGGGTGGTGCCGGTGACCGGTTCGGACTCGAACTTGCGGGCAAACTTCTCCAGCGCCAGGCTGCCCCAGACGTTGGCGGTCGTGGTACTCCAGTGACCGCGCTGCTGGCGCGCGATGGCGCCGGCCACCAGGCGCGGCATGTCCTCGCGCCAGGCCGGGTTGTTCAGCTCCAGCAGGATCAGGCGGTTGGCGTTGGCGTCGCCGCTGCTCATGAGCCACCACCAGTAATCCCCCTCTTCGTTGGAGAAGCCCATGCGCGTGCCCTGGAAATTCAGGCGCGCGCGCAGGATCTGCTCGGCCTCGTCGAGCTTCTTCTGGCGCTCGGGGATGGCAGTGACCCGCTGCAGGATCGCGATCCAGTCCAGCAGGCCGGAGGTGGGCCACTGGTTGGGATTGATCTGCAGCGACCCGAGCATGGCCGGCTGTACACGGTTGTAGCGTGACAGCGCTTCCAGGGCGGCCAGCTTGCGCACATCCAGGTCCTTTTGCGGTGACCAGAAATCACGCATGAGCTTGCCTTCCACGAAGGCTGCCAGACCATCGAGCATCTTGTCGCGGCTGGCAGGCGGGATGGCATAGCCGGCTTCATGGGTGGCCGCCAGCAGATAGGCGGTGAGCGTATCGCTGCCACGGCGCGTGCCGCTGTCGGCGGGCGGGAAGTAATAGGCCAGGCCGTCGCCATCCAGGTAGGTCGGCAGGTCGGCCACGATCTTCTGCCAGGCGGCATCGTCACGCAGGCCGATGGCCTTGGAGGTCTTCTGCTCCAGGCAGGCGAAGGGATAGTCGGCGAAGTAGCGCGTCAGGGCATCGCTGCCACCGGCCAGGCTGGGCTTGAGCGCCACCGACAGGCCGCCGCGTCCCGGCAGGCTGTCGGCCGGTCGGGCGACAGGGATGGCCGCGCTCTTGTCCAGCTGGAACAGCGTGGCCTGTTGCACTGTGACCGGCACGGCCGGGATGACGCGCTGGGCGAACTTCATCGCATCCCTGGCCTTCTGGCCGGCCTGCTCCTGGGCGCTGATTTCCCAGGCCAGCTGGCTGATGCCTTCGGGCGTCTGCACCGGCCACATCACTTCGGCGGCCTGGCCGGCGGCGATGCTCACCTCACGCTCCGGCAAGCTCAGTACCGATGCGGGTGTGTCGCCCTGGGCACGGGCGGCGACCTTGACCTTCATGTCATGGTCGGTAGTGTTGCGCACCGTGACCGTGCCATTGAAGCTGTCGCCCTCACGCACCAGCGGCGGCAGGCCGGAGATGACCTGCACGTCCTGCGACGACCGGATACTGACGCTGCCGGTGCCGAATTCGCCGGTGCCGTTCTCGGCGATGGCGACGATGCGGAAGGAGGTCAGCGCATCGTTGAGCGGCACCTCGAGTTGCGCGCGTCCTTCGGCGTCCAGGGTCACGTTGGGCTTCCACAGCAGCAGCGTATCGAACAGCTCGCGCGTGGGCGCCCGGCCACCACCGCCCCCGGCAGGCGTGGCCTTCTTGCCGTAGTGACGCTTGCCGATCACCTGCATCTGCGCGGTGGAGGTCTCCACCCCATAGCTGCGCCGTTGCAGCATGGCGTGCAGCAGATCCCAGCTGCCGTTGGGTTGCAACTCCAGCAGCGCCTCGTCGACTGCCGCCAGGGCGAACTCGCCACCGGCAGCTGGCTTGCCATCGGGCCGCTTGACTTGCACCTGGACCTTGGCCACGGCGCGGATGGGATAGGTGTTCTTGTCGGCACTCACGCTCACCTGCAGGCGATGACCGGCATCGCCCACGTTGACTTCGGCGATGCCGAATTTCCAGGCCGGCTTGGAGAGATCGACGATGGGACCCGGTCCCTGGTATTCCCGGAACTCATGCCACCAGTTGAGCGGCTCCTTCCAGCCCCAGACGAAGAAGGAGTACCAGGGCACTTCACGCATGCGCCCGCGCACGGCCAGCACCGACACGTAGACGTTAGGCCCGTACTCGGCTTTCATCGGCACGCTGATGGTGGGGTCCTGCCCCGACAACTGCACCACGCGGGTATCGATGACGCCCTCGCGCTCCACCGCCACCAGGGCGGTCGCATGACGGAACGGCATGCGAACCTGGAAGCGCGCGCTCTCGCCGGGCTGGTAGTTCTTCTTCTCGGGCAGGATGTCGATGCGGTCCTGGTTCTCGCCATCGAACCAGACTTCACCGCGCCCGGTCACCCAGACCGAGGAACGCGCCGAGGCGGCATTGCCGTTGCCGTCCTTGGCGCTGGCAATCAGCTCCACATTGCCGGCTTCGGCCAGTTCGGTGTCGCAGCTGAACATGCCATGCTGGTCGCTCTTGCCGGAACAAAGCTTGCCGAGGTCTTGCGAGCTCTCATCGTTTTCATAGGCATAGAAACCACCGACCATGCGCTTGCGGTGCGAGTTGGTCTTGCGCGCCTGGCCACGGATCTCCACCGGCACGCCGGCCTGTGGCTGGCCTGCCGTATTGAGGGTGACGGCGGTGAGGGTCAACTTCTTCTTCACCGAGACCCAGTTGCCGGTGCGCAGACCGACCACCACGGCCGAGGGCCATAGGGGCGTGACCGTGGAAATGGTCTGCACCTCGCCATTGGGGTCGCTGTAGCTCATCTCGGTGAGCAATTCCTGCGGACGCTGCAGTGCTGGCAGCTTGCCGATGACGGCGCGGCCGCTGCCGTTCTTGTCGAGGGTGACGGCGAGCTTGTCGGCGACGATCTTCTGGTCGTCGGCATTGCTGTCCTCATCGCTGCGCGGGGCATCGAAGGAGAAGCCGTCATAACCGCTCATGCTGACCGCGCGCGAGCGCAAGAGGCTGGAGACGCGCACCGCCTGGTTGGCCGCACCACCGCCGTTGATGTAGTTCAGTTGCAGGTCCAGCGGCAATTCCTTGATGGCGACCTGGGCGCCCTTGGGGGGCGTGATGCGTCCCTGCATCAGCGGCAGGCGGAACTCCTCGACGCGGAAACTGCCGGTGACGTAGGTGCCGCGTCCGTATCCGCTCTCGGCATCACCCTCATCGGCCTGCGCATCGCCATTGGCATTGCTGTTGGCGTTGACATCGACCTTGCCCTGGTCCAGCACCACCTGATAGCTGCCCAGCTTGGCTTGCTTAGGTAAGGTGAAACTGGTCTCGGCACTGCGGTTGCCGCGCCAGGTCAGCGGGAACTGGTATTGCTGGCCGCTGCCCAGGTGGCTGATGCGCACGCGCGTGGGCAGGTCTTCCTTGCGCACCAGGCCGAAGCCCTGCAGGGTCTCGGTGCGGATCACATGCTTCATCGACACCGTCTCGCCGGCACGGAACAGCGTGCGGTCGAAGATGGTGGTGGCGCGCGTGGTGGCGGCGCGGTCCATGTCGGTGGGCAGGTTGAAGCGCCAGGATTCGATACCGTCATTCCACGAACTGAGCGCAAAGGCCATGTCCTTGCGGCCCTTCTCGTCGGTCTTGCGGGCGCTGACGAAGAGGCCGCCGATGCTGTCGGCATTGGCGGGGTCGTAGGGGCGATGGGCGCAGGCGTCTTCCAGCGCGGGCATCATCGCCACGCCATTGCTGTCGGTCTTGCCCTGCCAGAGTTGCGTGCCTTCGCAATTGGACACCCGCACCTCGGCATCGGCCACCGGCCTGGCGTCATCCAGCCGCGTCACCCATACCGCGCCGTTGGCGCGCCCCAGCTTGACGTGGACCGCCAGGTTGGTCACCAGCGCACTGGTGCGCACATACATGGGCTGGGGCTTGCCGAGCAGCGAGGCCCCCAGCTTCTGCGACTCCAGCTCGACCACGTAGAAGCCCGGCTCCTTCAGGGGGATGCCGATCACCTCGAAGGGCCATTCGCCGTCCTTGGCCTCCTTCAGGCCGGGCAGCTCCAACTTCTTCACGCCCGGCTCCTGGGCCAGCAGGCCGACACTGCGCGAATCGACCTTCTTCGGGTCACCCCACTTTTCGTGATACTTGTTCAGGCGCGTGAGCCAGGCGATCACGCCACGGTCGCCATCGACCTTGAGGTCGGCCACCTTGCCCGGTAGCGCCCGGCCATCGGCCCCGCGCACCTGCAGGCCGGCCTCGACGCGGCGCAGCGTGACCGGCAGTGTCGGGTCGGCATTGAGTTCGATGATGCCAAAGGGTGCCGCCGGGAACTTGGCCAATGGCGGAAAATCGGCCAATGCCGACTTCAGCGGGAAGGACGCGGCATTGGCCAGCGTGCGGCCGTCCTCATCCTTGAAGCCGGACGGCAGCGTGATGCTGAACTCGGATTTTTCCGGGAATGGAGGTTTGAAGCGCAGCTCGCGCACGGCCTCGTCCTTGTCGCCATCGAGGCTCGGCTTGATCTTGCCGGTGGTGGTGTTCATCACCACCTGTTCAGCCAGCTTGCGCGGCACCGGGGAGGAGAAGGACAGACTCACCGGCAGGATGGGCGAACACGCCGCATTGGCGTTCTCACGCTGGCACGAGAGGCTGGCGGCAAATTCACTGCGTACCTGGAAATTGAAGACCTGCGGCTGTGACGTGACGACGCTGGGCGCCTGGGTGGCGGCAATGCCGCGATCCCAGACCAGCTTGACGTGCGCATCGTTGGGCAGGCGCTGCTGGCATTGCACGATGGTCACCGCTGCCGGGTCGGCGTTGCTGGCGAACTGTTGCAGCAGGGCCTTGCGATCGGCGTCACCGACGGCCTTGGTGGGAATGCGCTCGTTGATGCCTTCTGCCTCGCAGTACAGGTGTTCGCGCACCGACGCCGCAGTGGCGGGACCGTTCTGGGTCAGGATGAAGGCCTGGTCCTCGGCGATGCGTGCACCCTGGTAGGGTTGCACCTGTCGCACGGCCGGGCCGCCGGTGCTGAACTGGAAGCGGGTCTTGCCGGCGACCGCATTGCCGGCCACTGACCGGGCATCGACACGCAGGGTGAAGCTGCAGCGGGTACCGGGTGGCAGGTCGCGTTCGAAGTCATAGACCCAGTTCTTGTCGTCGGCCCAGCGGGCGGTACCGGCCACGGCGCAATCGGCGTCGAAGGGCGAGGCGGCCTTGGGGTCGCCGAACCTGATCATCGCTTCGGAAAACCGCGCCCGCACCTGGCGGATGCGCTGGACTTCGCCCTGGGGCGAGAAGGACAGGACGCTGGCGGCATTGGCGGCCCTGGCCTGGGAGGCTGGCAGCAGCGCACCGCCCAATGCGACTGCTGTCATCGCGCTCATCGCGGTCACTGCGGTCGTGGCGCTTGCCGCCGCCAGCAGCAGGCCATTGGCACCTCGCTGCAATACTGCGATCCATGGGCGCCCTGCGGCCCTGCTGATTGGCTTGTGCTTCATCTTGTTCTCTCCGGATCAATCTTGTGTGATGGCAGCCACAGGTCGCGTCCCCCTTGCGGCGATGTTCGCGCTCAGACTGGGTTTACGGCAAAACGTTTCCCTTTTACAGCTTGCATTGCAAAAAATCGAGGAAGCAGCTGATGCGGCGGGATAGCTGGGTGTTGTGGTAATAGACCGCTGAAATCTTTTGGCGGAAACCGCTATCGTACTGGTCCAGCAGGCGCACCAGGCGGCCGGCGGCGATATCGGCATCGGTCATGAAACTGGAAAGGCAGGCAATGCCCTGCCCCTGCAGCGCCAGGTGGCGGATGGTCTCGCCGCTGGAGGCGCGCAGCGCCGGGCGGGTCTGGTAGCGGTCTCCGGCTTGGTGGCGCAGGGGCCAGTGGTTGAGGATTTCCGGCTGCGAAAAACCGATCAGCGGGTGTTGTTCCAGCGCCTCCACCGACTCTGGCGCCGCGTGTCGGGACAGATAGGCGGGACTGGCGACGATGTTGAGCCGCGCCGAACTGAGGGGACGGGCATGCAGGGTCGAATCCTGCAGCTCGCCGATGCGGATGGCGATGTCGGCACGCTGCTCCACCAGGTCGATGAAGCGGTCATTGGTGGTGAGCTCCAGTTCGATGTCGGGATAGGCCTCGCGAAACGCGCCGACATGCGGGACGATACAGTGCAGCATGAAGGGCACGGCGGCGTCCACGCGCAGCTTGCCGACCGGCTTGCGGGTGCGCATGCGCACCGTTTCCTCGGCCTGTTCCATGGCCGCGAGGATGGCCCGGGCCTGTTCCAGGAAGGCCTCGCCCTCCTCGGTCAACTCCATGCGGCGGGTGGTGCGGGTCAGCAGGCTGGCACCCAGCTTTTCTTCCAGACGCGACAGCGCGCGGCTGACCCCCGAGGTGGTCTGTTCCAGCACTTCGGCGGCCGCCGACAGGGTGCCAGCCTCGACCACGGCGACAAAGGTGCGCAATTCCTCGGACTGAATATTCATTGTTGACTCGCAATCAAATATTCTTTGATTGTAACGGCATTTTTCTCAACAAAGACTGCGCGCACAATCCTGCACATCGCTGGCAATCCAACTGGAGCAGCCGGCCTACTCCACACCACAACAAGAGGATTGCCATGCCAATTGCACTTTGGGCGCTGACCATCAGCGCATTCGCCATCGGGACGACCGAGTTCGTCATCATGGGGCTGCTGCCGGAAGTAGCCGCCAACCTGGGCGTGAGCCTGTCCTCGGCCGGTCTGCTGGTGACCGGCTACGCGCTGGGCGTGTTCGTGGGGGCACCGCTGGTGACCGCCACCACCGGCCGCCTGCCGCGCAAGACGCTGCTGATCGCGCTGATGGTGGTGTTCGTCATCGGCAACCTGGCCTGTGCCATCGCACCGGGTTACGCCACGCTGATGCTGGGCCGGGTGGTGGCGTCGTTTGCCCACGGCGCGTTCTTCGGGGTCGGTTCGGTGGTCGCCACCAGCCTGGTGCCCAAGGAAAAGCAGGCCTCTGCCATCGCCCTGATGTTCACCGGTCTGACGGTAGCCAATGTGCTGGGCGTGCCCTTCGGTACCTGGCTGGGTCAGAGCTATGGCTGGCGCGCCACCTTCTGGGCGGTGACCGTGATCGGCGTGATCGCCCTGGCCGCCACGGCAGTGCTGGTACCGCGCTCGCAAGGCGGTGAAGAAGCCGACTTCGGCAAGGAAGTGCGCGTGCTGATGCGCCCGCAGGTGATGCTGGGCCTCTTGATGACGGTGCTGGGTTTCGGTGGCGTGTTCGCGGCCTTTACCTATATCGCCCCGATCCTGACCGACATCAGCGGCTTCCCGGCCTCGGCGGTCTCGCCCATCCTGCTGCTGTTCGGCCTGGGCCTGGTGATCGGCAACCTGGCCGGCGGCAAGCTGGCGGACAGGAAGCTCATGGCCACCCTGCTGGGCAGCCTGGTGATGCTGGCTGTGGTGCTGGTGCTGTTCGGCCTGACCAACGAAAACAAGATCGCCTCGATCATCGGCGTGGGCCTGATCGGCATGGCCGCCTTCGCTACCGTGCCGCCGCTGCAGATGCGGGTGCTGGAAAAGGCCACCGGCGCGCCCAACCTGGCGTCCTCGGCCAATATCGCCGCCTTCAACCTGGGCAACGCCGCCGGCGCCTGGCTGGGTGGCGTGACCATCGACCATGGCCCGGGCCTGCACGCCGTTCCCTATGTGGCCGCCCTGTTGCCGCTGGCCGGGATCGTGGTGGCCCTGCTGAGCTGGAAGATGGACGGCAAACCGGTGCGCGTGCCGGCCAGCCCCCGTACCGAAACCTGCTGAACCGACGGAGGCTCCATGTCCCGCAACGAAACTGCGCCCAAGACCGCCCTGGTGGTCGGCGCCCATGGCGTGATCGGCAGTCAGCTGATCGCCCACCTGCTGTCCCTGCCGCAATGGGAGGTGATCGGCCTGTCACGCCGCGGTGGCGAGAGTCGCAAGCAGGATCGCCTGCGCCACGTCGCCGTCGATCTGCTCGACGCCAAGGATACCGAGCGCCGGCTGGCACCGCTGGAGCAGGTCAGTCACGTGTTCTACGCCGCTTACCAGCATCGACCCAGCTGGGCCGAGCTGGTGGCACCCAACCTGGCCATGCTGGAGCATACGGTGCAGGCGGTGGAGAAGCATGCGCCAGGGCTGCAGCACGTGAGCCTGATGCAGGGCTACAAGGTGTACGGCGGCCACCTGGGGCCCTTCAAGACACCGGCGCGTGAAAGCGATGCGCAGTTCATGCCACCCGAATTCATGTTCGACCAGCAGCGCTGGCTGGAACAGCGACGCGTCGATTCCGGCCGCCGCTGGAGCTGGTCGGCACCACGCCCGGCGGTGGTGGGCGGTACCGCCTTGGGCAATCCGATGAACCTGGCGCTGGCCGTTGCACTGTATGCCTGCATGTCCAAGACGATGGGGCTGCCGCTGCGCTTTCCCGGTAAGCCCGGGGCCTATGACAAGCTGCTGGAGATGACCGATGCCGGCCTGCTGGCCAAGGGCACGGTATGGGCGGCCACCCAGGAGGCGGCCGCCAACCAGGCCTTCAACATCGGCAATGGCGACCTGTTCCGCTGGAGCGAGATGTGGCCCAGGATCGCGCAGTATTTCGGCATGGAAGTGGGACCGCCGCTGCCGCTGAAGCTGGCCGAGGTGATGGCGGACAAGGCGCCCTTGTGGGAACGCATCGTCTCCGCGCATGCACTGGAGGCGCATCCTTATGCGTCACTGTCGGCCTGGGAATTTGCCGATTTCGTGTTCTCCTGGGATTACGACATGTTCGGCGATGGCAGCAAGGCGCGCCGCCTGGGTTTCCATGAATACGTGGAGACGGAGCAGATGTTCTACCGGCTCTTCGATACCTTCAAGGAGCACAAGGTCATTCCCTGGTCCTGATGTCGCCGGCCAATACGATGGACGAAAAAAAAGAGCTTGCCATGGCAAGCTCTTTTTACGTGCGGAGATGATGCACCGGGAACGCTCCCCCGGTGATCAGGCCCCACCCTTCTTGATCCAGGCCGCCAGCTGGTGCGGGCCCAGGCCGTCGTACTCTTCGAAGGGCTGGTGGATCCAGGGATTGGTGGGCAGGTAGTCGATGTGGAAATCGGGTTCCACGATCGAGCAGGCCTTCCACCACACCACCGCACTCTTGATCTCGGTGACCGAGGGATAGTGTTCCTTGAGGTGGACCATCACCTTCTGCAGCGTGACGCCGGAATCGACCAGGTCGTCCACCAGCAGGATGCGGCCGCCCAGCGTGCCCTTGGTGATCGTGATGTACTTGGCGATGTCCAGCGAGCTGCGGATGGTGCCAGCCGCTTCGCGGTAGGAGCTGGTCGACAGGATCGCCAGCGGGACATCGAAAATGCGTGACATCACGTCGCCCGGACGCAGGCCGCCGCGCGCCAGGCACAGCACCTGGTCGAACTGGTAGCCGGATTCATAGACCTTCAGCGCCAGACGTTCGATCAGGCGGTTGTAGTCGTCCCAGGAGACCCAGAGGTCTTTGTCGTCGGAGATCTTCATAGTTTTTCTTGCTTCGTGTTGCTGTTGTTGCGTCGTTATTGCGTTATTGCGTTATTGCATTATTACGTAGTTACGTTGCACTGGCCACTAACGATCAAGTGACCAGCGCCACGCAACTTGACTGCGAATTACTTGAACGGGTGACGCAGGACGATGGTCTCTTCGCGGTCAGGACCGGTGGAGATCATGTCGATGGGCACGCCCACCAGTTCCTCGATACGCTGGATGTAGGCGCGAGCGTTGGCCGGCAGTGCGTCCAGCGACTTGGCGCCGACGGTGGTCTCGGACCAGCCCGGCATTTCTTCGTAGATCGGTTCGCAGGCAGCGGCTTCTTCGGCGCCGACCGGGAAAATGTCCACGGTCTTGCCGTTCAACTTGTAACCGGTGCACAGCTTGAGCGACTCCAGGCCGTCCAGCACGTCCAGCTTGGTCAGGCACATGCCCGACACACCGTTGATCTGCACCGAGCGCTTCAAGAGCGCCGCATCGAACCAGCCGCAACGGCGCGCACGGCCGGTGACGGTGCCGAATTCATGACCGACCGAGGCCAGGTGCTTGCCGGTACCCACATCGGTGGGCAGCTCGGCCGGGAACGGGCCCGAACCGACACGGGTGGTGTAGGCCTTGGTGATGCCCATGATGTAGTGCAGCATGCCCGGGCCCACGCCAGCGCCGGCGGCGGCATTGCCGGCCACGCAGTTGCTGGAGGTGACGAACGGGTAGGTGCCGTGGTCGACGTCCAGCAGGCTGCCTTGCGCGCCTTCGAACAGGATCTTGCCACCGGCATTGTGGATGGCGTACAGGTCGCTGGAGACGTCGGTGACCATGGGCTTGATGCGCGGCACGTTGGCCAGGGCGTCGTCCAGGGTCTTCTGGTAATCCACCGGCTGGGTCTTCAGGTAGTGGGTCAGCACGAAGTTGTGGTAGTCCAGGTTGGCCAGCAGCTTTTCAGCAAAGCGCTTTTCATTCAGCAGGTCGGCCACGCGGATGGCGCGACGCGCCACCTTGTCTTCGTAGGCCGGGCCGATGCCCTTGCCGGTGGTGCCGATCTTGGCATCGCCACGGGCGGCTTCACGCGCCACGTCCAGGGCCACGTGATAGGGCAGGATCAGCGGACAGGCGTCCGACACCTTCAGGCGCGAGCACACTTCCACGCCGGCGGCTTCGAGCTTGTCGATCTCGCGCAGCAGGTCGGGCACCGACAGCACCACGCCATTGCCGATGTAGCAGGCCACGCCTTCGCGCATGATGCCCGAGGGAATCAGTTGCAGCGCAGTCTTCTTGCCGCCGATGACCAGCGTGTGGCCCGCATTGTGGCCGCCCTGGAAACGCACCACGCCTTGCGCGTGATCGGTCAGCCAATCGACGATCTTGCCCTTACCTTCGTCGCCCCATTGCGTACCGATGACGACGACATTCTTTGCATTGCTGTTCTGTAACATGACTCAACCCAAGTTTTTGATAATCCAGTTTCCATTGCTGAATTCGAGTGCGCGGTCGCAATCGAATTCGTCCTGATCGTGCTCGTGGCCGGGAAGGCTTTGAATCACGATCTCTCCCGTTTGACGCAATTGCGCTATTTTCTCACGCAGGCCGGCGTCCCTGCCCCAAGGGGCGAGGATGGCGCGTTTTCTTTCTGCGCCGGGCATCAGGCGTGCCAGTTCGCGCAGGTCCAGGGAGAAGCCGGTGGCCGGACGTGCGCGGCCGAAAGCTTCCCCGACATGGTCGTAGCGGCCGCCGCGCACCACCGCATTGGGCAGGCCAGGCACGTAGGCGGAGAACATCACGCCGCTATGGTAATGGTATCCGCGCAGGTCGGCCAGATCGATGGTGACGGCCGCGCCTTCGTGGCCAGCGGCCAGCTCGACCAGGGCCTGCAGCTCGTCCAGCGCCTGGGCGATGCCGGGCAGCGCCGGCAGGGTGATGCGGGCGCGCGCAATGACGGCGATGTCGCCATACAGGTTGGGCAGCGCCAGCAATGCGGCGCGCGTGCCTTCCTGGAAGCCGGCGGTGATGTCCTTGAGGCCGGGGATATCCTTGGCTTCCAGCAGGCCGAACAGCTGGGCTTCCTGGCGCTTGGCGGCGGGATCGTTGGCGATGATGGCGCGCAGCACGCCAACGTGGCACAGGTCCAGGCGGATGGTGCGCATGCCGGCCAGGGCCAGCGAATTCAAGGCCAGTTCCTGGATCTCGGCATCGGCTTCGATACCGGCATGACCGTAGATCTCGGCGCCGATCTGGATCGGCTCGCGGGTCGCGTGCAGGCCCGTGGGACGGGTGTGCAACACGCTGCCGGCATAGCACAGGCGGGTCACCGAGGCGCGATTGAGCAGGTGGGCGTCGATGCGCGCGACCTGGGTGGTCATGTCGGCGCGCACGCCGAGGGTGCGACCGGAGAGCTGGTCGACCAGCTTGAAGGTACGCAGGTCGGTGTCCTGGCCGGCACCGGTGAGCAGGGACTCGAGATACTCCAGCAGCGGCGGCATGACCATTTCGTAGCCATAGAGGCGGAAATTGTCGAGCAGGCGCCGGCGCAGTTCCTCGATCTTGCGCGCTTCGGACGGCAAGACGTCGGCAATGTTTTCAGGAAGAAGCCAGTTAGGCATAGACGAAAATAAAAGCAGAAAAAAAACGGACTATCGCATCGGGGAGCAGCAAACAGCCACATGTACGCAAGGTCCGGACGAAAAACCGGGGCGGTCGGGAAATCCTGCCGCCCCTTATCCCACATGCCGGGAAGATTGCATCCAGGCACATTATCTCGGACCAAAAAAGGAAAGATGCCCTCTACCAGCGGCATCCATCCTGATCGCCCTGCCCGTCCCCTTGCTGGCGGCGGCATGGCACTGTTCGCATGTTACTTGAACTTACTTCTTGGAGGTACTCGCGCTGCCGCCTCCGATGCCTTTGAAATATTTAAAGAATTCCGAGCTTGGGTCCACCACCATGAGGTCGTGGCGATTCTTGAAGCTGGCACGGTAGGCTTCCAGGCTGCGGTAGAACTTGAAGAACTCGGGGTTCTGGCCGAAGGCCTGGGCATAGATCTGGGAGGCCTTGGCATCACCCGCACCACGGATCTTCTCGGACTCGCGATAGGCTTCGGCCAGGATCACCACGCGCTGGCGGTCGGCGTCGGCACGGATCTTCTCGGACTCGGCCGCACCGGTGGAACGCAGCTCGTTGGCCACGCGCACACGCTCGGACTTCATGCGTTCGAACACGGAATTGTTGATCTGGTCCACATAGTCCACGCGACGCAGGCGCACGTCGATGACTTCCACGCCGATCTGCTTGGCCTCGTTGGCCACGCGGGCCTGGATCGCATCCATGACGTTGTTGCGCTGGCTGGAGATCACTTCACGCACGGTGCGCTTGGTGATTTCGTCGTTCAGGGCGGCCTTGACGATCTGCGACAGGCGGTCCTGGGTACGGCGCTCGTCGGCGCCGAAGCTCACGAAGTACAGACGCGGATCGATGATGCGCCACTTGACGTAGGCATCGACCAGCACGTTCATCTTCTCGGCGGTGATGAAGCGGTCGGCATCGGGGGTATCCAGGGTCTGGATGCGCTTGTCCAGGTACATCACGTTCTGGAACGGCGGCGGCAGCTTGAAGTGCAGGCCGGGTTCGTTGATGACCTGCTTGACCTCGCCCAGCGCAAAGACGATGGCCGAGGAACGCTGGTCAACCACGAAGATCGTGGACGAGGCCAGCCAGATCGCGACGACGGCGACGATGACGGAAGTGACGAGGCGGCCCATCAGCGCACCTCCCTTTCGCGGGATTCGCGAGGATCGCGGTTTCTCATGTCACGCATCAGCTCGGAAGAATACACAGTGTCATTTCCCGCATTCGGATTGATGGGAGCCGTGCCCACGCCGGCCGACGACTGGCCGGCCGGTGCAGCAGGCTTGCCATTGGGGGCGGCATCATTGCCGGTCTGCTGGATCAGCTTGTCCAGGGGCAGGTACAGGAGATTGCTGCCGCTCTTGGCATCGACCATGACCTTGGTGGTGTTGGCGAAGATCTGCTGCATGGTCTCGATATACATGCGATCACGAGTAACGGCCGGTGCCTTGGCGTAGGCTTCCTGCACCTGGGTGAAGCGCGAGGCGTCACCTTCGGCATTGGCCACGACGCGGGAGCGGTAGGCTTCGGCTTCTTCCAGCAGGCGCGAGGCGGCGCCGGAGGCGCGTGGGATCACGTCGTTGGCATAGGCCTGGCCTTCGTTCTTGAGGCGTTCACGGTCCTGGCCTGCCTTGACGGCGTCGTCGAAGGCCGCCTGCACCTGCTCGGGCGGCTGCACGCCCTGCATGGTCACGTTGGTGATCTGCACGCCGGACTTGTAGCGGTCCAGGATCTGCTGCATGCGCTGGCTCACGTCCAGAGCGACCTTTTCACGGCCCTCGTAGAGCACGAAGTCCATCTTGCTGCGGCCGACGATCTCGCGGATGGAGGTCTCGGCGACCTGGCGCACGGCATCGTCCGGATCACGGTTGTTGAAGAGCCATTCGGCGGCATTCTTGAGCTTGTACTGGACGGCGAACTGGATGTCGATGATATTTTCATCATCGGTGAGCATCAGCGATTCCTTCAGCTGCTTGTTGCGCACATTGCCGCGATAGCCGATCTCGGCTGTGCGGACCTGGGACATGTTGACGATGTCATGGCCCTGGATGGGATACGGCCAGCGCCAGTTGAAACCGGGCAAGGTGGTGTGGCTGTAGCGGCCGAAGGTGGTGACCACGGCGGTCTGGCCTTCCTGCACGATGAAGAAGCCGCTGGCCAGCCAGAGGAAGACCACGATGATGGCGATCACGCCCACGCCGATGCCGGCGCCCTTGACGTCGCCGCGATTGAAGCCGCCACCGCCATCGGACGAACCACCGCCCTTGCGACCGAACATGCCGGCCAGGCGTTGGTTGAAATCGCGCCAGAGCTGGTCGAGATCCGGGGGACCGTCGTTGTTGCCCGACGGTTTTTCTGGCCGTTTGTCGCCGTTACTTCCGTTATTCTGATTCTCGCGGTTGTCGTTTTGCGAACCACGTCCCCATTGGGGGTCGTTCAACGAAAACTTGACACCGATTTTCCTGAATAAAGACACAAGCATGCGTTTGCGATCCGGCTGTAGTGATTGATTAAGAGAATCAAGGAGGAATGCGCGCCAGGAACGTGCAAAAAGCCGTCCCCTCGAACGGCTCAAGCGTGCATGTCTACGGAATCGGCTGGCTCAGAACGGCTGCGACCCCTGGCCTCCAAGGCGGCCTTGAGCGAAGCGGCGATCGCTTCGCGCAGCAGATCCAGGCCAGCACCAGACTTGGCACTGACGAAAACCCGCTGGATTTTACCATACTCGTCATGCTCGACCGCCGGTTCCAGGCCGGCTGCGTCGATCTTGTTCCACACCAGGATCTGCGGCACGTGGTCGGCGCCGATTTCCTTCAAGACCAGGTTGACCTCCTCGATCTGCTCCATGCGCACCGGGCTGGCGGCATCCACGACATGCAGCAGCAGGTCGGCGTGGATGGTTTCTTCCAGTGTGGCGCGGAAGGCTTCCACCAGTTGGTGGGGCAGTTCGCGGATGAAGCCGACCGTATCCGAAATCACCACATGACCGACCTCGCCCAGGTAGACGCGACGCGAAGTCGTGTCCAGCGTGGCGAAGAGCTGGTTGGCGGCGTACACGCCGGCCTTGGCCATGGCGTTGAAGATGGTCGATTTGCCGGCGTTGGTGTAGCCCACCAGCGAGACCGAGAAGGTTTCGCTGCGACCGCGTGCGCGGCGCTGGGTGGCGTGTTGCCGGCGCAGCTTGGCCAGCACGGCGCGCAGGGCCTTGACGCGCTCGCCCAGCAGGCGACGGTCGGTTTCCAGCTGGGTTTCACCGGGACCGCGCAGGCCGATACCGCCCTTTTGCCGCTCCAGGTGGGTCCAGCCGCGAATGAGGCGGGTCGAGAGATGCTGCAACTGCGCCAGCTCGACCTGGACCTTGCCCTCATGGCTCTTGGCGCGCTGGGCGAAGATATCCAGGATCAGGCTGGTACGGTCGAGCACGCGCACCTTGAGCAGGCGCTCCAGGTTACGTTGCTGGGCCGGGGACAGTGCGTGATTGAAGATGACCAGCTCAAGCTGGAGGTCGGCGACGGCGTCGGCGACTTCCTGCGCCTTGCCGGTACCGACGAACAGGGCGGCATCCGGACTGGCGCGACGGCCGGTGATGGTGATCACCGGTTCGGCGCCAGCGGATTTTGCCAACAGGAACAACTCATCCAGACTCGCGGCGAAATCGTTCTTGCCGAAGTCCAGGCCGACTAACGCGGCACGCATGTCAGAATGCCCACGGCGTCAAGCCGGCTCGGTAGACCATTATTCGTCGGACGAGGATTCGAGACTCAGGTTGACCGCGCGTGCAGGCACGACGGTGGAAATGGCGTGTTTGTAAACCATTTGCGTAACGGTGTTACGCAGCAGGACCACGTATTGATCGAAAGATTCCACATGGCCTTGCAGCTTGATGCCGTTGACCAGGTAGATAGAGACGGGAACGTGCTCTTTTCTCAATGCGTTCAGAAATGGGTCTTGTAACAATTGCCCTTTGTTGCTCATGGCAGCTCCACGGTGTTGTTGTGATTAGGACTTGGAGGCACTTCTATGAATATCAAGTGCTTTACCAACTTTATGCTATTCAATTTAAACGATTTTATCTACAACGCAAAAAACATTGATTGAATAGCAGGTTCTTCGATTACTTTTCCTGGCGCAGGAACGGATTCTTGCTGGAACGGAACTCGATACGCAGTGGAGTTCCAACCAGGGAGAAAGTTTCCCGGAAGTGCTTTTCGAGATAACGTTTGTAGTTGTCGTCGATGGCTTCGAGCGCATTGCCGTGGATCACCACGACCGGCGGGTTCTGGCCGCCCTGGTGGGCATAGCGCAGCTTGGGACGGATAGAGCCCTTGCGACGCGGCTGCTGGTGCTCCAGCGCCTCTTCCAGCGCGCGGGTCAGGCGCGGCGTGCTCAGCTTGGCCATGGCCGCGGCATAGGCCGAGTCGATGGACTTCATCAGCGGGCCGATGCCGGTGGACTTCAGCGCCGAAATGAAATGGAACTTGGCGAAGGACAGGAAGTTGAGCTTGCGCTCCAGGTCCATCTTGATCTGGTTGCGCTGGTCGCTTTCCATGCCATCCCATTTGTTCACCCCGACCACCAGCGCCCTGCCCGACTCCAGCACGAAGCCGGCGATGTGGGCATCCTGCTCGGAAATGTCCTGCTGGGCGTCCAGCAGCAGCAGCACGACGTTGGCGTCGGAAATCGACTTCAGGGTCTTGACCACGGAGAATTTCTCGATGGCTTCGAAGACCTTGCCGCGACGGCGTATGCCGGCGGTGTCGATCAGGGTGTAGTGACGCCCTTCGCGCTCGAAGGGAATCTCGATGGAGTCACGGGTGGTGCCGGGCATGTCGAAGGCGATCACGCGCTCTTCGCCCAGGAGCGTATTGACCAGCGTCGACTTGCCCACGTTGGGGCGCCCCACGATGGCGATCTTGGTGCCGCGCACGACGGCTTCCTCGGGCTCGGGCTCCTGCACGCGCTGTGCCTCGACCACATCCAGGGCCTCTTGCACCAGGTCGGCCACGCCGTCGCCGTGGGCAGCGGAGATCACGTAAGGATCGCCCATGCCCAGCTCGTAGAAGTCGGCGGTGACCGAGGTGTATTTCATGCCTTCGGACTTGTTGACCACCAGCAGTACCGGACGACCGCATTTGCGCAGGAAGTCGGTGATGGTCTTGTCATGCGGCGTCAAACCCTGGCGGCCATCGACGATGAACACCACGACGTCAGCCTCGACCACTGCCTGCTTGGTCTGCTTGGCCATCTCGTACATGATGCCGTCCTTGGCGACGGGTTCGAAGCCACCGGTATCGATCACCAGGAACGGACGTTCGCCGACCCGGCCTTCGCCGTAGTGACGATCGCGCGTCAGGCCGGGCAGGTCCGCCACCAGCGCATCGCGGCTGCGGGTGAGCCTGTTGAACAACGTCGATTTGCCGACGTTGGGACGGCCTACAAGTGCAATTACCGGTTTCATTTCTTTTCTTAAAGGGCCTGTGTCACTTATTCAGTGACAACGGAGACCACGGTTCCTGATTTGGTTTGGAAAACGACAGACGACTCGGTTGCCACCGGAGGCGCCTGGATTGCACTGCCATCGGTCGCGATACGGGCCACGAAGGTGCCATCTTCACGCGACAGGAAGTGAATATAACCCTGGTAATCGCCTACCGCCACCGCTTTACCGGTGCCGATGGGCGAAGACAGCAGGCGATTCTTGAGGCGATCGTTGCGCCATGCCACGGCGCCGGTGTCGCGCGCGAACTCGGTGACGGCGCCACCGACATCGGCGGCATAGACATAGGCATCGTCCAGGGTCACGCCGACATCGCTGGAGAATTCCTTGATCCAGCGCACATTGCCGTTGAGCAAGTCGAAGCAGCCGATACGGCCCTGGTAGGACACCGCGCAGATATCACGCGAACCCAGCGCCGGCACACCGGAGACGTCGGAAATACGCTCCAGCTCGGTGGTGCCACGCGGATCGCCAACTGCGACTTCCCAGCGCGGGCCGCCATTGTTCAGCGCCAGTGCCGACAGGCGGCCACCTGGCAATGCCACGAAAGCGGTCTGCGAACCGATCACGATGCCAGGGGCATTACGCAGGGTCAGCGAGGGCACGTTGCGCTGGATCATCCAGCGCTGGCTGCCATTATCGGCATCATAGGCGGTGACACGGTTGTCGATGCTGCGAATGACCACCAGCCCTTCGCCCACCGCCGGGGCCGACAGCACTTCGCTGGCGGCCTGGGCTGTCCAGGTCGGCTTGCCGGAAGCAGCGTCGAAGGCCTGGATACGGCCCTTCTCACCCACTACCACCACGGTGCTGCCATCACTGCCGACGCCAGCCGTCAACGGCATGTCGGTACGGGCGCGCCACAGGGTCTGGCCGGTGGTGGCGTTGATTCGCACCACGGTACCGTCATTGGCGGCGGCAAAGATGCTGCCCGCAGCATAGACGGGGCTGAAGGTGAAGTTGCCCGCCTTGCCCACCGAGACCGACCAGGCCGTCTGCACGCGCAGTTTCTGGGAGAACTCGACCAGCGGCGCCGGCGGATTCGGATCTTTCTTGCTGGAAAACCACGAGCAGCCCGACAACGCTACAACCGCCGCGACAGCGGCCAGTTTCAGCGCCATCTTGCCGGCGCGAGGGGATCGTGCAAAGGAAATTGCCTGGGCAGCGGTGGCTGTCACACTACGCATATTCTGGTTCCTCTAAGCGATGGATAGGTTCGCGGTGGGATTGCGGTTCAATTCGTCAGTGGCAGGCCGCACCGGCGGACTGCCACTATTGCCGCAGGCTGCCTGCGTGGGCAGGCGCCTGCGGCGGCATCGATATTCAGGCCTTGGGGGCGTCGCCGCCAATAGAGTCCAGCTTGATCTGGATGAGCTGACGGCCCGGATCCTTGGCGTCGGTCTTCTCCAGCGCCAGCTTGAAGGCGGCACGGGCGTCGTCGCGCTTGCCCTGGGCCAGCAGCACATCGCCGCGGCGATCGGCGATGGCGCCGGCAAACTGTGCCGGGTAGTCGCCAGCCAGCACCTTCAGGGCCTCGTCGTAGGCCTTGGCATCCAGCAGCACACCGGCCAGGCGCACCGCCGCGATGGCCTTGTACTCCTTGCCCCGGCCATGGTCGATCACCCACTGCAACTGCTTCTTGGCGGTCTCGACGTCATTGGCGTCGAAGGCCGACTTGGCGGCCACCAGCGCGCTCATCTGCGCATAGGAGGTACCACTGAACTTGTCCTGGATATCGCTGGCGGCGCGCTGCACCTTGGCATTGTCCTTGGCGGCCAGTGACTTCTGCTGTTCTTCATAGAGCACCGAGGCTTGCGCCGACTGACGGCCCAGGTAGGTGTTCCAGCCGGTCCAGCCCGCATAGGCGGCCAGCGCGATGATCACCACCCAGGTCACCAGGTTGCCGTACTTCGCCCACCAGGCCTTGATGGAGTCGAGCTGTTCTTGTTCTTCGAGATCGTATGCCATTTAACTCTGCAATAAGGTAACTGTTGAACGGATGCTTAGGGGTGGAAATGCACGTGCTCGTGGTCGTGATCATGGTCACCCACGATCTGCTCCACGATGTAATCGACCACCGCGTCGAAGGCCATGCTGCTCTGGTTGGCACGCCCTTCTTCGGCGTGACCTTCGCGCATGTGCTTGACGGTGGCGCTACCGCCCTTGAGCTCATCCTCGCCGATGATCACGGCGAAGGCGGCGCCACTGGCGTCGGCGCGCTTCATCTGCGCCTTGAACGAGCCGCCGCCGTTCGACGATGCGCAATGTAGCACAACATCGAGCCCGGCAGTCCGCAAACGTTCTGCCAGGACGAAAGATTGCAATTGGGCATCTTCACCTTGATGGACCAGGTAGACATCGCACTGGTTCGGTGCGTACTGCTCGCCGTTGGCCTTCATCAGCTCCAGCAGGCGCTCCACCCCCATGGCGAAACCGCAGGCCGGGGTCGGCTTGCCGCCGAACATCTCGATCAGGGGATCGTAGCGACCGCCGCCGCAGACCGTGCCCTGGGAACCGAGCTGGTCGGTCACCCATTCGAAGACGGTGCGGTTGTAGTAGTCCATGCCGCGCACCAGGCGTGGGTTGATGGTGAACGGGATGTTGTTATGGCGCAGGATCTTCTGCACGCCTTCGAAGTGCGCGCGCGACTCTTCACCCAGGTAGTCCAGCAGCTTGGGAGCGGCATTGACCATTTCCTGCATGGCCGGATTCTTGGTATCGAGGATGCGCAGCGGATTGGCGTGCAGGCGACGCTGGGCGTCGGTGTCCAGCAATTCCTTGTGCTGCTCGAAATAGGCGATCAGGTCGGCGCGGTGATTGTTGCGCTCTTCCGCATTGCCGATGGAGTTGAGCTCCAGGCGGATGTCGGACAGGCCCAGGTCATCCCACAGGCGCTGGCACATCATGATCAGCTCGGCATCGATGTCCGGGCCGCTGAAACCGACCGCTTCGGCACCGACCTGGTGGAACTGGCGATAGCGGCCGCGCTGCGGGCGCTCGTGGCGGAACATCGGGCCGACGTACCACAGGCGCTTGGGGCCGTCGTAGGTCAGGTTGTGTTCCAGCGCAGCACGCACCACGCCGGCGGTGTTTTCCGGACGCAGGGTCAGGTTGTCGCCGTTCATGGAATCGGTGAAGGAATACATTTCCTTCTCGACGATATCGGTCACCTCGCCCAGGCCACGCGCGAACAGCGCGGTCGGCTCGACGATGGGCGTGCGGATCTGCTGGAAGCCATAGCTCTTGAGCACCGATTGCACGGTGTTCTCGAACAGCTCCCACAGCGGAGCGTCGGCGGGCAGGATGTCATTCATGCCTTTGACGCCAACGATTTTCTCGACTTTCTTTTGTTCTGCCATACCGATACCGGATAGTGTTGTCTTCAAACTTGAAACCTGGGGGCTTCAATTCGGATTGTTGATTGTTGCCTGGCTGCAGACGGAATCAGGCGTGATTGCCCTGGCCGTAGTGCGATTGCACGTAGTCCAGGACCACGTTCTGGAATTCCTCGGCGATACGCTCGCCGCGCAGCGTCATCTTCTTTTCGCCATCGATGAACACCGGCGCGGCCGGCGATTCACCCGTGCCCGGCAGGCTGATGCCGATGTTGGCATGCTTGGATTCGCCGGGGCCATTGACGATGCACCCCATCACGGCCACATTCATGGCTTCCACGCCGGGATACTTGCCCTTCCATACCGGCATCTGATCACGCAGGAAGGTCTGGATCTTGTCCGCCAGGTCCTGGAACACGGTGGAGGTGGTACGGCCGCAACCCGGGCAGGCGATCACCATCGGGGTGAACTTGCGCAGGCCCATGGTCTGCAGGATTTCCTGGCCGACCACCACTTCCTTGGTGCGGTCGCCGCCCGGTTCCGGGGTCAGCGAGATGCGGATGGTGTCGCCGATGCCTTCCTGCAGCAGCACCGACAGTGCTGCCGTGGAGGCCACGATGCCCTTGCTACCCATGCCGGCCTCGGTCAGGCCCAGGTGCAGCGGATAGTCGCAACGGCGCGCCAGTTCGCGGTAGACCGCAATCAGGTCCTGCACACCGGAGACCTTGCAGGACAGGATGATCTTGTCACCCGCCATGCCCAGTTCCTCGGCACGTTGGGCGTTCTCGATGGCCGAGGTCACCAGCGCCTCGTACATCACGGCCTGGGCCGACCATGGCTCGGCCCGGCCGGCGTTCTCGTCCATGATGCGGGCCAGCAGCGCCTGGTCCAGGCTGCCCCAGTTGACGCCGATGCGCACCGGTTTGTCGTACTTGCAGGCCACCTCGATCATCTGGGCGAACTGGGTGTCGCGCTTGGCACCCTTGCCCACGTTGCCGGGATTGATGCGGTACTTGGAGAGCGCCTGGGCACACTCCGGATACTCGGTCAGCAGGGTATGGCCGTTGTAATGAAAATCGCCGACCAGCGGCACGTCCACGCCCATGCGATCGAGCTGTTCGCGGATGGCCGGCACGGCCGCCGCCGCTTCGGGGGTATTGACCGTCAGGCGCACCACTTCGGAGCCGGCACGGGCCAGGTCCTTGATCTGGATCGCGGTACCGATGGCGTCGGCCGTATCGGTGTTGGTCATGGACTGCACCATCACCGGTGCACCGCCGCCGACAACGATCTCGCGCGCACCGTGGCTGATGACCACGCGGCGGCTGTTGCGGCGGGCCAGTGGCCCGGAAGCGATCGGAGAGGAAGACATGGCGGTGGCTCGGCAGTTCAGTTCAGGTTAAGCCGGGCGACGTTGCTGCCTCCCGGGGATTTCAGGTCCAGCGGCTGGCCGCGCAGCGTGGCATCCACGCCAGAGGCGTTGCCGACGATGAGCGTCGTCGCATCGGATACGTCAAAGGACTCGGTGGTTCCGGCTTTCAGCAGGCGCGAAATGATCGTGCTCTTGTCGGCGCGGCGGATTTCCACCCACGAATCCTCGCGGAAGGTCAGGCGCAGCATGTCCTTGCTGTTGACGATATTCAAACCCGCCGGCACCGTGCTGCCAGCCGCCTGGGCAGCAGCGCTTGCGGCCGGGGCCGGGCTGGCTGCAACCGGAGCAGGCACCGACTCGACCGCGGCCGGCTTGGCCGCCTGGACAGGCGCGGCCGGCTGAGCCGGCGGCGCTGCCGGAGCAGCCTCAGCCGCCGGGGCGGCCTGCTTGGCCGGCTCCTCGTTGGCAGCCGGCGTGATCGTCTCGACACGCGCATTGACCGGAGTATCCGAAGACGCGACCTCGTTGTTGCCATTGGCGGCCACATCGGGAGCTGCCGATGCGTCAGGCGCGGCGACCGCTTCGCTCTTGTGCGCCTTCAACCAGGCCAGTTGTGGCACATTGGCGCCCACATCGGTCCAGCGCACGACTGCGGCCCCGGCCAGCAGGGCCACCACCACCACGCCCGCCACGATGGGCAAGGGCGAGCTGTTGCCACGGGTACTCATCATCATGGCCGGCAAGGGGCCTTCCGAGAACGGCGTGGACAGCGAATGCTGGGGCACGATGTGGTCGCGCTGGGCCACATCCGATTCATGGGGCATGGCAGCCGTCAGGGCGTTGGCATCCAGGCCGACCGCCTTGGCATAGCTGCGCACGAAACCGCGCGCCACCGCCAGGCCCGGCAAGGCCGCATAGTTGTCGGCCTCGATGGCCTGGATCTGGCGTGGCGCCAGCTTCACCAGGCTGGCCACCTGCTCGACGGTCCAACCCTTCTTCTGCCGCTGCAGAGCCAGCATGGCACCCGGCAAGGGGGCCGCCTGGGACGGCTGGGCGACATCCTGCGGTTGCTGCGGCGGCACTTCATTCATTTGCTGATCACTCATCACATGCTCCACATGGAAAAGCTTTTTTTAGCCGGCCCTGGCCGGATTCTTCTGGAGCGTCCCTGCGCGACATCTGCCGCGTCCCTCCCGGGAAATTCGACCGCTTCTGCACGCCCCGCCCAACATGGGCCAGGCCTGCGATTACATCAACAACGACACGTGCGCACTGGCCGACGAAGACCCCTGCGGGCGACATCAACTCTCCTGCACACCTATCGGGAAAAACGAAGAAAAATTTCGCCTGCACCGCGGCCGCCCCGGCAACGGCTGGCGCGGGACCAGCAGCATGAGGATTCAGCAGGCCTGCCGTCACCCGGAGATCTCCACGATGCGGCCGAAATCCGGACCGAACTTGTTCTGGTATTCAGCCATCTTCTGCATGCGCTCCTGCACCCGGGTGCGATCCTTGACCTCGCCGGCCAGCTGACCACAAGCGGCATCGATGTCGTCGCCACGGGTCTTGCGGATGGTGGTGACGATGCCGGCGTCCATCAGGATCTGGGCAAAGGCCTTGATGCGGGGGTTGTGCGAACGCTTCAAGCCCGACTCGGGGAAGGGATTGAAGGGAATCAGGTTGAACTTGCACGGGATGGCGGTCTCGCCTTCCTTTACCAGCGCGACCAGTTCACGGGCGTGGGTGTCGGTGTCGTTGACGCCATCGAGCATGCAGTACTCGAAGGTGATGAAATCACGCGGCGCGAATTCGAGGTAGCGCTTGCATGCCAGCATCAGTTCGCGCAGCGGATGCTTGCGGTTCAGCGGAATGAGCGAATCGCGCAACGCGTCGTTGGAGGCGTGCAGCGAAACGGCCAGCGCCACCGGGCATTCCTGGGAGAGCTTGTCGATCATCGGCACCACACCGCTGGTGGAGAGCGTGACGCGGCGACGCGACAGGCCATAGGCATTGTCGTCCAGCATCAGGCGCAGGGCCGTCACGGTGGGCTCGAAGTTGAGCAACGGCTCGCCCATGCCCATCATCACCACGTTGGTGATCTGACGTTCGCCCTTGGGGCCGCCTTCGATACCCTTGGTCTTGCGCAATTCGAATTCCGCCATCCACAACTGGCCGATGATCTCGGCCACGGAGAGATTGCGGTTGAAACCTTGCTTGCCGGTGGAGCAGAAACGGCAATTCACGGCGCAGCCCGCTTGCGTGGAAACGCACAGCGTACCGCGATTTTCTTCAGGGATGAACACGGTTTCCACCGCATTGCCCTGGCCCACGTCGACCAGCCACTTGCGTGTGCCGTCGGTGGAGGTATGGTCACTGATGATGGCCGGCGCGCGTACTTCGGCGCGGGTCTTCAACTTGTCGCGCAGCGATTTGGCCAGATCGGTCATCTGATCGAAATCAGCGACGCCGAACTGGTGAATCCAACGCTGCAACTGCTTGGCACGAAACGGCTTCTCACCCAACTCGCCGCAGTAGGCGACGAGTTGCGCGGGATCCATATCCAGCAGATTGGTGAGAGCTGTAGTCATGATGCTTGCGGTCGGAACCCGGGCGGAAAGACGCGACAGGGATTGTCACGCCCGCTTCCACCCGAATCCACGGAACCGATGAAAAACAGGAACAGATTAACGCGAATAGACGTTCAGTGCCGGGAAGAAGTACGAGATTTCAACCTTGGCGGTTTCTTCTGCGTCCGAACCGTGCACGGCGTTGGCATCGATGGAATCAGCGAAATCGGCGCGGATGGTGCCCTTTTCTGCCTTCTTCGGATCGGTGGCACCCATCAGGTCGCGGTTCTTCAGGATCGCGCCTTCGCCTTCCAGCACCTGGATCACGACCGGGCCGGAGACCATGAAGTCCACCAGGTCCTTGAAGAAGGGACGCTCACGGTGCACGGCGTAGAAGCCTTCTGCTTCAGCGCGGGACAGTTGGACCATGCGCGCAGCGATGATCTTCAGGCCAGCGTTTTCGAAACGGCTGTAGATCTGGCCGATCACGTTCTTGGCCACTGCATCGGGCTTGATAATCGACAGGGTGCGTTCAATTGCCATGAAAAACTCCAATAAAAATAATGGCTTAAAGCCAATAAGTGATAATCCAATGAACCTTGTATTTTAGCATGAAACCATCAAATTACATGGCAATTCACCTCGTTTGTCAGCTTGTCATGCACGACTTCACAAACGGACCGCCCCAAGGCGAGCATTGCAGGTCCATCTTTGCGCCCGCATATCGAACTTGGACGAGGGAAGACTTGTCTTAGTCATGAGCTGACGTGCTATTCTGTCGCTCGCATTTAACGCTTCGGAGGACACATGAATCACCAACTGGACACGACCTTCGGCCACTCGAACCTGAGCTCGGTCGCCCGCAACCGCGTGCTGCGCAACACCTACTGGCTGCTGGCGCTGTCGATGATCCCCACCGTGCTGGGCGCCTGGCTGGGCGTGCAGATGCATTTCAGCCTGTTCGCCGGCAGCCCCATGATCGGCTTCGTGCTGTTCATGGCGATCGCCTTCGGCTTCTTCTTTGCCATCGAAAAGACCAAGAATTCCGGCCTGGGCGTGGCTGTCCTGCTGGGCTTCACCTTCTTCATGGGCCTGATGCTGTCGCGACTGATCGAATTCACGCTGGGCTATTCCAATGGCGCCGGCCTGATCATGACGGCCTTCGGCGGTACCGCCATCATCTTCTGCGGCATGGCGACCATCGCCACGGTGTCCAAGCGCGACTTCTCGGGCATGGCCAAGTGGCTCTTCGCGGGCGTGCTGGTGATCCTGGTGGCCTCGCTGGCCAACATCTTCCTGCACCTGCCGGCCCTGCAACTGACCATCTCGGTGGTGGCCATCGCCATCTTCTCGGCCTACATCCTGTTTGACGTGCAGCAGGTGGTCAACGGCGGCGAAACCAATTACATCTCGGCCACCCTGGCGATCTACCTGGACGTCTACAACGTCTTCGTCAACCTGCTGTCCATTCTGGGCATCCTGGGTGGTAACCGCGACTGATGCGGCATTGCAGTTCAAGCAACAAAAAAGCCGGCACAAGCCGGCTTTTTTATTTCCACCAAGCAAATATCTGAGACCTCATTCCGGCAGGTCGAAGACCGCAATGGATTCGACGTGCGCCGTGTGCGGGAACATGTTGACCACGCCCGCATACTTGAGCGCATAACCACCCAGGTGCACCAGCATCCCGGCGTCGCGCGCCAGCGTGGCCGGATTGCAGGAGACGTAGACGATGCGCTTGGGCTTGAGATGCTGCTGCCCTTCCGGCAATTCGACCAGAGCCTTGCAGACTTCCATCGCACCTTCGCGCGGCGGGTCGATCAGCATGCGGTCGAACTTGCCCAGCGCCACGAAATCCTCGGGCTTGGCTTCGAAGAGGTTGCGGCAATAGAAGCTGGTCTTGCCATCCACGCCGTTGATCCTGGCGTTGTCCAGGGCACGCTCGGTCAGCGCCGTGCTGCCCTCGATGCCCACCACCTCGCGCGCCAGGGTCGCGATCGGCAAGGTGAAGTTGCCCAGGCCGCAGAACAGGTCAGCGACGCGGTCTTGCGGTTGCACATCCAGCAGGCGCAAGGCGCGGGCAACCAGCACCCGGTTGATCTGGTGATTGACCTGGGTGAAGTCGGTCGGCTTGAAGGGCATGCGGATACCGAACTCCGGCAACATGTACTGCAAGCGCGATTGTGCCGGATAGTAAGGTGCGGCGGTATCCGGCCCCTTGGTCTGCAGCCACCATTCGATCTTGTGCTCGTCGGCAAAGGTCTTCAGCAGGACTTCATCGGCCGGCGAGAGCGCTTCCATGATGCGCAGGACCAGTACGGTCACCTTGTTGCCATCATCACCCTCACCCACCGCCAACTCGATCTGGGGCATGCGGTCGCGAATGGACAGGCCCGCCACCAGCGCGCGCAGCGGCATCAGCATGGCCGACACGTTGGGCGGCAGGATCTGGCAGGTCTTCATGTCGGCGATGAAGGAAGAGCGCTTTTCGTGGAAGCCCACCAGCACGCCGCCCTTCTTGGCCACATGGCGCACCGAGATGCGTGCACGGAAGCGATAGCCCCAGGTCGGACCATAGATGGGGCGCAGCATGACCTCGGCCTTGGTCTTGCCAAGGTGCCAGAGATTGTCTTCCAGCACGCGCTGCTTCATGGCCACCTGGGCCGAGGGCTCCAGATGCTGCATGGCGCAGCCACCGCAGACACCGAAGTGCTCACAGCGCGGCTTCACCCGCAGCGAGGACTCACGATGCAGTGCGGTCATCACGCCAGCTTCCCACTTGGGTTTCCGGCGATAGGACTCGAAACTGACGCGCTCGCCCGGCAGTGCGCCTTCGACGAAGATGACCTTGCCTTGAGTGCCATCCTCGTTTTCGAGATGACCAACGCCGCGCCCGTCCATGTCGAGCGACTTGATTTCAATGATGATGTCTTGTTGCATGAGGGAAACCACAGGGTAGGACGCAAGTCCGCCGCCAAAAACAAAAGCGGTATTGTCCGCGATCCGGGACCACTAGGGAAGCGCGATGCATGTCCGCCCTATCATCGAGAGGGGGCAATCGGCATAAATACGACGTCGGACTGGCCTGGCTGGCCGCTCAGAACAGGGCGTCGCGCCCCACGCCACGCGAGGTCAGCAGGCGTTTCAACTTGACCAGCGCCTCCTGTTGCACCTGGCGTACCCGCTCACGGGTAATACCCATCTCGCCGGCCAGTTGCTCCAGCGTGGAGGGGTCGTCATTGTCCAGGCCGAAGCGGCGGGCCACCACCACGCGCTGCTTTTCCGACAGGCTCTTGAGCCATTCACGGATCAGCAGGGCCATTTCCTGGCTTTCGGCGCGGGTATCAGGATGTTCTTCCACCGCGCTGGGCAGCAGGTCCATGAGGCTGGCCTGGGGGTCGTTGTCCAGCGGCGTATCGAGCGAGGCCGCATGTTCGGACAGAGCCAGCACGTCCTGCACCTCTTCCACCGGGCGCTCCACCAGGTGAGCGATATCCTCGGCACTGGCGTCACGGCCATCACGCTGCTGGGCCTCCAGGTGATACTTGGCGCGCAAGATCTGGTTCAATTCCCGCACCATGTGTACCGGCAGCCGTACCGTGCGCGCCTGGTTCATGATGGCGCGTTCGATGCTCTGGCGTATCCACCAGGTAGCATAGGTAGAGAAACGGAAACCGCGCTCGGGCTCGAACTTGTCGATGGCGCGCATCAGGCCAAGGTTGCCTTCTTCGATCAGGTCCAGCAGGGCCACGCCCCGGTTGATGTAATGCTTGGCAATCGACACCACCAGTCGCAGGTTGTGCTCGATCATCTTCTGGCGCGCCCCGAACTCGCCCTGCTTGGCCAGGGTGGCATAGTGCAGTTCTTCTGCGGCCGTCAGGAGCGGCTTGGCGCCGATCTTGTTGAGGTAATGCTGGGTAGTATCGGTGGACAGCTCCGCGGCCAGTACCTTCTTGAGCTCGTCCACGCCTTCGGCCGGCGCGACCTCCTGGGGCTGGTCGGCGGCATCGCCGTCGATCACTTCCGGTTCTTCGATCTCCTCAATGGGATCGTCCATGTCCTCTTCACGAGGGTCCTGGTCTGGCAAGTGATCGTGGCGATTGCTTGTCATACGCTAGCGTGGCGGTAAGTATTTGGAGGGGTCAACGGGCTTGCCCTGTTGACGGATTTCAAAGTGCAGCTTGACAGTATCACTGTCGGACTTGCCCATCTCGGCAATCTTCTGGCCCTTGGTCACGCTCTGGCCTTCCTTGACCAGGATGGCCTGGTTGTGGGCATAGGCCGACAGCAGGTTATTCGTGTGCTTGATGATCACCAGGTTGCCATAGCCACGGATGCCGCTGCCGGCATACATGACCTTGCCGGCGCCTGCGGCCAGCACGGCCTGACCGGCCTTGCCAGCGATGTCCACGCCCTTCTTGCCACCTTCGAAGGTGCCGACCACCTTGCCGTCGGCCGGCCACATCCAGGAAACGCCTTCGTCATCGACCGCCGCCGTCGGGGCCGCAGCCGGCTTGTCAGCCGCATGAGCTGCCTCGGCCTTGGGGGCCGCCGCAGGAGCGGGTGCGGCGGCGGTAGCCGGCGTCGCATCCGGCTTTTCCAGTTCAGCCAGGGCAGTATCCGAATAGGCCCGCTTGTCGCCGCGCGGACCGGACTTGTTGGTACCGCCCGCCGCCGGCGCTGCGGCTGCCGAGCCCGGCGCCCCCAGCGGCTTGACCTCCAGCCCCGCCCCCGGTGCGGCCGCCACAGCGGCCGTCTGGGCCGTGCCCGGCGCACGATCGGGCGGTGCCACACGCAAGGTCTGGTCGACCTTGATGTCGTTGGGGTTGGTCAGATTGTTCCAGGCCACGATGTCGCGCCAGTTCTGCCCCACATCCAGCGCGATACGATACAGCGTATCCCCCTTCTTGACCGTGTAATAGCCGCGTCCCGACGGTGCCGGCGCAGCAGGTGCGGCAGCAACGGAGTCCGCCGGCTTGCCGGTAGTGGTGGTGCGCTCGACGACGGGCGCCGGCTGCTGATTCGGTGTCGAGCCGCATGCGGCCAGAAGACTGACGACACTGCCCAATACAGCCAAACGAATTTTCTTCATGCTCTTACGTTAGATTTTGTACAACGCTAGTTGACCTGCAGCCAGCGTCAGAAGTTCATCAGGGAAATGTGGCCCCATCCTGCCATCCCGCCATCGTCCAGCCACAGCGGCTTGAATGCTTTTGCTTGGTGCCGCCCACTTCCTGTTGCAACGATGCCCGCATAATCCTGCCCTGCCTCCCGGTCGCGCAGGGCTCACACCGTGCCGGGACGCAGGGGAACGAAGTGGCAGGGTTCCAGTGTGGTACGGCGCCAGTCGCGCGGACCGACACGTTCTATCAACTCCAGCATCTGCTGCCGCTCGCCCACCGGCGCCACCAGCCTGCCGCCGATGGCCATCTGCTCCAGCAGGGCCTGCGGCACTTCGAGACCGGCTGCCGCCAGGATGATGCCATCGAAAGGCGCAACCTGTGGCAGGCCAAGCATACCATCTCCGTAATGCAAGCGGATGTTTGCCACCCGCAATGGCCGCAGATTGCTCTTGGCCAGTTCATGCAACGGTTTGATGCGCTCGATGGAATACACCTCCCCCGCCACCCGCGACAGCACCGCTGCCTGGTAACCGCAACCGGTGCCGATCTCCAGCACACGGTCGAGCCGGCCGCCATGGCGATTCTGGCGCATGACCTCGATCATGCGCGCCACGATGTAGGGCTGGGAAATGGTCTGGTGATGACCGATCGGCAGGGAGGCATCGATATAGGCCTGGCTGGCCAGTCCGGGCTCCACGAACATGTGACGCGGCACTGCCTCCAATGCCGCCAGGACCTTGGCATCGGCCACACCCTGCTTGGCCACCCGCGCCACCATGGCCTTGCGCACGGCTTCGGAGGCCAGCGGCGAGGCATGGTGGGAGGCATTGGTCTGGGTCACCGTCATCACGTTGCTGACCGCCGTGCGCGGCGCCGCAGCGGCGCTCATCAGCGGCTGGGCTGCCGGGACAGGGGCGCGCGGCGACGCCGGCGGTGGCCGCAAGGCCTGCGCCAGCCCCTGCTGCACCGGCTTGAGCGCGGCCTGGCGGGATGACTGGGCGGCATTCTTGGCGGCCGTCTGGGTGGTGGCCTGGGGACGGCCAGCCGCATCGCGCCCGGCGTCGTTGCGCTTGTTCTTGTCCACCACCGAGGACAGGCTCAGCGGAAAGCGGCTGGGCTTGTCGCTCATGCAAGCGCCTTCCGAAGCATATCCAGCTGCCCCGTATGGGTCAGGTCGATCTGCAGCGGGGTGATGGAGACATGGCCGTTGGCCGTGGCGTGGAAATCGGTCCCCTCGCCGCCGTCCTTGGCGGCCCCGGCCGGGCCGATCCAGTACAGATCACGCCCATGGGGATCGGTCAGCTTGTGCACCGGCTCGGACATATGGCGCTTGCCCAGGCGGGTGACCACGCTGCTCTTGATCTCTCCATACGGCAAGTTGGGGATGTTGACGTTGAGCAGGTAGGGGCGAGGCAGGCTATCGAGACGGCGCTCCACGATCTCGCGGGCGATGCGCGCCGCCGAGGCCAGTTCCGCCCAGCCCTTGTGCAACTGGGAAAAGGCAATCGACGGGATCCCGAACAGGAAACCCTCGGTGGCCGCGGCCACGGTACCCGAGTACAGGGTGTCGTCACCCATGTTCTGTCCCTGGTTGATACCCGAGACGACCAGGTCCGGACGCTCCTTGAGCAAGCCGGTCAAGGCCACGTGGACGCAGTCAGAGGGGGTGCCATTGAGGTAGTAGAAGCCGTTGGGCGCCTGCTCCACCCAGAGCGGACGGTCCAGGGTCAGGGAGTTGGAGCTGCCTGAGCGGTTGCTGTCCGGGGCGACGACGGTGATGTCGGCGATCGGTGCGAGCGCCTCGGCCAGGGCGTTGATGCCGGGCGCGAGGTAACCATCGTCGTTGCTGATGAGGATTTTCATGGGCTGAATTTTAACCGAAGCCAGCCCCGCCACAGCCCCCTTGCATGACTTTCTCGCAGAGCCGCGCCGGTGCTATTCCTGCTGGCTCAGTTCCTGGTACACATAGGCCGCCAGCACCAGCCTGTCGCGCACGGTCAGGCCGGCGAACTCGACCCCGTACTGGTGGAAATCGGCCTCGCCCAGCGCCTCGGCCGTACGCAGCACCACCGGCAGGTCCAGGCTCAGTTGCTGGTCAGCCACAGCGGCCACGAAGCGCAGATGGCCGATCGCCCCTTTCCTGGCCGCCACCTTGCCCGGCAGCGAAGTGGCCACCAGCGAGGCGCCCCCCAGGCTCAGGTCGATCACGCTAGCCGCCAGCGGGTGCGCGCCATCCAGCGCCAGGTAGCCCTCAGCACCGACCGGCACGCGCGTGGCCTGGCGGATCACGGTGGAGCGCACTTCCCGCGGCAGCGACAGGTGCAGGTAGACGAAGGGGGTCTGCTGGTACTTCAACAACTGGGCGCCAAAGGCGTAGGCGCGGCGCCCGGTCAGGGCGCGCACCACGAAACCCTGGCCCTCGCGCACGAACAATTGCTTGCCCTCCTTTTGCGGGGCCGTCACCAGAATGCTGCGATTGGGCAGGCAGCCCACCAGCGTCACGGCATAGCGCTGGCTGACATCGTCGGCGAACTGCAGCCACAGGGTGTCGCCGATCTGCCAGCGCACTTCGTCCAGCGTGATCACGGTCTCCTCGCCGCGCACGGCGGCCGAGGGCTTGAGCGGTTTCTTGCCACCCGCCTTCTTGCGCAACACATCGCGCGCCTGCGGCAACGGCACCGACTCGGTATCGGGTTCGCTGACCCAGTTGGCGTTGCGGTACAGGCCACGCTCGATCAGGCCGGCCAGTTGGTCCGGCGTCTCGATGATGGTGCCACGTGCCAGCAGCAGCCGGCCTTCGTCGTTGTAAATCGGCCAGGGCGCGGCCTTGCCCAGCATCAGCTCGGAAGCCCGTACCGGCACCAGGGAGGTACTGCTGGACATGTCAGGATTGCCCTTCCGTACCGGCGGCAGCGTCGGCCGCTGCTGCGCGGCGCGCATCCTGCTCGCGGAAGAAGGCCTGCACCACCTCCAGCTCACGGGTGCGCTTGAAGGGCGGCAGGCTCTGCCAGATGCGGCGGCCGTAGTTCTTGGTGATGATGCGCGGATCGCAGATCATCAGCACGCCACGGTCGCCCTCGTCGCGGATCAGGCGCCCTGCCCCTTGCTTGAGGTTGATGATGGCCGCCGGCAGCTGGTGATGGACGAAGCCGTTGAGACCCTGCTTTTCCATCTCGCTGATGCGGGCGGCCAGCACCGGATCATCCGGTGGCGAGAACGGCAGCTTGTCGATGATCACCAGCGAGAGCGCATCACCGCGCACGTCCACACCTTCCCAGAAGCTCTGGCTGCCGATCAGCACGCCATTGCCGGCGGCGCGGAAACGGTCCAGCAGCTCGGTGCGCCCGGCCTCGCCCTGCACGAACAGGGGGAAGGCATGACCACGTGCCGCGAACTCGGTGCGCAGACGCTCGGCCGCGCGATTGACCGCGCGCAGCGTGGTGCACAGGAAGAAGCAACGGCCACCGGCCGCCTCGATGGTTGGCAGTGCTGCATCGATGACGGCGTCGGTATATTCAAAGGAATTGGGCTGCGGCAGGTTCTGCGGCACGTACAGGATGCCCTGCTCGCCATAGTTGAACGGACTCGGCCAGGACTGCGCCGGTGCGTTCCACAAGCCCATCTGGGCGGCGTAGTGGTTGAAGTCCTTCTTCACCGCCAGCGTGGCCGAGGTAAAGATCCAGGAGCGCGGCACGCCTTCACGCTGCTTGTTGAAGATGGGAGCGATCGACAGCGGCGTACGGTGCAGTTGCAGCGAGGACTGGAAGGCCTCCAGCCACAGCACGTAGAAAGGCTTCTGCGCCGGCTCTTCCTGCGCATCCTCCGATGGCTTGCCCTCCTGTCCGCCCGCCGCGTCCTTGCCTTGGTCGTTGGCAGCCACCTTGGCGGGCAACTCATCCGGGGAGCCCCAGTTTTCCAGCTGGCGCAGCAATTCATTGGCGCGGTCGCGGCACTGTTCGATGGTCTCGGCGCGCTCGGCCTGTTTCTCCAGCACCGTGATCATGTCATCCATGCAATCCTTGAGCGTATCGAGCGCCGGGAAGAAGGCACTGGAGGAGGCGATCTGGTTCAGCGCCAGCCGCACCGACTCCTCCGGGAAGGCCAGCCGCAGGTCGCGCGCGGCGCGCTCCACCGTCGATACCAGGCGCGGCCAGTCGGCGCCATCGCGGGCATGTGCCAGGCCTTCGGCCAGCACGTCGCGGCACAGCTCCAGGATCTGAGAGGTGGAGACAGTCTCTCCGAAGAACAGCGTGGCCGTATCGGGCAGCTGATGCGCCTCGTCGAAGATGACCGTATTGGCCGAAGGCAGCAGCTCGGCAACACCGGTGTCCTTCAACGCCACGTCGGCGAAGAACAGGTGGTGGTTGACCACCACCACATCGGCCTGCTGCGCCTCCTTGCGAGCCTTCATGACGAAGCAGTCCTGGTAGTACTGGCATTCGGCACCGAAGCAGGTATCCCGGGTGGAGGTCACCAGGTTCCAGACCGATGCCGTTTCCGGCACCTTGGTCAGCTCGGCCTTGTCACCCGAGGAAGTCGACTTCACGAAGCGCGAGATCTCGCGCAGGTAACCCACGTCCTCACGCGCGGTCAGGCGACCGTTCTGCAAGGTACGTTCCAGGTGAAAATGGCAGACATAGTTGCTGCGCCCCTTGAGCAGCGCCACCGAAACCGGCGCGTGCAATGCCTTGCGCACGGTCGGGATATCGCGGTTGTAGAGCTGGTCCTGCAGGGTCTTGGTGCCGGTGGAGACGATCACCTTGCCGCCCCACAGCAAGGCCGGCACCAGATAGGCGAAGGTCTTGCCGGTGCCGGTGCCGGCCTCTGCAATGAGCGTACCCTGCCCGGCAATGGCGCTGGCGATGGCCTTGGCCATCTCGGTCTGGGCATGGCGCGGGCGATAGCTGCCCACGGCGCCACCCAGCGGACCACCAGCACCGAACAGCTGCTCGATCTCGGCGTCATGGAGGCCCGGTTCATCCGGCGCCGCCCCATCCACGGGAGCGATAGGGGCACTGCTGTCGACGATGTCGGCGTGGGATTGTTGGGCTGTCACTGCGGCAAACCTGTAGGAAAAAGACAAGCGGCGCAGGCCACGAAGCAGCCTGCGGACGATCCCGCAAACGGGAACAAGACGCTATTTTACGCGGAGTCGGGGCCGCCCTCCCGGTTGCCGGGGCAAGGCGTGGTCGGCACCGCCGCAATGCGGGACTGCAGGCGGCCCAGGCGGGAAGGTCAAGCGGGGATATCGGGCACCAGCTGCATCTTCAGCAGGGCGATGTGATCTTTCAGCTGCAGCTTGCGCTTCTTCAGGCGGCGCAATTGCAGGTCTTCCGTACGGACGTCACGCAACAGCAAGTCGATCACGTTATCGAGATCACGGTGCTCGACTTCGAGTTCGATGATGCGGCGCTGGATGTCTTCGCGATGCGTACTGGTCATGATGGTCCACGGGTAACTGAGCTGACTGCTAGTGTAGCCGAGCCGCCTGCGCGCGCCAATCGGCATGCGCAAGCGCTCAGGCTGGCCGGCTTACTGGGCCGCAGGCGCCGTGGTGGTCGACTCCTGCTGCTGGTTCTTCTTGCGCTCGGCACGTTCCCGTTCGTTCTCGGCCTTCTTGCGTTCCACCTCCAGGCGGTGCTCCTCGGCTTCCTTGATGCGGCGCTGGCGCTCAGCGGCATTGGCCGCGCGCTCTGGCGCCCGGGCGGCATCCTCGGCCTGCTGCTGGCGTACCTTGGCATCGTGCTCACGCACGCGCAAGTCGGCCGGCACATCCTTATTCTGGTCGATGCGCTGCTGTACTTCGTTGTTCTTGGCACGGCTTTCCTGCACTTTGCGGGCGGAGTCGATTTCCTTCTGTTTCTGCTCCGCCAGACGGCGCGCAGCGTCTTCCTCGTCGTGGGCGTGCTGCTCGGCCAGGGAACGGTCGCGGTCATCGACGGTGGCCTGGCGCCGGAACACGTTGGCCTCATACTCGACCTGCTTGATCGCCTTCTCGACCACACGCTTGCGGTCCTTGGCGGCCTCCAGGCAGCTCGCCACCAGGAACTTGGGGTAGCAGGCGCGCTGGTCCAGGATATACCGCAATTCCAGCGCCTGACGGTCTTCGGCGGTCTCCTCCAGGGCCTTCTGGGCCATCTCCTCCGACTTGATGGAGCCAGCCGGATAGCGCTGCTGGATCGGCGCACGCGCCTCCAGCGCGTCGAAACGCTCGCGGCTCATCGGCGCCACGTCTTGCGGCTGGGCCGGGACGGACGCGGCTTGCGACGGCGACTGCTGCACCGGCAGGGTCGGCGCCGGCTGTGCCAGCACCGTGCCACTGGCGGCGGCCAGGGCCACCGTCAGGCCGCACAGGGAAAGCGAGACGCCCTTGGCATGGGCAAAAAGACCTTGCATCGTGTTCTTGTTCATCTGGTGATTGTTCATGAGAGGCTGTCGGCGATGGAACGGCGATCCGCTTCCAAGTATTCCTTCGACTGCATCTCAATGATACGTGAAACGGTACGGTGGAACTCATTGGACAGGGTTCCCACGGTGTAAAGCTCGTCCGGCTCGACCGCCGCCGACATGATCAGCTTGACCTTGTGGTCGTAGAAGACGTCGATGAGCCAGGTAAAGCGGCGCGCCTCCGAGGACATCGCCGCCGACATGCGCGGAATGCCCGAGAGGATCACGGTCTGGAAGCGGCTGGCCAGTTCCAGGTAGTCGTTCTGCGAACGCGGGCCACCGCACAGGGTGGCGAAATCGAACCAGATGGCGCTGCCGCCGCGACGCAGGGCGCGGATCTCGCGGGCCTCGATATGCACGCGCGGATCTTCGTCACCGGCCTCGGCCACGGCGGCAAAGGCTTCCCGCAGCTCCTCGTCGGTCTTGGCGTTGAGCGGCGTGTGATAGACCTTGACCTGCTCCAGCACGCGCTTGCGGTAGTCGATGCCGGCGTCGATGTTCATGACATCGAGCTTTTCCTTCAGCAGCGCGATGGTGGGCAGCATGCGGTCGCGGTGCAGGCCATCCGGGTAGAGCGTGCTGGGCTCATAGTTGGAGGTCATGACAAAGGACACGCCGTGGTCGAACAATCCCTTCAACAGGTTGTAGAGGATCATCGCATCGGCGATGTCGGAGACGTGGAATTCGTCGAAGCAGATCAGGCGATACTTCTTGGCGATGCGCTTGGCGACCTCGTCCAGCGGATCGGCGATGCCCTTCAATTCATCCAGCTGGCGATGCACATCGCGCATGAATTCGTGGAAGTGCAGGCGCGTCTTGCGCACCACCGGCACGACCGAATAGAAGCTGTCCATCAGGAAGGATTTGCCGCGCCCCACCCCACCCCACATGTAGACCCCGCGCGGCACGGCCGGCCGGCTGATCAGGCGCTTGAAGGTGGAGGCGCGCTGGGCCTTGTAGGCGACCCATTCCTCATAGGCGCGCTGCAGGCGCTCGATGGCGCGCAACTGCGCCTCGTCGGATTGATAACCGCGCTGGGACAGCGAGTGTTCGTAGAATTGACGGACATCCATGGTGTGGTCTTGTAAAACGACAATGGGCGAGCCAGGCTCGCCCATTGGGTTGGCATCTCAATGCTCAATACGCGGGCAACACAAGCGTGGCAGGTGCGGGCGACGCGTATTGTCGCATTGATCGCGCATCAGAAGTTCAATGCGCGCTTGTCGACGGCCAGGGCCGCTTCCTTGGTCGCTTCGGACAGCGACGGGTGAGCGTGGCAGATGCGGGCGATGTCTTCCGACGAAGCACGGAATTCCATCGCCACCACGGCTTCGGAAATCAGCTCGGAAGCCATCGGGCCGACGATGTGCACGCCCAGGATTTCATCGGTCTTGGCGTCCGCCAGGAACTTGACCATACCCGAGGTATCGCCCAGCGCACGGGCGCGACCATTGGCCAGGAACGGGAAGGTACCGGCCTTGTACTGCACGCCATCGGCCTTCAGTTGCTGCTCGGTCTTGCCGACCCACGCGATTTCCGGCGAGGTGTAGATGACCCAGGGAATGGTGTTGAAGTTGACGTGACCATGCTGACCGGCGATACGCTCGGCCACGGCAACGCCTTCTTCTTCGGCCTTGTGGGCCAGCATCGGGCCGCGCACCACATCACCCACCGCCCACACGTTGGGCAGGTTGGTCTTGCAGTCGCCGTCCACGGCGATGAAGCCGCGCTCGTCCAGCTGCAGGCCCACGCCTTCGGCGTTCAGGCCGATGGTGTTGGGGGTGCGGCCGATGGAGACGATCAGCTTGTCGAACTCGCCCTTCTGCGCTTCACCCTTGGCATCGGTGTATTCCACCGAGACGCTGTTCTTGCCGGCCTTGATGGCGCCGATCTTGACACCCAGGTTCACCGCCAGACCCTGCTTGGTCAGCAGCTTCTGGGCTTCCTTGGCGATCTGTTCGTCCACTGCACCCAGGAAGGTCGGCAGGGCTTCCAGCACGGTCACTTCCGCACCCAGGCGACGCCAGACCGAACCCATTTCCAGGCCGATCACGCCGGCACCGATCACACCCAGCTTCTTGGGGACTTCGGAGATGGCCAGTGCGCCGGTATTGGAGAGGATCAGCTTTTCGTCGAACTCGGCGCCCGGCAGTGCGCGGGCGTTGGAGCCGGTTGCCACGATGACGTGCTTGGCGGTGATGGTTTCTTCGGCAGCGCCGGCGACCTTGATCTCGTAGCCGTTGGCATCACCCTTGACGAAGGAGCCGCGGCCGTGGAAGAAGGACACCTTGTTCTTCTTGAACAGGTACAGGATGCCGTCGTTGTTTTGCTTGACCACGGTGTTCTTGCGACCCAGCATCTTTTCCAGGTTCAGGCCCAGGCCCTTGACTTCGATGCCGTGCTCGGCGAAACCGTGGCTGGCATGCTCGTAGTGCTCGGACGATTGCAGCAGCGCCTTGGAGGGGATGCAACCGACGTTGGTGCAGGTGCCGCCCGGTGCGGGGCCGCCCTTCTCGTTCTTCCATTCGTCGATGCAGGCGGTGTTGAAGCCCAGCTGCGCTGCGCGGATGGCGGCGATGTAGCCGCCGGGGCCGCCACCGATGACGACTACGTCAAAATTCTTGCTCATGTGTGTATTCCTGATTCGTTGTGCGCATCCGCTTCAGCCGAAGCGGATGCAAAAAGGCGCTGAATGCCTGGGGGCCGTTCAGCGCCTAGCTCACGCCGTGATGGCCGGTTGCTTACAGATCCAGCAGCAGGCGAGCGGGATCTTCGAGAGCTTCCTTGATCGCCACCAGCGACAGGACGGCTTCGCGGCCGTCGATGATGCGGTGGTCATAGGACAGGGCGAAGTAGTTCATCGGACGCACCACGACCTGGCCGTTTTCGACAACAGCGCGGTCCTTGGTGGCGTGGATGCCCAGGATCGCCGATTGCGGCGGGTTGATGATCGGGGTCGACAGCATGGAACCGAAGGTGCCGCCGTTGGAGACGGTGAAGGTACCGCCCGACAGTTCTTCGATGGACAGCTTGCCGTCCTTGGCCTTCTGGCCGAATTCACCGATCTTCTTCTCGATGTCGGCAATCGACATCTGGTCCGCATCACGCAGGATGGGCACCACCAGGCCGCGCGGCGAACCGACGGCCACGCCGATGTCGAAGTAGCCGTGGTAGACGATGTCGTTACCATCGACCGAGGCGTTGACGATCGGGTACTTCTTCAGGGCGTGCACGACCGCCTTGACGAAGAAGGACATGAAGCCCAGCTTGACGCCGTGTTCCTTCTCGAACTTGTCCTTGTACTTGTTGCGCAGGTCGATGACCGGCTGCATGTTGATTTCGTTGAAGGTGGTCAGGATGGCGTTGGTCGATTGCGACTGCACCAGACGCTCTGCCACGCGGGCACGCAGGCGGCTCATCGGCACGCGTTGTTCCGGGCGGCTTTCCAGGCTGGCCTTGACCGGTGCGGCAACAGCTGCCAGGGCCGGCTTGGCGGCGGCAGCAGCAGGAGCGGCGGCAGGAGCCGACAGCGCGCCCAGCACGTCGCCCTTGGTCACGCGGCCATCCTTGCCGGTGCCGGTGACTTGCGAGGTCGACAGGTTGTTGTCGGCCAGCAGCTTGGCAGCGGCCGGCATGGCGACATCGCCCTTGGAAGCCAGCTCGGGAGCGGCGACCGGGGTCGGCTCGTTGCCAGCTTGCGGTGCGGGAGCAGCCTTGACTTCGGTCGGAGCGACCTGGGCCGATGCATCGGTGTCCAGGATGGCGATGACTTCGCCGGCCACGACGGTCGCACCGTCGGCCTTGATGATCTGGGTGATGACGCCGGCGTCCGGGGACGGCAGTTCCAGCACGACCTTGTCGGTCTCGATGTCGATCAGGTTTTCGTCACGGGTGACGGGTTCGCCCACTTTCTTGTGCCACTGCAGCAGGGTCGCTTCAGCAACGGATTCTGATAATTGCGGGACTTTTACTTCGATTTGAGCCATTTAGAGTTCTCCGATTTTCGGGTGATTCGTTGCAATGGGAACGGGGGGCGCCATCCTCCGTGGCGCGCCCCGTGCTCCACCATGATTACTTGGTCAGCACAAAGCCCTTGAGCTTGGCGAAGGCGGTTTCGATCAGCGCCTTCTGCTGTGCGTAGTGCTTGTCGTAGTAACCGACAGCCGGCGAGGCGCTGGCCGGGCGACCTGCATAGGCCAGCTTCTGACCTTCGGAGAGATTCTCGAAGATGTTGTGCTGGATCTGCAGCCATGCGCCCTGGTTCTGCGGCTCGTCCTGCGCCCACACCAGTTCGTTGAAGTTCGGGAACTGCTTCAATGCAGCCGCGAACGCCTTGTGCGGGAACGGATACAGCTGCTCGACGCGGATGATGGCCGTATCGTTCTGGCCACGTTCCTTGCGGGCGTTGACCAGGTCGTAGTACACCTTGCCCGAGCAAGCGACGATGCGCTTGACCTTCTTGGCGTCGATGGTTTCATCGACTTCCGGAATCACGGTCTGGAACGAACCCTTGGCCAGGTCGGACAGGGGCGAACCGGCATCCTTGTTACGCAGCAGCGACTTCGGCGTCATGATGATCAGCGGCTTGCGGAACAGGCGGATCATCTGGCGACGCAGCAGGTGGAAGATCTGCGCAGCGGTGGTGGGCTGCACGACCTGCATGTTGTTGTCGGCGCACAGCTGGAGGTAACGCTCGATACGTGCCGAGGAGTGTTCCGGACCCTGGCCTTCGTAGCCGTGGGGCAGCATCTGCACCAGGCCCGAGGCACGGCCCCACTTGACTTCACCGGAGCTGATGAACTGGTCCATGACGACCTGGGCACCGTTGGCGAAGTCGCCGAACTGGGCTTCCCAGATGGTCAGGGTGTTCGGCTCGGCGGTCGAGTAGCCGTATTCGAAGGCCAGCACGGCTTCTTCGGACAGCACCGAGTCGATCACCGTGAAGGTGGACTGGTTCTCAGCCACGTTCTGCAGCGGGATATAGGTACCGGCATCCCAACGCTCGCGGTTCTGGTCGTGCAGCACCGAGTGACGGTGGGTGAAGGTGCCACGGCCAGCATCCTGGCCGGTCAGGCGCACGGCATAGCCGGAGGACACCAGGCTGGCGTAGGCCAGGTGTTCACCCATGCCCCAGTCCAGGTTGATCTCGCCACGACCCATGGCAGCGCGGTCGTTCAAGACCTTCTCGACCAGCGAGTGCACCTTGAAGCCTTCGGGCACGGTGGTGATCTTGGTGGCCAGGCGCTTCAGTTCAGCCATCGGCACGGCGGTCTCGGCGGCGTCGGTCCACTTGCGGTTCAGGAACGGCAGCCAGTCGACGGCGTACTTGCTCTTGAAGTTGGTCAGCACCGGATCGATGGCGTGCTTGCCGGCGTCCATGGCAGCGCGGTAGGCCTTGACCAGCTCTTCGCCACCGTCGGTGGCGATGGTCTTCTGGGCAGCGAGCTTGTCCGCGTACAGCTTGCGGGTACCCGGGTGCTGGGCGATCTTCTTGTACATCAGCGGCTGGGTCAGAGCAGGCGTATCTTGCTCGTTGTGGCCCAGCTTGCGGAAGCAGATGATGTCGACCACGATGTCCTTCTTGAACTTCATGCGGTAGTCGACAGCGATCTGGGTGGCGAACACGACGGCTTCCGGATCATCGCCGTTGACGTGCAGCACCGGGGCTTCGATCATCTTGACCACGTCCGAGCAGTACAGGGTCGAACGGGAGTCGCGCGGATCGGAAGTGGTGAAGCCGATCTGGTTGTTGATGACGATGTGGACGGTACCGCCGGTACCGTAGCCACGGGTCTGGGCCAGGTTCAGGGTTTCCATCACCACGCCTTGACCGGCGAAGGCGGCATCGCCGTGCACCAGGATCGGCAGCACTTGCGAACCATCCTTGTCACCACGGCGATCCATACGGGCCTTGACCGAACCTTCGACCACCGGGTTGACGATTTCCAGGTGGGAGGGGTTGAAGGCCAGCGACAGGTGGACCGGGCCGCCAGGGGTGGAGACGTCCGAGGAGAAGCCCTGGTGGTACTTGACGTCGCCGGCCGGCAGGTCGTCGGCGTGACGGCCTTCGAACTCGGAGAACAGTTCCTGCGGGGTCTTGCCCAGGATGTTGACCAACACGTTCAGACGACCACGGTGGGCCATGCCGATGACGATTTCCTGGACACCCTTTTCACCGGCGCGCTGGATGGTCTCATCCAGGGAGGCGATGAAGGATTCGCCGCCTTCCAGCGAGAAGCGCTTCTGGCCGACGTACTTGGTGTGGAGGTAGCGTTCCAGGCCTTCGGCCGCGGTCAGGCGCTCCAGGATGTGCTTCTTCTTCTCGGAGGAGAAGCTGGGCACGGCGCGGGTCGGCTCCAGGCGCTCTTCCAGCCAGCGCACTTCGGCCATGTCCGAGATGTAGGTGAACTCGGCGCCGATGGTACGCGTGTAGGTGTCGCGCAGCATCTGCAGCAGGTCGCGCAGCGATGCGGTTTCCGGGCCGAAGTAGGTGTTGTTGATGTTGAAGACGATATCCAGGTCGGCATCGGTGAAGCCGTAGAAGGAGGGATCGAGTTCGGGGATGTTGGGGCGTTCCTGGCGTTGCAGCGGATCCAGGTTGGCGAAGCGGGAGCCGAGGTCACGGTAGCCGGCGATCAGCTGGGTCACCGCGACGCGCTTGCGGCCCATGTCGGAGTCGGCGGAGGCATTGACGGTGCGGATCGGACCTTGCTTGGCGCGCTCGGCGAAGGAAGCGATCACCGGTGCGTGGGCGACGTCCGGGCGGTTCGAGCCATCGGTGGCGGGAACGTGTTGCACTGCGTCGAAATACGCACGCCAGTTTTCGGGGACAGAGCCGGGATTGTTCAGGTAGGCTTCGTACAATTCCTCGATGTACGGAGCATTCCCACCGAAGAGGTAGGAGTTGATGTTGTATTGCTCGTAGAGCTTTGTCATTTGCTCACCTTTCTTCGCGTTTCGCGAGATTAGCGGGTTTCTACACCTTCCGCGACACGGCCTGACCGGTTAGCGGATTGCATCAAGTTGTGGGGAAGGACCTTGTCTACCTGAACTTCTGTACGTCATCCAGTCAGCGCTCCGGAATTATATATCCGAATATCAAATAAAAAAGCGAATCCTTGGGGATTCGCTTTTTTATTTGAAACCAGATGCGACGGGCGTTTCCAACTACCAACGCCTGCCCGCAAAGCCTTGTCACAGCGCTGCTCACCCCTCTTACGGAGAATCCCGGAAGGCGGGAAGAACAGCCCTTGCAACACGCCGGCCGTTGCCCGCTCGACAACTCGAACGGACCAGCGGCCGTGCTCATCAACGCTTGTCGATGGGCGGGACGTCGCGACGCGGCGAGCCCACGAACAGCTGGCGGGGACGGCCGATCTTTTGTTCCGGATCGGAGATCATTTCGTTCCACTGGGCGATCCAGCCGATGGTACGGGCCATGGCGAAGATGCAGGTGAACATCGAGGTCGGGATACCCAGGGCGCGCTGCACGATGCCCGAGTAGAAGTCGACGTTCGGGTACAGCTTGCGGGAAACGAAGTAGTCGTCTTCCAGGGCGATCTTTTCCAGCTCCATGGCCAGCTTGAACAGCGGGTCGTCGTGCAGGCCCAGTTCGTTCAGGACTTCGTAGCAGGTTTCGCGCATCAGCTTGGCACGCGGGTCGTAGTTCTTGTAGACACGGTGACCGAAGCCCATCAGCTTCACGCCGGAGTTCTTGTCCTTCACTTGCTTGATGAACTCGGGGATCTTCTCGACCGAACCGATCTCTTCCAGCATGGTCAGTGCAGCTTCGTTGGCACCGCCGTGGGCAGGACCCCACAGGCAGGCGATACCGGCAGCGATACATGCGAACGGGTTGGCGCCCGAGGAGCCGGCCAGACGCACGGTCGAGGTCGAGGCGTTCTGCTCGTGGTCGGCGTGCAGGATCAGGATGCGGTCCAGCGCGCGCACCAGCACTTCATTGACCTTGTACTCTTCGCACGGGTTGGCGAACATCATGCGCATGAAGTTGGCGGTGTAGGACAGGTCGTTGCGCGGGTAGACGAACGGCTGGCCGATGCTGTACTTGTAGGCCATGGCCACCAGGGTCGGCAGCTTGGCGATCATGCGGATGGCCGACACTTCGCGGTGGTTGGCGTTGGAGATGTCCAGCGAGTCGTGGTAGAAGGCCGACAGGGCACCCACCGAACCGGTCAGCACCGCCATCGGGTGCGCGTCACGGCGGAAACCACGGAAGAAGAAGTTCATCTGCTCGTGGACCATGGTGTGCTGGGTCACGGTGTTGACGAATTCGGTCTTCTGGGCCGCGTTGGGCAGCTCACCGTGCAGCAGCAGGTAGCAGGATTCCAGGAAGTCGCAGTTCACCGCCAGCTGCTCGATCGGGTAGCCGCGGTACAGCAGCTCGCCCTTGTCGCCATCGATGTAGGTGATGGAGGAGTTGCAGGATGCGGTCGACATGAAGCCCGGGTCGTAGGTGAACTTGCCGGTGGCGCCGTAGAGCTTGCGGATATCGATCACATCAGGACCGATGCTGCCCTTGTAGATAGGAAAATCTACAGACGGAGACCCGTCGGAGAACGACAGGGTAGCTTTGATATCGGTGTTGGACATAGCTTTTCCTTTTTGCGGGGAGGGTGAAACCGTTAATCAAAAGCCGCGACCGCGAGCCAGGCGACGACAAGCAACATCGGCGTCGGGTGGCGAGAAAAACAGGCCGCGATCGAGCAGAATCCGTCTGGCTTGTGGCCAGGCGCAAAAATCAGGCAGTACGCAGTTTCTTCAGCAACGCATGCACTTGCGGCAGGTCAACCGCCGCCTCCGGCTCCTTGCGAGCCAGCAGCAAGTCCATCAGGTCGTTGTCGGTCAGGTCCATCAGGCGCGAGAAGGCATCGACCTCGTCATCGCTCATCCCGGCCTCATTGGCATCGAGATAGCGCGTCAAGATCAGATCGTTCTCCAGCAACCCGCGGCGGGCACGCCAGCGCAGTCGCGCGCGTTTGGCCGGATCATCCTGGTGACGTTCAGTCGTGAACTCGCTCATTTCATGTATCTCTTCATTTCACTTGCAACCGGACCCGATCTGACCGGGCCGGCCGCGGGAAGCCTAGCAACCCTACCGCCCTGCTCCCCGCTGCGGCCCGCCGGAGGGCGGGCCTGGCTGGCACATAAGCCGATAAGGCTTATACCGAACGACGCACCATCAGTTCCTTGATCTTGCCGATGGCCTTGTTGGGGTTCAAACCCTTGGGGCAGACATCGACGCAGTTCATGATCGAACGGCAACGGAACAGGCGGTACGGATCTTCCAGGTTATCCAGGCGCGCACCAGTGGCTTCGTCGCGGCTGTCGGCGATGAAGCGGTAGGCTTGCAGCAGGCCAGCCGGGCCGACGAACTTGTCCGGGTTCCACCAGAACGACGGGCAGGAGGTCGAACAGCAGGCGCACAGGATGCACTCGTAGACGCCATCCAGCTCTTCACGCTGCTCGGGCGACTGCAGGCGCTCCTTCTCGGGCGGGATGCTGTCGTTGATCAGGTAAGGCTTGATCGAATCGTACTGCTTGAAGAAGTTGGTCATGTCCACGATCAGGTCGCGGATCACCGGCAGGCCAGGCAGCGGCTTCAGAACGATGGGTTCGGTCAGTTCGTTCAGGTTGGTGATGCAGGCCAGACCGTTCTTGCCGTTGATGTTCATGGCGTCGGAGCCGCACACGCCTTCGCGGCAGGAGCGGCGCAGCGCCAGGGAATCGTCCACGTCGGACTTGATGCGTTGCAGGGCGTCCAGCAGCATCTTGTCGGTGGGCTTGAGTTCCACCGTCAGGTCTTGCATGTACGGCTTGTCGTCCTTGTCCGGATCGTAACGATAAATCTTGAATTTCAGGGTGCGAGTCATGTTGCGACCTCTTAGAAAGTACGTGCTTTAGGTTTGAAGGTCTCGACGGTCAGCGGCTGCATGTTGACCGGCTTGTAGTCGAGACGATTCCCCTCGGAGAACCACAGCGTGTGCTTGAGCCAGTTCACGTCGTCGCGCTGCTCGTGGTCGCTTTGCGCGTGGGCGCCGCGCGATTCCTTGCGGGCTTCGGCCGAGGTGATGGTGGCCTTGGCGGTTTCGATCAGGTTGTCCAGTTCCAGCGCTTCCACGCGGGCGGTGTTGAAGACCTTGGACTTGTCCTTGAAGGAGACGTGCTTGCGACGCTCGTCCAGTTCCATGATCTTCTCGTAGCCTTCCTTCAACAGGGCATCGGTACGGAACACGCCGCAGTACTTCTGCATGGTGGCGCGGATGTCGTTGGCGACGTCCTGCACGCGTTCGGAGCCGGTGCTGTTTTCCAGATGGGCGATGCGTTCCAGCGAGCGGTCCAGGGCGCCGGCCGGGATGGGCTTGTGGCTCTGGTCCTGCAGGCGGCTGCCCACGATGTGGTTGCCGGCAGCGCGGCCGAAGACCACCAGGTCCAGCAGCGAGTTGGTGCCCAGGCGGTTGGCGCCGTGCACCGACACGCAGGCGCATTCGCCGATGGCGTACATGCCCTGCACCACTTCCTTCATCGAACCGCCCTTGGGCGCGACCACCTGGCCGTTGATGTTGGTGGGGATACCACCCATCTGGTAGTGGATGGTCGGCACGACAGGAATCGGTTCCTTGGTCGCATCGACGTTGGCGAACTTGTGGGCGATTTCCAGGATCGAGGGCAGGCGCTTCTTGATGGTATCTGCACCGATGTGGCGCAAGTCCAGCAGCACGTGATCCTTGTGGGGACCGACGCCGCGACCTTCCTTGATTTCCTGGTCCATCGAACGCGAGACGAAGTCACGCGGTGCCAGGTCCTTCAGGGTCGGCGCATAGCGCTCCATGAAGCGTTCGCCGTTGCTGTTGATCAGGATGCCGCCTTCGCCGCGCACACCCTCGGTGATCAGCACGCCCGCGCCGGCCACGCCGGTGGGGTGGAACTGCCAGAATTCCATGTCCTGCAGCGGCAGGCCGGCGCGTGCCGCCATGCCCATGCCGTCGCCGGTGTTGATGAAGGCGTTGGTCGATGCGGCCCAGATACGACCTGCACCGCCGGTGGCGAACAGGGTGGTCTTGGCGTGCAGCATCATGATTTCGCCGGTTTCCATTTCCAGCGCGATCACGCCGAGGACATCGCCCTCTTCGTTGCGGATCACGTCCAGCGCCATCCACTCGACGAAGAAGTGGGTCTTGGCGCGCACGTTGCGCTGGTACAGGGTGTGCAGCAGTGCGTGACCGGTACGGTCGGCCGCAGCACAGGCGCGCTGCACCGGCTTTTCGCCCAGGTTGGCGGTGTGGCCGCCGAACGGACGCTGGTAGATGGTGCCATCCGGGTTGCGGTCGAAGGGCATGCCGAAGTGTTCCAGCTCGTAGACGGCCTTCGGTGCTTCGCGGCACATGAATTCGATGGCGTCCTGGTCACCCAGGTAGTCCGAACCCTTGACGGTGTCGAACATGTGCCAGTACCAGTTGTCTTCGGACATGTTGCCCAGCGAAGCGCCGATGCCGCCCTGGGCAGCCACGGTGTGCGAGCGGGTCGGGAAGACCTTGGACAGGACAGCGACGTTCAGGCCGGCTTCGGCCAGTTGCAGCGAGGCGCGCATGCCGGAGCCACCGGCGCCGACGATGACCGCGTCAAAGCGGCGGGTAGTGATGGCGGATTTGATTGCAGCCACGATTAGTTTCTCCAGAGAATCTGCGCAGCATAGCCAGCGCAACCGATCAGCCACAGGATGGTGGCAACTTGCAGGACCAGGCGCACGCCAACCGGCTTGACGTAGTCCATGAGCGCGTCACGCACGCCGATCCAGGCGTGGAAGAACAGCGCCATGAACACCGCGAAGGTGGCGACCTTGAACCATTGATGCGAGAACAGCGCCGCCCAGCCTTGGTAGCTGAAGTTGGTCGACGTGAAGAAGCACACCAGCAGGATGACGGTGTAGACCGCCATCACGACGGCGGTGGCGCGCTGTGCCAGCCAGTCACGCAGGCCATAGTGGGCGCCGACGACCAGGCGCTTGGGTCCGATATTGTTATCAGCCATTTTTAGAATGCTCCGAACAGTTTCAATGCGACCAGGACCATCAGCGTGATGCTGACCACCAGGACAGTTGCCGAGGACTTGCGCGCGCTATCCTTGTCCAGACCGATGTGGTTATCCATGATCAGGTGGCGGATGCCGGCGCAGAAGTGATGCAGGTATGCCCAGGACAGGGCCAGGATGACCAGCTTGACGAACCAACCCGAGGTGAAGCCCTTGAGGTAGTCGAAGGTGCCTTCCGACAGGAGGCTGCTGTCCAGCAGGAACAGCACGAAGGGCAGCATCAGGAACAGGAACAGACCGCTGATGCGGTGCATGATCGAGACGATGGCAGCCAGGGGCATGCGGTAGCCGGCAATTTGGGTTAGGTGTATGTTACGGAATTGCGGCCGTGGTGGTTTAGCGGCTTCAGACATACAAGGTTCTCCTCAGATTAAAACAATCCTGCAATTTTCGCCGATTTTCTAAATCACCATCAACAATTATTGCGCTTCGCAGCATGCCAATATGGCTTGACAGCGGCCTGCCCTGATGCACGGCCGTAGCCCGCGCAGCACTCCGGCAGGACCTTCAGCTCAACTCGCTCTGATAATGATGATTCGTCGTCAGGTACAGCCCGCGCCGCATTTCCACCGGCTTGTCGCCGTAGGTGAATGAGGCCCGCTCCACGCTGAGCAACGGCGTTTGGGGCAACACGCCCAGAAACTCTGCCGCATCCGGATCCGCCCCGACGGCACGGATGCGTTCCTCGGCACGGATCATGCGCGTACCGAATTCGGACTCGAACAGGCCATACAGCGGCCCACGGTATTCCACCAGGCGCTCGGCCGTCAGCCCCTTGAAGATGGCGCCAGGCAGCCAGATGTCTTCGAGGATGATGGGAATGCCATTGAATGATTTTACCCGCCGGATGAAAATGACGGAGTCGCCGGACTTCATGTCCAGCTGACGGGCCACTTCGGCGGATGCGCGTACGCGCTTGACTTCGACGATCTTGTTCTCGGGACGCTGCGGCTCGTCACTATCAGCCATGAGCCGCAGGAAACGGAATTGCGCCTGGGTCTCGTGATGGGTGGCAACGAAAGTGCCCTTGCCCTGGCGGCGCACCACCAGGTTCTCGGCCGCCAGCTCGTCGATGGCCTTGCGCACCGTACCCTGACTGACCTTGAAGCGGCCGCCCAGCTCGACCTCGCTGGGGATGAGCTCGCCGGGCTTCCACTCACCGGCCTCCAGGCGCTGCATGATGAGCGCCTTGATCTGCTGGTACAACGGACTGAAAGTGGGCGCCGGACTGGCAACACCCGCCCCCGCGGCTTGCGCGTCAGCGTTGTTCGAATTAGGCAGGATCGAGCTCATAACCCCGAATTTCAACACAAAAACCCTAAGTCCGTCCAGCAAAAACTAGGCAATAATATGTCTTATATAAGACATAAGATATTGATTGACAGCAGTGTTTGGCAGGCCTACACTCGCGAGCAAGCTGAAGACCCCCAACGCAGGCAGCAAGCGAATTTCCGAGCCGCAGACGATAACGAGAATCGATCTCATCAAGGCGTCCGGAATCCGGTGTTTTCATGTAACCAGCGCACAAGTTTGACAGGTTTTTGATTTGTCCACAGACGCCCGGGTGAAAGCGATGACGCACTGCGCTTTCGACGGTATCATGGCGGCCTAACAAGAATTCGAGGAAGTCGCGCATTTACTTGCGCAAACCAGAAGCAACCGCAGACGGCCCTGCCGCGCTCACCGCGACGCGACCGCAACGTGCGCTTCGATGCAGTCGGAATGCTTTTTTTCATCACCTCTTTTGGAGATTCACATGGCTAAAGCCCCCAAGCGTGTTGCCGTCACCGGCGCCGCCGGTCAGATCGGTTACTCCCTGCTCTTCCGCATCGCCAATGGCGACCTGCTCGGCAAAGACCAGCCGGTCATCCTGCAACTGCTGGAAATCCCCGATGAGAAGGCGCAGAAGGCGTTGAAGGGCGTCATCATGGAAATCGATGACTGTGCCTTCCCCCTGCTGGCTGGCGTGACCGCCCACAGCGATCCGATGACCGCCTTCAAGGACGCCGACGTGGCCCTGCTGGTGGGTGCCCGTCCCCGTGGCCCCGGCATGGAGCGCAAGGACCTGCTGGAAGCCAACGCCCAGATCTTCACCGTGCAGGGCAAGGCTCTGGACGCCGTCGCCTCGCGTGACGTGAAGGTCCTGGTGGTCGGCAACCCGGCCAACACCAATGCCTACATCGCCATGAAGTCGGCTCCCAACCTGCCGGCCAAGAACTTCACCGCCATGCTGCGCCTGGACCACAACCGCGCCCTATCGCAAGTGGCTGCCAAGATCGGCAAGCCGGTCTCGGCCATCGAAAAGCTGTGCGTGTGGGGCAACCACTCGCCGACCATGTACGCCGACTACCGTTTCGCGACCGCCGATGGCGCCTCCGTCAAGGACACCATCAACGACCAGGAATGGAACAAGAACGTGTTCCTGCCCACCGTCGGCAAGCGCGGCGCGGCCATCATCGAAGCCCGTGGCCTGTCCTCGGCAGCTTCGGCCGCCAATGCCGCCATCGACCACGTGCGTGACTGGGTCCTGGGCACCAACGGCAAGTGGACCACCATGGGCATCCCCTCCGACGGTTCCTACGGCATCCCCGAAGGCACCATGTTCGGCTTCCCGGTGACCACCGAAAACGGCGAGTACAAGATCGTCCAGGGTCTGGAGATCGATGAGTTCTCGCAAGAGCGCATCAACATCACTCTGAAGGAGCTGATGGAAGAGCGCGAAGGCGTCAAGCACCTGGTCGGCTAATCGACCCACGGCGCGGCGGCGGGCAACTGCCGCCGCGCCGTATCCGCACATGTAGCACGTTGACCGTCACGACCAACTTTCACCGAACACACTCAGCAGCAATGCATCCCTCCCAGGTCTTGTTCCCAGGTGCCCAGCAACCGGTTTCGCTTCCGGTGTGCGATCACTACGCCGGCTCCGAGAAGCTGATGCGCAAGTCGATGGCCCTGCAACAGGAGCTCGGTGCGCTGTTCGATATCACCTTCGACTGTGAAGACGGCGCCGCCGCCGGCAATGAAGCCGCGCACGCCGAACTGGTCGCAGCACTGATCGCCGGCCCTGACAATGTGCACCGCCGCATCGGCGCACGCGTACATGATGTCAGCAGCCCTTATTTCGAGCAGGATGTCGCCCTCATCTGCGGCGGTGCCGCCCGTGAGCTGGCCTTCCTGATGTTGCCCAAGCCCGAAGGCCTGGCCGATGTGGAGCATGCACTGGCATCGATCAGCCGTGCCAGCCAGGCCGCCGGGCGCAGCGACCTGCCGGTGCATGTCCTGATCGAGACCCACGGCGCCCTGGCCGATGTCTGGAAGATCGCCGCGCTGCCGCAGGTACAGTCGCTCTCCTTCGGGGTCATGGATTTCGTCTCCGCGCACTATGGAGCCATTCCCGGTAGCGCCATGCGCTCCCCCGGACAGTTCGACCACCCGCTGGTGCGCCGCGCCAAGCTGGAAATTGCCGCCGCCTGCCACGCGCACGGCAAGGTGCCGTCGCACAACGTGACCACCGATATCAAGAATCCTGCCGCCGTGGCCGACGATGCGCGCCGCGCGGCACAGGAATTTGGCTATATCCGGATGTGGAGTATCCACCCGGACCAGATCCGCCCGATCGTGCAGGCCATGTCGCCTTCCACCGAGGAATCCGAACTGGCGGCACAGATCTTGCTCAAGGCGCAGTCGGTGCAGTGGGGCCCGATCCAGCACCTGGGCAACCTACACGATCGTGCAAGCTATCGCTATTACTGGAGTATCCTGCAACGCGCGCATGCCACCGGTGTGGAACTGCCCCCGCCGGCAGCCGACTGGTTCGCCGCAGGCGCCTCCCTCTCAACCAAGCCGTAAAGACCGACCCGATATCGTTATGAAAAAGCACCTGACCCTGATCGCCCTGCTGGGCGCCCTGTTCGCCACCGCCGGGATCGCCCAGGCGCAGAACAGCACCGACGCCAAGCCGGCCGCCAAGAAGAAGCTGACCAAGAAGGCGCCCGCCAAGAAGGCCGCTGCTGCTGCAGCCGCTGCGCCGGCTGCCAAGATGCCCTTCTCCTCGGACGCCGAAGATGATGACAGTGAACCCGAACTGGGCGGCACGCTGTCGGCCGACTACCAGTGCGAACTGGGCAACAAGCTGACCATCTGGAAGAACGAGGCCGATGACAAGCACATCGCCATCCGCTGGAACAAGCGCATCCACCGCCTCACCCGCGTGGACACCACCACCGGCGCCAACCGCTTCGAGAACCACAAGATGGGCCTGGTCTGGATCGGTATCCCGGCCAAGGGTCTGTTGCTGGACTCCAAGAAGGGCCAGCAACTGGCCAACGAATGCAAGAACGCCGAGCAACTGCAGGCCGCCGCGACAGCGGGTGCGCCGGCGGTTGCCGCGGCACAGCATAACTGATCCGGGATACCAGCATTCCCGGTGCAGATCGCAAGACAGAATCAGGCAGCACCCCGCAGTTCACCATTGCAGCGCAAACCGGATTCGACTAGCTAACACCACTAAATTGCCAATTTAAGGAGAAGAGGCCATGTCTCGCAACACATTGAACACCCTAAAGGAATTCAAGATTTCCGGTTCCAAGAAGGGCAAGTTCTACTCCCTGCCCGCCCTGCAAAAATCGCTGGGCGTGAATATCTCGCGCCTGCCGGTGTCCATCCGTATCGTGCTGGAATCGGTGCTGCGTAACTGCGATGGCCAGAAGGTCACCGAAGAACACGTCAAGCAACTGGCCAACTGGGGTGCCAAGGCTGCCCGCGTGGATGAGATCCCCTTCGTGGTCGCCCGCGTGGTGCTGCAGGACTTCACCGGCGTGCCGCTGCTGGCTGACCTGGCCGCCATGCGCAACGTCGCCAGCAAGCTGGGCAAGAACCCGAAGAACATCGAACCGCTGGTCCCGGTGGACCTGGTGGTGGACCACTCGGTGCAGATCGACCACTTCCGCGAGAAGAAGGCACTGGACCTGAACATGAAGCTGGAATTCTCGCGCAACAACGAGCGCTACCAGTTCATGAAGTGGGGCATGCAAGCCTTCGACACCTTCGGCGTGGTGCCCCCGGGCTTCGGCATCGTCCACCAGGTCAACCTGGAGTACCTGGCACGCGGCGTGCACAACAAGACCGGCGTCTACTACCCTGACACCCTGGTCGGCACCGACTCCCACACCACCATGATCAACGGCATCGGCGTGGTCGGCTGGGGCGTGGGCGGCATCGAAGCCGAAGCCGGCATGCTGGGCCAGCCGGTCTACTTCCTGACCCCGGACGTGGTCGGCGTGAACCTGACCGGCGCCCTGCGCGAAGGCGTCACCGCTACCGACCTGGTGCTGACCATCACCGAACTGCTGCGCCAGACCAAGGTCGTGGGCAAGTTCGTCGAATTCTTCGGTGAAGGCACCGAATCGCTGTCGCTGACCGACCGCGCCACCATCGCCAACATGGCTCCGGAATACGGCGCCACCATGGGCTTCTTCCCGGTTGACGATGCCACCATCGACTACTTCAAGGGCACCGGCCGCACCAAGGCCGAGATCGACGCCTTCGAAGCCTACTTCAAGGCCCAGGGCCTGTATGGCGTGCCCAAGGCCGGCCAGATCGACTACACCCAGGAAGTCTCGCTGGACCTGGGCACCGTCGCTCCCTCGCTGGCAGGTCCGAAGCGTCCGCAAGACCGCATCGAGATCGGCAACGTCAAGTCCACCTTCTCGGACCTGTTCACCAAGCCGACTTCCGAGAACGGCTTCAACAAGAAGGCTGAAGACCTCACCGCCGCCTACAAGAACGCCGACGGCGTGGACGTGCACAACGGTGACGTGCTGATCGCCGCCATCACCTCTTGCACCAACACCTCCAACCCGAGCGTGCTGCTGGCTGCCGGCCTGTTGGCCAAGAAGGCGGTCGAAGCCGGCCTGAAGGTCGCACCGCACATCAAGACCTCGCTGGCGCCTGGCTCGCGCGTGGTGACCAAGTACCTGGAAGCGGCTGGCCTGTTGCCCTACCTGGAAAAGCTGGGCTTTGGCGTGACCGCCTACGGTTGCACCACTTGCATCGGCAACGCTGGCGACCTGACCCCGGCCATGAACGAAGCCATCGTCAAGAACGACGTCGTGGCGGCCGCCGTGCTGTCGGGCAACCGCAACTTCGAAGCCCGTATCCACCCGAACATCCGCGCCAACTTCCTGGCTTCGCCGCCGCTGGTGGTGGCCTACGCGATCGCCGGCAATGTCACCCGCGACCTGATGACGGAACCGGTCGGCAAGGGCAAGGGTGGCAAGGATATCTACCTGGGCGACATCTGGCCGACCTCGCAAGAGATCGAAAAGCTGCTCAAGTTCGCCATGAACGCCAAGACCTTCAAGGAAAACTACGCTGACGTGAAGGGTGCTCCGGGCAAGCTGTGGGAAGCCATCAAGGGCGTCGCCAAGGGCGAAGTCTACAACTGGCCGACCTCGACCTACATCGCCGAGCCGCCGTTCTTCGAGAACTTCTCCGAAGAACCCAAGATCACCTCGGCTGGCATCACCGGCGCACGTGCCCTGGGCGTGTTCGGCGACTCGATCACCACCGACCACATCTCCCCGGCAGGTTCCATCAAGGAATCCAGCCCGGCCGGCAAGTGGCTGCAGGCCAACGGCGTGTTGAAGGCCGACTTCAACTCCTACGGCTCGCGTCGCGGTAACCACGAGATCATGATGCGCGGCACCTTCGCCAACGTGCGTATCAAGAACCTGATGATCCCGGCCAAGCCCGACGGCTCGCGCGTGGAAGGCGGCATCACCCTGCACCAGCCGACCGGTGAAGAAATGTCGATCTACGACGCCGCCATGAAGTACGTGGCAGCTGAGACCCCGACCATGGTCTTCGGCGGCGAAGAGTACGGTACCGGCTCCTCCCGCGACTGGGCTGCCAAGGGCACCCAGCTGCTGGGCGTGAAGGCCGTGATCGCACGTTCCTTCGAGCGTATCCACCGTTCCAACCTGGTCGGCATGGGCGTGCTGCCGCTGCAGTTCAAGGGCAGCGACAGCGTGCAGACGCTGGGCATCACCGGCGACGAAACCTTCGACCTGAAGGGCCTGGACGGCGAGATCAAGCCGCAACAGGACGCTACCCTGGTGATCCATCGCAAGAATGGTGAAACCAAGGAAGTCAAGGTCCTGCTGCGTATCGATACCCCGATCGAAGTGGACTACTACAAGCATGGCGGCATCCTGCCGTTCGTGCTGCGCCAGCTGCTGGCTGCCTAAGCCAGACGGGATCCTGCAGCGCCCCCGGGTGCTGCGGCCTGGAGCAACAAGAAAAACGCCGGATCCGTCCGGCGTTTTTTATTGCCCTGCCCCTGCCACGGCGCGGCTGCGGCAATGACACCTCGTCCAAATCATCTACAATAGATGGTTTCGTTTCTACAGATTGCCTCCATGCGTCGTCCCGCCAAACGTTCCTCCTCCAAGCTGTCCGCCGATAGCCAGCATCTGGTGACCTTTGCGCAAGCCATCGCGCAGGCCTCCAGCCGGCTCGAAGAGCGGGCCTGGCTGAAGCCCCTGGACGCGCTGCTCAACAAACTGCTGCGCACCGGCCACCAGGCGCTCATCGATGCCGCTCTGGACCATCTGTTCAAGGCCGACCTGGATGCCTATGACGTCCTGATCGAAGCCGTCGAAGCCGGCAGCGAGTCGACCACCGAGGACCACGACGGCCAGGACTACGACGTGCAATTGCTGGTCCTGCCGGTACTGGCCTGGACCCGCTTTGCCATTGCTTCCGGCGCCATCGCCGGCGAGCTGCAAAATGCCATCGCCGCCCACCTGCATGCCCATGTGCTGGCCAAGGACGCGCGCCTGGCGCTGGCGCCGGTGCTGTTCTCCATCGAGCAGTTGCCGCGCCTGCATACCGATGTCTTCGCGCTGACCCGCCAGATGGGCCAGAGCGCCCTGAAGAACGGCACCGTCCAATTGCGCGGCGAGCAGCAGCCGACCGCAGCCTTCCTCGCCGATACCCGCTATGTGATCGCCGCCGTGGCCGTGCCGACCGGCAACGCCCTGTTCCACTGGCAGGAGAGCGAGCAGCAAAGCCACTTCTCGACCAACAAGAGCGCCGCCTTCGACGCCTGGAAGCAGCAGGTCACGCCGCTCTTTGCCCGCCTGCTGCCGGGCTGCAATGTCGAGCTGCTGCTGCCGCAGGCCTATTACTTCGGCTGCCGCGAGGCCGACAAGCGTATCCGCCCGGCCTCCATCCGTGCGGCCGACTACTTCCTGACGCAAACCCTGGAGATCAATTCCTCCGAACTGCACGCCAGCATCGGCGGCTTCTCCGAGGATATCAACGGCCAGGTCGACGAATACCGTATCGGCTTTTCCATCGGCGATGACCCCACCGTGGTCTATGGCACGGTGTGGCCGCTCTACGAGCAGGAAAGCGGCGAGGAACTGCCCCTGATGCTGCCCCCCGGCGCCGGGCTGGCAGAGGGCTTGCCCACCAGCCCGCTGCAGCAGATCCTGACGGTGCTGCGGGAATGCGGCATCGTGCACATCAAGCACCATGCCGAACGCTTCACGATGGAATTCTGCGACGATTGCGGCGCCCCGCTCTTCCCCGACCGCGAGGGCGAGCTGGTGCACGCCGAGATGCCGGAAGACACGCCGCCGCCCGTGGAACATTTCCACTGAAAGCAGCCCCAACCCCACCCCGGGGCGACACAAATAAAAAAGGCATCCACCTTCGGGCGGATGCCTTTTTCTTTTCTGCGTCGAGCTATGTTGCCCGCTTTTCCTGCGGTGCCGAATGACCAATAGTGCCAGATCCGGACTGCGTCTCCTCCGGACCCTCCTGCTCCAGGCCTGTCCTGATCAGGCTGCCAGCTTTTCGATCAAGCCCATTTCGGCGCTGGACATGAGCTTGTCGATGTCCACCAGGATCAGCATGCGCTGTTCCAGGGTACCCAGGCCGATCAGGTAGTCGGAGTCGAAGGTGGTGCCCATCTCCGGTGCCGGCTTGATCTGTTCCTGGGTCAGGGTGATCACGTCGGACACGCTATCGACCACCATGCCGACCACGCGACCACCGATGTTGAGGATGATCACGACCGTGAACTGGTCATAGGTCGGCTCGCCCAGCTGGAACTTGATGCGCATGTCGACGATGGGGACGATGATGCCGCGCAGGTTCACCACGCCCTTGATGAAATCGGGCGAGTTGGCGATGCGGGTCACGGCTTCGTAGCCGCGGATTTCCTGAACCTTCAGGATATCGATGCCGTATTCTTCCTTACCCAGGGTGAAGGCAAGAAATTCGTTTCCGTTGCTGTCGGTCTTGTCGCCGAAGCCGGAAAGATTCTTGGATGCAGTGTCAGACATGGTGTGGCCCTTTAAAAATCAGGAAAATACAGATTCGTCATTCAGCTGGCGGCTGGATCGCAGCAATGCTGCCACATCGACAATCAGGGCGACGCCGCCGTCACCCAGAATGGTAGCACCGGAGATACCGGCAACCTTCCGATAGTTGGATTCCAGATTCTTGACAACGATCTGCTGTTGCCCGATCAGGTCATCCACGAACAATGCCGCCTTCTTGCCATCGGACTCCAGGATTACCACCAGCCCCTGGGAGGGGTCGGTGAAGGAAGGCACGATGTTGAAGATCTGATAAAGCGGTATCAGCGGCAGGTATTCGCCGCGCACGCGCAGCACCTGGCCCTGGCCGCTGATTTCCTTGATATCTTGCGCTAATGGCTGCAAAGATTCAACCACATATCCTAGCGGCAATATGTAAACTTCTTCACCGATGCGGATCGACATGCCATCCAGGATCGCCAGCGTCAGGGGCAAGGAGATCGAAATCGTCGTGCCAAAGCCCTTGCTGGAGCGGATATCGACCGCACCGCCCATGGCCAGGATGTTGCGCTTGACCACATCCATGCCCACGCCGCGGCCCGACACGTCGGTCACCTGCTCGGCCGTGGAGAAGCCGGGTTCGAAGATCAACTGCCAGACATCGGCATCGGAGATGTTGTCATTGACCGGCATGCCCTGCTGCTTGGCCTTGGCCAGGATCTTGTCGCGATTGAGCCCGCCGCCGTCGTCGGTGACTTCGATGATGATGTTGCCGCCCTGGTGTTCGGCCGACAGCGACAAGGTCCCGGCCTCGCCCTTGCCCGCCGCGCGGCGTGCATCGGGCAGTTCGATGCCGTGGTCGATACTGTTGCGGACCAGGTGCGTGAGCGGATCGACGATACGCTCGATCAAGCCCTTGTCCAGCTCGGTGGCGGCGCCATGGGTGACGAACTCGACCTGCTTGCCCAGCTTGTGGGCCAGGTCGCGCACCATGCGCGGGAAACGCGAGAACACGTAATCCATCGGCATCATGCGGATCGACATCACCGATTCCTGCAGATCGCGGGTATTGCGGCTCAACTGGCTCACGCTGTTGAGCAGATGCTCGTGCGTCATCGGATCGAGCTTGCCCACACGTTGCTCGATCATGGCCTGGGTGATCACCAGCTCGCCCACCAGGTTGATCAGTTGGTCCACCTTCTCGATGCTCACGCGGATGGACGAGGATTCATGCCCCTGTGCTGCCGCAGCGCCACTCTTGGCCGCCTTCTTTTCGGCCGCGGCATGCTCGGTCACCGGCAGCGGCACATCCTCGGGATGCGGCTGGCTCAGGGTATCGCTGTCGTTCTTCCTGGCGCTGATGTCCAGCGGGACAAAGGGAGCAAAGAAGCCGTAGCCCTGCTCACGCTCCTTGTCTTCGATGGCGGTATGGTTATCGAAGAAACCATAACCCTGGGTGCGCTCGCGCTCTTCCTGGGTGACGAAATTATCAAAGAACCCATATCCGCGCTCTTCTTCGGCGCTGCGCGCCGGCTCAACCGCTTGCGATACCTTCAGATCATCGACGTTGACGATGAAGGCGCAGATGGCGACCACGTCATCGATGGGCTCGGCCGTCTCCAGCACGAAGACCCAGCGGCCCTCGGGCGACTTGTTCTTTTCGATCTTGCCCAGCATGGACAGTTCGTCGGCCAGCGCCTCGGCGTCCTTGTCGGCAATGACCGGCATTTCCAGCAGATAGCGGCACACCCCGCCCGGACCGGGTGCAGCAGCGGCCGCGCCGGCGGAGGATCGGGCGGAGGCGGGCTTGACCGGTGCCGAGCTCTTGCCCTGGGACAGTGCCTCCAGCAGCATGCGCACATCGCCCACCGCATCCAGGTCTACCTCAGCGCCGTGCTTGTGCCCGTCCAGCATGGATTTGAGCACGTCCTTGGCCGCCAGGAAGGCGTCCACATGCTCGGCAGTCAGCGCCATCTGGCCCTGGCGAATACGGTCCAGCAGCGATTCGAGGACGTGCGTGACCTCGGCGATATCGGTCAGGCCAAAGGTCGACGAGCCCCCCTTGATCGAGTGGGCCGCACGGAAGACGGCATTGAGGTCTTCCGGATCCGGCGAGGCCACATTGACGGCCAACAACAGCTTTTCCATTTCGGCGAGCCCCTCTTCGGCCTCGTCGAAAAAGACTTGGAAAAACTGGCTCATATCAATGCTCATGCCTGGGCTCCATCAAGGATGCAGTTCGTGTCGTTCTTGTTTTCCTGGCAAATCAGCCGATCACTTTCTTGACGACCTCGGTCAGGCGCTGCGGGTCGAAGGGCTTGACCAGCCAGCCATTGGCGCCGGCGGCCTTGCCCTTGGCCTTCATTTCGTCGCTGAACTCGGTCGTCAGCATGAGGATGGGAACGCGCGCATAGCTGGTCAGCTCGCGCAAGGAGCGGATCAAGGTCAGGCCGTCCATGCGTGGCATGTTCTGATCGGTCAGGACCAGGTCGAAGGTCTGCGACCTGGCCTTTTCCAGCGCGTCCACACCGTCGACCGCCTCGGTGACGTTGTAACCCGCAGCCTTCAGACTGAATACCACCATCTGACGCAGTGATCCGGAATCATCTACTGCGAGAATTGTTTTGGACATCGTTACTCCCTGTTTCTTCAATAAGGCTCATGCGCTCAGGCATTATGCCGCACCCTTGGTATCGGACCTACCGCTGTGCCGGCCCGGAATGACCTAGTTCAATCTTGTACCACTCTGCCGATGGCCCTGCCCCATGACAACGCCGCCAGCCGCTCAGAACAATTCGATGTCGCCGCTCTCCATGCGGGTCTGGCGCACCGCCTTCCAGAGGCCATTGTCCAGCACTGTCAGGCGTTCTTCCATGGCCTGGACGGTGCTGGTGAGCAATTCTTCCAGCTCCGCGTCGGTCTGATCCTGTTCCGGAACGATCTCGAAGCTGTTGGCACTGAGCACACCCAGCGCTTCGCGCAGGCCGATCACACGGCGCACGATACGCTCAAGCAGCTGGCTGGTCATGTCCTGGAACTGCAGGCCGGTCACCGCTGCATTGACGTGGTGGCTGACCTGGACCTGGGTCCCCTTGAGGCGCTCGATGCTCTCGGCATCGAACTCGCCGGTGCCATTCATCAGCGCTTCCAGGATGGTCTGCTGGGCCTGCACCGAACGGTGCAGCTCCATGAAGCTGCTACCGAGCTTGCCGATGGCCTCGCCCAGGAGGATATTGGTCTGGACCAGGTCGGACTCCACCTCCGTCAACTGGCGACTGCCGCCGCTGGCAGTATCGAGCAACAAGCGCTTGAGCTCCTGCAGCATGGTCTTGGTCGGCATATCCGGCTCTCTTCCCTTGAACGGTTGAAACACTTCTAGGTCAATTCTTGGCAGGAGCGCTCAAGCCCTGCTGGACATCATCGTCGCTGGCATCGGTGGGGACGTTGAGCGAACCACTATCCTTCTCCACCAGTTCCTCTGCCTTCTTGTTCATCACGATGATGCTGATACGCCGGTTGATCGGATTGAAGGGGTCCTCCTTGTCCAGCAATACCGCCGACGACAGGCCAACTACCCGCAATACCTTGGACTCATCCATGCCGCCCAGGATCAGCTCGCGCCGCGACGCATTGGCGCGGTCAGCCGACAGCTCCCAGTTGCTGTAGCCCTTCTCCCCCTGGGAATACGGCGTGGCATCGGTATGCCCGGACAGGCTGATCTTGTTGGGCACATCGTTCAGGGTGCGGCCGATCTCGTGCAGGATTTCCTTCGTATAGGGCTGCAGCTGTGCGCTGGCCAGCGCAAACATCGGGCGGTTCTTCTCGTCCACGATCTGGATGCGCAAGCCTTCGGAGGTGATATCGATGAGCAACTGGTTCTTGAATTGCTTCAAGGTCGGATTGGAGTCGATCGCCTTTTCGATGCGCGACTTGAGTTCCTCCAGGCGGGTCCGTTCGGCCCGTTCCAGCTCCTGCTGGGCCTGCTTCAGGGTCTGCTTGCGGGTGACCACGTCGTTCTCGCCCTTGCGCAGCTGGCCGTCCTGACGCGTCAGGTCCTTGCCGCCGCCGGGCAGGACGGTATTGGCGTCACCACTGCCGGAGCCACCAGCCATGGCCACCTTCAGCGGTGTCTTGAAGTATTCGGCAATCCCGTTCAGGTCACCCTTGGCGGTCGAGCCAAGCAGCCACATCAGCAGGAAGAACGCCATCATTGCCGTCACGAAGTCGGCGTACGCGATCTTCCAGGCGCCGCCGTGGTGACCACCGCCGCCCTTCTTGATCCGCTTAACGATTATGGGACGTAGCCCTTCGTCGGCCATGCCTGTGCTCCTGCCTCAATACTGTTGCCTGTGTGAATCGACTATACCGCCGCGCGCTTGCCTGAAGCTTACTTGCCCTTGGCCTGCTTGACGTGTTCTTCCAGTTCCAGGAAGGTCGGACGTTCGGTCGAGAACAGGACCTTGCGGCCGAATTCGATCGACAGCGCCGGCGCATAGCCGTTCAGGCTGGCCAGCAGGGTCACCTTCACGCATTGGTAGATCTTGGTGGATTCGTGCAGCTTCTGCTCCAGCAGACTGGAGAGCGGGCCCACGAAACCATAGGCCAGCAGAATACCGAGGAAGGTACCCACCAGCGCGTGCGCGATCAGCATACCCAGTTCGGAAGGCGGGATACCCACCGATTCCATGGTGTGCACCACCCCCATCACCGCGGCCACGATACCGAAGGCGGGCATACCGTCACCCAGCTTGGCGATGCAATGCACCGGAATCTCGCCTTCGTGGTGATGGGTTTCGATTTCGTTGTCCATCAGGTTTTCGATCTGGAAGGCGTCCATGTTGCCCGACACCATCAGACGCAGGTAGTCGGTCATGAATTCGATGAGGTGATGGTCCGCCAGCACGCCCGGATATTTGCTGAAGATGGGACTGCTTTCGGGTTCCTCGATGTCGCCTTCGATCGACATCAGACCTTCCTTGCGGGACTTGGTCAGGATCTCGAAGAGCAGCGCCATGAGCTCCATGTACAGCGCCTTGGTGTAGGTTGACCCTTTGAGCACCGTCGGCAATGCCTTCAGCGTGGCCTTGATCGCCTTGGTGTTGTTACCGACCAGGAAAGCGCCTGCCGCGGCGCCGCCGATCATCAGCAGTTCGAGTGGCTGAAACAGCGCCCCCACGTGGCCGCCAGACAGCACGAACCCGCCGAAGACGGACCCCATGACCACGACATATCCAATTATGACTAACAAGTGCCTACTCCCGTCCCGGTGGCGTTGAGTGTATTTTCACGTTCATCAGGTTACATGTATTCCATTCAAGCAAATGGGGGAATACATAACCGAAAAACGTCCTTCCTTTTTGATTTACGACCAAATCCGCCCAAACTTGATACGCCACGTCTCGCCCCTGCCCTGCTCACATGCGCCAGCCATGCAGCAGCGGCCCGCCCCCCTCCGGCTGGATCACCACATCCGGCGCAGCACCGGGAATGTGGAACTCGTAACTGAGCAAGAGCGTCCCCGGCCGCATCTCGGCGCGGGCCTTGTGCCAGAGGGCAAGCATCGCCGCCGGCGACAGGTAGGCAAAGACGACATCATAGTCGGCGAAGTCCAGTAGCAGGTAGTCGCCGCGCACAAAACGACAGGAATTGCCAGCCAGAGCTGCACGCAAGCGGCTCACCAGCCAGGGCAAGGGTGCAATCTCGATACCGGTGAACTGGCTCTCGGGACGGCGTCGCGCCAGCTCCAGCACGGCACCACCCAGGCCGCTACCGATATCCATGAAGCGGATCGCCCGATCTGGCGGCAAGAGACCCGCCACGGCATCCCAGGCCGGTTGTCCGGACGGGTAGAACGGCACCTGGCTACGGAAGGTGGACCAGAACAGCACCAGCATGAACAGGAAAACCGCCAGGAACATCCACGGCGGCAAATGCAGGCGCCCCACTACGAGCGCGGCCAGCGGGAACAAGGCCAGGATCACCCACCACCAGGCCGCCAGGCGGCGCCAGCGCGCCAGCAGGGCCGCCAACAGGCCATGCAGCAGGGACATCGGCAAGGGGGATATGGGAGGGAAACCGGCGCGCTGGACCAGCACATCGATCACGTTGGCCCCCACCAGGGCCAACAGCAACAGCAGCAAGGCCTGGACCGCCGGCGCCTGTCGCAATGGCCTGCGACGGACGCCGGGTTCATTCTCTCGTTCGGACATCTAGGCAATCGGCCCTATCGTGTTGGACATACCAGGCCATCGCCCGCGTACTGCCAGGCGTTCAGGCCACCGCCACCAAGGGCGCCGACACAGCCATCGGCATGGCAGCCTCGACCAGCGCGGTAACCACGGCATCCTTGGCCTTCTTGGTCTTGCCTGCGCGCGAGGGCATATGGCACAGGCCGCACAGGTAATCCTGGTGCAGGTCCAGGCGATGCACCACGAAGTGGCCACTGCACTTGCAACAGGGCGTGGTCATGAGCATCTTGCTTTCGAAGAAGCGCACCAGGGTCCATGCCCGGGTCAGCGACAGCACCGGTTCGCCGGCATCGGTGGGGCCGACCTGCTCCAGATAGAGCTTGTAGGCCTTCATCACTGCCTCGATCCCGTTGATGCGGGCGTGCTCCACCAGGTAACGATGGATATTGATGAACAGCGACGAATGGATGTTGGGCTGCCAGGTAATGAACCAGTCCGTCGAGAACGGCAACATCCCCTTGGGCGGCGACACCCCTTTCAATTCCTTGTACAGCTTCAGCAAGCGCTCGCGCGAGAGTGAAGTTTCGGATTCCAGCAACTGGAGGCGAGCCCCCAGGTTGATCAATTCAATGGCCAACTGAATTTCCTGCGCCTCTGTGACAACGCTTTTCTTAGCCATGTTGCTACCCCCGGTGATTTCGTAATGAGACTGCCTGACCCCGATCTGCGCACTCAGGTGTGGGCAGATATCAGGCTTCAAATCCAAGACACAAAAACCAATGTGCTACTCAACGTCTTCCTCTCCGGCGCGTTGACTGCCCCTGGCCGCGCCGGCCCTGTTTGTCTTGTTGTTTTACGAAATTTGTTCGCTGGGCTGACAGGCCATGAGAATGGCCGCATGCGACTGCGCCAGGCTCTTGTCCTTGTTGTAGTTGGTGAGCATGCCCAGTATGGCGCCGTCGTCGAAACGAAAACGCGTCAGCATCATGTTGGTGGCCGCCAGCTTCATGATCTGCGCGTTGGACAGGCCTTCGATCAGGTCTGCGATCTCTGCGCTGATGCCGAGACGGAAAATCGCCGTCGGTTTGTCGGATCGGATCATCTGCTGCGCCAGCATGAGATAGCTCAGGTTGGCATCGCGGATTTCCGCCATCATGTCGTTGGTATTCATAGGCACCCCACCTCGGTAAGAAACGTCCTGCTTACAGTCAGTTACACTTACTTGACTGCAAGCCAATTCTGAGGGGGGCAAGACAGGCGGGGAATTAGACTTGGTCGGTATTTTTCGACGGAGACACGACGTGTCAATTTGTAGGACTTTGTCTTACAAATTCGATAAATCCGCTCTAATTAATTCGAGGCTTTTGACCTGCTCTCAGGCTGCCAGCACCTTTGCGACACAATCAGGAATTTCCTGACCAAAAGGTTTCTAGCTTGAAATGCAAGAAAAAAGTTTCTCGAATATCAACGTTTTTATATGTAAATTATTGCCGGACTCGGCACTCATGTTGCTGGGTCACGACTAGCTCATCCGGGCAGTGCAGTCCCTGATGACGCCCATACTGTAGGAAGATTCATACATCGCCACGTAAAAACTTGCAGTTATTTACACAATTTCACGTATTTTTCGCAACATATGCAGCGCTTTCCTAGCTGGTACACATCATATCGCCAACGCCACCATCGCAAAATGGTAATAAGAGGCAGCATTTAGCTTTATTCAACTGTCAAACAGCCAACTTAGCCAAGCTGCCACCTCGTTCAGTCCAGTGAATGGGGCGTTTCAGAGTCGGCCCAGGGCCTGTTCGATATCGTTGATCAGATCCTCGGGGGATTCCAGGCCGATGTTGAAGCGCACCAGTTGTCCCTCGCGCTGCCAGTCCCGCCGCATGCCCTTCATGCGATACGGTACGCACAGGCTGTGCGCACCGCCCCAGCTATAGCCGATCTTGAACAGCTTCAGGCTATCGACGAAGCGATCGGTCTGTTCTTCCACATAGCGCGGATCGAAGATCACCGAGAACAGCCCGCCGGCACCGGTGAAATCCCGCTTCCAGTGGGCGTGACCGGGGCAATCCTCGAAGGCGGGATGCAATACCGCCGCGATCTCGGGACGTTGCTTGAGCCAGGTCGCCACCTTGCGGGCGGCGGCATCGTGGGCGTCGAAACGCAGGCGCATCGAAGACAGGCTGCGCAGCACCAGATAGACGTCATCCATGCCCACGCCAAAACCCAGGCGCATATGGGCCAGCTCCAGACGCTCATTGAGCGCCTGGTCGCGCACGATCACGGCGCCCATCAATACGTCGGACCCGCCGGACTGGTATTTGGTGACTGCCTGCATGACGATGTCCACGCCGTGATCGAAGGCCTTGAAGGCCAGGCCGGCCGACCAGGTATTGTCGATGGCTACCAGTACGCCCTTGTCATGGGCGGCACGGCACAAAGCAGGAATATCCGGCACTTCCATGGACACCGATCCAGGAGCCTCGGTCCACAGCAGCCGGGTACGAGGGCCGATCAACTCGGCGATGCCAGCGCCGATCATGGGATCGTAGAAGCGCGCAGTGATCTGGAAGTCACGCTCCAGCCATTGGGCCAGGTCCTTGCTGGGGCCGTAGGCGTTATCGGGCAACAGTACCTCGTCCCCGGTCTTGAGGAAGGCGAAGTTGACCATGACGATGGCAGCCAGTCCACTGGGGGTGACACGGCAATAGCTGCCCCCCTCGATCTCGGCCAGCCGCGCCTCCAGCACGAAGCTGGTCGGGGTGCCGTGCAGGCCGTAGGTATAACCCAGCTTCTCGCGCCAGTCGCGCGAACGCATCGAGGCGACGTCAGGGAACAGCACCGTGGAAGCGTGATGGATGCCCACCGGGAAGGCTTCGAAGCCGTCGGGGGCGCGGTAGCTGCTGTGGATCAGGGAAGTCTGCGGAGTCTGCTTGGGGTGGGACACGAATCTGCCTTCTGAAGTCGATGGAAGCGCAGCCGCGACCGGACCGCGCAAAGGCTTCACTATACGCGCAGCCCGCCGACATCGAAAGCAACAGACAGAGGCCCGCGCAGCGGGCACAGGGATCAGGGCAATTGCAGGGCGAATGGCTTGGTGATGCTGCCGTCGGCGCTGGACCAGGTACCGGTGATGGACTGGCCCTCGCGATGGCCCTCCCACTGGCCCGACACATCGCGGCCATTGATGGATTCTTCCATGATGAAGTCGTCCCCCTCGACCTCGCCGGCCACCAGGATCTCGGGCGAACCGCCGAAGAAGAAATAGCGGCCTTCCAGGCCATCTTCATTCTTCTTCGGTTGCAGCGACAGCTGGAGGGCGCGACCGTCGATCTGGCCGCGCAAGACCAGCGCATGCCCCATCAGGACCTGCTGCAGCGACGCCTGGCCGGCTTCGGCCGCTGGTGCTGCGGCCCATGCTGAGGGCAGCGCCAGACCAGACAAGGCCAGCAGCACGGCCACCAGCCTGCCCCGCTGCCGGTGCATCAGCGGGCTCACTCGGCGGCACCCCACAGGTCGTGGGCATCGGCGGCCGTGATGCGCACATCGACGAACTGGCCGACTTCCAGCTTGCGATGCGGTTCGAACGGTGGCTTCACATAGACCACGCCATCGATCTCGGGTGCATCCGAATAGGTACGACCGGTGCCGCCATTGCGATCGACCTCGTCGATCAGCACGCGCAGGGTCTTGCCGACCTTGGCCTGCAAGCGCTTCTTGGAGATCTCTTCCTGCAGTTGCATCACGCGGGCACGGCGCTCTTCGCGCACCTCTTCCGGCACCGGGTTGGCGATCTCGTTGGCTGTGGCGCCCTCCACGGGCGAATAGGCGAAGCAGCCCAGGCGGTCGATCTCGGCCTCCTTGAGGAAGTCCAGCAGGTACTCGAACTCGGCCTCGGTCTCGCCGGGGAAGCCGGCGATGAAGGTGGAGCGGATCGTGATGTCCGGGCACATGGCGCGCCAGGCCTGGATGCGCTCGATGTTCTTTTCGCCATTGGCCGGACGCTTCATGCGCTTGAGCACGTCCGGGTGGGCGTGCTGCAGCGGCACGTCCAGATAAGGCAGGATCTTGCCTTCGGCCATCAGCGGGATGATCTGGTCCACGTGCGGATACGGGTAGACATAGTGCAGGCGCACCCAGGCGCCATACTGCTGGGCCAGCTCGCCCAGGGCGCCGACCAGCTGGGTCATGTGGGTCTTGATCGGCTTGCCGTTCCAGAATCCGGTACGGAACTTCACGTCCACGCCATAGGCACTGGTGTCCTGCGAGATCACCAGCAGTTCCTTGACGCCGGCCTTGAACAGGTTCTCGGCTTCCAGCATAACATCGGCGATGGGACGCGAGACCAGGTCACCACGCATGGAGGGGATGATGCAGAAGCTGCACCGGTGGTTGCAACCCTCGGAAATCTTCAGGTAGGCGAAATGCTTGGGCGTGAGCTTGACGCCCTGCGGCGGCACCAGGTCGATGAAAGGCGCATGCGGCTTGGGCAGGTGCTTGTGCACCGCCTGCATGACCTCGCCCACCGCGTGCGGGCCGGTCACTTCCAAGACCTTGGGGTGGATCTTGTGGATGATGTCGTCGCCGTCGGCATCCTTCTTGGCGCCCAGGCAACCGGTGACGATGACCTTGCCGTTCTCGTTCAAGGCTTCGCCGATGGCATCCAGCGACTCCTGCACCGCCGCGTCGATGAAGCCGCAGGTATTGACGATGACCAGGTCGGCGCCGTCATAGGACTTGGCGGTATCGTAGCCTTCGGCGCGCAACTGGGTCAGGATCTGCTCGGAATCGACCAGTGCCTTGGGGCAGCCGAGGGAGACGAAACCGACCTTGGGCAGGGCCGGGCTAGCGGGAGAGGATGGGTTGGACATGGCGTGCGGGCTGGAGAGACTGGCGAAAAACGGAAAAAACCGGAAAAACCCGGGCAAACCCGGGGAAAAGCAGAAAATGCTTTAAAAATCAGGGCGCTATTGTACAACGTCTGTCGCTCAGCGCCCTCTTTTGCGGCTTTTCGGCACACGACCTGGCGTCATGCCTGCGCCCGCCGCAGAAAAAGCAAAACGGCCCGTGATGGGCCGTTTTCGTACTTGCCAGCACTTGCCAGCACTTGCCGGCAGGCACCAGCAGGCAGATTTACTTCTTCTGGTCCGGCGAATTGCCCGGCGTACCGAAGGGGAAAGTGCCGAACATGTTCTTGGTCTGGCTCTGCATCTGCTCCTGCATCTGGATGAACAGGTTCTTGCTCTGTTCGATGTAGTTGCTCATCATGCCCTGCATCATCGGACCTTGCACGTTCATGAACTGGGTCCACATCTCGGGGCTGAAGGGCTTGCCTTCGTAGAAGCCCTTGGAGTTCTCCGCCAGCTTGTTCTGGATGTCGATGAAGGTCTGGATGTTCTTTTCCAGATAGTTACCCATCATGCCCTGCATGGCGTGGCCATAGTAGCGGATGATCTGCGACAGCGCCCCGCTGGAGAACATCGGCACGCCATGCGACTCTTCTTCCAGGATGATCTGCAACAGGATGCTGCGGGTCAGGTCGTCACCGTTCTTGGCGTCGACGACGGTGAAATCCTCGTTGTCCAGCACCAGCTGCTTGACGTCGGTCAAGGTGATGTAGGAACTGGTCTGGGTATCGTAAAGACGGCGATTGGGGTATTTCTTGATCAAGCGTTCTGCCGAATTTTTTGCAGTAGTCATCTGAAGTCCAGTCTCTCTTATTCAGCCGTTTGCCGGCCATGGTTTGCAGCGGTAGCGGGTCCGCATGCTTGCGATCCCGACCCGCGGGCGTCCGGGACATTGTCGCTGTCCTCTCCTTGCTTCTTCTACTGTTGCGCAGCTCGCCTCAGCCGGGCGAGGCGGATGTCACCGTTTTTGCATGGCAACAACGCAAGCCATTATAGGGGGGAAGCAGGAGAATAGGGAGCCCGATTGCGCAATGCGGAGCAAATCCGCACGGCTTGCCGTCCCCGGCCTGCCCTTGCAGGCAGGCCGGGGACGGCAATGCGCATCAGCCCATGTACAAGCCGCCATTCAGGGAGAAGTCCGAACCGGTCGCATAACCACCCTCAGACGAGGCAATCCAGGCCACGATGGAAGCGATTTCCTCGGGTTCGCCCAGACGCTTGACGGGGATGCCGGAGACGATCTTTTCCAGCACTTCCGGACGGATCGCGCGCACCATGTCGGTACCGATGTAGCCAGGCGAGACGGTGTTGACGGTCACGCCCTTGGTCGCCACTTCCTGCGCCAGCGCCATGGTGAAGCCGTGAATGCCGGCCTTGGCGGTGGAGTAGTTGGTCTGGCCGAACTGACCCTTCTGGCCGTTCACCGAGGAGATGTTGACGATACGGCCGAAACCGCGCTCGCACATGCCTTCGATGACCTGCTTGGTCACGTTGAAGAGCGAATTGAGGTTGGTGTCGATGACCGCATCCCAGTCGGCCTTGCTCATCTTGCGGAACTGGCCGTCACGGGTGATGCCGGCATTGTTGACCAGCACGTCGACTTCGCCGATCTCGGCACGCACCTTCTCGAAGGCGGCCTTGGTCGACTCCCAGTCGGACACGTTGCCTTCGGATGCATGGATATCGAATCCCTGTTCGCGCATCGTGGCCAGCCACGTGTCCTTGCGCGTGGAATTCGGACCACAACCTGCCACGACGGTGTAGCCGTCCTTGCACAGGCGAGTGCAGATGGCGGTTCCGATGCCGCCCATGCCACCGGTTACATATGCGATACGCTTGCTCATTTGCTGCCTCCTATAGGGATGGTGATTATTGGGGGTACTACCCTGCTCCCCTCTTCGCGTCTGCGTTGCGCCGCATTGGTCGGGAGGCCGCGACCTGTCCTGGCTTCCCTGAATACTTCGGACCCTGGCGCCGCCGCGGATGCGGCGCGGGCCGTCTCTCTCTGTCGGCACAGCCGTCGCCAGCGGCCGCCCTCTTATTATCGTCACCGCCGGCTTCTATGACCGGCTGGTGGATCCTGCTGGCAGGCCTACTGGTCTGCCTTGACCTTGACGTAGCGCCCCGGCGCCGGCTCGATGGCCTTGTAGCGGGACGATCCGGCCGACTTCGGCGCAGCCACCTTGCGCCCGCCATGCTTGGCCAGGAATTCTGCCCACTGGCCCCACCAGCTGCCAGGATGATCGACCGCACCGGAGAGCCAGGTATCGGCATCCACACCAGCCTTGGCCTTGTCGTTGATCCAATAATTGCGCTTGTTCTTGGAGGCCGGGTTGATCACACCGGCAATGTGGCCGGAAGCCCCCAGCACGAAACGGTTGTTGGCCGGCTTGGCCACGTTGATCAGGCCCAGCGTGGCGTAGGCTGACTTCCACGGCACGATGTGATCGTCACGGGAGGCATAGACGAAGGCCGGCGCATTGATCTTGCCCAGGTCGATCTTCTCGCCGCCCACGGTGAGGCGACCGGGATCCTTGAGCGCATTCTCCAGGTACATGTGGCGCAGGTAATAGCAGAACATCGGCCCCGGCAAATTGGTGCTGTCGGCATTCCAGTACAGCAGGTCGAAGGCGCTGGGCGGCTCGCCCTTGAGGTAGTTGGATTCGACGTAGTTCCACAGCAGGTCGTTGGGACGCAGGCTGGAGAAGGCGCTGGCGAAATCGCGCCCGGCCATCAGGCCACGCTTGCCGATCATCTGCTCGCGCAGGGCCAGCTGCATCTCGTCGATGTAGACATCGATGGCGCCGGTATCGGAGAAATCCAGGAAGGTCGTCAGCAGCGTCAGGCTGGCGACCGGATCCTCGCCGCGCGCCGCCAACAGGGCCAGCGCGCAGGACAGGATGGTGCCCCCCACACAGAAGCCCAGCGCATTGATCTGCGGCTGCTTGCTGATCTCCTGCACGATATGGATGGAACGCACCACGGCGTCATCGACATACTGGTCCCAGGTGGCGCCATCGACCGAGGCATCGGCATTGCGCCAGGAGATCAGGAACACCGTATGCCCCTGCTCCACCGTGTAACGGACCAGCGAATTCTGCGGCTGCAGGTCGAGGATGTAGAACTTGTTGATGCACGGCGGCACGATCAGCAGCGGCACCGCATGCACGGTCTTGGTCAGCGGCGTGTACTGGATCAGCTGGAACAGTTCGTTCTCGAAGATCACCGTGCCAGCGCTGGCACCGACATCGCGTCCCACCTCGAAGGCGGTCTCGTCGGTCTGCGACACATGGCCCTTCTGCAGGTCGGCCAGCAATTGCGCTATGCCCTTGGTGAGGCTCTCGCCGCGTGTCTCGATGATCTTTTGCTGGGCCACCGGATTGGTGGCCAGAAAGTTCGCCGGCGACATCGCATCGATCATTTGCTGCACAGCAAAACGCAACTTGTGGCGCACCTTGTCAGTGCCCTTGACTGCATCGGCCAGGGCCAGCAGGAACTGCGAATTGAGCTGGTAGGCCGCGGCCTGGAATGCGAAGTAGGGATGCTCCTGCCAGGCCGGCGCCGACAGCCGGCGATCGGTGATGGCGGGCGCCCTGGAGGCCAGCATCGACTGCCAGAGCTCGGCGAACTGCCGGGTATAGTCCTGCTGCAACCGCATCATGTCGGCCGGACCGATGGAGGCACCCAGCTCGCCGAGCTGGCGACTCAGGGCCGCAGGATCGAGCGGGCCGGCGCCGGGCGGCGGCATGCTCATGCCAGGAAACCCCTGGAAGGCCTGCCCAGGCGGCTGGAACTGCTGGAACTGGGATTGGAATTGCGACTGCAGCGAGGTCCAGAATTTCGGATCGGACATCTGGGCCAGCCACGCGGATACATCGGGAGAAGGTTGCTGCGGACTCTGCTTGTTCATGCTCGGATCTGCAATTTTCGCGTATCTTTACGGTTTGTATCGAAGCACCATATCACCATGTACATCGTCGCTATCGCATGGCTTTACGTTGTCTTCATGATGTCGATCACCGAGCAGTCGGCGACCGCCGGAGTGGCCACGTTCCTGCTGTACGGGATATTTCCCTTGACCGTTGTTTTATACCTGATGGGTACGCCGCAACGCAAGCGGAATCGTCAAAAGAAAGAGAAATTAAAAGCTGCCGGCCAGCAGCAGACCGATGCTGACGACCTGATGAAAAGCGAGTCGGTCGATGAGCCGGCGAGCATGCAAGCCCCTGCGAAGCAGGATGCGCGCGCCGGAAGGGATCATAAAAACTAACAAAACGCGCCCGTCGCGCCCACTCCCGGTGCAGGCGGAAGCCTTGCCAGACAATGGTTTGCGCAGTGCAGCATCCGTCATCCCGTGCGCAGGAAACTCAGCGATACCTGCCCTGCCCGGCGCTACGCTTGACGGCGATGCGCCGATAGCGGGGTTTCAGTACGGCAAGCATGTCGCGCAAGACGGCCGATCCACGCCAGGGCGGCGCGACATATGCCATACGTAACTGAATCAAGTCATTTTCACGTAACTCACAATCAAGCATGGCAATCATGCTGCCATTCAGGTAAGCGTAGACGTGAACTTCGTCGGGCTGACGCTCGCGGGGTCCTTCGATCTTCCAGGCACTGGCGGGGACGGAACAGGTTGGCATCACGCCGCCCAGGCCACGATATGCCAGGCCAGGTGCATGCCCAGCAGCAGCAAGCCGATGAAGAAGCAGCGTCGGAACGTCGTGGCGCGCACCATGCCGCGCACGCGGGTTCCGATGGCCATGCCCAGGAGGGCGGGCAACAGCACCACCAGCGATGCCCAGCCCACGCCCCCGCCGAAGGCTCCGCCCTGTCCCAGGTTGATCGCCAGTGCCACGGTCGAGACGGTGAAGGACAGGCCCAAGGCCTGGATCAGTTCGTCGCGCTGCAAACCCAGCGCCTGCAGGTAGGGTACGGCGGGGATCACGAACACGCCCGTGGCGGCCGTCACGAGGCCAGTGAGCAGACCCATCACGGGCGACCACCATTTCTCCTGCGCGGCCGGTACCGACAGCGTGAACGAGGCCAGGCCCGCCACCGCATACAGCATCAGCGCCAGTCCCAGCACGACGATGGCGTGGCGCCCGCCGTCGGCGTCCATGAAGCCACTGCCGGCCAGGGTACCCAGCACGATCCCGGCCAGCAGGCCCCACAGCCGCCGCGCCAGCGCCAGGAAGGCGCCGCCGGAAAGCAGTTGCCAGCCATTGGTCACCATCGAAGGCACAATCAGCAAGGCGGCCGCCTGCACCGGCGACATGACCAGGCTCAGCAAGCCCACCGCCACCGTGGGCAAGCCCAGGCCGATGACACCCTTGATGAAGCCGGCCAGCAGGAACACCGCCAGGCTGGCCGCCAGCATTGTGGCGTTCATGTCGAGAAAGGAGAGCAGGCTGGTCATGAGTGAACTGGCGAGGAGGATTGGCGAAAACGCCGAAAACGCCGCATAGGTCGATGGAGAAGCCCCAGTCTGCCAGTGCTCGCTGCGGCTGGAAATGTGGAATACACTTAGCCTGCCTTCGGCCAGACCGAAGGCAGATCCTTTCTTCCTCTGCCCTGCCATGAGCAATCGATTCGAACTGTCCGACCTGCGCCTGTTCCTCCACATCGTCGAAAGTGGCAGCATCACCGCCGGCGCCGCCCGTGCACACATGGCATTGGCCTCGGCCAGTGCGCGTATCCGCAACATGGAAGATGCGCTGGGCACGGCGCTGCTGGAGCGCGGCCGGCGCGGCGTCCAGACCACCGATGCCGGCCGTGCGCTGGCCCACCACGCGCGCATGATGGCGCAGCAGATGGAACAGTTGCGCGATGAGCTGGGCCAATATGCGCAGGGATTGAAGGGGCACATCCGGCTGCTGTGCAATACCTCGGCCATGACCGAGTTCCTGCCGGAGGTGCTGGCGCGCTTCCTGGCGCGTCATCCGCATACCGATATCGAACTGGAAGAAAAGCTGAGCTACGAGGTGGTCCAGGCCGTCGTCGATGGCGTGGCCGACGTGGGCATCATCGCCGACTCCACCGACAGCGGCCCCTTGCAGACCTATCCTTTCCGCCAGGACCACCTGGTGGCGGTGCTTTCGAAGAAGCATCCGCTGGCGCGCCGCAAGTCGCTGGACTTTGCCGAGTTGCTGGGCGAGGATTTCGTCGGTCTCTCCGGTGACAGCGCCCTGCAGCGGCACTTGTCGGGCCATGCCACGCGCGCCGGCAAGCGCCTGCAATACCGGGTGCGGTTGCGCAGCTTCGAGGGCATCTGCCGCATGGTCGAGCACCAGGTCGGCGTGGCTGTGATTCCGCAGACCGCCGCCACCACCAACGCGGCCCATATGGAAATCCGCGCCATCCCGCTGGCCGATGGCTGGAGCCGCCGACATCTGCTCATCTGCGTGCGCGGCCTGGAAGGCTTGCCGGGGCACACGCGGGAACTGATCCACGCCCTGCAAAGCCATCCCTGACAAAAAAAATGGCGGCCCCTGGGAGCCGCCATCGTCTCAAGACCAGCCTGCCGCTACGCCATCATTTGAGCCAGATCAGCGAGCCCATGCGTCCGGTGACCCGGTCCCGCCGATAGGAATAGAAGCGCGTATCGGCCACCGTGCACAGCCCGCCGCCGCTGACCTGGTCCACACCGACCGCCGCCAGGCGCAGACGCGCCAGATGGTAGATGTCGGCCAGGTACTTGCCCGGGCGCCCAGGATAATCGCGGAAGGCAGCCTGCGCACCTGCCTGCTGCTGCACGAAGGCCTCCTTCACCTCGGCGCCGACCTCGAAGTTGTCCGGTCCGATGGCCGGTCCCAGCCAGGCCAGGATGTCGGCCGCACCACGCGCACGCATGGCGGCCACGGTATGTTCCAGCACGCCGGCGGCCAGGCCACGCCAGCCGGCATGGGCCGCACCCACCACGGTGCCGGCGCGGTCGCAGAACAGCACCGGCAGGCAATCGGCCGTCATCATCACGCACACCGCGCCGGGCGTGGTGCTGATGCAGGCATCGCCCTGCGCATCGGCCGGCAGGGCGGCCGCATCCAGCACCGTCACGCCATGCACCTGGGTGAGCCAGGCCGGCTCCTGCGGCAACAGGCGCCGCAACTGCGCCCGGTTACGCGCTACCAGTGCGGGATCATCATCGACATGCGTGCCCAGGTTCAGGCCTGTACCGCCCTGCCCATCCCCATAGGGAGACGGGCTGTGGCCGCCGGCGCGCAGGGTGGTCAGGGCAGCTATGTTGTCCGGTACCGGCCAGTCGGGGATCAGGAGTTCCATGGTCCGGGCGTGATCAATACTCGTCATCTTCGTCGTCGAAGTCGCCCAGCATCGGATCGGGCTCCTCGCTCATTTCGGGGATCTCGGCCAATGCCGGGTCGATGCCGGCCCGCTGCAGCAGGGCCAGGATGTCCTCCGGCAGGGGCGCGGCCCACTGGCGGAACTTGCCCGAGCTCGGATGCACCAGGCCCAGGCGCCCCGCCAGCAGCGCCTGGCGCGGGAACACCGTCACCAGGTGCTGCTTGCCATACAGCGCATCCCCCACCAAGGGGAAGCCCAGCGACTGCAAGTGGACCCGGATCTGATGGGTACGCCCGGTTTCCAGGCGGCAATGCACCAGGCTCACCGGCTTGCGGTCGATCTCGCCGGTGGCCAGGCGACGGTAATGGGTCACCGCCGGCTTGGCACGCATGCTTTGCGACACCGCCATCTTGATGCGGTCGCGCGGGTGGCGCGCCATCGGCGCATTGACGGTACCGGACAGTTGCGGCAGGCCCCACACCAGCGCCAGATACTGGCGCTTCATGCTGCGCGCCTGCAACTGGCGCACCAGGTCGGTCTGGGCGGCCAGGGTCTTGGCCACGACCATGAGGCCGCTGGTTTCCTTGTCCAGGCGATGCACGATGCCCGCACGCGGCACCTTGGCCAGTGCCGGGCAATGGTGTAACAGGCCGTTGAGGAGCGTGCCGCTCCAGTTGCCCGCGGCCGGGTGGACCACCAGGCCGGCCGGCTTGTTGAGCACGATGATGGCGCGATCCTCGTGCAGGATGTCCAGCGCCATCGGTTCCGGGCCATAGGGCTGCTCGGCCGGCACCGATTGCGGCGCCACCTCCACCAGCTCATCGCCCAGCATGGTCATCTTGGCCTTGGCCGGGGCGCCATTGACGGTGACATGACCATCCTCGATCCATTGCTGGATGCGACTACGGGAGAATTCCGGCATCAGGCCGGACAACACCTTGTCCAGGCGCTGGCCGATGACATCGTCATCCAGGCGCAGGGTCAAGGGCTCCAGGCCGGCGGCGCTTTCGTCGGCGCCAGCGTCGCCGTCATCGAAATCGTCCTCCAGCGGGAGGTCGGTCTTTACAGGCTCTTGGCCATTTGTAATCTCAGGGGGTTTCTTACGTGACATCAGCTATAATCGCCGGATCGGGTTGATTGTATTTCGGGTATCGATGCAGCCGGCTCGGGAGGCGCACTGCGCCATGCACAACTGATAAGTCCCAGACAAGCACACAAGAGTCATGCACAAAATCTTATTGAAGTTCTTCATCATCGGTTTTGCCCTCTCGCTCACCGCCTGCGGCCTGTTGCCAGAGCAAAAGGACGAGACAGTCGGCTGGTCTGCGGCCAAATTATACTCGGAAGCCAAGGATGAACTGAATGCCGGCGGCTACGAGAAGTCCATCAAGTACTTCGAAAAGCTGGAATCGCGCTACCCCTTCGGTACCTATGCCCAGCAGGCCCAGATGGATATCGCCTACGCCTACTATCGCCAGAACGAGCAGGCACAGGGCCTGGCGGCGGTGGATCGCTTCATCAAGCTGCACCCCAACCATCCCAACGTCGACTACATGTACTACCTGCGCGGGCTGATCAACTTCAATGATCGCACCAGCATCTTCGACACCATCACCGACCAGGACAACACCGAGCGCGATCCCAAGGCCATGCGCGACGCCTTCGATTCGTTCAAGCTGCTGGCCGAGCGCTTCCCGGACAGCAAGTACACCCCGGACGCCATCGCCCGCATGCGCTACCTGGTCAACGCCATGTCGCAATACGACGTCCACGTGGCGAACTACTACTTCCGCCGCGGCGCCTACGTCTCGGCCGCCAACCGTGCCCAGGCAGCCATCAAGCAATATCCTGATTCGCCGGCCAACGAGGAAGCCCTGTTCATCCTGATGCGCTCCTACGACGCACTGGGCCAGACCAAGCTCAAGGAAGACACCGAACGCATCATCCAGGCCACCTATCCGAACAGCCCCTGGTACACCGGTGGCCCGAAGAAGAAGGAAAAGCCCTGGTGGAAGGTCTGGTAAGACCCGGGGGCGGCAGCAGCAAGCCGGACCTCGCCAACCACGCAGCCAACAAAAACCTCGCCATGCAGATGGCGAGGTTTTTTTATTGCCCGGCGCCAAGGCGCAGCGCGCCCTGGTGCGAGTCCGGCTGACTCAGGCGTCCAGCTTGCGGCGGAACACCCAGCTGCTCTCGGTGGAGGCCTCGGCGGCGAAGGCATAGCCGTCCAGATCGAAGGCCTTGAGCTTTTCGGGCTGGCTGATGTTCTTCAGGGCGGCATAGCGCGCCATCAGACCGCGCGCGCGCTTGGCGTAGAAGGAGATGATCTTGTACTTGCCCCCCTTCCAGTCCTCGAACACCGGCGAGATCACCTGGGCCTTGAGCAGCTTGGGCTTGACCACCTTGAAATACTCTTCCGAAGCCAGGTTCACCAGTACCGGCGTCTTCTGTGCCGCCAGCTCGGCGTTGAGGGCCTCGGTGATCTCGCTGCCCCAGAAGGCATACAGATCCTTGCCATGGGGATTGGCCAGCTTGGTGCCCATTTCCAGGCGGTAAGGCTGCATCAGGTCCAGCGGACGCAGCATGCCGTAGAGGCCCGAGAGGATGCGCACATGGTTCTGCAGGTAATCCAGCTGCTTGCCATTGAGCGAGGCGGCCTGCAAACCTTCGTAGACATCGCCGTTGAAGGCCAGCACGGCCTGCTTGGCATTCCTGGTCGTGAACTTGCGCGACCAGGAAGCGTAGCGGTTGACGTTGAGCACCGACAACTGGTCGGAAATGCTCATCAGGCTGCCAATCTCAGCTGGCGAGAGTTTCTTGAGCACCTCGATCAGCTCGGCCGAACGCGGCACGAAGGCCGGCGTGGTATGCAGATCGGTGGTGGCGGGCGTATCGTAGTCCAGCGACTTGGCGGGAGACAAGACAATCAGCATCGGGGATTCATCCATTGTAGAGATTGGCCGCCATGATACCGAAAGTGCGGCGAACGTGCGCCGCGTTGACAAGTCGAGTTGATACCGCAATTTGGCGCGCAAAAGACGAGCTATTGCAGCTTTTGCCAGCCGCTGGCGGCTCCTACACTCATTGCCTGGACTCCCCTCGTTCTTCGACTGCATCGACTTGCAGCACCTCCTCGCCAAAGGACACGCCATGAACTGGTTCTACAATCTGCGCATCGCCCGCAAGCTCCTGCTCACCTTTGCCGCCATCCTCATACTGACCGCCGTCCAGGGAGTGTTCTCGATTGTGCAGCTGGCCCGGGTCAACCAGGCCTCCACCGATATCGCCACCAACTCCCTGCCCAGCGTGCGCTATCCGCTGGAAGCCAAGGTCGCGCTGGCACGCATCCGTACCTTGCAATTGCAACACCTGCTGCCGGGCAACGAAGCCAACGTGGAGAGCAATGAGAAACTGATCGCGACCCACTTCAGCGCCATGAGCGCGGCGCTCGACAAGTACGCGCCGCTGGTCAACATGGAGGCGGAAAAAGGCTATTTCATGGCGATCAAGAACGATCTGGGCCAATTCATCAAGACGCACCAGGATATCGCCGCGCTGGTGCGTGCGCAGAAGATCGATGAGGCCCGCGAGATGCTGATGAAACAGGCCACGCCAATCTACCTGCACCTGTTCGACAATCTCGACAACGCCGTCAAGATCAACATCGATGCCAGCGAGAAGACCGACCAGCAGGCCCAGGATCGCTACGAGACCTCACGCACCCTCATCGTGGTGCTGCTGGCCTGCTGCATCGGCCTGGGCCTGCTGCTGGCGACCTGGGTGGCGCGCATCGTCTCGCGCCCCCTGCAGGCGGCCATGCATGTGGCCGAGCGCGTCGCCGACGGCGACCTGACAGTCGATATCAAGCCGGCCGGCGGCGACGAAACCGGCCACCTGATGCGCTCCCTCAAGGCCATGAACGACAGCCTGCTGCGCATCGTCAGCCAGGTACGCGAGGGTACCGATACCATCAATACCGCCTCGCGCGAAATCGCCACCGGCAACCTCGATCTCTCCACCCGTACCGAAGAGCAGGCCAGCTCGCTGGAAGAGACCGCCTCGGCCATGGAAGAACTGACCTCCACCGTCAAGCAGAATGCCGACAACGCCCGCCAGGCCAACCAGTTGGCCAACTCGGCTTCTGACGTGGCGACCCAGGGCGGCACCGTGGTCTCGCAGGTGGTCGACACCATGGGGGCCATCAACGCTTCTTCGCGCAAGATCGTGGAAATCATCAGCGTCATCGACGGCATCGCCTTCCAGACCAATATCCTGGCCCTGAATGCGGCGGTGGAGGCGGCCCGCGCTGGTGAACAGGGGCGCGGCTTCGCGGTGGTGGCCTCCGAGGTGCGGTCGCTGGCGCAGCGCTCGGCGGCGGCGGCCAAGGAGATCAAGCTGCTCATCGACGACTCGGTGGCCAAGGTCGACACCGGCAGCCGCCTGGTCGAGCAAGCCGGCAGCACCATGACCGAAGTGGTGGCCAGCGTGCGCCGCGTCACCGACATCGTGGGTGAAATCACCGCCGCCAGTTCCGAGCAGAGCGATGGCATCGAGCAGGTCAACATCGCCATCACGCAAATGGATGAAGTCACGCAGCAGAATGCGGCGCTGGTGGAAGAAGCCGCCGCCGCGGCCGGCTCGCTGCAGGAACAGGCCTCCCGTCTGGCCGAGCTGGTGAGCGTATTCAAGCTGGACCGCGCCCACAGCGCGGCGCCGTCGGCAGCCTCCGCGCCCAGGCCGGCCGCCCGCGCCAAGCCCCACGCACCGGCGGCAGCTCCTGTCGTGACATCTGCTGCAGCGCACAAGCCCGCGCCTGCACTGGCTGCGCTGCCCGCCCGCAAACCCGCCGGCAAGCCCGCAGGTGGCGATAGCGAGGGAGATTGGGAACAGTTCTGACGCCGGATGACGACAGCCCCGCCCTGGCGGGGCTGTTTTTTGGCAGGGCGGGGGCACCACGGGCTTGCCCTTGATCAATAAAAACATACAATGAATCAATGTTCCGGCCAGGTCGCCGATAACTGAAGTAGCAGGCACTTCTGCCGCATTTTCTTGTCAATCCCTGCAGGAACATTGCCCACGCCAGCGAGCGCATCACCAGTCTGCCATCCCCGCAAGGAGGACATCATGAAACGCGACAAGGCCCTCATGGGCGCCATCCTCAAGCAACTGGCTTCCTTTGGCACCATCTACGGCGACGTGGAAAAGATCCAGGCCTCCCTGCCCGGCCAGGTGGCACCTGAGCTGATCCTGCACCATCTGCGACTGTTGCACGACCGCGGACTGGCCGCAGTGGACATGCATAATTTCTGGCGCGTCACCGATCAGGGGTATGATGCGCTCGACGCCGGTGGCGACCTGTTCGCCACCCAGGATGTTCCACCCGCGCCCAACCGCGGCATCGATAACTAGCTTGACCGATTCATGCAAACCCAGGACACCCAGGCCAGCCCATCTCCATCCCCTGCCCCCTCCACCAGCCAGCCCGTGGCGCCAGCCGCCGACGACCGGCGCCAGCGGCTGGTGCTCGATACCAATGTCTGCCTTGACCTGTTCGTCTTCCAGGACCCGCGCTGGGCTGCCCTGCGGCAGGCGCTGGAAGAGCGCAGCGTGCTGGCCTTCACCCGCGAGGATTGTCGCAACGAGTGGCTGGCGGTGCTGGACTACCCGCACCTGCCGGTGACTGCCGCCGACAAGCCGGCCATCTGCGCCCACTTCGACCGTCTGCTGCAGTGCCTGCCGCTGGCCGAGGTCAATACCTTCGGGCTGCCGCTGTGCACCGACCGGGACGACCAGAAGTTCCTGGAACTGGCCCTGCAATGCCATGCCCACGTGCTGGTAAGCAAGGACAAGGCGGTGCTCAAGCTGGGCAAGCGCACCGTCAAGCGCGGCCTGTTTTCCATCGTGCAGCCGCAGCACTGGCGGGCCGACGCCTTCCTCGCCATGGCCAGCTGATCCGTCGACCTGAACCGCGCCGGGAATCCGGCTAGAATAACGGGCTTGCGATAATCATACGGATCAGGCCCGCTGCAATGAGCACCCCCAACATCGTCACCAAGCTGCCCAAGGTCGGCACTACCATCTTCACCGTCATGTCTGCACTGGCCAGCGAAAAAGGCGCGGTCAACCTGGGACAGGGCTTCCCCGATTTCCACTGCGACCCGGCGCTGGTACAGGCGGTCACCCAGGCCATGCAGGATGGCCTGAACCAGTACCCGCCGATGGCGGGCGTGCTGCCGCTGCGCGAGGCCATCGCCGACAAGGTCGAGAGGCTCTACGGCCACCGCTACGACCCTGTCGCGGAAATCACCGTCACCGCCGGCGCCACCCAGGGCATCCTGACCTCGGTACTGTGCGCGGTGCATGCCGGCGACGAAGTCATCGTCATCGAACCGGTGTACGACTGCTATGTACCGGCCATCGAACTGGCTGGCGGCATCCCGGTATTCGTGCAGATGACCGTGGACGAGCGTGGCTACAGCATCCCCTGGGACAAGGTCAAGGCAGCGGTCACCCCCAAGACCCGTATGATCATGGTCAACACCCCGCACAACCCGACCGGCAGTGTCATGCGCGCCACCGACGTGGCGGCCCTGGCCGACATCGTGCGCGGCACCGACATCCTGATCCTCTCCGACGAGGTCTACGAGCACATGGTCTATGACGGCCAGCCGCACGAATCGCTGGCGCGCCATCCCGAACTGGCCGAGCGTACCTTCATCAACTCCAGCTTCGGCAAGACCTACCACGTCACCGGCTGGAAGGTCGGCTTCGTGGCCGCACCGGCCGCCCTCTCGGCGGAATTCCGCAAGGTGCACCAGTTCAACGTCTTCACCGTCAACACACCAGTGCAGTACGGCCTGGCCGCCTACATGAAGGACCCGGCCCCCTACCTGGAGCTGCCGGCCTTCTACCAGAAAAAGCGCGACCTCTTCCGCGACGGTCTGGCCAACACCCGCTTCGAACTGTTGCCCTCGCAGGGCACCTACTTCCAGTGCGTGAAGTACGGCGCCATCTCCGAGCTGCCCGAAGCCGAGTTCTGCAAGTGGCTCACCAGCGAGATCGGCGTGGCGGCCATCCCGGTCTCGGCGTTCTACAACACGCCGACCGAATCGGGCATCGTGCGCTTCTGCTTCGCCAAGAAGGATGAGACGCTGCACCTGGCGCTGGATCGGCTGGGCAAGCTGTAAATCCGCTATATCGTTTATATCGTTTTTTGCATGTCATCGAAGCGTCATCCCCAACCCCAACTCCAACCGAGGATATCCATGATCGACGTCTACAGCTGGGCAACGCCCAATGGCCACAAGGTCCATATCCTGCTGGAGGAATGCGGCCTGCCCTACACCGCCCATGCCATCGATATCGGCGCCGGTGACCAGTTCACGCCTGAATTCCTGAAGATCTCGCCCAACAACAAGATCCCCGCCATCGTCGACCCCGACGGCCCGGATGGGCAGCCGATCTCGCTGTTCGAGTCCGGTGCCATCCTGCTCTACCTGGCCGGCAAGACCGGCCGCTTTCTGGGCGAGACCACGCGCGAGAAGTATGAAGTGCTGCAATGGCTGATGTTCCAGATGGGCGGTCTGGGGCCGATGCTGGGCCAGGCCCATCACTTCCGCCTGTATGCTCCGGAGCAGATCGAGTATGCGGTGAACCGCTACAGCAACGAGGCGCGTCGCCTGTACCAGGTGATGGACAAGCAACTGGGCCAGCACGCCTACCTGGCCGGTGAGCACTACACCATCGCCGATATCGCCTGCTTCCCCTGGACGCGCTCGCACAAGAACCAGGGCATCGACCTGGCGGATTTCCCCAACGTCAAGCGCTGGTTCGATGCCATCAGTGCGCGCCCGGCCGTACAGCGCGGCGTAAGCGTGCTGGCCGACAAGCGCAAGCCCCTGCAGGATGACAAGGCCAGGGAACTGCTGTTCGGCAAGAGCCAGTACCAGAAACGCTGAGCGGGAATCCCTGATTCCGGTGGCATGCCCCCTGCCCTAAGAGCGGGGGCGGGGCCAGGGCGCGAACTCGAAACGGTTGCGCCCTTTTTCCTTTGCCCGGTACAAGGCGTCATCGCTGGCCCGCAAGACCTGCTCCTGCCCCCCGCAGTCGGTCTGCATCAGGGCGATGCCGATCGATAGCGTGACCTCCACTTCGCGTCCCTCATGCCGCAGTGGCTGGCTGGCAAAGTTGGCCTGCAGGCGCGTGGCAAATTCGGCCGCCGCCTGCAGATCGGCGCCGGCCAGGATCACCGCAAATTCTTCTCCCCCCAGCCGACCGGCGCTGTCCGATTTGCGCAACTGACGCCGCAGTACCTGCGCAAAGTGCGCCAGGACCTGGTCGCCCACGGCATGGCCCAGGGTATCGTTGATGCGCTTGAAATGATCCAGGTCGCACATCAGCACCGCCGAGATATCGAGCAAGCCGCGCTCGATGCGGCTGTATTCTTCCTGCAGGTGCTGCATGAAGCAGCGACGATTGGGCAGTTGCGTGAGGTAGTCGGTGAGCGCCAATTCCTGCAGTTCCAACTCGAAGGCCTTGCTTTCGCTGATGTCGCTGATGAAACCGTGCCACAGCGTGGTGCCATCCTCCAGCAAGCGCGGACGCGCCTGGCCACGCAGCCAGCGCACACGCTGGCCGGGCGGCGCCACGCGGAATTCCAGCATCCAGTGCGAGGCGCCGGCCAGCACCACCTGGCGCGAGGCCCGGTACATCGCCAGGTCTTCCGGATGGATGATGCTATCGATGACGTCCGGTGTTTCCAGCAACTGCTGGGGCGTGAGCCCATAGGTCTCGCGCGCGCCTTCGCTGACGTAGGTGAAATGGCCACGCTCGCCGGGCGGCACGCGGAACTGGAACACCATGCCCGGAATCCCGCTGGTCAGGTAGTCGAGCATGCGGCTGCTCTTGGCCAGCTTGTCATTGAGCTGCTTGACCTCGGTGACATCGGTGGAGGTGCCGATCATGCGCAGCGCATTGCCCTGGGCATCGCGCGCCACCACCTTGCCGCGACTGCTGATCCACTTGTAGCTGCCATCGCGGCAGCGGATCCGGTGTTCCACCCGGTAGGTATCGGAGCGTGACTCGAAATGCTGGCGCACGGTCTGCTGCACATAGGGCAGGTCGTCCGGATGGATACGCTGGTAGGCGTCGGCCAGATGGCTGGACAGCTCCCAGTCCTCGTAGCCGAGGATGGCCTTCCAGCCGCGCGAATAATACATTTCGCCGGTGACGGCATTGCGGTCCCAGATGCCGGTGCCGCTGCCTTCGATGGCCAGCGCCATGCGCTCGTCGGCTTCCAGGGGGGAGTCGCAGTTGAGGCGCCCATGGCTCGGCACCAGGGCGCGCTCCAGGGCCAGCATGGCCATGGAGACGGCGGCACAGACGGTGTCGCGATAGGTCTGTTCAAGATGGGATGGATCGTCCGGCGCATCCACGGCGGTACAGATCAGCAGTACCCCGACCACCTCCCCGGCAAAGGAGCGCAGCGGCAACATTTCCAGCATGGACAAGCCATGGCACGCGGTCAGCGCGGTCAAGTCGTTCCAGGATTGCGGAATGTCTGGCTGTTGTACATCCAGCTCGGAAACCGCCAGCAGGAAGGCCGGTGCAAAGCGCGGTGCGGAACCCACACGCAAGCGGCGGGCCTGTGCGTCGAACTGGAAGATGCCCAGCAAGCGCTGCGGATAACTGGCGGAGAAGCCCGTGGCAATGCGGTCCAGCAAATGCGCCAGCGGCGCACCGCGCGCGATGTAGGACAGCGTCAGATTGTTGAAGGCGAGCGCCTTCCGGTAGAACTCGGGATCGGCGTCGACCTGTAACGGCGGGCGTTCTGACATGATGAGCAGCGGGATCAGCAAGGACGCAGCGGCAGCGCCACCACCAACGGCGCCGACCAATGTTGCGACATTAGCACCTTATGCGCATGTCGCGCCACCGCCTTCACAAAAATCCACGCAGGACTGTAGGAGCGATGCGCTCAGGCCACATAAGCCATGAGCTTCTGCGAGGAAGTCTCACAGCGCCCACGACAGGCTTGGCCTCAGTAGCGCCGCACCAAAAACTGGGCCACGCACACAGGCTTGTCCGAAGTTTCGCATTCCACGGTAATGAGCCAGTCCAGTTGCACGCCGCCGGCGATGTCCTCGATGGACTCCAGCCGGATGATGCCGCGCACTCGGCGCCCTACCGGCAGGGGGGCCGGGAAACGCACGCGATTGAGACCATAGTTGAGCAGCATGCGCACGTCCGGGCCGAGACTGATCGACTCCGACAGCATGCGCGGCAGCAAAGCCAGCGTCAGGAAACCATGCGCCACCGTGCCGCCGTAGGGCAGCTCACGCGCGGCCCGCTCGGGGTCGACGTGGATCCATTGATGGTCGCCGGTGGCATCGGCGAAGCGATCGACCTGCTCCTGCGTGACGGTGATCCAGTCGCTGCAGGCCACTTCCTGGCCCGCCAGCGATTTCAGTTCTTCCAGAGTGGCGATGGTGCGCATGCCGGTTTCCTTATCTCGTCGTTATGGTCTGCCCTGCGCGCCGTCGATGCGCGCGGCCACCCTGTCAGCCATCCTGCCAGACCGCCCGGTTGCGGCCCTGCTGCTTGGCCCGGTAGAGCCGGCGGTCGGCCATCTCGATCAGTTCGCTGAGCTCCTGCTCGGGTGTGGGTACCATGCTGGCCGCGCCAATGCTCACGGTAAGCCAGGAACTGACGCTGGAGCGCTCATGCGGTATCTGGTTCGCCTCGACCAGCTGGCACAGCTTCTGGCCCAGCGCCTGCGCGCCTTCCAGCGGGGTGCGCGGGAGGATCATGGCGAATTCCTCGCCGCCGAAGCGGGCCGACAGATCGGCCGGGCGCTGGAGGCTTTCGTCGAGCATCTGGGCCACCCGGCGCAGCACGGCGTCGCCGGCCACGTGGCCGTAGTTGTCGTTATAGAGCTTGAAGAAATCGACATCGATGAGCAACAGCGACAGGTGCAGGCCGTCACGCCGCGCGCGGCGCCATTCGGCGCCCAGGTAGTCATCGAAATAGCGACGGTTGGCTATGCCGGTCAAGCCATCGGTATTGGTCAGCCGCTGCAGCTCGAAATTGGTCTTCTGCAACTGCTGCTGGCTCTCGCGCAAGGCGCGGTAGGCCGCGTCGCGCTGCAGCAGGTTGATATAGGAGCGCGAGTGGTAGCGGATGCGCGCCACCAGCTCGATCACGTCCGGCAGCTTGACCATGTAGTCGTTGGCGCCGCCGGCGAAGGCGTCGCGCTTGACCGTGGGGTCATCCTTGGAAGAGAGCACGATGATGGGGACATTGGCCACCACCGCACTGGCGCGATACTGTCGCACCAGGGTCATGCCATCCACGCCCGGCATGACCAGGTCTTGCAGGATCACGGTAGGGTGGGTCTTCTCGGCCACGGCCAGCGCTTCCTCGGCACGGGTGCAGAAATGGAAGTCGATGTTGGCCTCGCCAACCAGGGCGCGGCGGACTGCTTCACCGACCATGGTCTGGTCGTCCACCAGCAACACCATGATCTTGTACTCGTCAGGGGGCTGCGTCGCGCTGCCCGCCTGGATATCGGTATGCACCGAATTCATTGACTCATCCTTCAAACTGCCCCCGTCAAAATGGCTTGCAGGCGAGCTGCCATGCCGGTCACCGGCAACACTTCCACTGCGGCGTCGAGGGCCACCGCAGCCTTGGGCATGCCGTAGACCGCGCAACTCTTCTGGTCCTGGGCAATGGTGTGATAACCGTTGTCTCGCAAATCCTTCAGGCCGATGGCGCCGTCCCGCCCCATGCCGGTGAGCAGCACGGCCACCGCGCGGCCTGGCCAGCACCGCACGATGCTATGGAAGAACGCATCCACCGATGGCCGGTAAATGTCATTGGCATTGCCCTGGACATAGCCCAGGCGAGCGCCCTCCTTGAACACCAGATGCTGGTTGCTGCCTGCCAGCAGGACCTCGCCACGTTGTGGCAGGTCCCCTTCGGCGGCCACCCTGACCTTGAGCATGGATTGCTGCTGCAGCCATTGCGCCATGCCCGGTGCAAAGGCGGCATCGATATGCTGGACGATCACCGTGGCTGCAGCAAAGCCCGCCGGGATCTGCCGCAGGATCGTCGCCAGCGCCGCCGGACCGCCTGCCGAGGCGCCCACGGCCACCAGCGGCGCCAGCTCGGTCGCGCTCGCCCGCGCTGACGGCGCCGCCGGACGTGCGCCCGTGGCGACCAGCTCGGGCAGCAGCAGTCCCAAGTTGTCGATCTTCTCGATCAGCGCGGCGGCATCGCGGCGACCGGCTGCCCCCACCAGTGCCGGGGTCTGGGTAGCATCGAGCGCACCGTAGCCCATAGCGTCGTAGAGCTTGGAGGCGCTGCTGTCCATGTCGGAGGTGACGATGAGGATGGGGCAAGGCGTCTGCTGCATGATGCGGCGCGTGGCCTCGGCGCCATCCATCTTGGGCATCAGCAGATCCATCAGCACCACGTCAGGCAGCTGCCAGGCGCACATCTGCACGGCCTGTTCGCCATCGCGGGCGATCCAGATCAGTTCATGGCGGCCGCTCTCGGCGATGACCCGGCGCAGCACTTCCACCATCATGGGGGTATCGTTGACGATGCCGATTTTCACGATGTGGCTTCTCCAATCAAGTCCGTGACGGCCTGCAGCAGGCTTTCGTCGTGGAAACTGCTCTTGGTGAAATAATGGTCGGCACCGGCTTGCAGGCCGCGTTGCCTATCCTCTTCCCGGTCCTTGTACGACACGATCATCACCGGCAATGCCTGCAGGCTGGGCGAGCCGCGGATAAGGCCCACCAGCTCGATGCCATCCATGCGCGGCATGTCGATATCGGTGATGATCAGGTCGAAGTGCTCGGCACGTACCGCATTCCAGCCATCCATGCCGTCCACCGCCACGGTGACCTGGTAACCGCGATGGGAGAGCAGCTTGCGCTCCAGTTCGCGCACGGTGAGCGAATCATCCACCACCAGCACCTTCTTGCGCACCGCGCCAGCGGCCTGGGCCGCGTCGCCCTGCTCGACTGTCTGCAGGCGCCCCGAGGCGGTCAGCTTCTCCACGGTACGCAGCATGTCGGCCACATCCAGGATCAGCAGCGGTTCGCCATTTTCCATCAGGGCGCCCGCCAGGATATCGGCAATCTTGCCCAGGCGGGGATCCAGCGGTTGCACCACCAGCATGCGCTCGCCCAGGAAGGCGTCCACCGCCACGCCGAACGTATGTTCCTGCTCACCGAGGACGACCACGCAGATACTGCCATCGCGCGCGCGCCAGTGGCCCTTCTGCAACACCTGGTGGGCGCTGACCAGCCCCACCTGGCGGCCCTCATGGGTAAAGTGCTGGTAGCCTTCCTGGGTCTGCAGGGCCTGCGCTGGCAGGCGCAGGGTACGATTCACATAGGCCAGCGGAAACGCATAAGGTTCCCCCGCGATCTCCACCAGCAGGCTGCGGATCACCGACAGGGTCAAGGGTAGCTGCATCAGGAAACGGCTGCCCTGTCCCGGCCGGGTGCTGATGCGGATGGTGCCGCGCACCTGCTTGAGCATGTCGGCCACCACATCGAGCCCCACGCCGCGTCCGGAAATCTCGGTGACGGTGTCGCGCAGGCTGAAGCTGGGCAGCAACAGGAAGTCCAGCAATTCGGCCTCGGACAGGCGCGCAACCGTCTCCTGGTTCGACAGCTTGCGCTCCACCACGGTCTGGCGCAGGCGTTCCAGATCGATCCCGGCGCCATCGTCGCTCACCTCGATCATCAGCATGCCGGCGCTATGCCGCGCCTCCAGCCGCACCACGCCCTGCTCGGACTTGCCGGCGGCACGCCGTTGCGCGCTGTGCTCGATACCATGGTCCACGGCATTGCGCAGCAGGTGGCCGATGGGGGCTTCGAGCTTGTCGAGGATGTCGCGATCGATCTGGGTGGCGGTGCCGGTGATGTCCAGCCTTACCGACTTGCCCAGGGAGTTGCCGACATCCCGCACCATGCGCGCAAACCCGCCGGTGCCATCGGCGAAGGGACGCATGCGGCAGGCCAGGGCCTCGTCGTAGAGGCGTTGCGAAAGATTGACCGAACGCCGGTCGAAGGCATCCAGTTCGGTGAGCTGCTCGCCCAGCAGATGCTGGTTCTGCTGCATCAGGGTGCGCAGTTCCGACAGAGTGCTCTGGGTGTACTCATCCAGCGCGGCCGGCGGCAGCTGCTGCTGCAGCAGATCGAGGGCCTGCATGGCTTCGCGCTGGATGCGCTTCATGCGCAACATGCTGGCCGAGAAGGGCTGCAAGCGGCGCGATTCGACCAGCGACTCGCCCGTCAGGCTGAGCAAGCGGTCCAGGCTGTCGGCGCTCACCCGCACCGCGCGCGCACCGGCTGCCGCGGGCGGTGCGGCGGCAACGGCCGCAGCGTTGGCCGCGGGCGCGACCGCTGCCGGATCGACGTCCGACGCCGCCATGACCGTCGTGGGCGGGGCGTCCGGCTGCGGCCAGGGCGGGATATCCGCACCACTCATCACCGCCGGCAGCGCCTGCAGGAAAGCATCTACCTCGGTGCTGCCGGCGTGGTCGGCCCAGGCCTCATCGCCATCCGGAGGCACGGCGATACGCCCCAGCAGGTCGGCCCCGCGCAGCAGCACGTCGATGTGGCGCTTCTCCAGCAGCAGCTTGCCCTGCTGGGCCAGCACGAAGCAATCCTCCATGACATGGGCCACCTTGACGGCGGTCTCCAGACCGACGATGCGCGCGGCGCCCTTGAGCGAGTGTCCGGCGCGCATGCAGGCTTCCAGATGCTCGGCGGCGTGCGGTTGCCGTTCCAGCGCCAGCAGGCTGGTGTTGAGCAGCTCGATCTGGCTCTCCGCCTCGAAGCGGAACAGGTCGAGCATGGACATCTGGCTGAAATCAGGCGTACTCATGTCATGCTCCGGTTGAGTACGTAGAACAACAGATCGTGATCGAGCAAGCCGATCTGGCGGCCGCGCCAGTCCAGCATGCCGCGGGTGTACTGGATGGCGGCCTGCGCCAGGGTGGTGGGCACCGGTGCCAGCGCATCACCGCCATAGCGGTGCAGGCCGGCCACCTCGTCGACCGGGAAGACCAGCGTCTGGCCCTCGTAGTGGACCACTAGCAATTGCCCCACCGGCTTGGCAGACGCGGTGGCCAGCTGGAACAATTGCGCCAGCGAGACGCAGATGCGCAAGGCGCCCCGGATATTGAGCACGCCCTGGATGGCCGGATTGCGCTGATGCGGCAGGCTGTGCACGGCACGCGCCTCGGTCACTTCCTGCACCACCGCCGTGGCAATGGCCAGCCACTCCTCGCCGATGCGCACCACCAGTGCCGAGGCCTGTGCCTGGAGCGCCCGGTTGGCGCCCTCTTCCAGCTCCGACAGGGCCGCCTGGCCCCACTGCCGCGCCACCTCATCAGAGGCCGGCGCACGGTCCAGCTGTTGCAAGGCCGCGCTGGCAAAGCTGGGGCAGTTCAGGCAGCGCACGTGTTGCTGCAGCAAGGGGCAAGAGCTGTCGCCCTTGTTACCGATGCGGTTCCAGCAATCGTCGATGGCTGCCGCTTGCCGTGCCGCACTGGCAGTGACCATGTCGGCTCCTGTATCAGTCATGTCCGCCCTCCCCCGGCTGGCTGGTGCGCTGCGCACGCAGGCGCATGCGTTGCGCCCCTGCCGCATCTCCCTGTGCCTGCAACAAGGCCGCCAGGTGCAGCAGGGCAGCCTGGTGCGCGGGATCCAGATAGAGAGCCTTGCGATAGCAACGCTGCGCCTGGGCGGCATTGCCGTCGGCGTCGAAGATCAGGCCTTGCAGGTAGAACGCCTCGGCGCTCGGTCCCTGCTCCTGCACGGCCTGCTCGCACAGGCTGCCGGCACGCTCCAGTTGCCCCTGGTCGGCCAGGGCACGCGCCTGTTGCAGCAGGGACGGCTGCAGTACGCACGCGCGGCTGTCATCCGGGCCACTGACAGCCACCGGTCGCGCCGGCAACACCAACGGCATCGGCGGCTCCGATGGCGCCGCGCTGGCCCATCCTGGCATGGCCACGGCTGGCGCCAGCGGCGCGATGCGGGAGGTCTGTGCAGCGGCGATTGGGTCGGCCTTGCGCCGACGAAATCCGAATGCCAGCGGGATCCCGGCCGACTCCAGCGAGGGGCCCAGCACGATGCCGCCCTCGGCAGGCCCGACGAAGAGATGGGCATCCTCGGCCATCAGGTTCTCCAGCAACGCCAAGACCTGCTTCTGCACGTTGCGCTCGAAGTAGATCAGCACGTTGCGGCACAGGATAAGGTGGTAGGGCTGGGCCTGACGCATGAAGTCGGGCGCCAGCAGGTTGCCGGGGGCAAAACGTACCTGGCGGCGGATCTGCTCATGCACCTGCCAGCCGCCTTCGCAGGGCGCGAAATAACGGTCGCGGAACCCCAGGTCGCGGCCCCGGAAGGAATTGCGGCCATAGACACCCTGGATGGCAATCTCCAGCGAACGGGTACGGATATCGATGGCGTCGATCTGGAACTGTGCCGGCATCACGCCGACGTCGCGCAAGGCCATGGCCAGCGAATAGGGTTCCTCGCCGGTGGAACACGGCAGGCTCAGGATGCGTACCATCTCGCCGGGCCGTTCAGCCAGACGTTCGCAGGCCAGGCGCGCGGCCGCCAGCATGGCTTCGCGGTCGCGGAAGAACCAGGTCTCGGGGACCACCGCCAGCTCGATCAGGGCCTGCAATTCGGTCTCGCTGGAGAGCAAGCGGGCCAGGTAATGGCTGTCGTCGTCGAGCTCCAGCACGCTCATGCGCTCGCGTACCACGCGCTCAATCAGGCGCGCGCCGACGGTGGCCATGTCCAGGCCCATGGCGGCCTTGAGCTTGCCGGCAATCTGCGGCAACGACTTCATGCCGGCTCCTGCGGATAGAGCAGCGCGCGCACGGACTCATCGAGCAAGGCCGCGACATCGACCCGTTGCAGCAGGCTCCCCTGATAGGCCATCACCGGGCCCAGGTAGGGAGCCTGGTCATTGCGTACGGCACTGGCGAGAAAGTCGTCGGGATCGCATCGCAAGGTGTCGGTGGCCTGCTCCAGGATCAGCCCCAGCAAGGCCGGAGCACTTGCGCTGGGGGCGCCGTGGGCGTGGTAATGCACCAGCACCAGCCGGGTACTCACGCGCGCATGCGCGGGCTGCCCCAGGGCCAGCATGGACAAGTCGATCACCGGCACATGGGCATCGCCACGGGGCAGCAGGCCGGCCACCCAGGCCGGTGCGCCTGGCAGACTCTTGCAGGGTGTCAATGGCAATACCGACGCCACCTCGGAGGCCGGCAGCGCATACCGGTGGGACCCCAGCGAAAACAACAGGAACAGGGACAGGCTCATGGCTTGACTGCGCCGGCCTCAGCCCTGCACCTTGAAGCGCGAAACGCCATTGCGCAGCTCGTTGGACACCACCGTCAATTCCTCGATGGCTTGGCTGGACTGCTGCAGCGACTCCACCGTCTGCTGGGCGGCTTCCGACAGTTGCACCAATGCCTGGTTGATCTGTTCGGCGCTGCTGGCCTGGGCCTGCATGCCTTCATTGACAAGCTGGAAGCGTGGCGCCAGCGCCTGCACCTGGGCGATGATCTGCGAGAGCTGGCTACCGGCGGTCTGCACATCCTGCATGCCGCGCCGCACCTGGTCAGAGAACTTGTCCATGCCCATCACGCCGGCGGCCACGGCAGACTGGATTTCCTTGACCATGACCTCGATGTCATAGGTCGCCACGGCAGTCTGGTCGGCCAGGCGGCGGATCTCGGTAGCGACCACCGAGAAACCGCGTCCGTGTTCGCCAGCCTTTTCAGCTTCGATGGCGGCGTTCAAGGAGAGCAGGTTGGTCTGGTCAGCCACCTTGGTGATGGTGGTGACGACCTGGTTGATGTTGCCGGCCTTCTCGTTGAGGATCGCCAGCTTGGCGCTGACGGACCCGGCCGCATCCATCACGCTTTGCATGGTGTCGCCCATGCGGTTGAGGCCGGCCTGGCCACTGCCGGCCAGCGAGGAGGTCTGTTCCGAGACCACCGAGACTTCATTCATGGTGCGCACCAGGTCACGCGAGGTCGCATGGATCTCGCGCGAGGTGGCGCCGATCTCGGTGGTGGTGGCAGCGGTTTCAGCGGCGGTGGCCTGCTGCTGGCGCGCCGTGGCGGCGATCTCGGTGACCGAGGTCGCCACCCGCGCCGACGAACTCTGGGCCTGGGACACCAGGGCCGTGAGTTCATCGGTCATGCGATTGAAGCCGCTGCCGAGATGGCCGAACTCATCCTGGCGCAGCAATTCCACGCGCCGCGAGAAATCTCCCGAGCGCATGATGTCGAGGATGCCCATGAGCTTTTGCAGCGGCTCGTTGATGGCCCGCATCAGGAAGAAGCCGCACACCAGCGCCGCCAGCAGCGCCACCATGAGCGAGGTGAGCATGGCAAACTGGGCCGAGGTGACGGCATCGCTGATATGGCTGGCGGCCTCATCGGCGATGGCCTTGTTCTTCTCCACCATGCGCTGGGTGAACTGGTAACCGATACGCCACTGCGGCCGGATCTGCTCGTTGAAGACCTTGTCGACGGCGCCGCGTTGGTTGAAGTCCATCTTCAGCGCCTCGGTCATCATGGCCCGGTATTTCTGCCGGGCGTCCTTGAACTGCTCGAACACCTGGCGATCATCATCGCTAAAGACCGATTTCTCATAGTCCTCCTGCAAACGGTCCAGACGTTCGCCGTTACGACGCAACAAGGCGATATCGGCCTGACGCTCGCCGTCACTGCCATCGATCTGGGCAATCTGCTGGCTCAGCAGCAGGTTCTCGTACCAGGCGGCATTGATCATGGTGCTGTAGTACAGCCCCGGCGTGGAATCCTCTCGCAAGGACGTGGCGCTCTTCTCGATGCGGCTCAGATTGACGGCAGAAATCCCGGCCATCAGTGCCATGACCACCAGGATGAGTACGAAACTGCCGAGTATGCGTTGCTTGATGGTCCAGTTGTTCATACGCAGGCTTCCTTGGGTGGCTGCAGGTGCCGGGGCATCCCGCATAGTGCAATCTAGAAATTCTTCGAGATTATCATCGAATATTTCTAAAATGACTATGAGCGGACACAGAAAATTTTCTTCAAGGCAACAAAAATGGCGCCCGTTCGGGCGCCATCATGGCTTGCTGCTACCACCCTGCCCTGTTCAGGTCGGCATGGGCTTGTTGTCCTGCAGGTCGAGGAAGCCCTTGATGAGGCGATAGGCTTTCCAGATCCAGGCCAGGGAGAAGATCAGCACGGCCAGTGGGATACCGATAAAGGTCATCCACACCACCCCGCCCGCAAACATCCAGAACAGGTACCACCAGAAGGAGCGGATCTGCCAGCGATGGTGGCTGTAGAGGAAGGTGTCACGGGCGTCGCCGCGCTTGAGGTAATTGATGATGAGTGGCAGCCATGACAGCAGCCCCAGCGAAAACAGCAGGCTGGCGCCATGGAAGAGATAGAGCCACCAGACCAGTTCCCGTGCCGATTGGGTCTGTGGGTCCAAGACCAGTTCCTGGTTCATCGCGTCTCCTGTGATTGATCGGGCTGTCGGCCTGTCCTGGCGGGGGAGGACTCAGGCCAGCAGGTTCAAGATGCCGTCCAGTCCGACGAAATTCAAGCCCACGCTAGCCTGGGCGCGCACCACCGGCTTGGCACGGAAGGCCACCGACAGGCCGGAGATGCCCATCATGCGCAGGTCATTGGCGCCATCGCCCATGACGATGGCCTGGGCCGGCTGCGCGCCGATCTCCTGGCAGACACGCTCCACCGTGGCACGCTTTTCCTCGGCGTTGACGATGCCGCCCACGACCTTGCCGGTGAGCTTGCCATCGACCACTTCCAGGGTATTGGCATGGGTGTAGTCCAAACCCAGGCGGGCCTTCATGCGGTCGGTGAAGAAGGTAAAGCCCCCCGAGACCAGCAGGGTCTTCAGGCCGGCGGCCTGCACCGCCTTGAGCATGTTCTCGGCACCGGGCGAGAGTTGCAGGCGCTCGTCATAGACGCGCTGCAAGGCGCCGGCATCCAGGCCCTTCAACAGGGCCACGCGGCGGGTCAGGCTCTCGTTGAACTCGATCTCGCCACGCATGGCGGCTTCGGTGATCTCGGCCACTTGCGGCTTCAAGCCCTGCATGTCGGCGATCTCGTCGATGCATTCGATGGTGATGAGGGTGGAGTCCATATCCATGGCCACCAGGCGGAAATCGGCCAGCCGACGCCCCTCGCCGATGAACGCATAGTCCAGGCGCGCCTTGAGGCAGGCGGCGTCGATGGCGGCCTTCTGTTCATCGGTGACGGCCACATCCGTCACGCGCCAGGCATCGGCGTCGGCCACGCGGCCATCGGTGATGCGCTGCGCCTGACCGCCGGCCAGGGTGGCAATGGCGTCGATGTCGGCAGCGGAAACGGCGTGGCTCTTGGGGGCTTGCAGGATCAGGTTCATGTTCTTGGTGGAGTTCGGGTAAATCGGTAAAAGCGGCGGCAGCGGTTCGACAGGCAGCAGGCCGGCCTCAGCCGGTCAGCGCCTTCATGGTCGTCTTGACCTGCTGCACGCGCGCTGCCAGGTCGGGCATGGCCGCCGTGATGCGCAGCTTGTCGGGGCCATTGAGCTTGACCTGGCGGTTCTTCTGCACCAGCGTGATGATGCGCATGGCGTCGATGGGTGGATTGGGGACGAACTGCAGCAGGGCCGCCTCCGAATGGGCATCGATCTTGATGATGCCCAGCGGCTTGGCGGCGATGCGCAGGCGGTGCGTCTCCACCAGCGCCTTCGCCTGGTCGGGCAGCTTGCCGAAGCGGTCGATCAGTTCTTCCTGCAGGGCGTCGATGGCGTCGGACTTCTCGCAGTTGGCGAAGCGCTTGTACAGCGACAGGCGCTCATGCACGTCGCCGCAATAGTCGTTGGGCAGCAGCGCCGGCACGTGCAGGTTGATCTCGGTGGTGGTCGACAGCGGCGCAGCCAGGTCGGGCTCGCGGCCGTCCTTCAAGGCGCGCACGGCCTCGTTCAACATGTCCGAATACATCTGGAAGCCGATCTCGTGGATCTCGCCCGACTGGTGGTCGCCCAGCACTTCGCCGGCCCCACGGATCTCCAGGTCGTGCATGGCCAGGTAGAAGCCGCTGCCCAGTTCCTCCATCTGCTGGATCGCTTCGAGCCGGCGCTGCGCCTGCTTGGACAGGCCCTGCACATCCTGCACCAGCAGGTAGGCATAGGCCTGGTGGTGCGAACGGCCGACCCGGCCGCGCAACTGGTGCAGCTGCGCCAGGCCGAACTTGTCGGCGCGGTGCATGATGATGGTGTTGGCGGTGGGCACGTCGATGCCGGTCTCGATGATGGTCGTGCACAGCAGGATATTGAAACGCTGGGCGACGAAGTCGCGCATCACCTTTTCCAGGTCGCGCTCATGCATCTGGCCGTGGGCTACCGCAATACGGGCCTCCGGCAGCAATGCTTCCAGCGCGGCCTTGCGGTTGGCGATGGTCTCCACTTCGTTGTGCAGGAAGTAGACCTGGCCGCCGCGCTTCAATTCGCGCAGGCAGGCCTCGCGGATGGTGGACTCGCTCTCGGCGCGCACGAAGGTCTTGATGGCCAGGCGCTTCTGCGGCGCCGTGGCGATGACCGAGAAGTCGCGCAAGCCTTCCAGCGCCATGCCCAGGGTACGCGGGATGGGGGTGGCGGTGAGCGTGAGCACGTCGACCTCGGCGCGCAGGGACTTGAGCGCCTCCTTCTGGCGCACGCCGAAACGGTGTTCCTCATCGATGATGACCAGGCCCAGGCGCGAGAACTTCACCTCGTCCGAGAGCAGCTTGTGGGTGCCGATGACGATATCGATGGTGCCGTCGCCCAGGCCCTTGATGGCTTGCGTGACTTCCTTGCCGGTACGGAAGCGCGAGAGCTCGGCAATCTTCACCGGCCAGTTGGCGAAGCGGTCGGCGAAGGTGGCCGCATGCTGCTCGGCCAGTAGCGTCGTCGGCGCCAGGATGGCCACCTGCTTGCCGCCCATCACCGCCACGAAGGCCGCGCGCAGGGCCACCTCGGTCTTGCCGAAGCCGACGTCGCCGCAGATGAGGCGGTCCATGGGCTTGCCGCCGGTCATGTCCTTGATGACGGCATTGATGGCCGCGGCCTGGTCGGCAGTCTCTTCAAAGCCGAAGCTGTCGGCGAAGGCTTCGTAGTCGTGCGCCGAATACTGGAAGGCATGGCCCTGGCGCAACGCCCGGCGCGCATACAGGTTCAGCAGTTCGGCGGCGGTATCGCGCACCTGCTGGGTGGCCTTGCGCTTGGCCTTTTCCCACTGGCCCGAGCCCAGCGCGTGCAGTGGCGCGTCTTCCGGCGAGGCGCCGGAATAGCGCGAGATCACATGCAGTTGCGAGACCGGCACGTAGAGCTTGGTTTCCTTGGCGTATTCCAGGTGCAGGAACTCGGTCTCGCCCTCACCCAGGTCCATGCTGACCAAGCCCATGTAGCGGCCGATGCCATGGTTGCTGTGGACCACCGGGTCGCCGATCTTCAGTTCCGACAGATCGCGGACCATGAACTCGACATCGGTAGTGGCCTGCTGCTTGCGGCTGCCGGCGCGGCGACCGCTGCCGGCATAGAGCTCGGTCTCGGTCAGCAGCGCCAGCCCGGCGGCGGTGATGAAGCCGGCCTGCAGCGGCGCCACGCCCAGCATCAACGGCTCGTCGCTGGCCAGGAAGCTTTCCCAGTCCTCGCACAGCACCGGATGCAGGTCGTATTCGGCGAAGTACTGCTGCAGGGTCTCGCGGCGGCCATTGGACTCGGCGCAGATCAGCACTCGTTCGGCGCCCGTCAGCAGGAAGCTGCGCAGGTTCACCAGCGGATCGTCGGCACGGCGATTGACGGCGATGTTGGGTAGCGGCGCCGACACCGCCGAGGGCGCATCGTCGGTCTTGAGCACCCAGCGCGCGTGAGGCTTCAGCAGCGTGAAGAAATCCTCGTCATCCAGGTAGATGGCCTTGGGTTCCAGCACCGGGCGTTCGCGGTCGGCATTGAGGAAGGTCCAGCGCGAGCGGGTATCGCTCCAGAAGCGCTTGATGGACTGCTCGATATCGCCCACGGTGGCAAACATGGCGTCGGCCGGCAGGTACTGGAACAGGGTGGCGGTTTCTTCGAAGAACAGCGGCAGGTAGTACTCGATACCGGCCGAGGCGATGCCGTTGCCGATGTCCTTGTAGATGGCCGAGCGCGACGGGTCGCCCTCGAACACTTCGCGCCAGCGGTTGCGGAAGGCCAGGCGCGCCGCATCGTCCATGGGAAACTCGCGCCCCGGCAGCAGCCGCACATCGCGCACCGGATAGAGCGAGCGCTGGGTGTCGGCATCGAAGGTGCGGATGGTCTCGATGGTGTCGCCGAACAGGTCCAGCCGATAGGGCAATACCGAACCCATGGGGAAGATATCGATCAGTCCCCCGCGCACCGAATACTCGCCCGGCGACATCACCTGCCCGACATGGGTGTAGCCGGCCAGCGTGAGTTGCGACTTCAGCTTGGCTTCGTCGAGCTTTTCGCCCTGCTTGAAGAAGAAGGTATAGGCCGCCAGGAATTGCGGCGGCGCCATGCGCAGCAAGGCGGTCGTGGCCGGTACGATCAACAGGTCGCACTGGCCGGACTGCACCTCGTAGAGGGTGGCCAGGCGCTCCGAGACCAGGTCCTGGTGCGGCGAGAAGGCGTCATAGGGCAGGGTTTCCCAGTCCGGCAGCAGGTGGCAGCGCAGGCGCTCGCCCTCCCTGGGCTGGAACCAGGGGATCTCGGCCAGCAGGCGCTGGGCATCGGTGGCACTGGCCACGATCACCGCCAGCATGCGGCCCTCGGCCTTCAGGGCCAGCGCCGCCTGGGCCAGCAGGTAGGCATCGGCCGAACCATGCACGGCCGGCGGCAGGAAGCGCACACCCGGTTTGGGAAGGGATTTTTTCAGATCGAAAGACATCAGGATCGGCGGACTCGACAGGATCGACAGGAACACCCGGTGCGGCCCGCTGCGGGCGCACCGCCGCAAAATGCCGGCCGCTTGCAAGGGAATGGCATTAAAATTCAGCCTCTCATTATAAACGATGGCCCCGTCCCGGACCGCCTCCCGGCGCTGGTCCATGCGGGCCTGAGCGCAAGGCATGAATCCACCGGTATCTTCCACCTCTCCCCCCCGCCACTACGCCCTGATCCCGGCCGCCGGCGTGGGTGCCCGCATGGGGACCCGCATCCCCAAGCAATACATGAGCCTGGCTGGCAAACCCATGCTGCACCACGCCCTGGAGACCTTTGCCGCCCATCCCCGCATCGCCCACACCTTCATCGTGGTCAGCCCCGAGGATGGCTGGATCGACGACCTGCTCCCTGCGGTCCTGCTGCAGCGGGCCAGCATCCTGCGTGTGGGCGGCCCGACCCGGCAGGACAGCGTCCTCAATGGTCTCACCGCCATCGCCGACCGTACCGACGGCAGCGACTGGGTGCTGGTGCATGATGCCGCCCGTCCCGGACTGGACGCTGCGTTGATCGACCGCCTGCTCGATGCCCTGGCCGAGGACGCCGTCGGCGGCCTGCTGGCCCTGCCGGTGGCCGATACCCTCAAGCGTGCCGATGATGACGGCCGCTCGCTGGAGACGGTGCCCCGCGCCGGCCTGTGGGCGGCGCAGACGCCGCAGATGTTCCGCTATGCCCTGCTGCGCCAGGCGCTGCAACAGGCCCGGGAGCAAGGCCGCCTGGGCGCCATCACCGACGACGCCAGCGCCGTCGAAATGCTGGGCCTGCGCCCGCGCCTGGTCGAGGGCAGCCCCCGCAATCTCAAGGTCACGCTGGCGCAGGACGCCGCGCTGGCCGAATTCTTCCTGAAAGGTCAAGACGCATGAGCCACCCCATTCCCTTCCGCATCGGCCAGGGTTACGACTGTCACGCCCTGGTCGAGGGACGCCCGCTGATCCTGGGCGGCGTCGAGATCCCGCACAAGAAGGGCCTGCTCGGCCATTCCGACGCCGATGCCCTGCTGCATGCCATCACCGACGCCCTCTTCGGCGCGGCCGCGCTGGGCGACATCGGCCGCCACTTCCCCGACACCGATGCGCAATTCAAGGGTGCCGATTCACGTGTACTGCTGCGTGAGGCTGGCAAGCGCTTGCGGGCGGCCGGCTACCTGGTGGGTAACGTGGATGCCACCATCATTGCGCAGGCGCCCAAGATGGCCCCCCATATTCCCGCCATGATTGCCCATGTCGCAGAAGATCTGGAAATTTCTCGAAATCAAGTGAACATCAAGGCGAAAACCAACGAAAAAATGGGGTATTTAGGCCGTGAGGAAGGCATTGCAGCGGAGGCTGTTGTGCTGATCTACCGCCAAAATGAAGAAATTTAACCTGTAGGCGCCTTCCGGGGCATCCGCGTAGGACAATGCCCGACACGCGCAAAGCCGCACCAGACAAGGGATTTCGGGCGATTTACTGCACCATTTCCCGGCATCGGAAGAAATCTAAGGCACCGGGAAAAGCCATTAAATATTTAAATTGAAGTTTCGTGCCGAAAATAGCTTGCATTCTCGATTTAATGAGTATAATCGTTGCGTCGTTAGGATTCGAGCTGGTAGTGCGGTCTTCGCTGTCATTCCTCCCGAGTAACGATAAAGAGCCGGGCGCAAGCCCCAATCAATTAAATTTAGGAGTCCGTAATGGCAACTGGTACCGTCAAGTGGTTCAACGATGCAAAGGGTTTTGGCTTCATCACCCCCGATGAAGGCGGCGAAGATCTGTTCGCTCACTTCTCGGCTATTCAATCGAATGGTTTCAAGTCCCTGAAGGAAAACCAACGCGTTTCCTTCGAAGTGACCACCGGCCCGAAGGGCAAGCAAGCTTCGAACATCGTTCCGGCTGCTTAAGCTTTTCAAGCTAAAAAAATCCCCGACTTGTCGGGGATTTTTTTCGTCTGTCGCTTTGACCAGCGGAAGAAATGGACATCAAAAAATCCCCGCCCTCTCGCGAGTGGCGGGGATTTTCATTGCGACTGAAGCGGATCTGAATCAGATTTCTTCGTACAGCGGCAGCGTCAGGAACTCGGCGAACTGCTCGGAGGTGGACATTTCCTCGAAGATCTTGGCGGCGCGGTCATAAGTCGGGCCGTCACCCGCGACCTGCTTCACCTTGGCCAGCTCTTCGGGGATCATCGCACGCACCATGTCGGCCGTGACCTTGCGGCCATCTTCCAGATTGCCCTTGGCGCTGCGGATCCACTGCCACACCTGGGCACGGCTGATCTCGGCGGTGGCCGCATCTTCCATCAGGTTGTGGATGGGCACGCAACCGTTGCCGGCCAGCCAGGCACCCAGGTAGTGGATGCCGACGTTGATGTTGTAGCGCAGGCCGGCTTCGGTGATCGGGGTTTCCGGCTGGAAGTTCAGCAGGTCGGCCGCCTTCACGTCCACATCCGGACGCTGCTTCTCGAACTGGTTGGGCTTGTCGCCCAGCACGGCCACGAATTCCTTCATGGACGCCTCGACCAGGCCCGGATGGGCCACCCAGCCGCCGTCGTAGCCGTCGGTGGCATCACGACGCTTGTCGTTGATGATGCCCTGCATGGCGATGGCGTTCTTTTCCGGATCGTTCTTGATGGGGATCAGCGCGCTCATGCCGCCGATGGCCGGGGCGCCGCGCTTGTGGCAGGTCTTCAGCAGCAGCAGCGCATAGGCGCGCATGAAGGGCGCGGTCATGGTGACCTTGGCGCGGTCGGCCAGGCAGAAGTCCTTGTCGTTCTTGAACTTCTTGATGCAGGAGAAGATGTAGTCCCAACGACCGGCGTTCAGGCCGGCGCTGTGCTCGCGCAGTTCGTACAGGATTTCTTCCATCTCGAAGGCCGCGGTGATGGTCTCGATCAGGACGGTAGCCTTGATGGTGCCTTGCGGCAGGCCGATCTCGTTCTGCGCCATGACGAAGATGTCGTTCCACAGGCGCGCTTCCAGGTGCGACTCCATCTTGGGCAGGTAGAAGTACGGACCGGCGCCACGGGCCAGCTGTTCCTTGGCATTGTGGAACAGGAACAGGGCGAAGTCGAAGATGCCGCCGGAGATGCGCTTGCCGTCCAGGGTGACGTGCTTTTCGTCCAGGTGCCAGCCGCGCGGACGCACCACCAGGGTGGCGATCTTGTCGTTGAGCTTGTAGCTCTTGCCGTTGGATTCCAGCGAGATGGTGCGACGGATGGCGTCGGACAGGTTGATCTGGCCGCTGATCTGGTTATCCCATACCGGCGAGTTGGAATCCTCGAAGTCGGTCATGTAGCTGTCGGCGCCCGAGTTGAAGGCGTTGATGACCATCTTGCGTTCCACCGGACCGGTGATTTCCACACGACGGCACTTCAGGGCCTCGGGGATGGGAGCGATCTTCCAGTCGCCGGTGCGGATGGATTCGGTTTCCTTCAGGAAGTCGGGGCGCTCGCCGGCATCCAGGCGCTTGACGCGCTCGGCGCGGGCGGCCAGCAACTCCTGGCGACGGCCTTCGAAGGCGCGCGAGAGCTTGGCCACCAGCGACAGGGCCTCGAAGGTCAGGACGTTTTCGTAACCCGGCTTGATCTCGCCGGAGATTTCCATGCCGGTAGGCAGCTTCAATTGCGTCATGCTGGACTCCTCAAAAAGAAAAGGTGGACTGATTGATCTTGTTTTCATGATTGTGCCTGAGACGAGTGCACTTTTTGCATCGCATCACACACTTTATGTACGCAGTATATTTAAACAAAATCCATATGAGTCTAACGTTTTATCAATTTATCTTTGCGTTTTAGTCACAAGTGAAGAGATAATCACGGATGAGGCCACGCCAGTCCCGGCGCGGCTTTGCAGCGGATTCGAGGAGGCCGTGATGGACCAGTTCAAGCAGATTTCCACCTTCGCCGAAGTGGTGGCGCGCGGCAGCCTCTCGGCCGCCGCCCGCGCCGAGGGCATCGCCCCGGCCATGATAGGACGCCGGCTGGATGCCCTGGAAGAACGCCTGGGCGTGAAGTTGCTGCAGAGAACCACGCGCAAGATCATGCTCACCAATGAAGGTGCGGCCTTCCTGGAAGACTGCCAGCGCATCCTGGCCGACCTGGAGGATGCCGAGTCGGCGGTCTCCGAGCGCAGCGCCCGGGCCAGCGGCGAACTGCTGATCTCGGCCCCGGCAGGCTTCGGCCGTCAGCACGTGGCACCGCTGGTACCCTCCTTCCTGGCCGAGCACCGCGACGTCACCCTGACCCTGAACCTGAACGACCGCATCGCCGACGTCATCGGCGAAGGCATCGACGTGGCCATCCGCATCGCCACCCTGACCGACTCCAACCTGGTGAGCATCAAACTGGCCGAGAATCATCGCGTCATCGTCGCCGCCCCCTCCTACCTGCGTCGTCACGGCACCCCGCAAGTCCCCGATGACCTGGTGCGCCACAACTGCCTGGCCATGAGCAGCGAAGGCAGCCAGCGCGGCTGGACGCTCAAGCAGTCGGGCAAGGTCAGCGTCTACAAGGTGGGCGGCAACATGGTCTGCAACGACGGCGAGGTGCTGCACAACTGGGCGCTGTCCGGCCGTGGGCTGGCCTGGCGCTCCATGTGGGAAGTGGGTGCGGCCATCGAGGCGGGCGAGCTGGTCACGGTGCTGGACAAGTTCGCCGCTCCGGCACCGTCGATCTATGCCGTCTTCGCCCAGCGGCGCCACCTGCCGCTGCGTATCCGGGCCTTCGTGGATTTCTTGCGGCATGCCTATGCCCAGGCCGATTACTGGAAGAAGACTTCACCTACCAGGTAATGGAAGGTAAGGATGCGGTAAGAATTGTTGCGCGATGATGCCTGCGTTTCGCTCCCCCATCCCTCTCCCTGGAGTCTCGCATGCCTCACCTCGCCTTCCGTATTGCCCGCCTGTCCTTCTTGCCGCCGCTGGCTTGTGTCGCCCTGCTGTGGCTGCCTCCAGCGGCCCAGGCCCAGCAGCCCAGCGGGCAAGAGGATCCTGACCAGGCTCACTGGGCCCTGGGCGCCGGTGTAGGAGTGGAGCAAAGTCCTTATGCCGGCTATGGCAATCGCACCCGTGCCCTGCCCCTGCTTATGTACAATGGCCCCCGGTTCCGCCTAGTGGGGACCACGGCCGACCTCAAGCTGGGCGCCGTCGGCCCGGTCGGTTTCGCCCTGCGCGCGCAGTATGCCGACGATGGCTACGATGGCAGCGATGCGCCCATCCTCAATGGCATGGACAAGCGCAAGAGCAGCTTCTGGCTGGGGGGCGTGGCGCAGTGGCGCAATCCCTATGCCGACCTGTCGCTGGAGTGGCTGGGCGACGTCTCCGGCAACAGCCGGGGCCAGACCCTCAAGCTGCGCGCCGAACACCGCTTCAATACCGGCCGCCTCACGCTGACGCCCTACCTCGGAGTGAACTGGATGAACAGCAATTACGTGGACTACTACTTCGGCGTACGCCAGAACGAGGTCACTTCCCAGCGCGCCTTCTACCAGGGTGGCTCCACCGCCAACCTGGTCGGCGGCCTGCGTACCGATCTGCGCATGACCGAGTCGCAGTCGCTCTTCATGGACCTGCGCCTGACCCGCTACGGCAGCGGTATCACCGACAGCCCGCTGGTGGACCGCAACCATGCGGCCGCCGTGCGGGCTGGCTATCTCTATCGCTTCTGATTGGATGACACCCTTGATGATGAACCGCATCGCCCTGCTGGAAGACCATGAACGCATGGCCGCACTGGTCAGCCGGGCGCTGGCGGGCGCGGGAATCGAGACCGATGTCTACGGCACCCTGTCCCAGGCCGCCATCGGCCTGGAACAGATCCGCTACCCGGCACTGGTGCTGGACCGCAACCTGCCCGACGGCGATGGCCTGCAACTGGTGCGGCAGTTGCGCGCACGCCGCATCGACACGCCCTGCCTGATGCTCACCGCCCGCGATGCCCTGCATGACCGCATCGACGGGCTGGAAGCCGGCGCCGATGACTACCTGCCCAAGCCCTTCTCGATGGAGGAACTGGTGGCCCGCGTCCGCGCCCTGATGCGACGCGCCCCGCAGCAGCAAAGCCTGGCCCCGCAGCATGGCGACCTGTGCATCGATCCGGTGGAAAGCCGCCTGTCCTGTGGCGAGGAATCGATCTCGCTGTCGCCGGCCGAACTGCAACTGATGCTGGTACTGGTGCGCGCTGCCGGTGCCACGGCGCGCCGCACGGCTCTGGAGGCCGCTGCCTGGGGCATTGGTGAGCCGGTCACGCCCAATGCGCTGGACGTGGCGCTGCATCGCCTGCGCCGCAAGCTCACCGGCATCGATTCGCGCCTGCAGATCGTCAACCAGCGCGGCCTCGGTTATGCCCTCAAGGATGCCCATGCGCCAGGCTGACATGCCCTTCGGCACCCGCGCAAGGTCGCTGTGCAACCGCAGCCTGTCACTGCATCTGCAGGCCTTCACCGCCCTGATCCTGGCCCTGGTCAGCGCCATCGTCATCGGTGGCATGGCGCTGCTGCTGCATTGGGGGCCGGACCTGCTGACCGATCTCGCGCTCAAGCACAATGCCAGCACCGTGATCGAAGGCCTGGCATTCGATGCGACGGGACGCCCGGTGAAGCTCAAGACCAATGACAAGGAAGCCGCCGCCTATGACATCCTCAGGGAAGATTGTGTCTATCGCATACTCGATGCACAGGGCCGGGTGTTGCTGGCCTCCGATGGCGCTGTGCGGCCCTACACCCTGCCCGGCGCGGACTTCTCGGCCGAGCGCGAACGCCTGACCCTGGTCGCCGGCGAGCGCACCTTGCAAGTGCTCACGCGCCGCTTCGAGCATGCCGGCAAGACCTTCTACGTGCAGGTCATGCGCAGCGAACGCCTGCTGCAGATCGTGCTGGACGACAAGAGCCAGCGTCTGACCTCGCTGGTCATCATCGGCACCATTGTCGGCACGCTGCTCTTTTCGCTGGTGGTGGCGGTGAGTCTGCACCACCTGCTCAAGCCCTTGCGCCGCGCCGCCACGGCCGCGGCCACCATCGATATCGACAACCTGTCGGCGCGCCTGTCCCTGCAGGGCGTGCCGAGCGAAATCACGCCCCTGTTCCAGTCGGTCAACCTGACGCTTGACCGGCTGGAACAGGGTTACCGGCAGCAGCGCGACTTCCTCGCCACCGCTGCCCACGAACTCAAGACACCGCTGGCCCTCATGCGCGGCCAGGTCGAACTGGGCGAAGCCGGCGATCGCGCCACGCTGCTGCAAGACATCGACCGCATGGCGCGCCAGGTACAGCAACTGCTGATGCTGGCCGAAGCCAGCGAGCGCCACAACTACGCCATGCAGGAAACACTGCCCCGGGCGGCACTGGCCCAGGCCGGCGCGCAACTGGACCGGCTGGCCCGTCAGCGCGAAGTGCAACTGCAACTCCCCGATACCGGCGTGCCCGACGCCAAGCCCATCCATGCCGATGTCGGCGCTTTGGGTGTGCTATGCAGGAACCTGCTGGAAAATGCCCTGCACCACAGTCCACCCGGCACCGTCGTGGTGGCCGAGGCAGACCATCAGAGGCTGTCGGTACGTGACCAGGGACCGGGTATCCCCGCCGAGGCCATGCCGCACCTGTTTGAACGGTTCTGGCGCGGCCCGCATCGGCGCGACGAAGGTGCCGGACTGGGTCTATCCATCTGCGCGGAGATCGCGCGTGCCCATGGATGGACCCTGCGTGCCACCAACGGGCAAGAGGGTGCCCTCTTCGAAGTGGATTTCAATCCGGCAGGCGGTGCCGGCAGGCCGGCTCACCAGTTGCCGTAGGTCGCCACCACACCGCGCCACAGGGCGTCGCGCTCCTGTCCAAGGTGAGCGTTGCTGGCATCGCCGGCGGCGTCCTTGCCTACGGCCGTATGCACCATCACCAGCTTCAGCTCGGGATCCACAAAGATCGCCTGGCCATAGATGCCCAGCAAGGCAAAGCGCCGATGGCTGCCCGGCATCAGCCAGACCTGGTAGCCGTAGCCGAAGTAGGTGCTGCCATGGCTGGCCTGCATGGTGCCGGGCCGGAAAGCGGGAGGCTGGCGCGCAGCATCGGTCATGTCCAGCAGGTGTTCGCGGCTGATGATCTGCTGTCCATTGATCAATCCATCATTGGCCAGCAGCATGCCCAGCCGCGCATAGTCATGGACCGTGGCGTTGAAGCCGCCCTGCGCCACCGGCTGCTGGTCCACCGGGTTGAGCAGCCATGATGCGGCCGAGGCGGCTCCCATGGGTTGCCAGATCTGTTGGCCGATCCAGCTGCACAGATCCTGACCGGTCGCCGCGCTCAGGACCAGGCCCAGGGCCGAACTTTGCGCACCGCTGTAGTTGAAGCGCTCGCCCTCTGGGGCGGCGCGTTCATGCACGTTCTGCAACGCCGCCAGCGTGCCCTGGCGACGCATGATCCGGTTGAAGACGACCCGGTCATCGTTGGCGCTGTAGTCTTCCACGAAGCGCGCACCCGAGGCCATGCGCAACAGGTTCACCAGCCGCGTGCCGCCATACAGGGAGCCCTTGAGCTCGGGAACGTAGTCTTCGGCGCGATCGTCCAGGGAGCGGATCTTGCCGGCTTCCAGCGCCTTGAGGATGCCCAGCGCCAATACCGTCTTGCCCATGGAATTGGACAACATGCGCATCTCGGCGCTACGACCGTAGTTGTAGCGCTCGGCCACGATGCGACCATCCTTGACCACCACCACGGCGGTGGCGCGCTGGTGTTGCATGTAGTCGTCCAGCGTGAAGGCGCCATTGCCGAAACGATAGTGGATCGTGGTCTGCGGCTCGGCCTGGGGCAAGGCCAGCACCTGCGCCGATGGCGCCTGGCTGCAGGATGGCGCGATGCTGTCCATGGCGCTGAAAGAACCCACCAGGTAGGCGGGCTGGTAGGCCTGCTGCAGATCGGCACCCACCGGATAACCGGCATCCCGGCCCAGCAACCGTTCGTCAGGCGCGGCGCTGGCCGTGCCACAGAACAAGCTTGCCAGACAGAGCAGCGCGAGCGGGACCAGCCGCAACCTCATCGCGCTGCGCATGCGACCTCGGTCAGCAAATTCAGGGGCGGTCGGTGTGGCGCCGGATTCAGGTTGCGCGCACGGACGCCGGCGCGGAACGCTCCGCAGCAGCTGTCGATGTTCAGGTTACCGAAGTTCGTCATGATTGTTCTATCCCTGTCAGCACACTGGGGCTAGGCGCCCCCTGCTTTCGTCAGTTTTCCTTCACCGTTCCTGAGATGACGCTGCCTTGCACTAGCGCAGCTCGCACTATGACAGGCCGACCGTTCGCGTACAACCAGGCCGGACGAAGAATAGTGAGCAATAGCCTCGTCGGTTTCCACCCCCGATCGCTCTGCAGGGCGGGTCTTGCAGCGGCCTTGCCAAGCCCCTCCGCGAGCGCGCAGGCCAGCCGGCATCGGCCCTCCCGCTCCCATATACAAGACTTTTCCCGAGCTCTTTTAGGACGGTTCTCATATTCAAGAAAACAGTTATCGAGTCTCATAGTGGTTATTCCGACAACACGTTACAGCAGCGTGGTCCTCCACTTCAATATTGACACGACGACATGTTTTTTGCGCGAGAAGACACCCTAGGGCTGGTCGAATTTCAGGACGGCCTGCTGGTCAAGGCAGGCTCATCCTATGAGCGACTGCGCCACGCCGGCATCGTACCCGGGCAATTCCTCGCCATTGCCGCGCCTGACTGGATCACCGATGAAGCACAGGAATTCATCCTGGTGCGTTTCCTGCAGATCACGGCAGGGCGCGACAACAACATCTGCGAACTGCACTGCCGCGTCATGGGCAGCTGCTGCATCGACCGAGCTACCAAGCAACTGTCCTACTCTGCCGGACTACCCGCCTATGGCGCGATGATGCTGTTGCCCGCCTGCGCCTGCTACATGCTGCCCGAGGCCATCATGCGCGCCCTGCTGGCGTTGTCGGGAGACGCCGGCGACAGCTTCGAACTGGGCCATGTCCGCTGGGGCGAGCATATCGGCAAGCGTAAGCACATGGTGCCGGTGTCCATGAGCGTCAACGAAGTGGTGGGCAAGCGCACCGCCATGTTCGGCAAGACCCGTCTGGGCAAATCCAACGTGGTCAAGCTGCTCATGCAGGGCGTGCTCAATGCCACCCGCCAGAGCCGCCACGTCGGCCAACTGGTGTTCGACGTCAATGGCGAATACGCCAACGACAATCCCCAGGACGGCAACTTCTCCATCGCCTCGGCCTACCCCGATCGTGTGCGAGTGTACTTCCTCGCTACCCAGCCACGCGGCGATGGCGAGTTCCTGCGCTACAACTTCTACGACATCCCGGAACGGGCTGCGGCGATCTTTTCCGAGCTGCTCACGCCCTCGGTGCTGGAGATCCCCGAGGTGCGCAACTTCCTGATGATCCGCTTCCCGGCGCTGTCGGCGCTGAAAACCGGGGACAGCGCCGCGGCCTTCCGCAAGCTCTGCCTGTTCTGGACGCTGCTGCAGGACGCCGGATTCGAGCCGGGAGAGACGGTCTGCGCAGAGATCGCCGAGCGCGGCCTGTTCAATGTGGGCTTCACCCAGTCGCTGCGCATGGCGGCCTGGCAAGCGATGAAATCGAAGGTACCGCCGCCGATGCCCACCAGCTTCACTGAGATGACCGACGAAATCCGCGTACTCTCGGCCTTCGCACTCAAATATGCGAACGACCCCAACCTGCGCGTCGGTCGCACGGAACTGTTCGACGAAGAAGATCGCGTGGTACAGGAACTGCTCTGCCAGACCAATGGTGTGGGCGCCTACTTCCTGCGCGAATGCCTTCAGTTCCACTCGGCCAACGCCAGCGATTTCCTGCACGACACGCTGCGCGCCATCGATACCGGCAAGACCGTCATCATCGATCTGGGCGCAGCCAATGAACGCATCGTGCGCTACTTCTCGCGCATCATCTCCACGGCGGTGTTCCAGCAGCAGGAGCACAAGTTCGTCACCAACACCCTGGCCGGACGCTACGTCCAGATCTACTTCGAAGAAGCGCACATGATCTTCCCGGTCGACGCGGCCGGCAAGAACACCACCGACATCTATGCGCGCTTTGCCAAGGAAGGCGCCAAGTTCGGTATCGGCATCGTCTATTCCACCCAGTCGCCCACTTCGGTCAGCTATTCCCTGCTGACACAGACCGAGAACTTCTTCATCGGCCACCTCTCCAGCGACATCGACGTCGATGCGCTGGCCTCGGTGCAAAGCCTGTTTGGCGCCGTCAAGGAGGACATCCTGCAATTCCGTCTGCCCGGTTTCATGCGGGTGCTCAGTTATTCCCGTCGCTTCGCCCTGCCCATACAGGCGAAGCGTTTTGACCCACGAGAAAGGAGATAGTCCCGCGATGACATAAATCGCCAGCCCAACACCAAGTAATGACGATCAAGGTACTTGCTCCAGCAAGTCTGCCTCGCATAAATGCGCGCATCGTCCGTCTCTATAGATTCATCCCATTATCCATGGGTGCCAACCTCCATCAGCCGGCACCCACATGTTCTAAGGAATTTTAAAATGCTCTACCCCCCTCGTCTGAAAAAGAAGGCGCGCCCTCAGCGGAAAGCGCAAAGCGGTTTCACCATTGTCGAACTGTCGGTGGCGGTGGCCATCGCTGGCGTTCTTCTCGTATCGGCCATTGCGTTGGTGCAGGTGGTGCTGCGACAGTCGCGCGCCAATGATGTCGTCAGCGGCATTCCTCGCCTGATGACCCAAATCGACAAGATTTTTAGCCAGGCCACTAGCTACGCCGGTCTGACGACCGATGGAGCGATTGGCTTCGGCGCCTTTGATGGCGTCTTCGATATTGCAGGGACTTCGCCAAACCGCCGCGCGAATAACCGCTTTGGTTATCCCACCACGGTGGATGTCGCCACGGCTTTCGGCGGGGCAGACACTTCCAGTGGCTATGTGGTTACTTTAGCCGGCATTCCTACCTCGTCCTGCGCCGATATCGTCTCTTCTGCCGCTGCTACCGGCGTGCGCGGCATTCTTGTTCAACCCGAGGCGACTTTGGGAACACGTTCTATTACTGCTGCTGGCATTTCTACGTTGACCTTAGTCGGATTGACCGGAGTTGCTGCTGGCGGTGCTGCCCCGACTGATGCCACAGGCAGCGCTGCCGTAGTTAAAGGACACCTGCTGAGCGGCCTGCTCGACGTCGCAGCGGCGACCAATTTGCGTGCCTGCGGCACCGGTAACGCGAGCGTAAGTATCGGTCTGGTCAACTGGAAGTAATGCGCTCAGGATAATTCTTTTTGATGCCGCTCCTATCAGAGGAGCGGCATTCAAGGAAATCCCCCATATCCCCATGAAAAGACACCAATTCGGCTACACACTGGTAGAGCTGTCCGTGGCCGTGGCTTTGGCCGGTATGATCGTGCTAGGTAGCGTGGCTGGCGCCACACGGCTGGTCGGTCAGCAAAAGATCAATGAACTCTCCACGCAAAATGCCGACGCCATCAAACGCCTCAACGATGCCTATGACCAACTGCCCAGCTACACCGGACTATCCTTGCGGCAGGCGGTGTCCTTCGGCGCGTTCCGCCGCTTCGTCATCAACCAGGCCGGCACGCCCAATGTGACGGTGACCCATCCATTCGGCGGAGCCGTCGGCATAGCACCGATCAATGCTACCCCCCTGACCTGGGGCTTGTACCTGAATGCCATCCCCGCACGGTACTGCACCGACCTGTTATTTCAGTCCGATCCCATGGCGGATGCGCTGGTGGTTTTCCCCGGCGGAATGCTCAACCCTATCGGCTGGGCCGGCGGTGGCGGCGTCACCGTCAATGCCAACGTGCCCGAGATCACCATCGCCGGCGGTTTTGGCGCCGCCGCCCCGCGCATCGCTAAAAACCTGACACAGAATAATCTCGTGCCCGCTGCGCTCGCAGCGGCATGCAATGGCGCCGGTGACAACATCGGCGTGCTCCTACTGAAATCCAAACTACGATGAACCTGCTCACCCTACCCCGGCGGACCGTTGCCAGACACGTCCACGGCAGATCCGGCTACGCCCCCTTGCGTTGGCTGCGCCAGTGTGGTTTTACGCTGGTGGAGTTATCGGTTTCGATGGCCATTGCCGCCATCCTGGTAGTGGCCTCGCTGGAGGTAATGCGCCAGGAACTAGAACAGACCCAGGTGAGATCGTCGTCCTCTTTTCTGCAGCAGACGGTGATATCCCTGCAAAATTTCTTTGCGAGCGACGACGGCGCAGCCGTTCTTGACAACAGCACGCTGGCAAACAGCGCAGCCGTGGCCCGGCAATATGTCGGGGTTGGTGCCGGCGCAGCGACACAAATTAGCAACACCTGGGGCGGGCGGTTGTTCGTGGGGCCGTTGGACGGCGACACCCGTACCAGCTGGGTACTGCAGGTATCCGGTCTACCCATGCGCCTGTGCTCGGACATCGTGCAGAACCTGGAAGCTAGCCTCAACGTGCGCCATTCGGTGGCCGGCGCGGCCATCCCCGGCAGCGAAATTACCGCAGCTGCGCTCGGCTCGGTTTCACTCGGCCCCGGACGTGTGCTCACCACACGACTAGCCAATGTGCGCGTGCTCAAAGACACCCCCTTTTCCCCCATCAATCCCGCTGCCATGAGCAGCCTGTGCGAAACCAACCTGCCTTACTTCAACCTCTTCATCACGGGGAACAAGCATGCTCTCTGAGCACGCCATCCTACTCATGAAAAAAATCACTACTCATCTCACTCATCCTGACCGCCGTCCCAGCCGCCCTCGCCAATGGCTACGGCCACTTGCACTGATGGTGGTCTGCCTTCCCGTCTATGCCCAGCAGACGGCAGAACCCAATCCCGACGGGGCGATGGTCCCGGCCCCGGTCGCCAGTCCCCGCGCCTCGGCCTGGCAACCCAAGGGCGCATCCAGCTCGCCTGAACTGTCCGACGGCATCGGCATCTCCGCGATGGGCCAGCAACCCGATCCGGGCGTGCAGCAATGGCAGGTGCGCCGCGCCGATGTAACAGTGCGGCGCATGTTGCAGCGCTGGGGACAAGAAGCCGGCTGGCAGCTTGTCTGGGATGCTCCCCGGGATTTCCCCGTCGAGACCGAGCTGCAGCTGTCGGGCCGTATCGAACAAGTCGTCAGTGCGGTGGTGGAGTCCTTGGCCACCACCGATTATCCGGTGCAAGCCCGCATCAACAGCGAGCTGCGCATCATCCGCATCGGCCGCTATCTGGAAGGCAAGGCCCGCTGAGGCCCCAAAGAGATAAGTCATGAACATCGAACAAATCACCGCGCCCCTGAATCCATCCCATTTGGCGACTGTACCGCGTCCTCTGTCAGCTCGCCGTTACCCTCACTCCCTGCCTCTGGTCCTGGCGACCAGTATGCTATGCACTGCCTGCAGCACCTGGTGGAAAGCCGATCAGGCGCTGGATGACGTCGTCGGCCGCACTGACAGCTCACGCGCCGAGCTGACCACGTCCCAGCCGCGCCCGGCCTATGCGGTCAAGGACACGCGCCTGATCATCTCCACCCGTTCCATGCCGCTGTCGCGCGAGGCGGCGCTGCCGGATGCGATGCGCCAGGTAGCCTTCCGTTTCCCGGGACGCTATTCCGTGGCCACCATCGTCGAACGTATCGCCAGCGAGACGGGCGTGCCCATGCTGCTCACACCCGACGCCCTGATGCCGGCCTCGCGCTTTGCCGTCGGTGGCACCGCAGGCGCGGCGCTGGCTGCCGTAGCGCTGCCGCTCCCGGGCGCAGCCGCGCAGGGCGGATCCAGCGAAAAAAGCGCTTTCGGCGAAAAAGGGCTGAGCGACCTGAGCTTCACCAACCAGAACTATGGCAACAGCTTTGAACTGAACTACGCCGGCTCGTTTGCGGGGCTGCTGGATTACGTCGCCGTGCGCGCAGGACTGCAGTGGAAATACGAGGACGATCGCATCCTCTTCTATCGCCTCAGCACCCGTACCTTCTTCATCAAGACCCTGAGCACCTCGTTCAAGTACACCGCTACCCTGTCTGCCTCGACTGATAGCGGAGGTGGTGGGGGCGGAGGAGGCGGCGGTGGTGGGGGCGGTGGTGGTGGGGGGGGCGGCGGCAGTTCGGCCAGCATGGATTTCGAATCCGACTTCTGGGGCGGGATCGAAAAGACCCTGGGCTCGCTGATCTCTGGCGGCGGCAAATACTCTGTGGATTCCAAATCGGGCGTGATCACGGTGACCGACGCCGCCGAACCGATGAAGGTGGTGGAAAACTACATCGAGCAGGTCAACAAGGCGCTGATGCGCCAGGTCAGCCTGGAAATCCAGGTGCTGTCGGTGCAGTTGAACGACGAATTCTCGGCCGGCATCGACTGGAATGTCGTGCGCAACAATTTCAGCTCGACCACCCCAGCGGCGTTGTTGCCCAGCCAGTCCGGCAGCCCCTTCACCATTGGCTATCAGAACGGCAACGGCAGTACCGCGCTGATCAAGCTGCTCAAGACCTTTGGCCGGGTCTCGACCACCTATTCAGGGGTGGCGGTGACCTCCAACCGGGTGTCGGTGCCCTTGATGGTGGTCAACCAGCAGGCGTACCTGAAGCAGACCCAGGCGGCGGTGGTCACCGGCGCGCAGGTGGGCAGCGTCTCGACCACCGGCCCCAGCCTGACGCCAGGACAGATCAACACCGGCATGTCCATGGCCTTCCTGCCGGTGGTCCTCGACTCCAACCAAGTGCTGCTGCAGACCTATATCAACATCTCCAGCCTCAAGGGCCTGCCCTCCTTCAGCTCGTCCGGGCAAACCATTCAATTGCCCAACGTGAGCGCCTTCACCGTGGGCCAGCGCATGGTGGTCCCCTCGGGTGAGACGCTCGTCATGCTCGGGTATGACCAGGCCCAGGCCAATTCCAGCAACAGCGGTAGCGTCGACGGCCTGTCGGCCAGCAAGACCGCTTCCAACATCCGGCAATCCTTCGTAATCCTGATTACCCCACGGCTGACCGATGTTTAAGACATTACTCAACAAGACGCCGACCACCAAAGCCCGCCCGATGGTAGACCACAGTCGCATCTTCCAGAAGGGCAAGCTGGGTATCGTGGCCGGCCTGCGCTGGGTGCCGCTGACCAAGGGCGAGCGCAGCAAACTCTTCAATGCGGCGCGGGACGAGAGCGAACACAGCTATTGCATCACCCCCGATGGCACGCAGATCGGCTTCTTCTCCTCCAATCCGGGCGGGCACGGCAAGGGCCGTGGTGCCCTGGCCTCGCTGGCGCTTCTGCTGGGCCAGAACTATTCGCACGGCGGCGAGGAAATCTTCGCCTTCCATGTCGATGCCGAGCGCAGCTGCCTGGTCGTCCTGCGCGACGGGCAGCCGGTGCCGGGTTTCGATGTCATCGGCCGCGACGACGTGGTGGCCGAGCGCATCAATACCTTCCTGCAGCTATCCGACGGCACCGCGGTCCGGCGGCTGGGCGCGGTCGATCTGCTGGGCAATGTGGAAGAGATCGATTGGGACCTGGTACTGGACGAAGTCAGCGCCAAGGTACGCCTGAAGAAGATTCCCGACGTCCGGCGAATGCTCGTGGCATTGGCGGCGTCGGCTGTACTGTTCGCGGCCGTATCTATTCAACCAGGGCGATGGCATCGATACCATCAGCGACTATGACTACAATGCCGGCAACATCGATACCCTACGTCTCGGCAAAGGCATCAACCCGTCAACTACCGTCCTGGCACGGTCTGGCAATCATCTGACCCTAACCTGGGACGCTGACGCCATCACTATCGAAAATTATTTCTCAAGTAGCTACTACCACATCGAGAAAATCGTCTTCGACGATGGCACAACCTGGGGCTATGCCGATCTGGCCTCCAGACTGAACCAGACAGGCAGCTCCGAAAATGAATACTGGACTGGACTCGGTGATCACAGCAACCGCATGTACGGCATGGCAGGCAACGATTCTCTCTCTGGTGGTTACCTTGCCGACATCATCGACGGCGGCGATGGCAATGACTATCTTTCTGGATATTCCGGTAACGACACACTGATCGGCGGCGATGGCGATGACGGACTCTATGGCAGCGATGGCGACGATACGCTGTCCGGCGGAAAAGGAAATGACAAGCTCGACGGCAGTTACGGCGACGACACCTATCTATTCAATCGGGGCGATGGCGTCGATACCATCAGCGATTACGACTACGCCAACGGCAACGCCGACCTACTCAAATTTGGCAACGGCATCACCAGCGACCAACTCTGGTTCCGCCAGGTCGGCAACAATCTGGAGATCTCCGTGATCGGCACCGAAGACAAGGCCGTCATCGAGAACTGGTATTCCGGTAGTAATTACAAGATTGAAAAGATCAGTGCCGCCGACAGCCTCAGCTTGGCCCACACAGATGTGGAACGACTGGTGCAGGCCATGAGCAATTTTGAGGCGCCGCAGCCCGGCACGACAGTGCTTCCACCGGCTCAGCGAGGTGCGCTGACCCCGGTACTGGCGGCCAACTGGCACTGAGAAAAACTCTGCAAGTTACCTAGCACCAAGCCACTAAGCATGGAGACACGTCCGGGTAGCGTTGTGCCCGGACGTGCTTTCACAAAGAGCCATTCCTACAGCCGGTAGATCACCAGCCCCCCAACACAGGAATTCGCCATACCGACAACGGCCCACTCAGGCCGTCGTCCACATGTCTTCATCGCGGCAATTCAGGACTAGCCGGCGTCACATCAATCTCCCGTCGCACCACCTGCTCCCCGGCATTCAGTCGGAACACGCTGACCATCTGCATCAGATTGCCGGCCTGGTTCTGCATCGAGGCCGCCGCTGCGGCAGCTTGCTCCACCAGCGCGGCGTTCTGCTGGGTGACCTGATCCATCTGGGTGATGGCCAAATTGATCTGCTCGATGCCGTTGGTCTGCTCGGTGCTGGCGGCGCTGATCTCGGCCACGATATCGGTCACCCTGCGTACGCTGCTGACCACTTCCTGCATGGTATTGCCAGCCTGCTCGACCAGGCGGCTGCCGTCGCCGACCTTCTCGACCGAGTCGTTGATCAGCTCCTTGATCTCCTTGGCCGCCGAGGCCGAGCGCTGGGCCAGCGAACGGACCTCCGAGGCCACCACCGCAAAGCCACGCCCCTGCTCGCCGGCACGGGCCGCTTCCACTGCCGCATTCAGAGCCAGGATATTGGTCTGGAAAGCGATGCCGTCGATGACGCTGATGATTTCCACGATCTTGCGCGAGGAGGCGTTGATGGCACCCATGGTATCGACCACCTGGTTGACCACCCCACCGCCCTGCTCGGCCACCGCCGAGGCGGAATTGGCCAGCTGGCTGGCCTGGCGGGCGTTATCCGCATTCTGGCGCACGGTGGAGATCAGTTCTTCCATGGCCGAGGCGGTCTCTTCCAGGGAACTGGCCTGCTCTTCGGTGCGCGAGGAGAGGTCCAGGTTGCCGGCGGCAATCTCGGACGAGGCCGTGCTGATGGTATCGGTGCCGGAACGCACATTGCTGACAATGCTGCGCAGGCTGTTGTTCATGTCCTTGAGCGACTGCAGCAGCTGTCCGGTTTCATCCTTGCTGGTCACCTGTACTTGCGCCGACAGGTCGCCCTCGGCCACCTTGCGCGACACGCTCACTGCGGTCTGCAAGGGCTTGGTGATGCCCAGCGTCAGGTAGCGCGCCAGCACCACGCCCAGCAGCAGGATCAAGCCCTCCAGTACCAGGATCAGCATGCGGCTCTGCTCCGCGATGCTGTCGATGCGCTGGGCGGTGTCGTCGATGTCCTTGCGCTGCATGTCCACCAGCTGGCGCATGAGTTGCTGATAGGTGTTCGCGGTCGGGATGAAGGTCTTTTCCAGGATGCTCATGGCCTCGTCCACGTTGCCAGCAGCCTTGGCCTTGGTAATGGCATCGCGCGAAGACAGGTAGACCTTGCGCTGCTCGCCGATCTTCGCGAACAGCGCCTTCTCCTCGGGGCTGTTAAGCAGGCTCTCGACCTGTTTCTGGTACTCGGTGGAGCTCTTGGTCGAGGCGGCCGCTTCGTCGGCGAAGAAAGCCGCCAGCGAATTGTCACTGCTCTTGGCAATGGCGATGGTACGGCGAATGCCTGCGGTCAGGTTGGTGTACCAGTCGCCCATGAGGCGCTCGGTCTTGAGCGGCTCTCTCATCATCTCGCGTGTGGCACTGGCTACCTGCTCCAGACGCCACAGGCTGATACCCGCGATGATGACGGAAAAAGCCAGGATAAGCGCAAAGCCCAGCGTCAGGCGTTTGCCGATATTCATATTGCCAAAGATGTTCATGGTGGATCTGTCCCTATCAGGCCGCCACAGAGGGAGCGCGCCTGTTGTCGTTAGCCTGCTTTCCTTGTTCTTTTCGGTTCATGTGTCAGACGGTGCTGACACATATTGACACTATGGCAGGCCAACGATGCGCGGACAACCAAGCTAAACGCGGAATACAAGGCGATTGCCCGCTTACTTCCGATTGCCGTCAATGCGCCCGAGAATAATGCCTCAGCCCCCGAGAATTGCTGACTTCCTGGCAAGTATTTCCTGCATGGCCATGGCGAAGCGGGGATCGGCCAGCAAACCCACATTGAAGCGCGACCAGGGGATGACCTGATCGGTGTCGACGTGGAAGATGCTGCCCGGTGCCAGCACGATGCGACGCTCCATGAGCGCCTGCGCCAGCAGCTTGGCATCGTCGAAGGCCGGGAACCTGGCCCAGAGGTACATCGATTGCTGCGGCGCACAGAACAATTCGGCGCCGAGATGATCCAGCTGATGCCGGGCCTGCTCAGTGGCCTGGGCAAGGCGGTCGCGCAGGCGCGCCGTGTGACGGCTGAAATGGCCATCCGAGAGGATCACATCCAGGGTGCGCTCGCAGTATTCGGAACTGCTCATGTGCACCAGCATCTTGATATCGGCCAGGTCGCTGGCCAGGTCGCGATGACAGGCGATAAAGCCCACCCGCAAGGCCGCCGAGACCGATTTCGAAAAGCTGCCGATATAAAGGGTGCGGCGCAGCTGGTCCAGCGTGGCGATGCGGGCCGCAGTGGCCGGCTTGAAATCGGCAAAGGCGTCGTTTTCGACGATGAGGGCATCGTAGCGATCGGCCAGTTGCAGGATCTGGTGGGCCTTGTGCGGCGCGGTATCGGAAGCCGTGGGATTGTGCGCCAGCGATTGCGTGAAGAACAGCGGCGGCTTGCCCGGCAGCTTCAGCTCGCGCTCCAGCGCCTCCAGGTCGGGACCGTCCGGCAGGCGCGGGATGCCGACGATGCGGGCGCCGGAAAGCTTGAGCTTGCCATACAACATGTAATAGCCCGGCTCATCGACCAATACCCGGTCACCTGGGCGGATGAAGTTGCGGATCACGATGTCCAGCGCCTGGTTGGCACCGTGGGTCAGGACGATCTGTCCGGTACCGGCCTCGATGCCGTGCTGGGCCAGCTTGTGCACCAGGTGCTGCCGCAGCGGCAGGTAGCCGAAACGGCTGCCGTAGCCAAACAGGGCGCCAATGCCGGTGCGCACCACCTTCTGGTGGAACTTGTCCAGCCGCACATCATGCAGCCACTCCACCGGCGGAAAACCATCGCCCAGGCGCAGGTGGCTGGCGTCGTGCTTGAGCTGCTCGCGCATGAGCCAGACCACGTCCATGGCGCGACTGAGGCTGCCCTCCTCGTCTTCCTTGGGGCGCGGCGGCGTGACGCACACGAAGAATCCAGAACCCCGGCGCGGCTCGGCCACGCCCAGCGCCGTCAATTCCTCGAAGACGTTGACGATGGTGTTCTTGGCACAAGCATGGCGGGCCGCCAGTTCGCGTATCGAGGGCAGCCGGCTGCCAGGCGGATACAGGCCCTCGGCAATCTGGCGCCGTACCAGTTGGACCAGGGTGCTGGTAAGGGTGCGCGGCTCGGTCAAGATGGGTCTCCATGGTGCTTGTTGGCAGGGCTCACCGGCCCTGTCTTGTTGCGACGCAAATCGATTGTCCTGGGTACAGTTCTCGCACTGTTGGCCCGAAGTGTACCCATATTCATGGGTACAGCCTTGCTATCCTGCCTGCGCCTGCCCTGCAGTGCAAGCCAAGATCAACAACATATTGAGAGACAAGCGCATGCCCCATGATGTCCATCCTGGCCCGGTGCCAGACTCCCGCCTGCCGGGCTTCCGTAGCTTCACACCCGCACAGCGGCTGGCCGAACTGGGCCGCCTGGCGCAGCTGGATGCCAGCGAACTAGCCCTGTTGGGCCAGCCCGGCGCCCTGCCCCTGGGCACCGCCGATGGCATGATCGAAAACGTGGTCGGCAGCTTCCAGCTACCGCTGGGCGTGGCCGGCTATTTCCAGTTGAATGGCCGCGATGTGCTGGTGCCGATGGCCGTCGAAGAACCGTCGGTGGTGGCAGCGGCCTCCTTCATGGCCAAACTGGTGCGCGAATGCGGGGGGTTCCAGACCTCCAGCAGCGCGCCGCTCATGCGCGCCCAGATCCAGTTGCTGGGCATCAGCGACCCGCACGGCGCGCGCCTGGCCATCCTCAGGGAACGCCAGGCCATCATCGACATCGCCAACAGCCGCGACCAGTTGCTCAACCAGCTGGGCGGTGGCTGCCGCGACATCGAAGTGCATGTCTTCCCCGACACCCGCCGTGGCGCCATGGTGGTGACCCACCTGATCGTGGACGTGCGCGACGCCATGGGGGCCAATACCGTCAACACCATGGCCGAAGCCGTGGCCGGCCACATCGAGCAGGTCACCGGCGGCAAGGTGCGGCTGCGCATCCTCTCCAACCTGGCCGACCTGCGCCTGGCGCGGGCCCGGGTCAAGGTCTCGGCCAAGGTACTGGGCACGGCGCAGTACAGCGGCCAAGAAGTCATCAACGGCATCGTCGACGCCTATGAATTCGCCGCCGTCGACCCCTACCGGGCCGCCACCCACAACAAAGGCATCATGAACGGCATCGACCCGGTCATCGTCGCCACCGGAAATGACTGGCGCGCCGTGGAGGCCGGCGCACACGCCTATGCCTGCCGCCAGGGACGCTACACTTCGCTGACCCACTGGGAGATCGCCGCCGATGGCGACCTGGTCGGCACTCTGGAAATCCCCATGCCGGTGGGCTTGGTGGGCGGTGCCACCAAGACCCATCCGGCGGCACGAACGGCACTGAAGATCCTGCGGGTCGAATCCGCCCAGGAGCTGGCAGAGATCGCGGTGGCCGTCGGCCTGGCCCAGAACATGGCCGCCCTGCGAGCATTGGCCACCGAAGGCATCCAACGTGGCCACATGGCGCTGCACGCCCGCAATATTGCCCTGGCGGCCGGTGCCGAGCCGGCCGAGATGGACTGGCTGGTGCAGCAGATGGTGGCGCGCCATGACGTGCGCGTGGACTATGCGCGTGAACTGCTGGCGCAACGCCGCCAGGGCTGAGGCTAGCCCCCCCGATGACGAAGCAGACAAACGCCGCCCCGATGCGGCCGACAAACAACTAGGAGACAAGAGCATGAACCCATCCCTGACCCTGCGCCTGCTGGCGGTAGCCTGTACCGTGGCCGGCGCCTTCGCCAGCCCGGCAGCGCAAGCCCAGATTTCCAATGACGTGGTCCGCATCGGCTTCATCACCGACATGTCCGGCCCCTATGCCGATACCGATGGTGTGGGCGGCCTGGAAGCCATCCGCATGGCGGTGGCCGATTATGGTGGCAAGGTGCTGGGCAAACCCATCGAGGTGCTGTCGGCCGACCACCAGAACAAGGCCGACATCGCCGCCACCCGTGCCCGCGAGTGGGCCGACGAGCGCGGCCTGGACATGCTCATCGGCGGCGTCAACTCGGCCACGGCCCTGTCCATGAACAAGGTCATGGCCGAGAAGCAACGCGTCTACATCAACATCGGCGCCGGCACCGCCCGCCTGACCAACGAGGAATGCACGCCCTACACCGTCCACTATGAATACGACACCGTGGCCCTGGCCAAGGGCACGGCCAGCGCCGTCATCAAGCAGGGAGGCAAGTCCTGGTTCTTCCTGGTGGCCGACTATGCTTTCGGTCATTCGCTGGCCAACGATACCAGCGCGGTGATCAAGGCCAGTGGCGGTACCGTGGTCGGCTCCATCAAGCATCCGCCGCAGTCGTCCGACCTGTCCTCCTTCCTGTTGCAGGCGCAGGCGTCCAAGGCACAGATCCTGGGCCTGGCCAATGCGGGCGAGGATACGGTCAATTCCATCAAGGCGGCCAAGGAGTTCGGCATCACCAAGACCATGAAGCTGGTGGGCCTGCTGATGGTGATCAATGACATCCACGCCCTGGGCCTGGCCAATGCCGAAGGCCTGATGATGACCGACAGCTGGTACTGGGACAAGGACGAGGCCTCGCGCAAGTTTGCCGAGCGCTTCTACCAGAAGATGAAGAAGATGCCGAGTACCCACCAGGCTGCCGCCTATTCGGCTACCACGACCTATCTCAAGGCGGTGGAGGCAGCCGGCACCGACGATTCGACCCGGGTCATGGCGCAGCTGAAGAAGACCCGCATCGACGACTTCTATAACAAGGGTTATATCCGCGCCGATGGCCGCAACATCCACGACATGTACCTCTACCAGGTCAAGTCGCCGGCCGAATCGAAGAAGCCCTGGGATTACCTGAAGTTGCTGGAAACGATTCCGGGTGAACAGGCGTTCACGAGCGTGGCGCAATCCAAGTGCAGCCTGCTCAAACAGTAAGCCCGCAAGCGCTCCTGCAGGCGGGCCGATGACCTGCAGGCGCTGTCGCCACATGCCGCTGGAGCTGGCTTACAGCCGGGGCCGGCCCCAGCGCGCCCCAGTCGGTGCAAGGCACGCATCCACGCACGTGCATGCGCCCTTCCTGACCATCTGTGCTCTCCTGACGTTGACGTCTTGCTTAAGCACGCACTTGCGCCTACTCTTGCATGCCCGCCTCACGCAAGCCGGCGCATGACACCAAATAGCGCCCAATGTGATCTCGCGGCACAATATTGACCGCGACCATCCGTCAGCCAGGACACAATGCCCTGCCCGCCGGGCAAGTGCGCCAACAACGGCAGTCCCCTAACAATGCCAATCCCTACGCCAAGGAGCCCCTTTGAGCCAGCCTCGTCCCAGCCCATCCACTAGCCCTCCTGCCCCGGCAGGCTTTACTCCCTACCAGAGGACCGTGGTCGGTCTGCTGGCCTTCCTGCAATTTGCCGTGATCCTCGACTTCATGCTCATGTCGCCGCTGGGCGCGGTGATCATGCCCGCCATGCAGATCACGCCGCAACAATTCGGCCTGGTGGTGTCGGCTTATGCCTTCAGCGCCGGCGCCTCCGGCCTGCTCACGGCGGGCTTTGCCGACCGTTTCGATCGCAAGCGACTGCTGCTGTTCTTCTATAGCGGTTTCGTCCTCGGCACCTTGTGGTGCGGCCTGGCGCAGAGTTTCGAGAGCCTCTTGCTGGCTCGCATCGTCACGGGCCTATTCGGCGGCGTGATCGGTTCGATCATTCTCGCCATCGCCACCGACCTGTTCGCGCCACAACTGCGCGGACGCGTCATGGGCATCATCCAGACCTCCTTTGCGGCCAGCCAGGTGCTGGGCATCCCCATCGGGCTATACCTGTCCAATACCTGGAACTGGCATGTGCCCTTCATCGCCATGGCTGCGCTGGGCCTGGTGGGTGGGCTGGTGGTGAGCTTCAGGTTGCAGCCGGTCGACGGCCACCTCAAGCTCAAGCAGGAACATAGCGCCTGGATGCACCTGTACCACACCGTGACCGAGCCGCGCTACCTGACGGCCTTTGCCACCACCGCCCTGCTGATGACCGGTGGCTTCATGCTCATGCCCTTCAGCAGCGCCTACCTGGTCGGCAACCTGGGGATCGACCTGCATCACCTGCCCACCGTCTATCTGGTCACGGGCCTCTGTACCATTGCCTTCGGCCCGCTGATCGGGCGCGCAGCCGACAAGGTCGGCAAGTTCCGGGTGTTCGTCTTTGGCGCCACGCTGTCCATCGTGATGGTGCTGATCTATACCCACCTGGGCCCGGTCACGGTAGCGATGATCATCGTGGTCAATGCGGTGCTGTTCCTGGGCATCTTCTCGCGCATGATCCCGTTCCAGGCGCTGGTGTCCTCGGTACCGGGGCCGACCCAGCGCGGCTCCTTCAACGCCATCAGTGCATCCATCCAGCAATTGTCGGGCGGCGTGGCCTCGATCATTGCCGGTCATATCGTCACGCTGGCACCCGATGGTCATCTGGGCAATTTCGACATCGTCGGTTTCGTCATCGTCGGCACCACGCTGGCGGCATCGCTGCTGGTCTGGCGACTGGATCGCGATGTCCAGGCGCGCGCGGTCGCGGCGGCGGCCAAGGCCGCCTGAGTCCGCTCAGGACCGCTCCTTGCCGGCATAGTTGGCCAGATTGCGGATGATCTCGCGCCCACTGACGTCGGCGCGACAGTAGTGATCGACCAGCATGCGTACCTCGCCGTCGCTTTGATCGGGCAGGCAATCCGGTTCGTCACCGGTCAGCAGCCAGTTCAGGTCGACGGCGAACTCGCGGTGCAGTTGCAGCAGCAACTCCCCGCCCGGCATGGCCTTGCCGGCCTCCAGCCAGCTGATGTGACCGGTCGAGGTATTGAGGCGCTGCCCCAGCTCACGCTGGCTCAGGCCGTGGCTGATTCGCACTTCCTTGAGCCGGCCTCCGATTTCTTCACTGAACATCTCTTCTCCTGCTCGCGCTGCGTTGCATCCTGTGTCCCAAAATCCCTCCCCTCAAGCTGCCGTGACGGCAGCGGGCATGCCCGTCCCCTGCCCGGCCAGGTAGCTCGACACGGCTATCAACAGCATCTTGCCGCTGGCCGATGCCTGGGCATAGTCGGTGATGAGCGTCTTGATGTGGAAGCCGAAGCGCGGTGGCAGATCGGGTTCCTTGCCGCTGAGCAGCCAGTTGATGTTGATGTCGAACTCGCGGTGCAGGCAACGCAGGAAACGCCCTCCGGGCATGCTGTGCCCCAGCTCGACGCAACTGATGTAAGCCCCGGAGGTGCCCAGGCGCTGGGCAAAATCCCGCTGGTTCAGGCCGATCAGCAGCCGCGTCGCCTTGAGGCGTTCGCCGACCACTTTCTTCGACGCTTCCGCCTGGTCTGGCGTCGTGTTTCTGGTGTGGCTGACCATGGCATCAAGCTCCAAAGAACAGGGTTGTCAAGCTATCCCGATGATGCTGGTGCAATGCACCGATGAGGACGGCGGGATCCACGGCAAAGCAGGCGTCGGAACTGGAGTTGAGGAAATCGAAGCGCTCGCTCTGCATGAAGATCTGCTGCAGGGTGAGCACGCCGTCGCTGAACTCCAGGCGGCGGTTGGGGTGCACCAGGGCGTCCAGTGCCCCCTCCTGCAGCAGGATCTGTCCTCCGCTACGCAAGACCAGCAACAGGTCGATGCCCAGGCTGCGCACATCCCGGATCGATTCGATCGGGATCTTGCGCATGGCGGCACCGGCCTGCGCCATGTCCAGCGTATAGGTCGTCTTTCCCATCAGGGCTGCTTCGATGGAATTGGCTGCTTCGGACATGGCGTTTCCTCACTCCGTCTTCTGGATGCGGATTTCCAGCGCCTCAGTGCCACTCTGCTGCGCTGCCGGGACTGGTTCGATGCGCTGGCGGATACGTGCGGCCGGCACACCGATGGAGAGCAGGTGATTACGCACCGCGACCACGCGATAGAAGGCCAGGCCGTCGAGCAGGATGCGGCCTTGCTGGGGCCGGTAGAGGCCGGAGAGCAGGCGCAGGAGGGTGGACTTGCCGGCACCGATGGGGCCCAGGATGGCGACGCGTTCGCCGGCCTCGATGCTGAGCTTGTCGATGGTCATGGCATTGAGCTGACTGCCCGCGTAGGTGAACTTGACCTCTTCCACACGGAACTCGCCGCGCAGGCTATCGGGAGTCAGCTGACGTTCGCCGCCCTGGTCGGTTTGCAGGGCGTAGATCTTTTCCAGCCCGGCCAGGGTGGCCTTGGTATGGGCGCGCTGTACCATCAGGCCGGGAATCATCGCCACCGGTGCCAGGATGCGCCCGCCCAGGATGGAGCAGGCAATCAACGCTCCCATGGTGATCTGGCCATTGATGACCAGGAAGGCTCCCACGATGACGGTAGTGGAATAGCTCAGCTGCTGCAAGGTCGCCGCGACATAGCCGGCATGGTCGCCGATTGCGCGCATGGCCATGTCGCTGCGTATCGATTCGGCGCTGACGTCGATCCAGCGGGAGAGGAACTTCCATCCACCCGAGCCGGACTTGATGGTTTCCACCCCTTCGACGGTTTCCACCAACAGGCCGGTCTTGAGGTTGGAGGCGGCAGCACTGCGGTCGGCCAGGCGCACGACCTTGCGGTTGGAGAGATAGCCGAACAGGATGGCCGCCAAACCGAACAGGGTCGGCACCAGGGCCATCCAAGGGCTGGCGATGAGCGCAATCACCAGCACGAAGAGCAGGCCCAGCGGCAGGTCCACCAGGGTAAAGAGGGTCTGCGAGGTGTAGAAGGAGCGGATCTGCTCGTAGCCGCGCAACTGGCCGGCCAGGCTGCCGACCGAGCCGGGCAATTGGTCCACCCGTACCGACAGCAGCCGCTCGAACAGCGCCTGTGAGAGCTTGGCATCCAGTCCGGAGACGACCGAATCCATGATGTGTGAGCGGGCGAACTTCATGCCCAGTTCGAAGAGGATGGCCAGGCCGACACCGGTAGCCAGGACGATCAGGGTCGCCACGCCGTGGGTGGGGATGACGCGATCGTAGACCTGCATCGAGAAGATCGATGCACCCAGTGCAATCACGCTCATGACGACGGAGGCGACCACGACTTCAATGATCACCGGACGAAATTCGGCGATGGCATCCAGGAAGATGCTTTCGAAGCCCTTGGGTTTCCCCTTTTCTTCCTGGCTGGCAAAGTCGATCTTGTAGGCGGCACCGTTGATCTCGTCATTGCTGACCAACGCCTGCCCGCCTGCGCTGACGAACACCCAGCGGCCATCCGGACGCTGGTCGACCAGCAAGCCCCAGCCCTGTCCCTGTGCCTGACAAAGCAGGGGCAGGCTGGCGCGCTCGGGTTGCTGCAGATGCTCGGGTTTCGCGATATTGAGTGCTGCGCTCAGGTGATGGAGCTCGACTGGCTCGCCGCCGCGCAGGGCAGCGACGACAGCGCCGTCCAGACGCACCGGGTCAATGACCACGCCCTGACGGCGCGCCATCGAGGTGATCGCCCACGATAATGACGCGAGGGATTCACTCATTGCAATGCTCCAGCGAAAGACAGGAAATGCGCACCGCGCGCCGATTGACCTTTACGGTTCACCGCTCCCGCCTGATGAGCCTGCTGGCAGAGGCTCTGGAGCCGGTAACGATGGAATCTGTTTCTCATGGCGACTTATAAAAATGGACTATCAAACATATCGGCGCCCTGCCTGCGATGCAGGTCCAGATACGCTCGATACCGAAACACGCAAACCGAATGCATCTGAGCAATTTGAATGCGAAGGCTGGAAAACCCTCCGACGAATTGCTATCCGATGCGGAGGTCCTGGAGAGCCCTTTCGTCGCTGACGTATGGCTGCACCATGAATAAAATTCCGGCACTGGCGACAGCCCCGTATACTTCTCACGGGCAAAAATCGCCAGGAAATCAATGATCTTTTAAAAGATATGAATTTTTAATTGTCCATTCGGGAATTAAAGTGATATTCAATTCACCATTTCATTAGTAAATGAAAACATGAACAGTCCGCCATGCACTGCAAATAGCACGACCCGCTTGCGTTGCGCATGCATCTCCTTGCACTCCGATGTTGCCCGCCATTCGGCGCGGATCACGCGACTCAAACATGCTCTCTATCCAGCCTAATAAAGATAAAGAATGAAAACTCCCCTCGATTCCGGGATGAAATGAGGGGAGCCCTACTACATTCGCCATCTGATGGACAGACAGGTGATCGTCGCTGATGACAGCATCCTTCTAGCAACATTTTTTTTGGACGCGAAGCTAACTTTATAGAAGTGTCATGATTTTTTTAATTGTTCTTTGGTGAGACAAATTCTATAAATTTTTGCCGCACTTACTTACAGATCCAGGATGACCGACACCGACGCTTCATCTTGACGCTGCGCCGTCGTCAACATCCAGATAGTCAATAAAATCCTCAAAGGATCTGGGCCGGGAAAAATACCACCCCTGTGCATACTGGACGCCAGCTGCCGCCAGATAACGGACTTGCGCCTCGGTCTCAACGCCCTCGGCGACAAGCTTCATCCCAAGGGTAGTGGCTATGTCGATGATGCAGCCCAGAATCGGATGCGCGGCCCCCTCGCTGCTGATCCCGCAGATAAAAGAGCGATCAATCTTCAAGACGTCGCATGACAGTTCATGCAGGTAGCGAAGGCTGGAATAGCCAACTCCGAAGTCATCAATAGCCACCACGAACCCTCGCCCTCTGGCGCGGGACAGTGTCGCGCGGGCGCCGACGAATTCCATCGGCTGCCCCTCAGTGACTTCCAGCCAGATCTGCGCAGGACAGATGCCGCTTCCCTTCAGCCGGTCTTCAATGAGCGGCAGGATACGGCCGCTGCTCACCTCGTCAGGACTGACATTGATGGCGACATGCAACCCCGGATGACGTGATAGGCAGGCGCCGAGCTCGCTGATCACCAAATCAATGACCCGATCCGTGATGACATCCGTGTATCGCAGGCGTTCGGCAGCCGGTATGAAGCGATCTGGCATGACGATCTCGCCGTCTGCGCGTCGCCAGCGCACCAGAGCTTCGGCACCGATACATTGATGGTTGAGCAGGTCGATGATCGGTTGATAGCGCACCATGATCTCGTTACGGCGGATCGCATTTTCCAGTTGGCGCCGACCGATCACCTGCGCGCTCCCCGGCCGTTCCACGAAAGCGATACTGATCTCAACCACCGCAACGACATCAGCATGGTGTGTCGCAGGCGGTCAATGCAGACGGTCGATGCCATAGGCCCACAGCAGCAATTTGCGGCCATCGGCAATACTCATGGCCGTCACATCGGCCTTCTGCAGATCGGCCTGCACCACTTCGCGCACGGCGTTCATCACGTCCAGCCAAGAGCGGCGACCCGAGAGGTACTGCCGGGTATAGGATGCCTGCACCTCCTCGGCCGAGCGGGTGACCTCCACCAGGTTGCCCGCCCGTCCCAGGGCCTGCCGGTATTCGGTATAGGTGGAGCCGATCTGGGCGACCAGTTCCAGGCGGGCGGCATCCACCGCCAGCAGGGCAGACTGGTAGCGCCCCTGCGCAGCGGCCACCTCGGAGCCCAGCGACAGTCCCGCCCCCAGCTGCATCTGCATGCCGATGAAGGCGCGATTGTTACTAGGCTGGTTGGGGACACTATAGTTGCCACGCTGATGCTCCAGGCGCGCATAGACCTCAGGCCAATAGGCCGCCTGGCGGACCTTGATGGCCGATTCCTGGACCTGCGCATCGGCGCGCAGGCGCTTGAGCAAGGGACTGCTGGCCAGGGCGCTTTCGGTCAACACGGGTAGATCCTCGAGTACCGGTGCCTGCTCGACGTCGGCACGCAGCTCGGCATCGGTCAGCGGCAGGCCAACCAATTGTTCCAGCTGCAGCCGGGCCGACTGGCGCGCCGCCTTGACGGCCAGCAGGTCAGTCAGGGCCTGGTCGCGGCGACCTTGTACCAGGGTGATATCCACCTTGGCGGCAGCGCCCTCTTTCTCGCGGCGCCGGCTCTGCTCCAGGAAGTTCTCGAGCGCCGCCAGGTTCTTCTCGTTGGCGGCGCTGGCCAGATCCGACCTGAGCCAGATGCTGTATTGCGAGATCACCTGCTCTGCCAAGCGCAGACGTTGCTCGCGCACGGCTTCCTCGGCAGATTGCTGGTTGTGCTGTGCCTGCGCCAGCTGGGCCGACAAGCGTCCGCCCGACCAGAGCGTCTGCTGCAGCCGCAGGATGACCACGTTGGCGTCGCCGCCATAGGAAATGTCACGGTTGCCCATAGCGCTGGCCCGCTCCACCGAGATCGAGGGCGTGGGGAAGAACTGCCACTGTGCCGCCGACACCCCGTCGGAAGCGGCCTCGGCTGCCCGCTGGCGAGACAGGGCCGCAGGATTGTTGAAGGCGGCCGCCTTGACCAGTTCGTCCAGCGTGATGGCGCTGGCGTCGGGGTGCATTGCCAGCAGAGCCAGGCAGAAGGCTGGTGCGGGCCAGGACTTGCGGCGAAAAAAACGGGGAAGAGGAAGAAGTGGGGTGAGCTTGTGTGCTTTGGCATTCATCTGCGGTCATTTCCGGTTGGTCTTGTCCGCCTCTGCAATGACAGCCGCGACTTCATTCCCGCCGTGGACAGGGAGAGAAATTCAGCAAGTCAGAAATACCCCCAGGGCAGCTGTGGCAGCGACGCCCCCCGTGAAGGATTGCAGGAAAGTGAAAGGAACTCGGACAAGAATGTGCTTTTTTATGATCGTGGAAATGCACTGGCGTCCGAATTGTCCGATGGTGCGAAAGCTGCGGATTGAACTCGAATTTTTTCGAGAAAACCGCAGCAAAACAAAAAGGCAGCCGGGAAGCTGCCTTTCTCTAGCCCTGCGTGATGAAGGATTTCTAGGGCGATGGTGACGGCATTGGCGACGGCAACTGCGCCACCGCCAATGCCGCGCGCAGGGTCGCGATCACGTCATCCCAGCCACCCGGCTGCTGCTGGCGGAACAGGCGTGCCTGCGGATACCAGGGCGAGCTTGATTGGTTGAGGAACCAGCGCCAGTCCGGCGCGTAGGGCAAGGCGATCCACACCGGCAGTCCCATTGCGCCGGAGAGGTGGGCGGCGGCGGTATCGACGCTGATCACCAGATCCATGCAGGACAAGGCTGCCGCCGTATCGCTGAAATCGACGATATCGGCCCCCAGCCAGTGCCACTGCCGACGCTCCTGCTGCTGCAACCAGCGGGCATCTTCGTCCTGCAGGTCGGGCTGGACCACGAACAGCTCCAGCCCGGTCCGAGCCGCTGCCAGCGAGGCAAAGCGCGACAGGGCGATGGAGCGGCGGACATCATTGACGTTACCGCGATTACCGGAACACACCACCGCCACGCGCATGCCACCCGGCAGGCGCGGGGCCATGGCGTCGATGCGCTGCGTCCAGACGCTGCGCTTGCCCGGCTCGGCCGCCAGATAGGGAATGGGCGCCGGGATGGAGTCACGCCCGGTATTGCAGATCAGCGGCAGGCTCATCAGCGGCAACTGGAAGTCCACCTCGGGCAGCGGATCACCCATCGCCACCAACTGCAGGCGCGCCGCATCGGGCAGGCTCTGCATCAGCTGCAGCAAGCTGACCGGCACCTCCAGGACAACCTGGGCGCCGGCGACCACGATCTGTTGCACATAGCGGCTGAACTGGATGGTATCGCCATGGCCCTGCTCGCTCCACAGCAGGATGCGCTTGCCGGTGAGCGAGCTGGCACCGTTCCAGGCAGGGATGGCGGCGTGACGATAGGGATCGGCGTCGCGGCCCTCCCAGCGCCACTCGTAGAGCGGCCAGGCTTCCTCCAGGCGGCCCAGCACCAGCAACGACAGGGCCAGGTTGATGCGCGCATCGGCTTCGCCGTCGTCCAGGCGCAGCGCGCGGCGGTAGCTGTCGATGGCTTCATCATGGTCGCGCAGGCGTGCCAGCGAGGTGCCACGGCTGACGTGGGCATCGACCAGATCGGGGGCCAGGATGAGTGCCTGGTCGTAATAGCGCAGGGCTTGCTCGAATTCGCCCAGGGCGTGCTCGACCAGGCCGGCAGCCAGCCAGTATTGGGCTTCCTGGTCGTTCAGGCGCAGGGCATTGTGGATGCTGGTGCGAGCCGCCTCCCATTGGCCGGCACGTTCCTGCAGCAGCGCCTTGCGGTGCCAGGTGCCGGGCACATCCGGATTCAATTGCAGGGCCTCATCCAGCAAGGCCATGGCTTGGACGTCGTTCTTGCCGGACGGCGACATGCCCTGCAAGGCTGCGGCGGCCGCGACGAAGAATTCAGGCTGCACATGGCCGGCCTCGATCAGGTCGCGATACAGCAGGAAGGCATCCTCGAACTGCCCCTGCTCGTAGAAGGCGCGACCGAGCCGATAGCGCAGGGCCAGGGCTTCCTGGCTGTCGGGCTGTACCCGCCGTAGCGCCTGCTGCCAGGCCAGCGCGGCTTCCTCGAAGCGGCCTTGCGCGGCCGCCACGCTGCCCAGCAGGTGCAAGGCATCCTTGTTGTCGGGCTGCGTCTGCAGCAGTCCGAACAGGGCCGCTTCGGCAGCGGCGTAGTCTTGCTGGTCGAAATGGGCCAGGGCTTGGGTCAGCGTTTGGTGGGCGTTCATGGCGGGTGGAGTGAGGCAAACAGCGCTATTGTCTCATCCCTGCCCCCACCAAGGCAGGCAGTGCCTGCTCAATGCTTGAAGACCAGCACCGGATCGCTGCGGTAGATGGCCGGATACATCTTCTGCAGGTTGGCGATCTTGGGCAGGTCGTTGTAGGCGATGTAGGGCTGGTTGGGATGCAGGGTGGCGTAGTCCTGGTGATAATCCTCGGCCGCATAGAAGCCCTGCAGCGGCGTCACCTGCGTCACGATGGGCGAGGAAAACACGTGGGCCGCATTGATCTGCGCGATGTAGGCCTCGGCGGCCTGCTTCTGCTGGTCGGTGCCGGTAAAGATGGCCGAACGGTATTGTGTGCCGTGGTCCGGCCCCTGGCGGTTCAGCTGGGTAGGATCATGGGCCACCGAGAAATAGATCTGCAGGATCTGGCCAAAGGAGATCTTGCGCGGGTCATAGGTCACCTGCACCGACTCGGCGTGGCCGGTGCTGCCCGAGCTGACCATCGCATAGCTCGCCGAATCCGGCTTGCCCCCGGCATAGCCGGACACCGCCCTGAGCACGCCCTGGGTGTGCTGGAACACCCCCTGCACGCCCCAGAAGCAGCCACCGGCCAGCACCACGCTCTCACTGGGGGCGGTGGATAGCAGTTGCGCCTTGCCTGCAGGCGCCGGCACGGCGACGGCGGCTTCGGCCGCATGGACGGAAGAGAGGGACGACAGCGCCAGGCACAGGGCGGCCGCCGATGCCAGGGCAACGGGTTTCAGCAGGGACATGGAAGGCTCCGAAAAACGGTAAGAGAAACGAACAGCAAATGCGGGCCGGTCAGCGCCTCAGGAACGCAGCACCGCCACCGGCGCCCTGCCCCGGCGCCAGGCCAGCCGCAAGGCCAGCATCAGGCCGACCAGCACGGCGAAGAGCAGCGGCTGGGCAATCAGGTTCTTGCCAGCCTTGTCCCACCAGTAGTGCAGCACGCCCAGCGGCACGATCACATAGACCAGCCGGTGCAGCGCCTGCCAGCGCTTGCCGCCCAGTCGCCGCACCATGCCATTGGTGCTGGTGACGGCCAGCGGGATCGTCAGCAACAGCGCCAGCACGCCGACGGTGATGAAGGGCCGCTTGACGATGTCCTTCCAGATCTCGCCCAGGTCGAAGAAATGGTCGAACCAGACAAAGGTCGTGAAATGCAGGCTCAGGTAGAAAAACGCCATCAGCCCCAGCATGCGGCGCATGCGCACCAGCCAGTTCAGGCCGGTCAGCTTGCGCAGCGGCGTCACGGCCAGGGTGATGCAGAACAGGTAGAGGGTCCAGTCACCGGTGCTGTGGGTGATGAATTCCAGCGGATTGGCGCCCAGCCCGCCGGTGAAGCCCAGCATGACCAGTCGCGCCAGCGGCGTGAAGGCCAGCGCCAGGAAGAGCCACCACAGCCCCGTGACGGCACGCGGCTTGAGGTTGCGCAGTATGGCGGGAGCGAGCTGCAGGGCCATGTCGGTCTCAGTAGAACTTGCGCAGGTCCATGCCGCTATAGAGGCTGGCAACGTCGTTGTAGCCGTTGAACATCAGGGTCTTGCGCTTGGGCGCGAAGAAGCCATCCTCGCCGATGCGGCGCTCGGTGGCCTGCGACCAGCGCGGGTGATCCACCTCGGGATTGACGTTGGAATAGAAACCGTACTCGCGCGGGGCGTACAGGTTCCAGGCGGTCTTGGGCTCTTCCTTGACGAAGCGGATCTTGACGATGGACTTGGCCGACTTGAAGCCATACTTCCAGGGGACGATGATGCGCACCGGCGCGCCGTTCTGGTTGGGCAGCACTTCGCCATACATGCCCAGCGTCAACAGGGTCAGCGGATGATTGGCCTCGTCCATGCGCAGGCCTTCGCGATAGGGCCAGTTGAGGATAGGGTCGCTGATGCCGGGCATCTGCTTCTTGTCGGCCAGGGTGACGAATTCGACATACTTGGCATTGCCGGTGGGCTCGGCCTTCTTGATCAGGGCCGACAGCGAATAGCCGATCCAGGGGATCACCATCGACCAGCCCTCCACGCAGCGCAGCCGATAGATGCGCTCTTCCAGCGGCGCCAGCTTGGTCAGGGCATCGAGGTCCAGGGTGAAGGGCTTCTTCACCTCGCCTTCGATGTCTACCGTCCAGGGGCTGGTCTTCAGGGTGCCGGCGTTCTTGGCCGGATCGGCCTTGTCGGTGCCGAATTCGTAGAAATTGTTGTAGCTGGTGGCGTCCTTGTAGGCGGTCTGCTTGTCCATGACCGCGTAGGCGTTATTGAGCTTGGCCGGCAGCTTACGGCCCTGCTGGGCAAAGGCCTGCGGCAGCGCGCCCATGCCGCCGGCCAGCGCCGCGCCGGCCGCCACACGCGCCATGAAGCTGCGGCGCGACAGGTAGATATCCCTGGGCGTGATCTCGGATGCGGTGGGAATCTCGATCTGGTCGGGTCGAATCTTGATCAGCATGGTGCGCTCCGGCAAGTTGGGTGGGCCTGCATGGCCTCAGCCATGGCAACGTGAAGGCATCTTAAAGGCGACGGCGTGACAGGCAAGTGGCAATTTGATGACAATTTTGTCATGAAGAAAAATCCCGTCATTGCTAGAATCTCAGGCATTTTCCTGCATCCTGCAAGCCTTTTAGGCGACTCATTGAGCAACTGATCCGGCATGGCTATCCTGGTAATCGAAGACGACCCCAAGACCGGGGACTACCTGCGCCGCGGCTTGCGCGAATCCGGCTACGTGGTCGACCTGGCGCGCAACGGCACCGACGGCCTGCACATGGCGCTGGAGCAGGACTACGACCTGGTGGTGCTGGACGTGATGCTGCCCGGCCTGGATGGCTGGCAGGTCATGAGTGCGCTGCGCAACAAGCGCGACCTGCCGGTGCTCTTCCTGACCGCCAAGGACCATGTGGATGACCGTATCCGTGGCCTGCAGCTGGGCGCCGACGATTACCTGGTCAAGCCCTTTTCCTTCACCGAACTGGTGCTGCGCATCCGTACCCTGTTGCGGCGCGGCGTCACCCGCGAGACCGAGGTCTACGAGATCGCCGACCTGCAACTGGACCATGTGCGCCACAAGGTGACCCGCCAGGGCGTCAACATCGCCCTGACCAACAAGGAATTCATGCTGCTGCACCTGCTCATCAAGCGGCGCGGAGAGGCGCTGTCGCGCAGCGTGATCGCCTCGCAGATCTGGGACATGAACTTCGACAGCGACACCAACGTCGTCGACGTCGCCATCAAGCGCCTGCGTGCCAAGGTCGATGCCCCCTTCGAGCAGAAACTGATCCACACCGTGCGCAGCGTCGGCTACATGTTCTCGGAAGAACCATGAACGACCGTACCGAAGCGGCCGCCGGTAGCGGCTGGACGCTGACCACCCGCGTCACGGCGCTGTTCGCGCTGCTGGCTTGTCTGGTCGTGACCAGCCTGGGCATCTATCTGGATGATGCGGCCCGCCAGGCGCTGGCCCAGCGCGCCGACCAGGCGCTGATCGGCCGGGTCGAGCATTTCCGCACGCTGATGCAGGATCTCTACAACGTCGAGCAGATGGAGCAGCGCCCGGCCCTCTTCGAGAGCATGATGGGCAATGAGCAGGATGTGCGCATCTTCCGCCGCCGTGGTGAAGCGCCCTTCATCCAGAGCAATCCCGACCACCTGGTCCCGCCGCCGATGGACCCGCTGCCGGTGGGGCAGCCGCTGTCGGCCGCCAACCTGGTCACCAGCATCCGTGACGATGGTGTAAAGGTGCGCTGGGTCTCGGCCCTGGCCGATGTCGGCCGTGGCCCACGCCAGGGTGGCGATACGGTGGAAATCGTGGCCGCCTACGTGATGGTGCAGGAAGCGCGCATGATGCGCAGCTATCGATGGCGTATCGCCGGCGCCGCCGCGGCAGCCGTCCTGCTGACCGCCCTGCTAGGGTTCCTGCTGCTGCGCCGCGGCCTGCAGCCACTGGTGGCGATGAGCCTGCGCGCCGCCCAGATCACTCCCGACCATCTTTCGGCCCGGCTGGAGCAGGATGGCATGCCGGCCGAATTGCGCCGCGTGGCCCTGTCCTTCAATGCCATGCTGGACCGGCTGGAAGCCGGCTACGCCCACCTGGCGCAGTTTTCCGGCGACCTGGCCCACGAGATCCGCACCCCCATCAATGTGCTCATGGGCCAGAGCCAGGTCGCACTGGGGCAACGCCGCACGCCGGAAGAGTACGAGCAGTTGCTGGAATCGAACGTGGAAGAATTGCAGCGCCTGGCACGCATCGTCGAGAACATCCTGTTCCTGGCCCAGGCCGACCACGCCACGCTGGCCGTGGAGTGCAGCCAGCTGGACCTGTCCGAGGAACTGGGCAAGATCACCGATTACTTCGAGGGGATTGCCGACGAGCGCGGCATGCGTTTCGAACTCGATGCCCAGGGCGCGTGCCTGGCCAACCTGATCATGTGGCGTCGCGCGGTGAACAACCTGGTCATCAACGCGGTGCGCTATGGCGAGCCCGACAGCGCTATCCGCATCCTCGCCCGGAGCGACGAGAACGGCAGCCGCATCGTCGTCGAAAACCGCAGCGATGCCGTCACCCCGCATGCCATGGCGCGCATGTTCGACCGCTTCTACCGGGGCGACCTCTCGCGCAGCGCCTTCACCGAATCCAACGGCCTGGGGCTGGCCATCGTCAAGGCCATCATGGCCCTGCATCGCGGCACGGCCACGGTGGAATGCCCGCAGCCGGGCTGGATCCGCTTTACCCTCAGCTTCCCGCCGGCGGCGACGCTTCCCTGAGTTCGGCCTCGCGCGCCTCGGCGGCGCGGCGGGCTTTCTGTGCCGCCGAGGCACGGGTGAAGATGATCTTCAGCGCCGCCATCACCGGCACCGACAGGAAGATGCCGGCCACCCCACCCAGTTGGTCCCCCGCCAGCAGGCCCAGGATCACCATCAACGGGCTCACTTCCACGCCCTCGCTCATCAAGTAGGGATTGAGCACGTAATCCTGGAACACCCGGTAGGCCAGGATGAAACCGACCAGCCACAGCAGATGGCCGTAGCCGCTGAAACCGGCCACCACCAGCGCGGCAGCACTGGCCGCCAGGGGACCGGCAAAGGGAATGAATTCCAGCACCGCGGCCAGGCCCGCCAGCAACATTGCATAGGGCACGCCCATGAGCGAGAAGGCGATGCTGTACGCCACCAGGGTCGCCATCGACAGGAACAGCAAGGCCCGCACATAGCGCGAGAGCAGGACATCGAGATCCTTGATGATGCCATCCCACAGCTTGCGGTTGGCGCGATTCAGCCAGGACAGCATTTCCTCGCGCATGGCCGGTGCTTCCTTGATGAGCAGGAAACTGATCACCGGCACCAGCACCAGGTAGATCAGGTTGCTGGCCGCATGCATGACCCCCACGCCAAACTGCTTGGCCAGCGGCATGGCCTGGTCGGTGCCATTGGCCAGCTGGTCGCGGATGAAGCCCAGGATGCGCGCCCGCAGCGGCTCGGCAAAGCCCGGTAGGGGCAGGCGCGAGACGGCGTCATTGGAGCGCAGCAGCGCCGGCAATTGCTCGGAGAGCCGCAGCGCTTCCTCCTGGATGCGCGCACCGAAGACGCTCACCACCGCCACCACGATGGCCATGGCCAGCACGAACACCACGGCGATGGAGACCGTGCGCGGGATGCGCGGCGGACGCACGCGCTCCAGCAACTCCACCAGCGGATAGACCAGGTAGCTGAAGAAGACCGCAAAGACCAGCACCAGCACCGTGGAAGAAACGGTGTAGGTGATATAGAGCAGCAGCGCCAACAAGAAGACGGTCCAGGCCATCCTGGCCACGCGGAAATCGAAACCCAGCATCGGTGTACATCCTCGGGATAGGGGGAGGCCTGGCCTCCGCGAATGGAATGGGCCGCAGCCAGCGTCGGCTGCGCGGCCCGCCTGGCCGCGACGGGATCGCAACGAACGTTCACCACGGCAGAGCTTGAAATGGACTTTAGTTGATCAGCGTCAGCTTTCCTATCGGCCAATCTCTTCTGCATTTGTAGGAAAGCGTGAAAATACCTTCACGCGGTGCAACACAGGACTGCCTCCTTGCGGAACCGGGAAGTTCGCAAGGCCGGTGTGACATATTGTCCCACCCTGCCTGTAGCCCGCCATCGCCCTCCCCTCGCGCAGCCGCGCCGGGCCTGGGTCATTCTCATCGGTGATACCTGTTATCAGCAAAAACCGCGATCGCGTGTCATTGCGATGGGACAAGCAATTGTTTTAAATTTCAGTAATTACTGAAATTTCAAAATATTTAGACATGGAAAACAACGTCCTCACGCCTCTCATGCAGCGTTTCATCGGCCATTTCGGCGAGATGGGCAGCCGCTGGGGCATCAATCGCACGGTAGGGCAGATCTATGCCCTGCTCTACATCTGTGGCCGCGCCCTCAATGCCGACGAGATCGCCGAATACCTCAGTTTCTCGCGCTCCAACGTGAGCATGGGCTTGAAGGAGTTGCAGTCCTGGCGCCTGGTCAAGCTGCTGCACAAACCCAATGACCGGCGCGAATACTTCGAACCTCCCGGCGACATCTGGGACATCTTCAAGGTGCTGCTGGAAGAACGTCGCCGCCGCGAGATCGAGCCCACCCTGTCGATGCTGCGCGATGCCCTGCTGGAGTCGCCCGGCAGTCGCGACGACAAGGAAGTGCAAAAGCGCATGCGCGAGATGTATGAACTCATCGAGCTCTCCAGCTCCTGGTTCGACGACGTGCAGCGGCTCTCGCCCGAGACCCTGGTCTCGCTCATGAAGATGGGTTCCAAGGTCAAGAAGCTGCTCGATGTGCGTGACAAGTTCCGCCCCGGCGCTGTCCGGGAAAAGGAGTAATCCATGTCTTTCCTGCGCAAGTTCCCTCGCCTGACCCGCTTGCCGCTGGGCGTCGAGATCACCATTCTGCTGGTGCTCAAGATCGCCCTGCTCACGGTGCTGGCCAAGACCTTCTTTGCCCATCCAGAAGCCAAGCATATGCGCATGCCCACGGCCAGCGTGGAGCAACGCATGCTGGCGCCGGCCCCCACGCATACCGCAACACCCCAAGTCCCAACATCACCGGAGTAACAACACATGGTTCCCATCGATGAAGTCGTGTCGCTGTCACGGCTGCAATTCGCCGTCACAGCGCTGTATCACTTCCTGTTCGTGCCCCTGACGCTAGGCTTGTCCTGGATCCTGGTGATCATGGAGTCGGTCTACGTCATGACCGGCAACCAGATCTACAAGGACATGACCCGCTTCTGGGGCAAGCTCTTCGGCATCAACTTCGCCATGGGCGTGGCCACCGGCCTGACGCTGGAGTTCCAGTTCGGCACCAACTGGTCCTACTACTCGCACTACGTGGGCGACATCTTCGGCACCCCGCTGGCCATCGAGGGCTTGATGGCCTTCTTCCTGGAATCGACCTTCGTGGGGCTGTTCTTCTTCGGCTGGGACAAGCTCTCGCGCAAGCAGCACCTGATCGTCACCATCCTGGTGGCGCTGGGCTCGAACCTGTCGGCCCTGTGGATCCTCATCGCCAACGGCTGGATGAACAATCCCGTGGGCGCCGAGTTCAACTTCGAGACCATGCGCATGGAACTGGTGAGCATGACCGAGGTGATCTTCAACCCGGTGGCGCAAGTCAAGTTCGTCCACACCGTGGCCGCCGGTTATGTGACGGCGTCCATGTTCGTGCTGGGCATCTCGGCCTGGTATCTGCTCAAGGCCCGCGACACCGCCTTCGCGCTGCGCTCCTTTGCGGTGGCTGCCGGTTTCGGCCTGGCCGCGACGCTCTCGGTGATCGTGCTGGGTGATGAATCGGGCTATACCGCCGGTGAAGTCAACAAGGTCAAGCTGGCCGCCATCGAGGCCGAATGGGATACCCACCCGGCCCCCGCCGGCCTGACCCTGTTCGGCCTGCCCAATGACAAGGAAGAACGCACCGACTATGCGATCAAGATTCCCTACGTACTGGGCCTGATCGGCACCCGCTCGACCGATACCCAGGTGCTGGGCATCAAGGACCTGAAGAAGGAACACGAAGTCCGCATCCGCAACGGCATGCTGGCCTATGCCGCCCTGGCCCGCCTGAAGTCCGGCGACAAGTCGCCCGAGGCCCGCGCCGAGTTCGACAGGCTCAAGAAGGACCTGGGCTATGGCCTGCTGCTGAAGAAGTACACCAACAAGGTCGTCGATGCCACGCCCGAGCAGATCGCCCTGGCCGTCAATGACACCATCCCCAAGGTGGCGCCGATGTTCTGGGCCTTCCGGGGCATGGTGGGACTGGGTTTCCTGTTCCTGTTCATCTTCGTCGCCTCGTTCTGGTTCCTGGCCAAGAAGCAACTGGCGCCGCAGCGCTGGCTGCTGCGCCTGGCCGTGATCGCCATCCCGCTGCCCTGGATCGCCGCCGAACTGGGCTGGATCGTGGCCGAATACGGTCGCCAGCCCTGGACCATCGCCGGCATCCTGCCGACCCACCTGTCGGCCTCCTCGCTGACACCGGGCAGCCTCTACTTCAGCCTGGCCGGATTCATCCTGTTCTACACCTTCCTGCTGGTGGTGGAGATGATCCTGATGGTCAAGTACGCACGCCTGGGACCGAGCAGCCTGCATACCGGCCAATACCACTGGGAAACCAAGTCCCCGCACAAGAAGCCCGGCGCCGCCCTGCCGCCGCCCATGAGGCCGTCGGCCCAGTAAGGCCCCCGCAAGAAATGAGGAAAACAGAATGATCTTCGACTACGAAACACTCAAACTTATCTGGTGGGCCTTTGTCGGCGTGCTCATCATCGGCTTCGCGCTGACCGACGGCTTCGACTTCGGCGTGGGCATGATGCTGCCCTTCGCCGGCAAGACCGACACCGAACGCCGCGTGCTGATCAATTCCATCGGCCCCACCTGGGAAGGCAACCAGACCTGGTTCGTCACCGCCGGCGGCGCCACCTTCGCGGCCTGGCCGCTGGTGTATGCCACCGCCTTCTCGGGCTTCTACATCGCCCTGATGATCCTGCTGTTCTCGCTGTTCTTCCGCCCGGTCGGCTTCGACTACCGCAGCAAGGTGGCCGATCCGCGCTGGCGCAATGCCTGGGACTGGGGCCTGTTCGTGGGCGGTTTCGTGCCGCCGCTGATCTGCGGCGTGGCCTTCGGCAACCTGCTCTTGGGCGTGCCCTTCCACTATGACGACACCATGCGGGTGGAATATACCGGCAGCTTCTTCGCCCTGTTGAATCCCTTCGGCCTGCTGGCGGGTCTGCTGTCGGTGGCCATGCTGCTGATGCACGGTGCCGCCTTTGCCTTCGTCAAGACCGATGCGGCCGTGGGTGAGCGTTCGCGCAAGACCGTCGTGGCTGCAGCCCTGGTCACGGTGGTCCTGTTCGTCGCCGGTGGCTTCTGGGTGGCGCAGCTGCCGGGCTATCGCATCACTGCCATGCCGGACGCCAACACTGCCTTCACGCCCCTGGCCAAGACCGTGGAAGTGGTGGCCGGCGCCTGGTTCGACAACTACGCCAAGTGGCCCGCCACCAAGCTGTTCCCGCTGCTGGGCGTGGGTGGCGCGGTCCTGGCGGCGCTGCTGGCCCTGCTGCGCAGCGCCCGCCTGGCCTTCATCGCCAGCGGCCTGTCGGTGACGGGCATCATCCTGACCGCCGGCATGTCGCTCTTCCCCTTCGTCATGCCTTCCTCACTGGATGCGAAGAGCAGCCTGACCCTGTGGGATGCGGTATCGAGCCACAAGACGCTGGGCCTGATGTTCTGGATGGTGCTGATCTTCCTGCCCATCATCATCCTCTACACCGGCTGGGTGTACCGCGTGGTCCGGGGCAAGGTCACCGCCCGCCACATCCACGAGAACGAACACACGGCCTACTGATCACGATCAATACCGAACTGGAACAAGGAGAACATCATGTGGTACTTCGCCTGGATACTTGGCATCGGCCTGGCACTGGCCTTCGGCATCATCAACGTCATGTGGCTGGAAGCCAACTATGCCTTCGGTCGACGCAAGGCAGAAGAAACCCACGAGCGCTTCGCCAGCGCCCGTGCAGCGTCGCAGCAGCGGCGCAGCGGCAAATAAGACCGGAAGCCGGCGCCGCAAGGTAGCCGGCTTTTTTTCAACCCCTGACCCGTCCTGAGTTAAGTTGACACTTTTCCGACAAGAGGAAGGAGTGTCAGATGGAGCAAGGGATGCGGCGTAGCCAGCGGGATTACAGCCTGGCTTTTAAATTAAGCGTTGTCGATCAGGTAGAAAAAGGCGAAATGA